>Ga0208231_1000082_pt1 | contig 28438 bp, 20 predicted proteins | sample LakMenEpi15Jun12_FD_150702 | JGI IMG/M metagenome (GOLD analysis project Ga0208231, IMG submission 150702) | Freshwater microbial communities from Lake Mendota, WI - 15JUN2012 deep hole epilimnion (SPAdes) | ecosystem: Environmental > Aquatic > Freshwater > Lentic | place: Lake Mendota, Madison...
ACGAGACGGGTTACGCCTCGTCGCTCGCCTTCTCTTCGGTCGGTGCTGCCTCAGCGGGTGCTGCGGCGGGTGCCTCAGCCGGGGCGTCCGCAGCTGGAGCATCGGCGACGGGCGCCTCTCCAGCGTCAGAACCGCTCTCGGCCATCTTGTCGCGGATGCCAGCAAAGGCGGCAGCGAGAGTGAGGTCGAGACCCCCCTCTGGCTCCTGGATCGCGCCCTCCATGGAGAAGCCGCGCTCAGGTCGCGCTCGTCGCGTCTCCTTCTTCGGCTGCTCGGCTGGGGTTTCACGCACTGGTGTCTCCTCCGCCTGCTTGAGGCTGAGGCCGAGTCGGTGACGCTCGGAGTCGAGGCTGATCACCTTCAACTTGAGTGTCTGCTCGTCCTTCACCACGTCGCCGGGGTGGAGCACTCGATTATGCGAAAGCTCGCTGATGTGAATGAGACCCTCAAGTCCGTCTCGAACGCGTACGAACGCGCCGAAGTTGACGAGCTTGGTGATCGTCCCCTCAACGAAATCGCCGATCTTGATATCCGCGATCGCTGCGTGCCACGGATCTGGCTGCAGCTTTCGAATGGAGAGGCTGATGCGTCCACGCTCCGTGTTGATGTCGATCACTTCGGCATCAATCGGATCGCCCACCTTGTAGTCAGCTTCAGGGTTCGCAACCTTTGACCAGCTGATCTCACTCTTGTGAATGAGGCCGTCAATGCCGCCCAGGTCAATGAAGAGCCCGAACGGTGCGATTGAGCGAACGCTGCCGCTCACCTTCTGGCCAACGGAAAGTGTGCTGAAGAGCTCGTCACGCTTCTCGCGTCGCTCCTCATAATGCGCAACCTTCTCGGAGAGGATCAGGCGGTTCCCCTTTCGGTTCACCTCAAGGATCTTCATGCGCAGCTTGCGGCCCACATACGGCTGCAGCTTCTCTGCGATCTCCTGGATCGCATCGCGCGGTGCGTCACCAGCTGGTCGACGTGGGAAGTCCACGATCTGGCTGATCGGCACAAATCCGCGAATGCCACAGTCCACAATGAGTCCGCCCTTGTTGTGATCAATGACGGCCGCCTCAATGATGGTGCCCGCGTCGAGCTGCTCCTGCATCGTGCGCCACTTGCGCTCGAGGCCGGCGCGTCGAATGGAGAGGACCACATGTCCGTCTTCTGATTCCGGCTGCATGACGTAGACGAGCACCGTGTCGCCGACGTTCAGGGCTGGGCCCTCTTCGCCGTTTCGACCATGAAGTTCGCGGCTTGAGACCACGCCTTCGCTCTTGCCGCCAATGTCAACGAGCACTTCATCTGGATCAACGCGCACCACGATCCCATCGAGCACGTCGCCCGACTTCAGGTTCTTGATCGGCGCGCCCGCGAACGCGAGCAGCTCCTCCATGGTGGTTGGCTCTGGACCAGTCCAGACGCGCGCGGCTGGTGCCGGCGCTGCAGTGGGCGCTGACGCTTCTCGCGTCTCCACCACTGGGGTGTTGCTCTCTTGCGTGGCGATCTGTGCCTCGCCGCCCTCATCGGGGGCCTGCACCTTGACGCTCTTCCGCTTTACTGGCGCCTTCGCCTTTCGTACGACCGCCTCGCCGCCCTCGGCTGGGGTCTCGTTAAGGGACGTGTTCTCCTGGTTTTCAGTCACGTGTATTGGTACTCCTTCAAAATTTATTCGCGCTCACGAGGCGACACCACGCATGCAGAGCAGGTGGGGTAACCACGCGATCGCGTTCGGCGAGCCTACCATAGGGCCCCGCCCTCGGCCTCAAGGGAGCTGCAGCACCTGACCCGGCTTGATCACGTAATCGGGGCCTGGAATGTTGTTGAGATCGGCGAGCGCCTTCCAATCGCCGCACCCAATAGAGAGTGAACATGCGATCGAATAGAGCCCGTCACCCGCTCGGACCACATAGGTCGCCCCAGATCCAGAGGTTGGCGATGGGCTAGCCGTCGGCGCGGGAGTGGGCGACGGGGTTGGTGACGGCGTCGCTGAAGGTGTGGCCGTCGGCGTTGCTGTTGGGAGCGGGCTTTCGGTTGGGGCTGCGCTGGCTGATGGCTCACTGCTCGGCGAAGGGGTCTCGCTCTCGGCGCTTCCGATCAGCGACTGCACAACTGGACTGATCGCACTGATCACAGGGCCGCCACCAACAATGAGCAGCGCAGCGAGGACGGCGACCGCGATGAGACGTGCCCAGGGCCGACGAGGTGCTGGCGGGGCGACCTCACCGTCGCTCAGCAGTGATGGGTCACCGATCGGCTGCTGCGGCGCGATGGTGGCTGCAAGTGAACCGAGTGCCGCCTCTCTGGCCGCGCGAATCTCACATTCGGCGCCAACAAGACAGCGGCCTTCACGAGTTTTATGGGAGAGCTCTGGCCGAGCGGCGTCCGCTCCGCAGCGACTGAGGCGGCGGGGTCGGTCGGGCTGAATGCTCCCCGCGTCGTCGAGAAGCCATGGGCACGGATTGAGCTGCGCGTCGTCCACGCGGTCAGGATACCCGACGCGCGAGCGTATGTGACCGATGCGCGGCGGATGAGCAGAAACGTGAGAGGAGAAAAAACCCCAGGATGCCAAAGAGCCCGGCGACGACCTATCTTGCCGAGGAGCTGCCCCCTCAGTATTTTCGGCGCTGGAGAGCTTGACTTCCGTGTTCGGGATGGGAACGGGTATGGCCTCTCCGCTACAGTCACCGGGCTCCGCTTGGCGAAGTCCGAATTCATGGCTGAACATCAAATGTGTAGTTTCATCGGGGTGTATCTCAAGACCGCCCACGGGCGCCGATGAGGCGTCGTGGAGGTCAAGCCCTCGACCATTAGTAGCGCTTTGCTGCAGCCATCGCTGGCCTTCCACATGCGCCCTATCAAGCAGGTAGTCTCCCTGCGGTCTTACCCGGTTAACCCGGTGGGGAACCTTATCTCAAGGCGAGCTTCGCGCTTATATGCTTTCAGCGCTTATCCCTGCCGAGCTTAGCTACCCTGCAATGCCCTTGGAAGGACAACAGGCACACCATAGGCTCGTCCACTCCGGTCCTCTCGTACTAGGAGCAGCTCCTTTCAAGTTCCCTTCGCCCACGCTGGATAGAGACCGAACTGTCTCACGACGTTCTGAACCCAGCTCACGTACCGCTTTAATTGGCGAACAGCCAAACCCTTGGGACGTACTTCCGCCCCAGGATGCGACGAGCCGACATCGAGGTGCCAAACGGTGCCGTCGATATGAACTCTTGGGCACCATCAGCCTGTTATCCCCGGGGTAGCTTTTATCCGTTGAGTGATAACCCTTCCACTCGGAGTTATCAGATCACTAAGCCCTGCTTTCGCACCTGCTCGACTTGTAAGTCTCACAGTCAAGCCCTCTTATGCCTTTGCACTCTATGGCTGATTTCCATCCAGCCTGAGAGGACCTTTGGGCGCCTCCGTTACTCTTTAGGAGGCGACCGCCCCAGTCAAACTACCCGCCTGACACTGTCCCCCGGCCGGATTACGGCACGAGGTTAGAAACGAAACACAACAAGGGTGGTATTTCAACGACGGCTCCACCGAGGCTAACGCCCCAGCTTCAAAGCCTCCCACCTATCCTACACAGGTCGAGCCTCAATCCAATATCAGGGTGTAGTAAAGCTCCACGGGGTCTTTTTGCCCCAGCGCGGGTAACCAGCATCTTCACTGGTATTTCAATTTCGCCGGATCCCTCGTTGAGACAGTGCCCAGATCGTTACGCCATTCGTGCGGGTCGGAACTTACCCGACAAGGAATTTCGCTACCTTAGGACTGTTATAGTTACAGCCGCCGTTCACTGGGGCTTCGATTCAGAGCTTGCACCCCTCCTCTTAACCTTCCAGCACTGGGCAGGCGTCAGCCCCCATACATCAGCTTGCGCTTTAGCGGAGACCTGTGTTTTTGTTAAACAGTCGCCTGGGCCATTTCACTGCGGCTCACAAGCACAGCAAGCTGCACCTGTGAGCACCCCTTCTCCCGAAGTTACGGGGTTATTTTGCCGAGTTCCTTAACGAGGGTTCTCCCGATCACCTTGGTATTCTCTACCCGGCCACCTGTGTCGGTTTGCGGTACGGTCACCTAGGACCTCGCTAGACACTTTTCTTGGAGGCTTGGCTTGCTCGAGTCAGGGCATACACCCCTTCCCATCGCTTTTCAGAGTTGAATGCGGGACCGGATTTACCTAGTCCCACCCCCTACGAGCTTGGACGTGCATTCCATAGCACGCTCGAACTACCAGACCCCGTCATGCCCTTGCTCCCACCTGACGTCAACTCGGAGTACCCCCTGACTTGCGTCAGAGAGCCACCCTCCGCCTTCGCCCGGCGACACCTTGCGGTGCAAACGGTCTTTGGTGGTTCTGGAATATCAACCAGATGTCCATCGCCTACGGCGTTCGCCCTCGGCTTAGGACCGACTAACCCTGAGAGGACGAGCCTTGCTCAGGAAACCTTGGCCATACGGTGTGTGAGATTCCCACTCACATTTCGCTACTCATGCCGACATTCGCACTTCCGCACGCTCCAGCAGTCCTTACGGTCTGCCTTCACTGCAAGCGGAACGCTCCCCTACCAATCGCCGGCCAGCAAGCTGGGCGACGATTTCGCAACTTCGGTACAACGCTTGAGCCCCGTTAAATTTTCCGCGCGGGATCACTTGACCAGTGAGCTGTTACGCACTCTTTCAATGATGGCTGCTTCTGAGCCAACATCCTGGTTGTTTATGCAATCCCACATCGTTCACCACTTAGCGTTGATTTAGGGACCTTAGTTGGCGATCTGGACTGTTTTCCTTGGGACCACGAAGCTTAGCCCTCGTAGTCTGACTCCCGGGCTCTTGAATCATGGGATTCGAAGTTTGGTTGGATTTGGTAAGCGGGAAGCCCCCTAGTCCATCCAGTGCTCTACCCCCATGATTGAACGCCCGAGGCTAGCCCTAAAGCTATTTCGGGGAGAACCAGCTATCTCCGGGTTCGATTGGAATTTCTCCGCTATCCACAGCTCATCCGAGAATTTTTCAACATTCACCAGTTCGGTCCTCCACGGGGTATTACCCCCGCTTCAACCTGGCCATGGATAGGTCACCCGGTTTCGGGTCTATGCCATGCGACTCAACGCCCTATTGAGACTCGCTTTCGCTACGGCTCCGTCCTTCTCGGACTTAACCTTGCCACACAGCAATAACTCGTCGGCTCATTCTTCAAAAGGCACGCCATCACACTGTTGTTTCCAACATAGTGCTCTGACTGTTTGTAAGCACTCGGTTTCAGGTTCTATTTCACTCCCCTTACGGGGTTCTTTTCGCCTTTCCCTCACGGTACTTGTTCACTATCGGTCGCCAAGAGTATTTAGTCTTAGAGGGTGGTCCCCCTAGGTTCACGCATGAGAGACCTTCCACGCGTTACTCAGGTGATCAACCACGAAGTCTGATCGCTTTCGGTTACGGGGCTCTCACCCTCTATGGCCTGCCTTTCCAAGCAGGTTCACCTAACGATCAGATTTTTGACTTCGCTCGAATCCGGGAGGATCCGAAAGTCGACTCCTACAACCCCGAGACAGCAACGGCTCCCGCCTATCACGCTGTCGCGGTTTGGACTGTTCCCTTTTCGCTCGCCACTACTCAGGGAATTGATATCTTCTCTTCCAGCTACTTAGATGTTTCAGTTCGCTGGCTTACCTTCCGGTGGCCTATGTATTCAGCCACCGATGACTGGGCATTACCCCAGCCGGGTTTCCCCATTCGGACATCTTCGGATCACTGTCTGCTCGCGACTCCCCGAAGCTTTTCGCAGCCTGCCACGTCCTTCATCGGCTCTTGGCGCCAAGGCATCCACCTAGTGCTCTTAATAACTTGACCCACCAACGACGACTCATCGCCGCTCGCGGACCATCTCGGGATACACCTTGACAATTTCACTTGTTTCATCCGACGAAACTATTTACATTCGATGTTCAGTCATGTATTCGGCTGTTAAGGGTGTGCCTTGCGGCACTGCGACCGGAGTCGCCCAGCTGATCGCTGGTCGCTGACCTTAGGGAAGGCCAGTGATCAGTGATGTGCTGTTGCGGTGGGGGCTGGTGGAGACGAGGAGACTCGAACTCCTGACCCCCTCCTTGCAAAGGAGGTGCTCTACCAACTGAGCTACGTCCCCCAGTGATGGTGGTGGGCGTTTCTGGACTCGAACCAGAGACCTCTGCCTTATCAGGGCAGTGCTCTAACCAACTGAGCTAAACGCCCCCGTGGAACCGCGACCCGCACGTGCGAGTACTGGCACCGGACAGCTAAAGAGTGGCAGGAACACGAACAACCGTAAACCACTGCGGGTTCGGTTTGCTTGCCGAGTCACGTTCGCCTCACCCTCTTGCGAAGGTGCACGCTCCACTCAGCTGGAGAGCGTGAACAACGACGTGTTTAACCTGGGATTCCTTTTATGTCCAGACCACCGCTGGCCCAGACAGAAACTCCCTAGAAAGGAGGTGATCCAGCCCCACCTTCCGGTAGGGCTACCTTGTTACGACTTAGTCCCAATCACCGACCCTACCTTCGACAGTTGCCTCCTTACGGTTGGCGCACTGGCTTCGGGTATTGCCGACTTTCGTGACTTGACGGGCGGTGTGTACAAGCCCCGGGAACATATTCACCGCTGTGTGCTGACCAGCGGTTACTAGCAACTCCGGCTTCATGCAGGCGAGTTGCAGCCTGCAATTCGAACTGAGACCGGCTTTAAGGGATTCGCTCCGCCTCGCGGCTTAGCAAGCCCGTTGTACCGGCCATTGTAGCGTGGGTGTAGCCCAAGACATAAGGGCCATGCTGACTTGACGTCATCCCCGCCTTCCTCCGAGTTTCTCTCGGCAGTATCGTGTGAGTGATACAACACACGACAGGGGTTGCGCTCGTTGCGGGACTTAACCCAACATCTCACGACACGAGCTGACGACAGCCATGCAACACCTGTGCACGCGTCCCTTTCGGGAAAGCGACGTTTCCGCCGCGGTCATGTGCATGTCAAGCCTTGGTAAGGTTCTTCGCGTATCATCGAATTAAACCCCACGCTCCGCTGCTTGTGCGGGGCCCCGTCAATTCCTTTGAGTTTTAGCCTTGCGGCCGTACTCCCCAGGCGGGATACTTAATGCGTTAGCTGCGGCGCCGAAGGGGTTAAAACCTCCAACACCTAGTATCCATCGTTTACAGCTAGGACTACCAGGATATCTAATCCTGTTTGCTCCCCTAGCTTTCGCGCCTCAGCGTCAAGATTGGACCAGGAAGTCGCCTTCGCCTCTGGTGTTCCTCCGAATATCTACGCATTCCACCGCTACACTCGGAATTCCACTTCCCTCTTCCACCTTCAAGTGAACTGGTTTCGAAAGCAGTTCCCGAGTTGAGCTCGGGGCTTTCACTTTCGACTTCATTCACCGCCTGCGCGCGCTTTACGCCCAGTAAATCCGGACAACGCTTGCCACCTACGTATTACCGCGGCTGCTGGCACGTAGTTAGCCGTGGCTTATTCTTCGGGTACCGTCATTATCGTCCCCGAAAAAAGTGGTTTACGACCCGAAGGCCTTCATCCCACACGCGGTATTGCTGCGTCAGGGTTTCCCCCATTGCGCAAAATTCCCGACTGCTGCCTCCCGTAGGAGTCTGGGCCGTGTCTCAGTCCCAGTCTGGGTGATCGTCCTCTCAGACCACCTATCGATCGTCGCCTTGGTGAGCCATTACCCCACCAACTAGCTAATCGAACGCAGGCCCCGCCCATAGCGCATTTCTGCTTTGGAGACGACATTGATGTCGGCTCAACATGCGGTATTAGCTACCCTTTCGGGCAGTTATTCCACACTACGGGGTAGGTCACCTACGCGTTACTCAGCCGTTCGCCACTAGTTTCCGAGCAAGCCCGGAAACTCGTTCGACTTGCATGTCTAAGGCATACCGCCAGCGTTAGTCCTGAGCCAGGATCAAACTCTCCGAAACAACACGTTGCCTTTCGGCAACGCGTCAATTTTCCGAGGGTCTGCCCCCAGCGAATTAAACGGTTGCTTTGTGTTACCTGCCACTCTTCAGCTGTTAAGGTGCCGCCGGCTTTCGCCGACGCGATCACCACGGAGACCGTGGTATCTGTGTGCGCACCTGGCCGACCCGTAATCAGGGCCGTTGGGAGAGGATCTCTCCCTGCAGTTACGCGGAGGCGGAGCATCGCAGGTACCCCCCATCCTGTCAAACGCCTCCCGTGCGGGAGTCGTGCGGGAGTCGTGCGGGCGGACGGCGGTCAGCCGGGTGGGCTGTAACAGTGATTGTTGTGGCTGTAACAGAGCCCTATAGAGGGCTGGATTCGAGGAGCAGAATGGTCCCAGCCCCAGCGGCAAATGAGGCGACCGCAAGCGTGGCCCCTGCGGCGGCCGGGTCGATTGCGGTGGCTGTCATATAGAAGAGCAGCCCCAGAAGGGCGGCAGCGGCGACCTTCAGGAGGCGGAGGAGGAGCTCGAAGATCAGTTCACTCATCTCGCCACCTTATATGGAGGAACTACTCGACGCCGCGGCGCTCCTCGAGGCTACGAAGGATTGTTACAGCGTCCGCGTACTGGAGGTCGGCGCCGAACGGCAGGCCGCGCGCCATAGAGGTGATCTTGGGGACGCTGGTGCCGAGTCGCTCCTGGAGGTAGAGGAGGGTGACGTCGCCCTCCGGCGAGGGGTTCGTGGCGATGATCACCTCGCGGATCGGGCTCCCCGCCGCCTCGGCCGCCGCAACGCGCTCAAAGAGCTCGCGCATGCGCAACTCACCAGGACCAACCCCCGCCATCGGCGAGAGGGCGCCGTTCAGCACGTGATAGCGACCGCGGAAGGCACCCGTGCGCTCGATCGCGATCAGGTCGAGCGGCTCCTCAACAACGCAGAGGGTGCTCGTGTCGCGCGAGTCATCCATGCAAATGCGACAGCGCACCTCATCGGCAACATGTCCGCAGACCTCGCAGGGACGCGTCTGCTCGCGCGCGGCGCTGATTGCAGCGGCGAGGGCCTGCGCGTCGGCGAGCGGCGTGCGCAGGATGTGGAAGGCGAGGCGCTCAGCGGTGCGAGGTCCAACTCCAGGGAGACGGGAGAGTGCCTCGATGAGCCGCTCAAGCGAACGCGGGAGTGGGGCTCCGCTCATGCATCCTTCCAAACGTCGCGCAGCGTTGCATCTTCATCTTTCTCTGCAAAGGCTACGCGCACCACGCCGCCGTACACCTGTGCCGCGAGCTGTTCAATGCGATCGCGTCGCTCCTCTGCGCGCACGCGCAGGAATGACTTCGTTGCCGGGTAGACGATCGTCAGCACGCCGTTCTCAAAGGAGCCGCTCGCGTCCGCAAGGAGTGGCTTTGTAGGCACGTCTGCTGCAGCGAGCATCTGTGCCCAGTTGTCTCCCCCTTCGCTCGCGGTGCCGCTCTTCGCCGCGCGCGGCGTTCGCGTTGGCTTCATTGCAGGTGGAGTCTCTTCCACAACTGGTGCAGCGACTGCGGTCGGTGTAACTGACAGAGACGGTGCGGTGCGAACAGGGGCGGCAGCCACTACTGGCGCGGCATGTGCTGACGCCGCCGCTGCTGGTGCGGCCTGTGCTGGCGCAACTGGGGCGAGCGTTCCGAGGAGGAGCAGCTCGAGCCCAAGTCGAAGATCTGCGTCGCCACGCCCTGACTCAAGACGACGGAGCGCATGGGCGAGGCGCAAGAGTTCATCGCGACTGCGACCCGCGAGCGGGAGTGGCGCCCCAGGTTCACCCCCAAGGTTCACTCCTACTGGGAGTCGCGAAGCATCGGCGGGAACCGTGCCACCAGTCGCGAGTGCTGCATGGAGCGCGCGACGGATCAGGTCGGTGAGGCGCTCCGTGACGACGCGCGGATCTCGTCCGCGCAGTTCAAAGTCGGCGAGGATGCCAAGTCCGACCGCCGCGTCTGCATCAAGGGCGGCGCTTGCGAGGCGCGCAATGTCTTCAGCGCCAGGGAGGCCGAGGAGCTCTTCAACATCTGCCGCGCGCAACGGATCGACGCCTGACGAGAGGAGCTGATCAAGCATCGATTCGGCGTCGCGCATCCCCCCATCGGCGAGTCGGGCGAGCAGCGCGATCGCGTCGGGCTCCGCGTTGCGACCCTCGCTCTTGAGGATGTCCACGAGCTTCGCGGCGATCTGCTCCTGCGCGATGGGGCGGAAGTCGAATCGCTGCAGCCGCGAGAGGATCGCTGGTCGAATTTTGGAAGGGTCGGTGGTGCAGAAGATGAAGACGATTCCGGGGGGCGGCTCCTCCAGCCACTTGAGCAGCGCGTCCCAGGCGTCATTGGTGAATCGATGCACCTCATCAAGGATCAGCACCTTGCGCTTCAGATCTGTGGGCGGATTGGTGATCAGCGGGATCAGATCCTCACGCACGTCATCAATGCGGTTTGATGTTGCCGCGTTTGACTCCACCACATCAAAGGTGGCGCCATCGCGAATTGCAATACATGCGGTGCAGCTGCCACACGGCTCGCCGTCTGCGGGTGCGAGACAGTTGAGCGCCTTCGCCACGATGCGGGCGGTGGAGGTCTTCCCCGTTCCTCGGGGGCCAACGAAGAGGAGTCCGTGACCAAGCCGACCGTCGGCTACGGCGCGTTGCAAGGTCTTGGCGATGGGGTCTTGGCCACGAAGCTCACCGAAGGTGGATGCTCGGTAGCGGCGATAGATTGCTAGCTGCTCTGCCATCGCCCCTCCCTCACTCTCACCATGTCCAGCACGCCGCCACTTGAGTGCCGCCGGCCGAGCGGCCCGCTGCGCCCGCCGCGATCCGCTTAGCGCTGCTTCCTTCCGGACCTGACGCGGTTCACGAAGCGTCGTCGCGCGGAGCCCGACCGACGGCAGGAAGATCATAGATGACCCGTGATGCGGGACAGGCTCGGGGATCGGACGCGCAACACACCCCCTCAGCGACGCAGGGAGGCACGAGGATGAGCGTGATCGGCCGCGACTCTGCGGCTCAAGTAGAGGGAGTGTTAAATGACGCACCACGTTGATCTCCATGCATTCGGAGTAACGGCAGAGCGTGGCTTCCTCCCTATCGCAGACCCCGCGATCGAGATTCCAGCGGCGAACCCGGAGTGGCACAGGACGGCGCGAGACCTCCCCGCACTCCTCCCTTCAGGGAAGATCCGCGCCATCATTGAGGCGCTCCCCCAATTCAGAAGCGAAGCGCTCAACAGCGAAGAGGACCTTGAGGCGGCGATGCGCACCCTCAGCTACCTCGGCATGGCCTACGTGTGGGGCGAGCCAGAGTCGCCAAGCGCGCTCCCAGCGCGACTCGCCGTGCCGTGGCACGAGATCGCTGCAGCGCTCGGCCGTGAGCCGATCCTCTCTTATGCAAGTTACGCCCTGTGGAACTGGCGCCGACTCGACGAGAGCGGCCCGATCGCACTCGGCAACATTGCACTCCTCCAGCACTTCCTCGGTGGACTCGACGAAGCCTGGTTCATCCTCATCCACGTTGACATCGAGCGACGCGCCGGTGCGGCACTCGCCGCAGGTGCGCGTGCACAAGCGGCAATCTCCGACGGCAACGACGCCGAAGCCACGAGCGCCCTGAACGATCTCGGTGATGCACTCGATGGGATTCTCGGGACGATGAAGCGCATGCCCGAAGCGTGCGATCCATACGTCTACTACCACCGCGTTCGTCCGTACATCTTCGGGTGGAGAGATAACCCGGCACTCCCTGGCGGCCTCGTCTATGAAGGTGTCACCGCCTACGCTGGGAAGGGTCAGACCTTCCGCGGCGAAACCGGTGCACAGAGCACGATCGTCCCCTGCCTTGATGCCGTCCTCGGCGTTGATCACGCGCCGGATCAGCTCCGCGAATACCTAATGGAGATGCGCCGCTACATGCCGCGCAAGCACGTCGGCCTCCTTGAAGCGTTCGAGGCCGGCCCAACGGCGGCGAGCCGCATTGCGACACTCGGCGCAACTGCGCCGAAGGAGCTCGCTGCGGCGCGAAACCGTTGCGTGGAGACCCTACGCGCCTTCCGTGCGCTGCACCTCGAGTACGCCGCGACCTACATCAACCGCCAGGCGGCGGATGCAACAGGCAACCCAACCGATGTTGGGACGGGCGGCACGCCATTCATGAAGTACCTGAAGAAGCACCGTGATGAGACTGAGGCGTCACTCACTAAGTAGCGCGACGCGCGCGACGCTCGCGACGCGCGCGCGACGCTCGCGAAACGACTGACGCCGAGCTATCGCCCGAAGAGGCTCCGCACGACGAAGCGAAGGTTGGCGGGACGCTCTGCCATTCGGCGGAGTGAGTACGGCCACCAGTCCGGTCCGTACGGCGTGTAGATGCGCACGCGCCACCCAGCGCTGATGAGCCGCTCGGCAAGATCGCTGCGCACGCCGTAAAGAAGTTGCGCCTCGGCGCGACCGCGTCCACGCTCGGCGAGTTGGTCAAGGAGGCGATCATCATGAGTTCCGAAGGCGAGCGGAACGGTCGTCGCCAGTAGTTGTGCGGCAAGCGCGAGATAGGCGGCATCCACGGCAGCGGGATCGCCGATCCCATCAGCGCCCGGATCGTACGCACCCTTCACAAGGCGAATGGGGACGCCCGCCGCAGTGAGGTGTGCAACGTCTGCTGGCGCGCGGCGCATGTTCGCTTGAATCACCGTCCCAACCGGCCTCCCTGCGGCTCGTGCGGCGAGGACGATCCGGTGCAGTGCGTCGAGGCTCTCCCCGTGCTCCGCGTCTACGCGAACAAATCCGTTGACCCGCTGGGCAACCGTAAGGATCTCATCAAGGCGTCCAGCGGCAACGCGCTCCCCTTCCGAGAGGCCGATCGCCGTGAGCTTGACGCTGACGTTCGGTTCAAGTCCTGCCGCAGCCTGCGCTTCGAGGAGCCGCGACGCATCGGCTGCGTACGCGTCTGCCGCCGTGCCAGTGGACGCCTCACCGAGTCGATCCAGCGTGACGGTGAAACCGCGTCGCTTCGCCTCCAGCGCAACTGCGACCGCCTCATCAATAGTGTTCCCCGCAACGAAGCGCTGCACCGCTCGGCGTCCCCATCCGGTGCGCTGCACCAGTGTGCCGAGGGCTGCGGCGCGACTCATGCGCAGTAGTGCGGGGCGGCTGACCGAGGTGAAAAGGTTCACGGCTTTACTGTTGGCGGGAGGTGAGCAAGGATGAAATCGAGCGTCTTTTCGGCGGCCTTACGCTGATTCTCTCGCCGCTCCCACCCGTGCGCCTCGTCATCAAACCAGACCACCTCATGGAGCTTCCCCTCAATCTCTAACTGCCGAGCCATGATCTCGGTCATGCGCGGAACGACGCGCTTATCTTTACGGCCGTGCAGCATGAGCAGCGGCGCCTGAATCTTCTCGGTGTCAAAAATGGGAGAGGCACGGCGGTAGAGCGGCGCCTTGCTCGGCTCATCTGGTCGCCCCATCTGTCGCTCAACATCAAGTCGACCTACGCGGTCACCGAGTCGGTAGGAGAGCGCAAGATCGGAATCGCCGTATCGATCAATCCCGACCGACCAGAGCGCCGGCTCATCAACTAACGCGCAGAGCGTCAAATAGCCACCATACGAGCCGCCGATGACGCCAAAGCGACTGTCGCTCCACGGCTGCTCTGCCGCCCAGCGCGCACCATCGACGAGGTCATGAACGTCCCCATGGCCCCATTCATCGTGCAGTGCATATCGGAAGTCACGGCCGTATCCAGTTGAACCACGGAAGTCAATCGTAAGGTACGCGTAGCCCGCCTCGACGATCGAGCGCACCAGCGGATCCCAGCTGCGCAGGAACTGCCACGTCGGTCCACCGTGACCATTCACCATTGTTGGCACACGCGCCGACGCCGAGGCGCCGCGCGGCAAGAAGAGGAGGCCCTTCAGCGGCAACCCATCGCGCGCGGTAATGCTGACGACAATTGGCGCAGAAAGTGGTGCTGGCAAAACGAGCGGCGCTGAGTCAGTGATCCTGCGTGCTGCGCTTCGCAATGGGAGCAGCCAGATGTCCTCGGGCTCCGCCTCAGACTGCCCAGTTGCAATCAGCGCGGAGCTGTCAGGGAGCCACGAGATTGCGGACCAGTTCCCAGAGAACGCGTCAAGGCGACGACCGATTGGATCAGCGCCGTCGGCAATCTGACGCACCTGAATTGAGCAGCCGCCTGGCTCGTAACGAAGGAACGCCACGAGCGAGCCGTCTGGCGATGGCAACGGGATCTCGTCGGGTGCGTTGCTGGCGAGGACGTCGTCTGCGTCAACTGGGTCAATCTCTCGACGCACACCGGTGGTGCTGATGTGCACAACGTGGAAGTAACCGCTGCGATCGTCCGCGGCAATGAGCCCATCCCCGTTCGGCATCCAACGTCCACCCGTCGCCCAGCAATCAGTACCAGCTACAACGCGCTCGCTCTTATCGCCACTCGTGCGACTGATCGTGAGCTGCACAAGGTTGCCGTTCTCTTCATTGCGGGCGGCCTCCCAGACCACCTCGTCCCCACTCGGGTGCCAGTCGTAGGTGATCACATCAACGCCACTCGGAGTGATCGCCTCCGGTAGTTGGCTCAGTGCTGCACCTGCAGCGGGCACGAGAACAATCTGCCCCCAACCGCGTGAACGCGAGATGACGGCGATTCGCTCACCGTCAGGACTCCAGCGCGGTTGCGAGAGGCCCGCTGCGTGATTAACCAAGAGGGTGTCCCCGCCGCGCAGTCGAGCGATTCGAAGCGACGTGCCAGTGAGGTAGGCAATCGAGCGGCCATCGGGGCTCCACGCAAGATCGGTGACTGGCTCAATGGTGCCGGTCAGCTGTTGGATCGGCCCCCCGCTCAATCGTCGGATCACGATTGAATCGGTGCCGCCTCGCTCCTCTAGCCAGGCGACCCGCCGCCCATCGGGTGAGACCCGGGGTGCGTGCGGGCGAGCGTGGGCAAAGGCGCGACTGACGAGCTCTCGGATGGCCTCCCGACGCGCAGTCTTCATGGCGGCAGTCTACTCCCGCAACCCACCGTGCAGGAGGGATCGCATAACGCGCATCAAGAGAGGCAGCACCCCCCAGCCCCTCTATGCTCCGCGATCAAGTGGGCTGATGATCGGCGTCATTCGTGACGGTAGATGGAGGTGTGGTGGAAGTCTTCAGACCTCAGGCGCAGCCAGCCATCGATGCTGGGAGGAGCCGCTGAGTGAAGGGGCGGCGCTGGCTCCTGGGGCGGCTTGGCGGGGCGATCGCCACCATTCTGATGGTCTTGCTTCTCAACTTTGTGCTCTTCCGCCTCATGCCTGGCTCACCCGATCGAGCCTTGGCGCGCAATCCGCGTGTCTCCGCCGAGGCGATGGAGGCTGCTCGGGTGCGCTGGGGCCTCGACAAACCGATCTTCCCCGATCAGCTCATCGCCTACGTTGGCGCAACGCTCAAGGGCGACTTCGGCTACTCCTTGAGATACGGCGGCCGAGAGGTGACCAGCGTCATCGGCGAAAAGATCGGACCAACCCTGCTCATCGTTGGCCTTGGCGAAATCATCGCCCTAGCGGCTGGGATCGCCCTCGGCGCATGGACAGGTTGGCGGCGTGGGAGGTTCGGCGACAGGGTCGGCACACTAGGTGCGCTCATCCTCTACTCCATGCCGTATTTCTGGACCGGCATGCTCCTCACTACGCTCTTCGCGACCACACTCGGATGGCTGCCTACCTCTGGGATCACCACGCCCGGTGGTCCTGGCGGTATTGAGGGGGCGATTGATCTCTTACGTCACGCGGCACTTCCGATCGCCACCATCGCATTGGGCCTCATCGGCCAGTACGCAATCCTCTTGCGATCTTCTGTCGCTGAATCGCTGCGCGAAGGCTACGTTCTCACAGCGCGCGCGAAAGGACTTCGCGATGAGCGAATCTTGCGAGGTCATATCTTGCCGAATGCACTCCTACCTACCGTGACCCTCGCCGCGATAAATGCCGGTTACGTGATTGGCGGCGCCCTCACCGTTGAGATCGTCTTCTCCTGGCCTGGGCTCGGACTGCTGACGCAGGAGGCGCTGCAGTCACGCGACTATCCGGTACTCCAAGGAGTCTTCCTTCTCTTGTCAGTCAGCGTTGTGATAGCAAATCTTCTCGCCGATCTCCTCTACAGCAGGCTCGACCCTCGCGTGCGACATGGAGCAGCGCGATGAGTGTGAGTGCCAGCGTCACCTTGAGCACACGGATCCGCAAGCGTGTAAGCGGCGGCAACCGCATCGCACTGCTACTCCTCCGTCGCTGGGACGCTCGCATCGCCATCATGATCCTCTCGCTGTTGACGCTCTCCGGAGTCGCGCCCGAGGCTCTCGTTGGTCCACTGCAGACCGCCACAACTGCAACAGCCGAGGCACTGCTCCCGCCGAGCGGCACCCATCTCTTTGGTACCGATGATCTCGGGCGAGATCTGCTGAACCTCACCGTTCACGGCGCCCGCATCAGCCTCGTCGTAGGGGCGCTCTCTGCGGCAATCACGCTCGTGATTGGTGGAGGCATCGGCATGATCGCTGGCTATCGTGGCGGTCGCACTGATGCCCTTCTCATGCGTGTTGCCGATACATTCTTGATCTTGCCAACATTCGTTCTTGCGTTGATCCTTGCGCCGATCCTGCGTGAGCTGATCGGTGACCAGACCGAGATCTTCGGCATTCGCACCACGCTGCTCACCATTGTTGCGGTGATCGGCTTTACAAGCTGGTCATCAACCGCACGCATCGTGCGCAGCCAGACGCTCTCCCTGCGCGAACGCACCTTCGTGGAGCGCGCCCGGCTGGTCGGCCTCTCTCCGATGCGAATCATCGCGCGGCACATTTTTCCGAACATTCGTACGGTGCTCGTGGCCAACGGGATCGTGGTGATTGCTGGATCTATCCTCACCGAATCAACCCTCAGCTTTATCGGTCTCGGGGATCCCTTCCAGCCCTCCTGGGGGACCATTCTCGGGAACGCGCAATCTGCCGCTGCGCCGAGCCTCGGAGCCTGGTGGTTCATCACCGCACCCGGTTGCGCGATCCTGGTCACAGTGGTCGCCTGCACAATAATTGGCAATGCGATCGACGAGCTCCTCGACCGCGACGTGCGAGTGCGACGATGAGCAGCAACGTGGGAGCCGATCACGTGCGCCAACTTCCCGAAGGGGCGGATGCCGCATCGCCGCTGCTCGAGATCAGCGGGCTACGCGTCTCTTTCACACTGAGTGACGGGCGTCGCTTAACGGCAGTTGATGGGATCAACCTCTCTGTCGCTCCCAGCGAAGCGGTTGGACTTGCGGGTGAGTCAGGGTCAGGAAAGTCCACCGCGGTGGGGGCGATCATGGGGCTCCTGGCACCGAACGGACGCATTGACGCGGGGAGCATTCGGTACCGCGGCCTCGACCTCGTGGCAAAAGGGGCCCCCCTCCGTCGCACGCGATGGCGCGAGATTGCCGTGGTCTTTCAAGGGTCACTCGTTGCGCTCAACCCTGTGATCAAGGTTCGCGACCAGGTAGCGGAGGCGATTGAGCTCAGGCTTGGCGAGCCAGCCGAAGTGGCGCAGGAGAAGGCGAAGCACCTGCTTCACGATGTTGGCATTCCAGAGAAGCGACTCAACGCCTACCCCCACCAGCTCTCCGGCGGGCAGCGACAGCGCGCCATGCTTGCAGTCGCCCTCTCGTGCTCCCCCGCCGTGCTGATCGGTGATGAGCCGACGACGGCGCTCGATGTGATCGTGCAGGCGCAGATCCTTGAGCTGCTCGACAGGATGCGCCAAGAGTACGGGCTCGGCCTCATCCTGATTACGCACGACCTCGCCGTTATCGCCGACATGTGTGATCGCGTCGCAATCATGTACGCCGGCCGCATTGTGGAATCTGGCAGCGTAAAAGAGATCTTCTCTACCCCTCGCCACCCCTATACACAAGCACTGCTCGGCGCTGCACCAGACGCACGCGCCGGGCGCCGCACCATCAAGGTGCTGGAGGGGCATCCACCCGACCTCTCCGCGCTACCACCTGGCTGCCACTTCGCGCCGCGCTGCCCACTCGCCGACGCGCGTTGCCGCGAGGAAGATCCACCAACCATTGAATACGCCGATCGAGTGACCCTCGCCTGCCACCGCTATTCGCTCGGTGACGGCAAGCCCCCAACACCGATTGACGCGCCGTATCCAACCTTGGAGCTCGGGAAGCGATGAGCGAACAGCCACGAGCGAATACGTCAGCAAGCGCGCCACTCTTGCGGGTGCGCGGTGTTTCAGTGACGTATGCCGCGCAGCGATCCATTGCAGACCTCCTTGCCCGCCGACCAGCGAGCGGCATCATCGCGCTCGACAGCGTTGATCTTGACGTAAATGCTGGTGAGATCGTCGCTGTCGTTGGTGAGTCAGGATCCGGAAAGACGACGCTCGCGCGTGTCATTGCTGGATTAATTGATGCTGACGAAGGAGTGGTTGAGGTTGAGGGCGAAGGGCCGAACGATTGGCGTTCAGTTGGCATGGTCTTCCAGGATCCCTATGAGACACTCGATCCAAAGCGCACACTCGGTGAGTTTGTCGCCGAGGGCCTCGAGGCACAGGGCCTGCCAATGGACCGCGTCAGTGCATCACTCGAGGCGGTAGAGCTGCTCCCCGCGGCGGCATTCCGCGATCGCGTACCAGAGGAGCTTTCCGGCGGCCAGCGCCAGCGTGCCGTGATCGCTGGTGCGCTCGCCCTCAATCCAAAGCTTGTGATCGCCGATGAGCCCGTCTCAATGCTTGACGTCTCAATGCGAGCACAGATCCTTAAGCTCATTGAACAGCTGCGTCGCGACCAGGGGATTGCATGGCTCTTCATCACCCATGATCTCTCGCTCGCGTGGGCAATCTCGGACCGTGTTGTTGTTCTCTACCTTGGGGCGGTAGTCGAGGAGGGCGCCGCGGAGCAGGTACTGCGCAACCCTGCGCATCCGTACACCCGTGCACTCCTCGCGGCACTCCCCTCAACCGACCCAGGCGCCGCCAGCACACACTCCCTTGCCTCAGGCGAGATTCCGCAGGGTGACACCCCTTCAGGCTGCCGCTTCCGTAACCGCTGTGCGCACGCAGTTGAGGCCTGCGCGAACATGCGCCCACCCCTAGAGGCCGCCCCTGGCGGCGGGGCTGGGCATCGGGTTGCCTGCATCCGTGCTGCGGAGCTACCCCCTCTCTCCTGAGCCCATTTCGAATTACGCATCAGGGTGGATCGAGCGGCAATGCGGGGTATAGGATCGCCTCCAACACGGCGGAGGGAGGCTGAGTGACCGTCACAAATCGTGGCAATGCGGCAGGCCCGGCACGGGGCGACGATCTCGCCGAAGACGCCGCGCTTGAAGCGGCGATGCCGAAGGGCCCGCTCGATCCGACGCTCCCGGCTGGCGCCTACCTTGATCCGAATTGGCACGCTCGCGAGATGGAGGCCTGCTTCCGCCGAGGCTGGGTGCTCGCCTGCCGCGAAGAGGAGCTCGCCACTCCTGGGCAATTCGTTCGCACCACGATTGACGGCGATGATCTTCTGATTGTGCGAGGTGCAGACGACCAGGTTCGAGCCTTCCACAATGTGTGCAGGCACCGCGGCTCACGACTCATCATCGACGAGCCGTCACGCACCGATGCGCCAGCCTGCGCACCGCTCGCACCAGCGGAGCACGGCGCATCCGGTAAGACAAAGAGCGTCTTCCGCTGCCCCTATCACTCGTGGACCTACGAGCTTGATGGGTCCCTGCGCACCGCACCCTTCCTTCAAGAGTTGCCAGGGTTCCAGAAGTCTGACCTTGGCCTCTACACCGCAGCAACGGCGACCTGGGGTGGATTTGTCTTTATCAAGCTTGATACCGAACGTGCGACTGCACAAGGCGGTAGCCTGATGGAGGCCCTCGGACCAATCAGCGAACGAGTTGTGCGCTATCCACTCGGCGATCTGCGCATTGCCCATCGCACGGTGTACGACGTTGCGGCGAACTGGAAGGTCATTCTCGAGAACTACAACGAGTGCTACCACTGCGGTCCGGTCCACCCTGAGCTCTGCCGAGTGGTCCCAGCTTTCCGCGAGGCTGGTGGCGCTGGCCTCGACTGGGAGGCGGGTATCCCACATCGAGAAGGGGCCTGGACCTACACGATGAGTGGCACGAGCGAGCGTGATCGTTTCGCCGGGCTCAACGAAGAGGAGCTGGTGCGCCACAAGGGCGAGGTCCTCTATCCAAACATGATGCTGAGCCTCTCAGCCGACCATGCCGCCGTCTTCGCCCTCGTCCCCCTCGCCCCAGATCGCACCAAGATCATCTTTGACCTACTCCTCGATCCGAAGGAGCTCGACCGTCCTGGCCACGGCCCAGAGGATGCCCTGGAGTTCTGGGATGTCGTGAATCGGCAGGATTGGCGAATCTGCGAAGCGGTACAGCAAGGGATGAGTTCATCGGTATTCAAGGCGGGCTACTACGCACCAATGGAGGATTACAGCCTCGACATGCGGCGATACATCCGGGAAACGGTCGGCGAACCCCCAATGCGGGGACCGGCACAGCGATGAGAGTTGGAGGGTTCAACATGCATAGCCTGACGAAGCGCAACAGCTCATTCACATATCGCTCCTTGGCGATCACGCTCACGCTTGCCCTGCTGGTGGCATTCGGATTCACCAACACGCGTGCGGCCAACGACGAGCCCTTGGTGCTTGGAATTGGTACAACGCAAGATCTCGACTCAATGAATCCATTTAACACCGCGCTCGTGGTTGGCTTTGAAGTCTTCTCTCTCAACTACGATCTGCTCACTAGTTTCGGGTCGAACCTTGAGCCCACACCGGGTTTTGCGGAGTCGTACAGTGTCTCAAATGACGGTCTGACCTATACGTTCAAGATCTCGAGCGACCTCCTCTGGTCTGACGGCACGCCCGCGACAAGTGCTGACGTGCTTTATACGTTCAAGCTGCTGTTCGACAACGAGTACGTTGGCCTCGGCTACCTTGATTCCTATCTTGACGGCGTAACGGCCGTGACCGCACCAGACGCGCAAACCTTTGTGGTCACAATGGATGCCCCAGTCACACGCATCTTGCAGGCACTCGTGCCAGTTCTGCCGAAGCATGTCTGGGAGAAGCTCACCATTGATGAGATCAATGGAACCTTCGGAAACGAGCCGCCGATCGTCGGCACCGGGCCATACCAGGCGGTTGAGTGGAAGACGGGAGAATACGTACGCTTCGTAAAGAACCCGCATTGGCGCGGTGGCGAACTCGCCGCTGACGAGATTGTGCTTCGCTTCTTCAAGAGTGCCGATGCCCTGTATCAGGCACTCGTTGCGAGTGAGATTGATTACGCCCACAACGTCTCCCCGGAGCAACTAAAGCAGCTCGACGGCTCCTCAGAGGTGATCGAGGTGGTGGTCGGCTCTGCCAACGGGTTCACTGAGCTTGGATTTAACACCTATGCGCAGGAGATCGCGGGTGGCGGTGCGAGCACAAAGGCGCTGCGGGACCAGCGCTTCCGCGACGCGCTCGGGTACGCAATTGACCGCGAAACCTTGATCGAGAAGGTCCTCGGGGGCTACGGTTTGCCTGGCTCAACCCAGGTGCCACCGATCTCTGTCGACTTCCACGTGGAGCCAACGAACCCTCGCACATTTGACCTGGAGCTGGCCGCCGAAAAACTAGAGGCGGCCGGTTACGTTGACTCGGATGGCGACGGCGTTCGGGAGGACCTTGAGGGGAAGCCGCTAAACCTGCGCCTCTATGTGCCGAGCAGCGATGATTCGTACGCCAAAGCAGCGGAGTTCATCGCCGGATGGTTCGGTGAGATCGGCGTGCCAGTGAACGCTCAGGCGTTTGACTCAGACTCTCTCGTTGACATCATGCTACCCCCCGAGGCTGATGGGAAGGCCGATTTCGACCTCTTCATCTGGGGTTGGGGCGGAGATGTTGATCCGAACCTGCTGCTGAAGATTTTCTTGACGTCGGAGATTGGCGCATCAAGCGACAGCTTCTTCTCAAATGCGGAGTACGACGCACTCTACGAACAGCAGTTGACGCTGCCGAACGGACCAGAGCGGAAAGCAATTGTGGCTCAGCTCCAGCAGCTGATGTACGAAGAGGCTCCGTACCACGTGCTCTATTACGACGCGACGCTGGTGGCGTATCGCACCGATAAGTTCACGGGCTGGAAGAATCAGCCAGCCGACGGCGCGCCCTTCTTTGGGCTCGGCCCAGTCGGCTACACGCTGCTGAAGCCGGCATCAGTCGGCGGGGGCGACGTCGCAGCGGAGGAGAGTCTCTTGATTCCCCTCGTCGTGCTGCTCGCGGCGGCTGGTGTATTCCTCGCCCTCCGAAGCCGACGCGGCAAGCGACGCACCGACGAGGAGTAGTTCAGCACAACGGTACGATCCCGCGCGGCGCTTCTAGCGACCGTCGCGCGGGACGTGCTCCTCCCAGAGTGCGTGATGAAACGGTGCGCCGTCGAGGGTGACGTGGAGAGCACACCGGTAAAGGAAGTTCTGCGCATCCGAGCGAATCTCTCCCTCGGCGATCGCTCGTACGACATGTTCCCCATCGCGTAGCTCATAGGCGACGCTCGTCTGCAGTGATGTGTGAGCCGGGTCCGCATCGCTGACCTGGTAGGTGAATCCCTCATCGGCATAGAGCGACACCCCTGGCCCGCCGAGCGAACGCCCGCCGCCGAAGAAGCGCGCTGTCACACGCTCACCTGGTCCGCGCACCAGATCCCATACGGAGGCGGGGGCGTCTGGCAGTGCGCCGCCACGATCTGGGGCTCCCAGCTCCCCACTGCTGGTGGGGTACGCCCCTGCGCGCAGCCCAGCAAGTGACGCTGGAGGTGGGGCGGTCGCACCCGCCGCGTGTCGCAGCCACGGGTTGCTCAAGGCTCGCACGGCACCAGCACGCAACGTTGCGTCTCGCTGAATCTGCGGGAGCGTCAACATGGCGCCGCCACCTTCAGAACAGGTGAGCGCAAATGGGGTTGCAAGCGGCCACGTGATTGGGAATACGCTCCCCAGCAACTGCAGGTGGAGGCGGTGACCGGGTGCGAATGCATGAGCGATAACGCGTAGGTTGAGTGTGACCTCAATGGTCGCCCCAGGAACGAGCGGGAGTGGCGACTGCTCGGTGCGGTAGGCAAGGTTGAGCATCCCTTGCGTCACCATGCTGATGGCGCCATCCGGAGCCACGTCGCCAAGGCGCGCAACAATCGCACCCTCGCGGCCATCTGGAGTAATGCGTAGACGCAACTGCGGTCGACCACAGATCAGCAGCTCCTCGGTCAGCGACTCACTCGTCCAGACCGCGGCACGCTCGGGCGCGGATGCTGCAGCGGCTACGGCTTCAAGCTGTCGTACGTCATCTCGCAGATCGTCGGCGAGTCCGATGGGTGGCGCTCCCCCGCCGAAGCAGAGTGGTCCAGACGCGCCAGCTGAGGGCACATTACGAATCGTTGCTGCTGGCAGCGCACGATCACTTGCACCTACTGGTTCGAGTGAGGCGGCTCCGCCAGCATGGAGGTAGAGCGGGAGGCGCGTGGCGCGTTGTGCTGGCGACGTGGCCTCGGCGATCCACTCACCTGGCCACTCAGCAGGGAACCGTGCCGGCGGTCGCGAGTGCGGCAGATACCAGAGGACCGTCTGCTCAGGGTCAGCGGCGGCGGCGCGCTCCGCCTCGCTGGCGCACTCCTCTGCTGCAGGGGGTGCGCAGAAGCGATCAAGCCAGGCGAGTGCCAGCGGCAACCATCCCGCACCCGGTCCTGGGTAACCGGTCTCGGGAGAGAGGTGCACCCACGGCCCGCAGAGCAGACGACGCTCTGCGCCTGCAGGGGCTGACTCTTGCAGGCGCCAAGCGGGATTTGGATAGCCGTCGCACCAACCGGCGATTTGCAAGATTGGAATCTCAATTGGTGGCAGATGACGCACGGAGTTGTGACGCCACTCTGACGGCCGCGCGCGGCGCAGCCAACCGAGTGTCCACGGCGGAGTCTCCTCAAGGCGTTGTCGCCAACCCTCTCGCCAACCGGGTCGATCCGGTTCAATGCCGCCTGGCATTGCATTCATGCCAATCATGGAGGCGGCGTAGCCGAACTGCTCGCTCGCGGTGCGCAGGCCACCGTTCTGATGCACATCGTCTTCCCAGCGATCATCGCTCGCGTAGCAGGGGACGATCGCCACCAAACCTTCTGGCCGTCGTGCCGCCGCCATCAGCGAGGTGAATCCGCCATACGACCAGCCCCATGCCGCAACGCGACCGTTAGACCACGGTTGCGTTCGCAGCCAGCTGATCACCTCAAGCATGTCGAGCGTCTCATCCTCGGTGTATTCGTCTAGGGCGATCCCGTCGCTGCGCCCCGTCCCTCGCACATCAAGTCGGCACCCCGCATATCCGCGACGTGCGACGGCGCCCATCAACTCATCGTCGGCGCTACGGTGATAGTCATCCTTTCGGTATGGCAGCACCTCAAGGATCGTTGGGTGCTCTTTGCCAGCGGCGGGGATCCAGATATCGGCCGAGAGCTGCACACCGTCGCGCATCGTGATGCGCACATCCCGAAGGATCGTCGTCGGGATCACCTTCTAGCGCTCCCGAAGTTCAACCGCCTACCGCCGGTCGCGAAGACGAACCATTGCGTTGATCGCATCGTCTACAGACCAGGCGATCTCACCGACAGACTGAATCGCACCGGAGACAAACAGGTTGATACCGTCCGCGGGTGCAACGCCGCGCCTGCGCACCATGCGAAGATCGGTGCAGAGTCCAACGATCCCCTTGTAGCGACTCGGGTCCGTCGCGCAGAGCTGCGTGAAGATGCCGATCTCTGTTGCGGTGCCGTCATCCACTTGCGCCCCATCAATCCAGGCGAGCACCGCGTTGGCAGCGCGCACCCCCGCAAGGTCTGTTGTAAATACTGCCTTCGGGTCGACCCCCTCCTGCTCAACAAACTGTTCGTGTGGGACGAAGACCTCAAAGTTCAGCGCGCGAAGGCGCGCCGCAATCTCCGAGAGGAAGCCGCGCTCACCTGCATTGAAGAGGGGCCCGGCGAGGTAGATCTTCATCAGATCAGTTTCGCCGAACCCCTCAGTTTCTGCTTACTCCGTTGCGGCTGAGCCTACGCTGACCGCTGAGCCTGCGTTACGCCTTAGGGAGATCCCCAAGCGCCGCGTCGATCTTCCCCTGCTCAAGGTCAAGGTCTTCGAGCTTCCCAGCCAGGTAGTTCTCGTAGGCCGCGAGATCAAGGAAGCCGTGGCCGCAGTTGTTGAAGACGATCACCGTCTCCTTCCCCTCGGCCTTCGCCTTCAACGCCTCTCGCACCGTTGCAGCGATCGCGTGATTCGCCTCTGGTGCAGGGAGGATCCCTTCAGCGCGCGTGAACTCCACGCCACGCTCAAAGGTTTCGCGCTGCGGAATTGCCACCGCCTCAATCGTCCCCTTCTCCTTAAGGAGCGAGACGAGCGGTGCCATGCCGTGATAGCGGAGTCCTCCTGCGTGAATCGGATCTGGCATGAACGCCGAACCGAGCGTGTGCATCTTCACCATTGGCGCCATGTGCGCGGTGTCCCCGTAGTCATACGCATAGATGCCGCGCGTGAGTGACGGAGCCGCAGTTGGCTCCGCAGCAATCACGCGTACCTTGCGACCACCACGGAACGCTGCACCAATGAACGGAAAGGTGAAGCCGGCGAAGTTTGACCCGCCGCCAGTGCAGCCAACCAAGATGTCTGGCTCAACGTCCGCCATCTCGAGCTGGAGTTGCGTCTCCTGCCCAATCACCGTCTGGTGAAGAAGGACGTGGTTCAGCACGGAGCCCAAGGCGTACTTGGTGTCATCGCGCGTCGCCGCATCCTCAACCGCCTCACTGATCGCGATTCCGAGCGACCCGGAGGTCTTCGGATCCGACGCGAGCACCGAGCGTCCATAGTTTGTATCCGGGCTTGGGCTTGCAACCACCTGCGCGCCGTACGTCTCCATCAGGATGCGTCGATACGGCTTTGCGTCGTAGCTTGCGCGTACCTGGTAGACCTTCACCTCCAGGCCGAACATGGCGCCCGCGAATGCAAGTGATGTCCCCCACTGGCCGGCACCCGTCTCCGTGGCAAGGCGCTTCACACCCTCCTGGGCGTTGTAGAAGGCCTGCGGGATTGCAGTGTTCGGCTTATGGCTCCCCGCTGGGCTCACCCCTTCGTACTTGTAGAAGATCTTCGCTGGCGTCCCCAGCAACTTCTCCAAGCGGTGCGCGCGATAGAGCGGGCTCGGTCGATAGAGTCGATACGCATCGCGCACCGGCTCCGGAATCTCAATCTCGCGTTCGCTCGACACCTCTTGGCCGATCAGGGCCATTGGGAAGAGCGGCGCAAGGTCATCGGGGCCGAGCGGCTTCCCTGTCTGCGGATTCAGCGGCGGATGCTGAGGCCACGGGAGGTCCGCCGCGATGTTGTACCAGCTCTTCGGCAGTTTCGACTCGTCGAGGACGAACTTCGTCTGCTTTGGATCTGCCATGGCAAGAACCCTCCCGGCGAAGGCGCAAAGCGAATGCCCGCAGGTCCCTCAGTCACCGAAGTGCGAATACTACCCTGCCGGAACGTGAGTCCCAGTTGCGGTTCCTGCAAAGCGGGATAGGCTTGGGGTCGCCGCTTGGCGAGGTGCATGATGCGACGCGTAGACGAAGGAGGTTCAGAGAAATGAGCGAGAAGGTGAAGATCACGGTACGAGACAACGGATCCATCAAGGTGCAGGGAGAGTTTGAAATCGTTGACGTTGAAGGGAACGCAATCCCTCACGAAGGTGATAGCACTGGCCTCTGCCGTTGTGGCCACTCGGCAAACAAGCCGTTCTGTGATGGCTCCCATAAGGAGAAGTTTGAGAGCGTCGTTCGCGCGCCTGAAAAGGCTTAGTCGAGCGGAACCTCCGTTACGGAGACCTCAGCTGGGGTGATGCGGCGCAGTGCCGTTCGCCCGCGCAACATCGCCCAGACGGGGAGTCCGATGAGCGCCGCGCCGAGGAGGCCGAGCGCCGTGTAGCTTGCGACCGCAACCACCACGCCAGAGCCGAGTGCCGCAGCGGCGGCGGAACTCCAGATCAACGCGTCCGTCACACCTTGGAGTCGCGTGCGCTCGCTGACGGAGAGGCCCTCCGTCAACAGCGAAGAGCCAGCGACAAAGCCAAGGTTCCAGCCCCAGCCGAGCAAGAAGAGGGCGAGGAAGAGGACCACGCCGCCATCTGGTGGGGCAACGGCGGCCAGCGCCGATGAGAAGGCGAGCACCGCAAGTCCCGCGGCGATCACCAACGGCGTGCCGAAGCGTGAGGCGAGTCGACCAGAGAGTGGCGAGAGGGCGAACATTCCAAACGTGTGCCCACTGATCACCAAGCCAACGGCGTCAAGTCCATGGCCGTGATCGGCCATGTGTAGTGGCGTCATCGTCATCACAAGCACCATCACCACTTGGCCGATTACCAGGGCGATGATCGCGGCGAAGACCCGCGGCCGCGCCACAATCTGCGCCACGCTTGCACCACCACCAGGCGTCTCCGCTGCAGTCACCGGAGCAAGGCTCGCCGGATCGGGTCGAAGTGAGACGAGCGTGAGCAGTGCCGCTGCGGTCACGAAGATGATTGGCACGCCGTACGTTCCCGCAAGGCGCGGCAGGCTCAATACCTCCGCGGCGTCGCCCGCGATCGTCACAAGGTTCGGCCCCACCACCGCGCCGAACGTTGAGCCCCACACCACAAGCCCAATTGCCGTAGCCCGCTTCGTCTCGTCATACATGTCTGCCGCGGTGTAACGCGAGAGTTGATTGGAGGCATTCGCGCAGCCCATGAAGACGGTAGAGAAGAGGAAGAGCGGGAACGAGCCGAGAATCACTGCAACTCCAGCACCGACCGCTCCAGCGGCGCCGATACCGTAGCCGAGCGTCAGTCCTGCACGACGCCCGTGGCTGACCATGAAGCGCGAGAGAAGTTGTGAAGCGGTGGCGGAGCCCAAGACGATCGCCGCACCAGGCAGCCCAGCAAACGCTGACCCACCGGAGAGCTCTTTCGCAACGATCGTTGCCACGGTGATCGCCGCAATGTAGCCGGTGCTCCCAAGTCCGACGCCAAGGATCAGCGAGAGCTGCAGGCGACTTCGGGTTCGCTGTGCGATATCGGTAGGCATCGCTGCAGTCTAGCCGCGCTATGGTGGAGGCATGCAAGAAGCACGCCACGCGGTGGCCTGGCACGAAGATGCGCCGAACCCGAGCGACCACGCCACGCCCCCGAGCGAACCGCTGCCAACCAGCGTGGACTGGGTCGTCATCGGCGGCGGATTCTCTGGTCTCTCCGCCGCGAGGCGCGCAGCCGAGCGTGGTGCGCGCGTCCTCCTCCTAGAGAAAGGTGAGCTGCGTGACGGTGCGAGCAGCCGTAATGGCGGGATGGCACACGTGGGATTCGGTGCGTCGACCAGCTCCATCATCAAGCGGTTCGGCACGAATGGTGCACGCGAG
>Ga0208231_1000091_pt1 | contig 27007 bp, 46 predicted proteins | sample LakMenEpi15Jun12_FD_150702 | JGI IMG/M metagenome (GOLD analysis project Ga0208231, IMG submission 150702) | Freshwater microbial communities from Lake Mendota, WI - 15JUN2012 deep hole epilimnion (SPAdes) | ecosystem: Environmental > Aquatic > Freshwater > Lentic | place: Lake Mendota, Madison...
CCATAAACTAAACGATATTGACATCGTTTACCACCAAAATTATTTGATGCGTTTATTAATGAAGTAAAGTTTACATGCGTTGTTGTGTTTTCTTTTTCATATCGCATGTAAATTACATTAGAATTGGCTGGTGATGAATAAGTAAGACCAGATGAAACAAATTGTCCGTCCCATTCAAATCCAATAGGCTTAACTGAAGCTCTATTATTAGCTGTACCACTTAAAGAAAACCCTAAATAAGATTCTAAACCAACTGCTTCTGTACTGGTATTAGTAATTAAGTTAGATATATTACCAGTATTAACTGCGTGGTTAATATGATTATCGTTAATGATAGCTGTATTACTAGTTAAAGATAAGCCAGTATTAGTGCTTGTTAAGTTTAAATTAGTTGCATATTGGTTACCATTAAAATGATAATTAGCAGCATAAAACAAACCACCAGAATATCCATAGTTACCACTACCAGCATTGCTGTCGCCAATAACCATAATATCTACAGAATCAGTACCATTCTTTACATTTTGTAAAAACCTAGCAGCAAGTGAAGAACCATAAGCAACAGGTCCATTAAGGATAGCTTCTCCTTCAATGTTTAAAACACGATTCCTTTGTGTTCTCCACTCAGGTGGATCTAATGTCCACGACCTGAAGCGATGCATTAGATTGCTCCGTAGAAAATATTACCACCAGTAGCAGAACCACCAGCAGTTGCAAAGTATTCTACTTCAACAAGTTCGCATCCAAGAGTATCGACAAGAATTGAAGAAGTTGAGTTGATGCTTGTTGAGTTATAAATCTTAGCATCACCTTGTGTCTTGGTAATTGTAGCTACAGGAAGCAAAGTAACAGAGTTAATTGTAAGAGCCGTAGCTGTCGTGTTTAAGGCGGTTATGGAACCATAAAACAAAAGTTGTGGTACATGATATGTTGTTGTACCAACAATAGCTTTGCTCCATCCCGTTACTCTGATTGTTTGTGTTGTAGCCAAAGCATTAAGCATTGGAACAATCTTAATATAGTTCAAGCTTGCACTTGGGATTACACCCGCTCCACTTGGTGGAGTAGCTGTTGGTGCTTCATTAGGAATTGTTGTTGTATTTGTTGGTATATTAGTTGATAACCATTTCATTGGTTCTTGAACTGTTTTCAACTGTGTCATTGTGTGTGTATGAATCATTGTTTATCCTTTGTTTAAACAACAGATATTGAAAGTACTTCCGAACATTGTAAACCATCCACATCGTTAAATAGAGCAAGGCTAAAAGTACCAATGCTAGTGCCTGTTTGAATACCTAATTGAAAAGTATCTCCAGTTGTAAAAGTTACAGCTGTAAATGTATTTTCAGCGAAAGACACCCAAGCACCTCCATTTTTACGATAGTATAATATTACATTTCTAGGAATAGTCCCTGTTATTAAATTCCACTTAAGACGAACTGGTTGATAAGTCTCAGAAATTATATTAGCATTTCTAAGAGGACCAAGTACAGTTAGCGTACTAACTAAAACAACATTAAAAGGGGACCAGAGAAGGTAAAGCAATGCTGGAATATAACCATCTGCGTCTAATATTCTATTGTGGTTAAGTCTCCAAAGTGGAGAAGTAAAAGACCAAGTTCTATTTCGATGCATTTCACTTTTTCTTTTTCTTTCGCTTTGGAAGTTTAGTTCCCTTTGGTGTTTCTTTAGACCAACGGGCTGCAATCTTTGGATGGACTGCATACATAAACTTACGCTGTTGTTTTGATTTGAATGGCATTATTCCCACCTTACTTGCTTACCGCTCTTCTTGGCGCGAACGCCCTTGGCGGTACACATTGATTTGGTTGGACGACAGGCAGGATACTTCCTGCTTTTGTCGCTTGCGCTTTTACGACCACATGGTTTACCTGTCTTGCAGTCTATCCAACCTTTTCCGTTGTTTCGTGCAAACCAACCATGCAATCCTTTCTTTTTCTCAAGGGAGAAGTCAGCCTTCTTTTTTCTAGGCATTACTTTTTCCTCTTGGATTTTGAACCCCACTTGGCAGCACCGACTTTGCGGCACTGAACCAAAGCACCCGAGGCATAAGCCGAGGGCCACTTTTTATAGCGGGACTTTACCTTGCGATAGCATGCATCTTTAGCCATTACTTCTTGCACTTTCTTCCCTTTGGGCAACTTGCCTTGGAACCACCGGGACCAGCCCATAGGTTCTTGCAAGCCCAATACTGAGCAGTAAGTTTGTTCTTGGCAGAGCTGCACTTGTGTCTTGCACGGAAAGACTTACGGGCAGCAGCACTATAGTTATGACCATAGCCCGTAGCTCCGTAGTGAATGATTTTTTCCTGTCCGTTGGCACAAGCCTTGACTACTTTTTTCTTGTTGGGATTAGGAGATTTCTGTGGTCGATTGCAAGGCATGCTTGCTTTGTTTAGTTTCTTAGCCATCACTGACCTCCTGTAAATGCAGACATATCTGCACCAGAATTCTGTAGGACATTCATAATACCCTGTCCACCATTCTGTGCTAGGTCTTGCTGACCAGCGTTTACAGCTAGGTTTCCTAGAGCACCAGCTACAGCCTGACCACCAGCTTGCATTGCTTGCTGCTGCATCATCATCTGCTGCTGAGCCATCTGCTCTCTCTGAATATCTTCGGCAGAGCGTACCCAATTACGAGCATCAAAGCCCAATGAGGTAATTAAAGCACGGGCATACTCTTCCCACTTAAAGGACATTGCTGCCTGTTCAGGAAGATTGCGTACCATCTCACCCATTTGCATGAGCTTCTGTAGATCGGTGTCGCGGCTAAGAGCCTGAAGACCAGTGATTACTTCAACTGATAGTGAACCCTCATCATCAAAGAATTGTTCATACATTCGCTGATCAAGTTCTTCTGCTTCGATCATAAGGAATACGGAACGCTTTACAATTGGCTCCATCAAATCTCTGGCAATCGCAGAGAACGCACCGCCCAATACTGTCTCAAGTTCTGAGCCAATCATTCTTACGGCAGTCGCTGTAACGCGGTCGCCACTAGGAATGGAGGCACTGGACATTAGGAAGGCTTGACCAATCTCGCTACGCATGGTCTGAACAGCGGTCTGTGCAGCACCAATCTGTGGATTCATGGTCTGTGAAGGAGACAGGACAAATACATCCTGCTGTCTTACGGGAACCCATGAGCCATTTGTGGAATCAGCAATGTCATCTACTTCGGTAATACCGGATGGATCAATGCACATCCAGAATGCTGAAGCAGCTGCCATGCCATCAAGCATTGCCTTTGTGTATCCGTCCAGACTTGATAGATCTCCGAGGATATCTTCGCAATGCGATCTCCCGTAGTTTTCTCCGGGTATGCCATACCACCGTAGGACCGTCACAGGACAGATTTCGTATACACCTTCCGCTAGTACATTTCCATCGGAGTCTTCCTTTTTGTATTTCCATACATTATCCTCCTTGAGATACTGGCAGTAGGTTGTCTTATATCCTTTTTTAGCTGACTCAGGAAGCGAGTAGTGAGAACTAATTGCCTCTGGATCAACTAAGTCATATTCAATATGAATGATTTCGTTTATGTCTCCGGTTACTGTACGCTGAACAACGAATTGATCCAAGCGTGTAACACGGAATTTGAAATTATCCATTTCATGTACCAAGCAATCGCCAACAACAATTAGGTTTTGGATTGCCTGATAAATGGTTTCTCGCAAATTAGTGCCAATAAGCTTTCGATAAACCTGATAGCTCATTGTTTCCAAATACTGACCGATTTCTGCGGTTGGTTCTACACCAGACCGCAGACCAAACTTAAAGAATGGAGTGTCATTCAATGGCATCATTGCCGAAAGCATTCGGCTTGCTAAGGATGTTACTCCTCTAGCACCAACAGAAGATGTTGGTTGTGGTAATTCCATTTCTTCTGTCCACCCTTCTGGTGGAAGGAGACTTGGAATAGTTAGAGCAGAGCATAGTCTTGCTCTGTATAATTTGGATGTTCTCATTGCATCCAACATGCGGAAGCGATCAGCAAGATTGTTTGTCATTGATGCCTCCTTACTGGTTGTTCATACCATTATACAATGAAGAGTAAAAGTCTAAGGCGCGAACATTAGTTCCTTGAATACCCTGAGTTGCCGTTTCTTCTGCCTGAGCCTGTGCCTCTAGTATCGCTTCTTGTTCAGCTTGTGACGCTTCTTGTACAGCGCGTTCTTCTTCGGCCTTAACTCTGGCTCTCTCGGCTTGTTCTCTGGCGACTCTTCGGGTTTCTGCATCTTCAGCAGCCTTTCTTCGCTCTTCTTCTTGTTGTTTTTGAAATTCTCTTTCATCTTTTAGAAGCTTCTGCTGTTCAGCAAAAGTCATTCCACCACTTATCTTAGGGGAACCACCCATATTATCTGCCTCCTTGCTGTTGTTTGAGGACAGCTTTGAGTTTATCAACAACCTCTATCTGTCCTGCTCTGAAAGCAGCTCTTCGTGTGAAGACCTGATCACATACAGTAGGATCATACTCTAGAGGTTTATAGAGTTCTTCCAGAATCTTTATTAATTCGGGGTCGATTCTCGGAAACTTTTCTGATTTCATTTGTTAGTTCATCTAGTTTTGCATAGATGTCTTTGAGCATTAGCTTAATCTCAGGGGTATCAATCGGAGCTGATAGCCCTAGTTTTGTTATAGCTGATTGAATATTAGTTACCATGTTTTATTTCATCTTCTTTAGTTGAGCTTGTAGTTGTGTTCTGTATTTCTCTGCGTATGTTTTCTGCAAAGATGGACTAGCCATAAAGCGTGTTGTTTCAATAGACTCTGTTAGCTTTCTTTTAGCAGCAGCCTGTTCTGGAGTAAGCTTTACATAGTAAGTAGCTGCCATGCTTCGACCAAAATTAGAATATCTGGGCCTATCTACAACTCTTTCTCTTGTTTTTTGAAAGCGTTCAAATCCTTCTCTTGTATTTATATCCACAGCTTCCCATTCAAAAGGATTTCTTTCCCCAAACTTCAACTGAGGATTTAACATAGTTGAGAGATAAGATTGTAAGACAGCTGTTTTAGCTGTTTCTTTTTCAGAAGCAAGAAATTTCTTAATGTTTTCTTCTTGCTGCTTAACACTGGTATTGAATGTTTCAATGTCTGCTAGCTTTTTTTGAGTTTGCTTTTCAGCTTCTACTGCAGGATTAAAAACATAAAAAGCGCGATCCCCAGTTGCTGATGTTCTAGCATCAGCACCCAAAGAAAACTGAACATCTTTTGTAGCTTTGTAAATAGGATCATAAATAGAAGAATAAGTAGGTGTTTCTTTAGCTTTCAGTTTTGTTTGTCCTGTTTGCTTTAGATACGCTTGCTCTCCTACCGCCGTAAAATCCAAAAGACCAGCCTCAATAGTAGCTAGTTGCTTTTGGAGTTCTGCTTTTGTAGCCATATGTTATCCTTTGAGATCTATAATCTCACACGCACCAGCGGTGCATGCCATTGTATGAGAGGATGTTGTTGTGTCTGTCTTTTCATAGAAAGATAGATTATTGAAATCGACAGGAACCATCATATATGCCTCATACATTTCCTTCGTGATTGCCTCAAACGGAGCCTGAGCATATACATGGTCAGACTTTGGTAGGAAGGAGATACCAGAGATCTTGTCAAAGTTCTCCCATACCCACTGACCTACTGGCATAAACTCACTGTCGGAATAGTTGACGGTGATGCTTGGCTTGTGCTGGCAGTAGCATTCCTGATAGACAAGCCACAGATTAAGGTGGTCGATTGCCTGTAGTTCATCTTGTGTAAGAGAACCAGAGGGAGCAGCCTGAGCAAATGTGAATACTGCTGTTGAATCAGGATTCATTACGCAGTCTTCGACAGGAACCTGAGCATCACGCATCAGCATGTACAACGGATCTTTCTTGTCGATACGAACTCTACGATAATAGTACTCAGCATATCTTGGATGAAGACCGCTGGCCGAATTAGCCAAGCATGAGGTAGTTCCCTCTGGCTTGATGCAAGTGATTGACTTGCTTGGGTTGATACCCAGCTGCTTAGCCCAATCAAGATTTGTCTTGATAGCAACCTCACGAAGAAGTTCAAGAACATGCATGAGCTTTCCGTAACTAAGGAGGCCAGACATCAGCTTGTTGTCAAAGATGCCTGTCATCGACACGCCAAGCAATCGCTCCTCTTCACAGTTCTTTGCCCATGAGGAATCCTCACGGGAAAGATATGGAAAGTAAGTGAACATGCTTTGGATTGTGCCGATGATTGTAGCCATCTCAATCTTCTTAGCCAATGTCTCAGGTGTATCTGAAGCGCGGACTACAACGGTCGATAGGTTGCAGAACTGATTAGGTCTGAGGATAATCTCAGAGCAAGGGTTGGTCCCATAATAATATTCATCACTACGACCAGCCGTAACTGCAATAGCCTTCATCGCATCACGGTTGCAGATACCGCGCTCTCCGCTGTGAGAGTTGTACAGGTCTGTCCACTCCTCTAGGAATTGTCCCATTGAAGGGCGACCATTGTAAACAGCGGAATTGTTGGCTAGGGCGCGGTGTCCTGATGATTCCCACCAAGCACCACTCTTGCATGTTGCCATCTCACGATCCGCGAGATCACTGAGAGAGATCATTGCTGAGCGGCGAACGCCACCAACGATGACTGACTGAGCAATCTTGCAGCAAATGTCGTGACACTCAAGCGGAGTGAGTCTTCGTCCCTGAGCCTTGTAGAATGTCTGAACGACAAAGCGGAATACTTCCTCAAGCGGGGCAGGACCACTTGCGCGTCCTCCGAAAGTCTTGAGTCTTTCTCCAGCCTTGCGAATCTTGCTGGTATCCCACTTGAGGTGGACACCCATGTAAAGATTCTTGATTAGGTAATGGAGGGAGTCGCACCAACCTTCGCGGCTGTCATCGACTGTCATTACCTGATCGAACATCTTGTGTATTGTGGGAATGGTGGGAAGCTTGTCTGTGCATCTACGCTCAACAGTATAGCCAACACCAGTACCGCACATTAGAATGTACATTAGATTTGAGAATGATCGTGGTGAATCAATCTCAAGATAAGAGCAATTGTAGAGGGCTGTATGGTCGCGGTCCAGAGCTGGTCCTGCGGTCATAAGCCCACGCATTGAGGGTAGAACCTCAAGGTTTAGAATTGCATCACGAACATCTGGTCGTGAAGCTAGGGCAGGAACCTTGGTCGTAAAGTAATTCCACCAACGATCCACGGTTTCATCCCAAGTCTCACGGCGAGATTCAGAATCCATCCATCGGCTATACCGAGAGATGGCAATAAAGTTTTGAAATGTATCCATATCTGTCCTTCTTAAACGGCTAGTTTTTTATAAACCTGTACTTCCAAAACCACCAGTTCCTCTTGTAGTCTCTGGTAGTTTATCGACAGAGATGAATGGGAATTGAGTAACAGGGAGGAAAACAATTTGTGCAACACGATCACCCTTAGTTAGTACGACAGTCTCATATGAGTTGTTTACTAGGGCAACCATAATTTCACCACGGTAATCAGAGTCGATTACACCAACTGAATTTTTTAGAGTAATACCCTTAGAAGCCAAGCCAGACCGGGGGAATACAAGACCAACATAGCCTTCTGGAATAGCTATAGATACACCAGTAGCAACAAGGTAGCTAGCACCGGGTAACAGAGTAATATCTGTTACAATTTTTAAGTCAGCACCAGCTGATCCTTTAGTCTTATACTCTGGTTTACAATAGTCAGTATGGAGAACCATAGGGATACTATCTGGTCTATAGGTATAAGTAGAAGTGTTGTAATTATTGTTATCAGCATAGACAGCTGAGTTAGTATCGTAGCAAGTAACTTTAGTATCCATTAGTATCTCCTTTGGTTTATTCTTCAGTAGCCCCAACTATTGGGCAGTATAGTTTAATCTGCTTGGTTTGCTTGTCGTACTCGCCATCCCGTAGGATTCGGACACATCTAGCCATAGCCAAACAGTAATCATAATCATATTTAGTACCATCCTGTGGCTTGGCTTGGTCATAAGCTGCCAATACAGCAGCCGACCAGTTCCGGGGGTGGATATACTTAAGCCATTTCTCGGCTTTGGCTGGACCCCACTTCCAAATACCGGGGATATTATCCGTGGTATCCCCGGTAATCCACTGCTTGTGGAAATTCAGGTCTGCGGTATACTCATCTACAATATCTGGTGTGTGTTCCTTGTCTGGATTCCAGTGCCAACCGGGTACAGATCTAAGATCTTTGTCGATTGTCACGGCAATACCTTTGCCAGAGGAGGCCATGATACCCATGATATCATCAGCCTCCAGCCTAGGTACTGTTAGGATGTCATGCTGATGGATCAGCTCCAGAGCATAGTCCATGCTATCTGGAGTCTGCTTACGGACATCCCGGTGGGCTTTATAGGCTTCCCAGAAGTCCCGTCTGTAGTTATCCTTGCGGCTGCAGGACATGGCAATATAAGTTTTGGTCATACCAGCTGGAGTCCAAGCCTTGATGTCATGCTCAAGTCTTTCCTCTAGGTATTCCACACCCTCTTGGTCTGCCCAGAAAGCAGCGCGGTAGCATAGGATATCTCCATCAAGCACAGCAACATTAGGTCTTTCCATTGTTCTTGTCTCCTAGGATAATATCCAGTATATGCTGAACTACTCTTTCGGCATCGGGATCACGGTCTTCTCTTGAGGCAATGCACATCTCACAGGTACAGAGGTTGCCAACCAATCCTTCTGATAGGATATGAAACCACTCCTCAAACTTCTCAGTGACCTTGTTCTTGTACTGACGCTCTGAATATTCATTACGAATAACATAATCAAAAACCTCAGTGTAGTTCTTATCTTGACCGTCGATTGCATTAGCCATTGCTTCAGATTCATGCTCACGCCATTCTGCTTTTTCTTCGGGTAATTCTCTTTTACCTGAAGAGACAAACACCGTGAGAGCTTTTAACTCTCGGGCAGCAGCAACCTCATTCATGTATCGACAGTCATCAACAATGATTGCCTTCTCATGCCAAGTATCAGGCTCTTCAGCCAAAGCCTTTTGCTCCTGCTCATACATGAACTTGATCTTTTCCTTGAACTTCTTTACCCAGAAATCCTCGTCTTCCTTTCGGGCTTCAGATCCAAGGGTCTGGCAGAATGCACGATACTCTTCGGGATTCTTATCCTTGGAATAACCACGCTTCTCTGCCTCATCCTTGAGTGCCTGAGCAAAGGGTAGAATTACAGGGGTATAGCCTTCATTGTAGGCATACTCACTTAGCCACTTGGCTAGAGTGGTTTTGCCCACGCGGGCCTTTCCACCGATCATTATTATCAGCATGTAAACTCTCCCATAATTCCTTTGGACTGAATAGATCGGGGATATCCCAACCCTTGAATTTTAAATAGTCACAGATAAATGTTACGCAACTAGCTGGTTTTTTCATACCAAAGAAACGACCAATAGCATAATAGAAAATCATCTTGATTGCGTTGATCTGACGGTATCTCTGAAAAAACTGGAAGTCATTAGAAGATAACTCAAGATCACCGATATCATATTCATAATACTTTTCTACCTTAAGTTTAGAAAGCGAGGCCACTTGCATAATCTCAGCAGCCTTTCCATCAATAACAATAACAGCTATTGGTGGTTCAGTACTAAACTCAAGATGAGCATGAGTATGCTTAGCATTAGTAAGTATGCGTATAAAGGCATAACGCCATGCTTGTAGTGGCTTGAATTTATAGAAGGCAATCTTAGCATTAACTTTCATAGAAAATTGGCATCCCTAAATATGTTGCGAGTGAATGCTCAACTCTAGCTCCTTCGGAATGCTCCCATCCATGTAGCATTACCATAGCGTTGCAGTTTAGAATTGCATTCAAGTCCCTCTTCATGCATGAACGGAGGTGTTCTTTAGAATCTTCAGCTGTTGATGGATCGAATCCTTCGTCCTCATCCATACGAGCTGGGTTATAAATCTTTTCAATCATTGGGTTCTTTACCCACTTTTTTTCTGCCTTATAAAAAGCATCAAAGTTATGATTCGGATATCCCCTCATTGGACCAGCAATGTACATAGTAAGTGAACTCATATTACTCCTTAGTGTGTCTCTGCCCAATTAGTACCTACACGATACTCGGCATCAATACGAATGTTAAGTTTAAGCATTTCTCCAGCAGTCGTTGCTGCCTGTGTAACTGCCTTGCCGAAACTATCGGCACAAGACTTGGGACAAGAGTACTGCAATTCGTCATGGATGTAGGCAAGCTGGCTTGCCCTGTGTTGAGCCGCAGCCTTGCTAGCCTCAGCCATCCAGTACTTCGATACGACCGCGCCTGAACCTTGCAGGAGCGTATTCAGGGCAGCGTGTTCGCTACGGACGGGAACCTGTCTGCCATCGGGTAGACGAACCTTTCCTGTCTTGACTGTCTCAAACCTGACGGCTTCCTGTACCTTGGCAAGTGCGGGGATTTCCTTCTGGAAACGCTCACGCAACTTACGAGCGGCATCAACGGAGCAGTCGCATACCATAGCAATCTTCTTGTCTCCTGCGCCATATAGATAAGCGTAGATGAATGATTTGGCAAGTGATCTAGTCGCAAGACCCGCAGCTTGTTGATTGTGTGTATGGATGTCTCCGGTAAGGAGAACCTTGGCATACTCGCCGTTGTCATACTTAGCCATGAAGTGAGCAAGCATACGCAGCTCAAGACCTGACAAGTCAGCACCGACAACGACATCTCCGGGATCTGCAATCCATAACTCTCTTGCACGATGGTCGCCACTTACCTGAGCAATGTTGGGCTGGCTGTGTGTGCAACGACCAGTAGCAGCACCCTGAGCATTGATGCCACCGTGAATGCGGCGATCTCTGCTTGTGTTTGCTCTGGTGTTCCAATCCTCAACCATACCCATAAGCTTGACATTGTTGAAATACTCAGTCAGCTTCTTTGCCTCGGGATAGTCAAGGGTAGCAAGCACTGCTTCGTCTACCTTTGGATTACCCTTGTCGGTCAGGGGTGGCTCCCATCCATACTTCTCGTTAAGACGGGAGGCAATCTGCTGTCGGCTACCGGGATTGAAAGTCTCAATCTTGTCCTTCAGACGCTTGCCTGTCTTTTCCGAATGGCGGATGATAATCTTGTCAGGAAAGATTTGACGCATCTCGTCCTCAATGCCAAGCTTTTCCAGCATAAGGTCTTGATACAGCTTCTCTCCTGCATCACGGTCGTAATTAAATCCATGTTCTACTTGCTCCATTAGTATCTCGGACACTCGGCTCTCAAAGCGAACCAAGTCCTTGTTCTTCGTAATGAATGGCTTCTGTGCATTATAGATTGCCATACCTAGTCTGGCATCCTGCAAGCAGTAAGTACCCATCTCATCTGAGTACTGCGCCCATCCACCTGTATAATCCATCTTAGGGAACTTAAGATACTTGCCCCAAGAAGCCAGAGAGTTGTCACCTAGCGGGTGATTGTTGATGTCTGGATGCATCAACTTGCTGATAACGAGCGTATCAACAATGCACTTCGGTCGCGCCATCCCGTACAGTCTACGCATTACGGGAAAATCGTAGCCCCAGATATTGTGTCCGATAATCACGGGCATCTCACTAAGGTACTTGACCAGATCTTTCATCTGGTGTTCTAGCCAAAGGATCGGGTCTTCGTCATTGACTTTGGTAGCGGCACATAGAACTCTAGTCGCTTCTGTATATGGCTTACCCTTGCTGTCAAGGACAAGCTCACCCAATCCGTTACCTTCAATGTCAAGGACGCATACCTTCATTTAGTTCTCCTCTGGTTCAAAGACTAGTGAGCCATCCTCAGCAACGGCAAAGCCGATCTCCTTGAGGCGACCAGTAGTATGGTCATAGAAAAGCGTAGCAGCAATACCAGCCCGACCTGTCAGGCGATTCTTGAGTACGCGAACAATTGTAGTATTGGCAATCTTGTGGTCTGCATTCTGACGATCACGCTCAAGGGCAACGACTGTGTTAGGTACACTAGCCAAAGCACCAGAGCCTCGTAGATCCTGCAGAGTAATGCGGTCGCCTTCCTCATATGCTTTCTCCGACTTCTTAAGCTGAGATACGATGTCGATGTGGACACCTGTACGAACAGCCAGTGCTCTCAGTTCCTTCATCAATGTGTCGATGATGATTCGCTCTGAACCACCACCCTCAACATCCTTGTCATGCATTCCCATTAGACCAGCCGCAGCAGCGGTGATATGATCAAGTACGATTACCTGAACACCAAGGGACACAGACATGAACTCCATACGAGCAAGCAGATTCTGCATGGCGTTATTGCCAAGGTGATCATAGATGTAGAAGCTAGTCTCGCTGAGCTTGCGCTTGGCGGTATAGTACTCTTCATCGGTAAGATCATCAATCATCTGCATATGAATGGGATTCTTTCCCATTTGCACACGGAGGTCATTCATCATGCGACATGCACGGATGGCACGGACAGGCTTGTTAAGCATGAGGCTGATCATGTCATCCATTGTCTCCTGAGGAGACTCCTCAAGCATGATGCAGCCTACGCTGCGACCTTCGGAAAGGTGGTGCATCATCAGCTCACGCAGAATAGTAGACTTGCCTGATCCTGTGCCAGATGCCCATAGGGTAATCTCGCCACCACGCTGTCCAATAAGGAACTCGGAGAGTCCATCATAGGGGAAGGGGTAAACCTTCGTAGCCGTAATTGTTTCCGATGTATCTACAATCTTGGAGATATGTAGGATCTCATCTGGAGAGTACTGGTGCGCTTCCCAGATAGCAGATACAAGCTGCTTGGTCTGGGCATTGACGAGACACTCATTGGCATCCTTGTAGGGAAGCTTGGCAATCTTGCACTTGCCCGGAGGCAACAGCTCAGCCACTTCGTTAGCAGCCTTGATACCCGGATCATCCATGTCAAAGCAAAGAACAACCTCTGCATATGAATTGATGAACTCAAGGTTATCACGGATAGACTTGGCAGCAGACTGCGCTCCATTTGGGATGGATACGACAGGCCATGTACCGCCAAGTACCTGATTGACAGTCATGCAGTCGATCTCACCCTCGGTAATGACCAGACGCTTGCCACCATTCTTCCATAGGTTCTGTCCAAAAAGCTCAGCACCCTTTGCCGATCCTTTCCAAGCAAACTGCTTGTTAGGACCACGGAGATGCTGACCTAGTAACTCGCCATTCTGATAGTAGTTGGCGACATGAACCTCCTTGCCATTGACCTTGGCTACCTGATAGCCATAGAGTCGGCAAGTCTTTTCCGTAATACCACGATCCTCAAGATCAATGTAAGAGCCAGCGATAGGCTTGAACTCCTTAGTCTGTATCGTAGTTGTTTCATCTAGCATCTCTTTTCCTTTTGTGTTACGGTGATAATTGCACTTGAAACAATATACATGGTCATCATAGACCGCGAGATTGTCTCCGCTGCGATCTTCACCTTTAGATGTACAGCGGGGGCATTCGGTTTTCTTTTGGAACAGACTCATTCATCACCAGTTCTCTTCGTTGTAGGTAACACCCTTGCTTACTGCAATGGTGCGGACAATCTTAAGAAGCAACTCATCAGACATACTAAAGGCAACCACCGGAGTATCCTCACGGGTACGGAAACCATCAGTATGCGGAGTCTCGGAGATAATAAAGTATGCAGTAGGAGACTCAGTTGGAAACTCAATCTTCATATAGAGCTGCTTAGATGGTTGGCAATCGCCACCACCAATAATCTCTGGACCACCACCAACAGGGAAGTTCATTTGTAACCACTCACTTGTATCACAATTGTTCATCATTCGTCTTTTCCTTTACCCCAACCTAGTTCGGGGGTGTATGGGTTTCTCATAGACTTGAATACACTGGCAATTTCATTTCTTAAATTGTCACGCTGTTCAACCAGTTTATCATACTTTGCCTGAGTCGATGTACCATCTGTCTCAAGGCGTCCAACCTTGTAGCTAAGGGCTGCAAGATCATAGACCATCTCCTCAAGTTCGCTTAATGTCTTTGTCTTCATCATTCAGTTTCTCTAAGGTCTTCTTGTGCTTTTCATTTACCTTCTTTGCAGAGTTAAAGATAGCATCATAATTTTTTTCATATTGCTCTCGGTCAACCGGACGATACTTATCGCCCTTGCCAGCACCAGTAGTATGATCTCTTTTCTTAGCTTTTAGCCACGGTTTATTCTTAGACATATTTATCCTTTGTAATTAGATAACCCCAACCTCTTGCTTTAGCAGCTTCGACTACTGAAAGCTTAAAGTGTATTGCATCATAAGCAACAAGTTCTCTTCTTGCCTGATCTCTTTCGTGAGTGACCCACTCTAACTCTTGAACAGCTTGAGCTAGAGGATCGTCACTCACCGTCAGTTACCCTGTACTTTTGATTGTTGATATGGGCTTCAATCTTTTCGTCTAACTCTACCAGTTTATCTAGAAGTTGTTTCTTCTCTGGGAGTAGCCATGCATTCTTACCATTATCAAAGCAATCCCATCTCCATTTCTCAGCAATCTTTTGAGGATCTGCGGGAGACAGTCGCTCACAGTACAAGGCTCTTACCTCGTCTAGTTCGTTCTTCAGATAATCAATCATACTATACAACTCAGCAAACTTCTTTGCAAGAACGATATGCCCATCAGTAAAACCATATTCAAAGTTATCAGACATTTATAATCTTACCCTCCTCATTAGAGTAAATGATTCGATCAAATACATGGGAACACCAAGGCATACAGAACTTGCACGGCTTAGACATCCCCAATCTACCTGTCTTGCTGAACCGGAAATTATAAAGAACCATCTTGTCATGCGGTGTCTTTATCTTTCGGAAGGCATCCAGCTCAGAGTGGAGATACGGATACATGTACCCATACTCAGCAGTCTTGGGATGCGTCTTCCAGTTATTGGTTCCGACAGCAAGCAGTCTATTCTTTCTGACGATCAGCGAGATATGCGCTCTGTCTCTATCGACAGTCGATGCGATATGCTTAGCCAGTTCAATCCAATGTTCCATTAAGAGCCTTCCAAGATATCGGGAATGCCTCGGCACATGCCTCATTGAGACACATGGCAACCTGTCGGCATTCATTCTGGGCATGGGAATCAAGCCGCAGCTGACACACACGGGCAAAGCCGTACAGAGATCCCGTCCAGTACCACTCGGTCATCATAGACTGAGGAAGCACGGCACGGGCTTGCTCCGGGCATACACCGTTGGCAAGCATGAGGCTATAGGTCAACATGCAGTAACGCATGGCATCCTCAAAGACATCCTGAGACTCCTGAGGATCATCGACCAGATCATCCATAGATCCCTGCTTCTTGTTCTCAGCCTTCTTTCTCCAGTTACCACTGGGATTCCAGAAGGTGGGATCATAGTCAACATAGCGGCGGCTTACCTCATTCCAAGCAAACCCGACCTGATGCTTCTGCAGCTGTCGGGCAACAAAGATGGGAGCCTTAATTCTGAATTGCAGAGTACAATGAGCGAAAGGACTCCAGTGATTGTGCTTTGCCAAGTACTTGATAAGCTTGCTGTTCTGCTCCTCTGTGTAGTTGGCAGCTTCTTTGCTGAACGACACTCTAGCAGCATCGACAACCGTGTTGTCTGTTCCCATCTTGTCGATCAACTCAACTGAAATATGTTCGTACATTGTTCTCCTTTTGAAAAAAGGAAAGGGGATTTCTCCCCAATCCTTTTAGGTATTTACTTCTAAGGTGAAGTAACCATCTTCACCCTTGTCAGCCCACTGCTTGGATACATGAAGGGAAGTTATCTGGGAGTCATCCTTCCAGATCTTTCCGTTCATGGTATCCAGAACAGCCTTGGCAAAGTTGTCGATATCTGCCTTCGGCCATCCTCTCTCAGTAGACTTGGGACGCTTTACATATAACTCAATACTTACAGCAAGCTCCTTGTCGATAGCCTCAAAGTCTTTACCGATGGTATCCCACACGATCTCTGCTGCTTTCTCTCTGAACTCCTTGTAAGTACCTGTATAGTAAGCACCCCATTTACCAACCCGTGGTCTGGATGCAGCCACGGGATTGATATCAAACCTCCATTCCATCAGAACGGAAGGTCTTCATCCTCAGTCTCTTCAACCTCAGCAACCGTAGCCTTCTTTGCGGGAGTCCCGACAAAGCCACCATCGACTGCGCCAAAGCCACCAGTGCTAACACCTGTGGTATTGTTGGCATTCTTCTCAACAATCTGAATGCCATTGAGATAGACTGAGAGACTGTTATCACGGGCGACAACCGCAGGGGCAAGCTTCAGACGAACCTTGTCTCCACCAAAGGGTACTGCGTCAGTCTCCTGAGCAGCAGAGTCAACGCAAGGGAACTTGCCCTGCTCAACATGCACTCGGCTCTTAGCCTTGAGTGTCTTGACTCCATCCTTTTCCATGATACCATTGATCTTCTTAGCACCAGACTTCTTGAGGATATCAGCAAGCTGCTTCTCAAGATTCTTGTCAAGAATCACGGTAATGTTGTGATTCGCAGATGCCTCACCGAAAGCGGTATCAGGCTTAAGTAGATTGCTCCACTTAACCTCAAGCACTTCGGTAACAAACTGCGGCATCTTCTTCATCTTCTTGTTATTAACCATTAGTGGTTTCGTCCTTCTTCATAGCGTCAGTGATCTGAGCGACCTGCATATTGAGGTCGTTAACAATAGCACTCAGACCGGAAGCAAGTCCGCTGAGATACGCAACTACGCTATCGCTGCGGATAGCAGGAACCATTTCCTGTGCGGGAGTAGTAGTAGCAGAGGTAACTTCGCCATCAATTACTTCGTTCGTGTTCATAATTTCTTTTCTCCTTTCTGATATACAGTATATCTGTAGCCCCAACCGTAGGGATTACTTAAAGACTCATCATTTCAATGTAGGGCTTGCCGTCAACGACAACACCACAACTAATCACGGGCTTCTTAATATGGTCTTCGCCATACTTCATGGCAAGATGCTTGCGGTCAACACCACATCCAACATTCATGCCAAAGATTGCATGAAGCGGACTAACTTGCCAGTTGATTCCGGCGCAAGAATGGTGATGACCAGCAACCACAGAAATACCCATACCCTTAGCAGTGTTGAAAGCAGGATATAGACCGCCACCCCCAACGCCATGATAATAAAACACATTATCAACAGTGTAGTTCTTAACCCATTGCCAAGTTGTGTTATAAATTTCATTATATGCCTTGATATAGAAGTCTGGAATACCAGCATCAGCAGCAAGTCTACGAACTCGCTCGTCGTGATTGCCGATAGTCACGATCATATTCTTGAAGGAAGACTTCCATTCCTTCACGCACTCCATAGCCATCTCGTATTCCTTGACAGCACCGGGATGCTCAGGATGCTTCGTATGGAATGAGATGCAATGGTGGTCGATCACATCACCGATATGAACAACCTTGTCACACTTGTATTCCTTCTTGACATCCTTCACAAACTGCAGATAGCCATCAAGCACTGCGGGAAAGTGAGTATCTCCAATCACTAGGATTCTACTCACTTGCGCCGCCTTCGCTTGAACTGATCCTTCCATTGCTGTGCAATAGATGGCATGTTACCTTGCGGTGCATAGACATCAAGCTTGCCGTCAAAATGATCCTTCTGTGTCTGATTCCATGAATCATAGAGATCACCCCAACGCCAATGCTTTCCGTTAAGCATCTTGTTCGGTTTCCAAATCATCGTCGTTATCTCCTCCGATGTAAATATTAATGTTCATATTAGGCTGTGGTGGAATGTTTCTGAAAGCAAACTCAGTGTATGCTGCATTCAAAAAGATATCACTGAATGCTTCAGTAGCAAACCAGAACGACAGCTTCTTTCTTCTCTTGTTAGACAGAGCCAAGGCGGTGAACATTTTAACCGCCTCCTCCATGTCACCTTCGCTGCAAACCTTGTATACCTTGCTCTTCATTGGAAGAAGTACTCGGCATCAAGCACATTATCCATGTCGAATACTCCGACTTCGGGAACATCCGGCAGCTCCATGTCAATGTTATTCATAAGTTCAGTCCGCATATCAGCCAGCAAGTTAGTGCTGTGCATTCTGTGGAACTCCTCGTTAGTATAGACTCGCATCAGATTGACATCAGGTGCAGGACAGCCATACGAATCATGGATCATGCTGTATTGTGTAATACCAGCTTCCTTCATTCGCTTGATGGTAGACCACATATGACTCGCATCCAAGGAGTGTATGTAATTTGGAGAGATAGCCAGATTAACTGAGCTTCCATCTATTGTTTCCTTATCTGGAGCACCGAAATGCAGCTCCTTCATGTCGAACAGTTTGGCTACTGATCGTCTAGTTAGTATCTCATAGTACTGGTGGACAACCTTAAAGCCACACGGCGTAGTCCACTCAACATTCTTACCGACCTCAGAGAACATATCAGCTACGACCTTGAGCCAAGCCTTACCCTTGTTGGGTTCGATCAATGTACCCTTGAGGGCTTGATCAATAAAGGTGGCAAGCTCCATGACTGCACCAGCAATCTGGTCTTTGCCTACCCAATCAAGATGTCCTTCGGTCTTGCAGTATCGGCGGATACCATAGAAGGTAACTCCATATGGATCAGTCATAACCGCTCTCTTCACAACAGACCTATCAATATCCCCTTCCCAATACTCAAGAAACTTGGTAGCCCACCGCCCCTTATTACTGTCTTCGTCCTTAACCTCAGTCATTTTGTTGGTCATACTATCTGCAACAAACTGATATAGATCCTGCGGCTTTTCTGTCTGAATCAGATTCACCTTCTTGGCAAGCACGGGGTCACGCATAAGCGCAGCCCAATGCTGAACACCATTGCAGGAACCATCCATCTGCACGGCAACCTGAGTCATACCATCAGTACGACATAGATCAAACACTGCAGCAAGACGCTGAAAGCTAGGGTTCTTTTTCTTTTTATCTGATACCCATAGCTTTCTAGTATCGTATGGATTGTCATTGATCTGCCGCAGCATAGCCATGTTGTCATCAACCCACTTGGCTCTGTCTGCAAAGGGAACTTTGTCCTGATCAAACAGATTAGCGACATGTACCTTAAGCCAGAACAAACCATTAGTTGTCTGCTTCCTTGGCTCTGCAAACATGATCAACCCACGATCAAAGTCTGAAGCTTGTGGCGACAGAAGATCACAGGCAGAGTTAGCACGACCACGGAAGTCACATGTAAAGATATGATAGAAGAACTTCTGCGGGATCATAGACTTGGCAAGCTGAAGCCTGACAAGCATACGACCACGGAGCTGTTCCTCCTTGTACCAATTGCTGTATGCCTCTTCCTTCTGAGCACACCACTTGGCTTGCTCTTCCTTAGTTCCATTGGCAGGATAAGGCTCAGCAAAGTCAAAGGCAGAGAAGTCATAGGCAGGAAGATTGGCATCGCGTGTATTGTTCTTGAAGAGTGTTTCCATTACCTCAAGCACACGCTCGTTGATAGTCCACTCGGTATGCATCATCACATTAAGACCGTCGATCACGGTCTGTGATGGTGTACTACCTTTTTGGTGAACCTTCTCATCCCACATGACATCCTTGAACTTCTGAACCACAGGCTTACGAACATACGGCAGTACATTACCACCGCTGCTGGTAAGCGTATGCTCAACAGGAGGAACGATCATTGGTCGATAGAGCAAAGCTGCCTTGGCAATGACATCCTTGTGTCGCTTGTGCAACTCTTTGAGAATGTCATCAGTAAAGGTAACAACCACACGCTCAGACCAACGCCTACCCGTATGCTTGCGAATGTTCTTGAGCTGAATAATCTCAGACATCTCAGCGATACGCAGCATATGATGACCGAAATCCTCACGCTGCTTCCTATTAAAGTTCTTCTTGTTAAGCGTACCCATCTTGTAGGCAAAAGCCTTGCAACGCTTGGGCGTCCACTTCTTCTGATAGTGTGACTGCTTTGCCCAATCCTCACGGAATTGTTTCTTGGCTTGCTGATAGGCTACGATCTCAATGACCATCTCGGAAATGACATGGGCAATATGCTGAGCCGTAGGCAGAGGGAACAGATCTCCCTCATACTTACGCTCCCAGAAAGAAGAGTTGAACCATTCAAGAATCAAGGCACGAACGGTAATGTCTGCCATCTTAGCAGCACCAACGGCAAACAAAGGAACAGCCCACTCAGGAGTCTTTCTATTGCTTGAGATAGTATCAATCCACTGCTGATAGAAAGGTGTCAGATGGATCACACATGCATCAATCAAAGTCTGCTCTGGAATTCCCTCATCAGGATTAGCATTGTAAGCCTCCCAATACTTACGCTCGGAAAGACAGAGCATGTCTTCTTCAAGAACTACTTGAAGATTATTCCGCTTCTCCTTCTCTTCGTTCGTCAGCTGATTCCATAGTCTCGTCATCAATGTCCTCCTCGTATGACTTTAGGTTATCGACATATTGCTGACAGCACCAACAGAGTTGCTCATAAGGTTCTGTTGAAGGGCGACAGTCGCATACATAACCATGTTCTTCGCTATAGTAGTTTCTATTCTGCTTCATGGTGTAACCTCAAACCAATGCGGAGTATCGCAGAACTTCCAAGTGGCAAGTCTTGCTTTCTCCTTCATGTAATAGTTACGGTACGCTACGACAGGATCGGGATCTTTATACTGATCAGGCATGGCTTGAGCAAAGGGCAAGAGTCCAAGGTCAAGAATGGTAGGCTTATTCTGCCATGCCCATTCAATGACCTCGGTGCTCTTGTGTATCTTATTGTACCTGAAAGTATACTCCCTTGCAAGTGCGAGTCCATGCCGCACAAGCCAATCATAATTACTAAGACTTGATCTAGTCCAGATAGCACACGGATGATTATAATGAGTACGCTTATAAGGCGCAGTCTCATGGGCTGAGCAAAGAAGCTGAGCCGTTTCAAGAACCATCTTCACAACATGCTTGTCACATTGATACTTTGCTGCAAACTCTGGGCTGTTGTCAAGTACAAAGATATTCATTTAATCCTCGTCAGTACTCTCTTCATACTTAGCCATAGCATTCTCAAGCTTGCTGCACAAATTAAAGAGATCGTTGATTAGATCCTTATGAGTAAGCTCTCCATTAAGCGTCATATCCTTTGTCTCATAGAGAGTAAACAACACATCATCAACCTCAATAGCAAACTCTTCGGCAATCTTACGATAGTTAATAGTAGTCTTCTTCTTAGTAGCCATATGTTTCCTTAAGCAAGGGTCAAAGCGTAACGCATAACATCAATCGTGGAGTCCTGATTCTTACCCATGAGATTGCTGTAGGCATTCGACTCAAAGGTAGGCTTCTTACCACGGGCAGGAATACGGTGCTGAAGTTCCTTAGTGACAGCATTGGAAGCAAGCCACAGGTTAGCACCGCAATTCAACTCACGCATCTCCTTGTCAAAGATATCCGCCCACTTAGCAACAGTGGTAGTAGCCTTGAGATAGTTAGTATATTCAGCCTCGGTCTGCGGGTTAGCATCAACAGGAGTCTCAAGGATACCCCAGACATCAATCCAGAACTTCTGAATGTCAGCCTTGGTAAGTTCCTTGCGGACAAGGGTAGACACCTTCTCCTCAAACAACTTGCCCGTCTTAGTGTAGAACTTGAGAGCCTCAGCCATAGCCTCCTGCTTCTTCTTCATATCGCCAGAGTGGACGATACGGAAAGCCTTCTTAGCACCGGATGCCATAGCCATACTCAAAGTATTCTGGCAGACGATACGCACACTGGTAGGCATAGCAGAATGAGCAAGAGTACCATCATGGCTGTTGATGAAAGCCATGTACTTCTCAATCGGATCGTTGCTGTTGACTCCATCCATAGTATCAGTCTTGCAAAGAACAACCAAGCGGCGACCGCCATTCATGGAGAGCGCAGACTCAACCTTGATATCAGCACCAAGATTGTATGCCATCTCAAACACTTCGGAGTTCTGAATAGGCTGATAGTCAGGCGACTGAATAGACAGGATCTTATTGTTGTCGCTGCGAACGATGGCAACATAGTCATCAGAGGACGGAGCATTGGTGAGGGGATTACCTGCAAACACAGGACCAACCTTATTCACTTCCCAATCAAGACCAGCGATCTGCATAGCCTCGGTCGGAGACATTGCATCCTCAACAATCAAACCAAGTCCGTGCCAAGCAGCAACCTTATGAAAGACCGCGCCATCAGTATCCGTAATATTGTGAGCCATTAGTTTCCTTAATAAAGGGTTTCGTCATCTTGTTCAAAGCGACCATGACGATCATTGTCGCGTGTCTTGCTTCGACTATATGGATTAAGCCTCGGCTTTTTCGGTTCCAATTCCTTGTGCTTCTGCTTCTGCTGCAGTCGCTTCCTTCTTTTCTCTCTGTCTTCGCTCATAGTCCCATTTAATCTGATAAAGTGTGCTTGCAAGCTCATCAACATCTTCAAGAGAAAGATGCTGCTGAATAACAGTCATTGTGCCGTTGTTATTCTTTAGGATATTTACGGTAATAAAATCATACTTATCACCCCAACCCATATTACATTCATTCACCATCAATGACACAATCGTATAATCATCCGGCCTAGTTCCAACAGTCTTAGTTTTACTTGCTTTAATCATTTAATTTCCTTAAGCTTATTAATAGAAGTAATGCAGCCAATCGGAATACAGTTGATATCCGATACGATAGTTCGCAAGTCATCGCAAGTGGATGCGATAGTAATATATTCTTCGGTTACTTCAAACAAGATACCAATAGTGTAGCACTTGTGAGGACGCATCTCATAGATCTCCTTGAAGTCCATCCATGCATCAGCAAACCCAGCAATATCATCCCAATAGATGATCACCATACTACCTACAAACTCTTCGTACTTACCACCATCCGATGACTGTTCCATTGTTTTCCTTTATGATTGTAAACCACATCAACAGGGCAGCAACCTCTTCGTAACTGAAGTCATCATACTCGGGATTACTTCGCGGATTATCAGCGACATCCATCAGATACATTTGAAGCCTAGTGATGACACGCTGAAGTTCATCGGGCTTGAGTTTCTCTTGATAAAGATCGACATCACAGATCTCATTGATGAACCCAGCATACACTTTACCGCGAATGCTGGACTGTCCATCACTAAACATGCTGCCACACAGCAGCGGAGGAATGCGTTCAAACTTCTTAGGATCAACACCATGCGCGAACAAATCAAGTCCCATTGTAATCCTTTCTATGGAATGGGTCGGGAGAGACTTGAACTCTCAACCAATTGATTAAAAGTCAACTGCTCTACCTATTGAGCTACCAACCCAAAGTAGCACTGGTGGGAGTCGAACCCACACTTGGTCGATTTTGAGTCGATTGCCTCTGCCTTTGGGCTACAGTGCCATATATCCAAGTACCTTGGCGGGGTCAAAGCCCGCTGTATACTTGGAATACTTGTAAGAAAAACTTACTTCTTTTTCTTACCAGTTTTCTTGGTAGTTAGAGCAGCAACATATCTATAAACTTCAACTTGATTATCCATGAGATACATATGTGACTTCATTGCTGGCTTGAACTTAGCCTCAAGAGCATCAATCAAATCACAATACTTAGTCTTGTTGAGGCGAGCCTCTCGCTCCAGAACATCACACCTATTCTTAAGTGCTTCCAAAGTTTGAAACAGATGAATCAAATACTCGGAAGAAGGTAGACAGGATACATCCATATCGTGGCGCAGCATATCCCAATTCTTATTACTCATACAAACCTTTCTGGTAAACATCCCTGACAGGGATCGAACCTGTAGCCTATGACTTAGAAGGTCATTGCTCTATCCAGTTGAGCTACAGGGACAAATGTGGAAGGGGCGGGAGTTGCACCCACATATTCACGCTTATAAGGCATGCGCTCTAACTACTTTTCAGCCACCCTTCCTAGTTATTACTTGAACATTCCGCAAGTACCCATGCGCTTGCATTGATCCTTAAGAATCTTATAGCAAAGCTCAGCCTTATCGTTGCCCTTAACAAACTCAATCTTACAATTCAAAGCTTCCTGCTTGTTCTTAATCTGAGTAAGCTCGCTATTCATGTAGGCAATACGCTTATCATTCCTGATGTTACACACAAGAAGATACATAATAGGAGCAACAAGACAGACGCTAGTTAGAATTCCGTAAATCACTTATCACCTTTCTTTGAGTAGGGATTCCAATAGTTAATCTTGGAATCCATAGATGCAGCATGAGTACTTAGAACCTTGACCTCATCCTGCAGTTTTGTAATAGCCTGATAGAGCTGCATAATATCCTTAGATATCAGATGATTAAGTAGCAGTGTACTAACATATGGTGCAATGATGAAAAGGATTACAACATAATCAATCATCTTCAGCATCCTCTGATGGAAGATCTTCCCAATCATTATCCTCATCATCGTTCTCTGGAATCCACTCATCAGGCATGAGAGAATCCAAAGCATCACCGACAAAGCATTCCATGTCATTCACCCATTCGATAAATTCCTTTTCGGTATATCGACTGTGATCTACATTGAATGCATCCATCCAATCTCGCCAATAGTTAATGGTGTTATCTTCCTGCATCAGTCCACCCGAATAGAGAGGGAAACATCCGAAACATAATCATCAACGAGCGACTCCATCTTATCCTTGATGACATCCTCAAGCTGATAGGTGAAGTCCGAACCATCCAAGTAATCGCTCATAGCGCGCTCAACCTTCCGCTCAATCGTAGACTGAAGGTTCTTCATAACCTCGGAAGCAATAGCCTCAGCGAGAACTTCGATAGCCTGAGTCATAGCAGTGGTATTAGTATCAGTAGTAGACATTAGCAAGAACTTTCAATAGTGTGCGAAATAGTGGCGAGAAACAGTTCCTCGTCATCAGTAATCCAATACTCGTTATTAACCTGTTGCTGAAACTCGTTCAGCATTTGCAATGCTTTCTTTCTCTTACCCTTATTGTCCATCCAGTTATGCATGTTACCCCATGCTTCACCAATGAACTCAATGTTATCACTCACAATGCTTGTGCTTGTATGATGCACGGCACTTCTCCAGTTTAACAATCTCGGGAATCAACTTATTCATTTCAAACGCCATGTAATCAGGAAGATCATCCACGGGTTCACCATCATCGACCAGCGTAAAGTATCCTCTAAGTTGTCGCTCCTCAATCATCTCCTGTAGTACATCATAAAGTAACTGTTGCTGAGCAGAGTCATCGACCTCAATCTGAATAATCAGAGTCTTCATTGATACCTCCAAAGGGATCGCAATAAGTTTGTGCAAAGTTCCTTACATCACTACGAACAGTATCATACTCAACAGTAGAATCATAAGGAAGATCCACGATATCTACATCAGTAAAACACCAGTTGTTGCTACTATCCATAGTCCAAATAACATCAAACTCTACATCAACTTCTCCATAGTAAGTATGGATTGTTGTATTGTGTCTATTAGTTCTGTTCATTTACGAGTCTCCCTGTAGTACTGTATCAGTAGCCCCAACCATTCGGCAGAGGGCGGTTAGTGCAAGTGCAGGAGTTTCGGATACCCCTACGGTAATCCACCGGGGATTACTCGGAGTGATTACCTGAATCACATACACTTTGCGGTCGTTCATTCTTGTTGGAAGGATTTGGATTTGCACACCACAGTCCATAGAAATGGGCATCACCACTCTCTCGGAATGCCGATACATATTGTCCATTAACATACACTGCAAACCATGTTCCATCCCAGCAGTCCTCCTGCTTTACGATATACTTATTATGCATGCTCATGTCGATACCTCTTTCCTAGGCAATGGTGTCCAAAGTCAATGCACACAATCTTACCCTGCCACAACGCTACATTCTGCTCATGCAGATCAGATCCCATCCAAGTACCACGGGGATACTTATGACCAAGAGGATAAAAGTCATGCTGCAAACCACCAGCATCAAGATCCCTGAGTTCCTCCTTCAATCCATCAAGATCATGGACAGCCATATCGTTATCATAGCACCACTCACTAAATGAAACATCATCAGGATGTGGATACCCAACACAATCCCTAGCATCACTCAGCATTCGACGCTGATTATAACTATCAATCCAATCACAGGACTCAAGATAAGATTCCAGTTCCTCATACTTATCCCAAGCATTCCTGCATTCTTCAAGGTACTCCTCGAAAGCAGCAAGAGAATCAGGATGCTCTACAGGATCAAAGTCAGTAACAGCACGGCTAGAAAGATAGCCCCATGCAGTTTCAATCTTACTAGAATCCTTGCGATAGAACTTCACGCAACACATACCATGCACAGGAGGAGCAAGTCCATTGTCTGCCGCCAACTTCTGTCGCTGATACATTGCAAGAGCAGCAGCCTTTGCATTGCTAGTGCCAAGATTCTGATCGGTCAACTTGATGCCAAAGTGTTCCTCATTATCGACCTCGGCATTATTGTCATACCAATCACATTGATTACCACAGCCATCACGGTTAGCACTATCAGTAAGAATCCAATAGAAACTAACCCACTCATTCAGCTCCGCATCAAACACATAAGACTTAGCCTTGAACCTCTCACCTTCAAATGACGGAGCCTTACCAGTAACAGGACGAACAACAGACTTTAGTTCTCCAACGCTAGTCATTGTATGCCTCCTCAATATACCAAGTATAACCTACCGTATTCTCAAGACGCTTGAGATCAATCGTCAGTTCATCAATCACATTGTCGGCATGATCAGAGTCTACATCCACAACATCGGGAAAGTCAAAGACAACGATAACCTTCATCGGTCATCCTCCTCTTCATAGTCTTCATCCTCATCCTCCCAATCATCCGGCGGACAATCATCATCATATCCACCATCATAGGGACCATAGAAATCCTCGTAACGGGAAGAGTTTAGTTCCTCCATATAGGCAGGATTCAGATGACGCTCCTCATAGATAGCGTCCACATCAGGGCAGTAATCATCAGGAAACGAAGGTGACATT
>Ga0208231_1000094_pt1 | contig 26756 bp, 38 predicted proteins | sample LakMenEpi15Jun12_FD_150702 | JGI IMG/M metagenome (GOLD analysis project Ga0208231, IMG submission 150702) | Freshwater microbial communities from Lake Mendota, WI - 15JUN2012 deep hole epilimnion (SPAdes) | ecosystem: Environmental > Aquatic > Freshwater > Lentic | place: Lake Mendota, Madison...
CCTTGCCCGTTGAGTCCACAGCATCCGCCAACTCCACGCTGACTTTGTTCGGAGCCGGGTCGTCGTCGTCCACCATGTACTCGTCCGGGTCTTCGTACCATGTCGTCCAGTAACTGTCGCCCTCGCCGTCGGCGTACAACTCCTCCCACTCCTTCGGCGTGATTTCCTTATACAGGCAGACCTCGGAGCAGTAGTACTCGCCGCACTCGATGTAGTACCCCTCGTTCATACCCGCGCCGCACTTGTCGCACTCACGGGCGTATTTCTTGTAAGCCATGGTTCAGCCCTCCGCCTTAATATCGTCGAGCATATGCGTGGCAATCTCGTACCAGTTGACATCCTTCAGGAAGGCACGGGCGTAGTCCGCGGCGAGACCTTGTAACTCGCCGTCCTGCGTAACCACGCTATCGGCGTATTCTTCTAACAGTTGGCCAAGCGTGTACGCGTCATCGTCGGCGACTTCGGTCGGGTATAGGTCGCGGATGTCCAAACAGTCGAATATCTCTAGCGCAACGCGCCAAGTGGGATAGTTAGTCCAGCCGTTGTATCGGGTGTCGGTTGTCATGTTGTAGTGTCCTATAGGTTAGTTAAGAGTGGGCGGCCATAAGCACCGCCCCTAGGGTCGGATGATTAGGCGGCTTCAGCAGCTGCGATTGCGGTCGGCGTGACCAGCCATGTGGGGTTATCCAACGGCTGCGGGTCGCCGCGCAGGGGCATAAGTACGCCCACGGCGTCGCCAGTCAGTACAACGCGGGCGGCGGCGTTGCCATTGTGCAGGATGCCGGGCGAGTACTTACCGCCTAGCAGGGTCTGCACCTTACCGAACGCGCCAATATAGTCGGCGTTGAATTGCGCGACTTCACCCGACACGGTAAGCGGTACAACCTTGCGCCAGTCGGGATAGGTGGCGTCCATAAGCGGCGTTGTCGTGGCGGCGCTGCGATTGTCAATCGTCGCCGCGCGCGCGGTCGGGTCGATCGTCACCAGGATGGGGCGCTTTAACACGGGCTTGACTGACTCTAACGCCTCCCGTGCGACGATATAGCGCCCTGGCACCAGCGCGGGCGCGTCGTCGGCAAGCGTGAGCGCCACGGCCAGCAGCTTATGGCCGTCCGTTGCGACGGCCACGGCGTCAGATGCACGGACATCAATGCATACGGAATTCAGATAGCCACGAGTATCTTTTTTCGCGGCGATAACGAGCAGGGCTTTAATGGTGTCGGCGGAAATTGAGAATTGCATGGTAGTGTCCTTTAGTAGAGTGTACGAGATTAGGTTACAGCAGGTCAGTCGTTCAATGCAAGGCAAATGATGGCGCTCACTTGGGCGAATAGGGCAAGCCCGATCGTAGCGGCTCCCATCCATGCGCCGAAGGTGAGGATGGCGGAGCAGCAAAACAAAAGGTTGGAGAACTTCATAGCGTGTACCTCAATTGCGTTGTCGATGTGTGTAGGTTAGTCGCGCGCGCGTAGGGTGTCAAGCATTCTCTTACATAGACGCCTGTCAAAATGTAAAGCATTTTCGGGCGAGGTTGTGGGCATTGTGGGCAAGGTTGTGGGTCATGGAATCGGGAAGAATTGCCCACGCGCAAGCGCCTATATTTACAGCGCGGGATATGACTTGTGGGCATTGTGGGTCATCTCTTTATCTTTAAGTTAAGAAAGAAATACTACTGTATAAACATACAGCCTGGAGCGGCTGGCGCGCATTCCGTTGGAGCCGCTCCGATTTTTTTTCCGTGACCATTTGACCCACATGACCCACAACTGCCCTCGCCCGTCCGATTGTGGGCAATGTGGGTCATCCAAAACCAAATGACCCACATTGCCCACAACTGCAACTGCCAAAGAATTGCCCACATTGCCCACGCGCTCGACGGCTAACAGTCGGGGGGCGCGTAGCCGTTGCCCACATTGCCCACGCTGCCCACCGCGCCCAGACTGGATGCAAATGATTCTCGTTTGCAACTAGGGGGGTGGGGCGACCCGCGCGGTGGTTGTACCTGGTGCTATGGGGTCGTAAAAATTTTTTATTTTTTTACCCGCTAGCCCGTAAATTAAAGTCTTGTGCTATTCTTGCGTGGCGATGTCTGACGTGATGCGCACGTAGCGACCGGGAGGTAGCTGAAGGGCTATAGCCCACCATCTAAGGCAATCTCCGCCCCGGCACACAGGCCACACGGTTGTTGTGGATCGCGGCCTCCCGGCAGGACAATCCTGCACATCGCTTGCTATTGCCTTACACGAAAGGTAGTGTTGCGACATGTTCAAATCGCTCCCGTTTGAGCCACGCGAGATTAAGGCGACCGAGACGCGGCTTCAGGCCATCTATGACGCGGCGGCGCTTGGGCTGAAAGGTGATAGGCTCGCCTTGGCGGCGGGGATGCTGCCTACGGAATACCGTCGTTTATGCCAAATGGACCCCATGGCCGAAATGGCCGAAGCCAAAGGCCGCGCCGATGGGGAGGTTGAAGCCGCCGTTCAGCTGCGCGAGGCGGCTAGAAATGGCGATAGCAAGGCGGCTCTCGCTATCCTTCAGCACGTGCATGGCTGGGTGGCGAAGCAGCAGGTCCAAGTGGATGTCACGCAGCAGATCAGCGTCATCGCGGCGCTGCAAGAGGCGGAGTCTCGCGTCATTAATGGCCGAATATTGTCGCCAGCACCGGCTGCACTGATTCAAGACGCATCGCCAAGGCTTGTAAACCTGGAGCAGCACTCCGAATATGCAAACGCCGATATATAGCGCCGACGACGAGCAGCAGATTATGTCCCGGCTCTGGGCGCCGTCCATCAAGGACGACCCAGAGGCGTTCGTGCTGTTCGCGTTCCCGTGGGGGCAAAAGAACACTCCGTTGGAACACTTTGACGGCCCGAGGCGGTGGCAGCGCAAGGTGCTGCGGGACATCGCCGCGCACATCGCCAAAAACAAGACGGCGACCAGTTATGAGGTCTTGCGCATGGCCACCGCCTCGGGGCGCGGTATCGGTAAGTCGGCCTTGGTCAGCTGGCTCATCCTATGGATGCTAGCGACCCGCATAGGCTCGACGACCATCGTGTCGGCTAACAGCGAGGCGCAGCTACGCTCGGTCACCTGGGCCGAGGTGACTAAGTGGCTGGCGCTGCTCATCAACAGCCATTGGTTTGAGGTGAGCGCGACGCGCGTGATGCCGGCCAAGTGGCTCGCGGAGATCGTCGAGCGCGACCTTAAGAAAGGCACGCGGTACTGGTCGGTCGAAGGGCGACTCTGGTCGGAGGAGAACCCCGACGCGTACGCGGGCGTACACAACCACGACGGTGTGCTGGTCATCTTCGACGAGGCCAGTGGTATCCCCGACAGTATCTGGTCGGTGACGGCGGGCTTCTTTACGGAGAACACGCCGCATCGCTTTTGGATGGCCTTTAGCAACCCGCGACGCAACGAGGGATATTTCTATGAGTGCTTCAACGCGAAAAGAGAGTTCTGGACAACGCAAAACATCGACGCGCGCCAAGTCGAAGACACCGACAAAGCGGTCTACGAGCAGATCATCGCCGAGTACGGCGCCGACAGCAGCCAAGCCAAGGTCGAAGTGTATGGAGAGTTCCCCTCCGACGGAGACGACCAGTTCATCAGTCCTCGCCTGGTGGACGAAGCTATGGCAAGAGTTCGTTTCAAGGATGAAAGCGCCCCTCGGGTGATTGGCGTTGACCCCGCGCGCGGGGGCGCTGACTCGACCGTCATCGTCGTAAGGCAGGGGCGCGACATCGTTGCAATCCGGCGCCACCGGGGCGAGGACACCATGACGACCGTCGGTCGCGTCATCGACGCTATTGAGGAGTTCAACCCCGCGCTCACCGTCATCGACGAGGGCGGTTTGGGCTACGGCGTACTTGACCGGCTAAAAGAGCAGAGGTATAAGGTACGTGGGGTGAACTTTGGCTGGAAGGCCAAGAACCCGGTGATGTGGGGCAACAAGCGGGCAGAGATGTGGGGCGACATGCGGGAGTGGCTACGCTCGGCGAGCATCCCGACGGATCGGCTCCTTAAGTCGGACCTGTGCGGCCCCCACGTCAAGCCTAACTCGTCAGGTACGCTGTTCTTGGAAGGGAAGAAGGAGATGAAAGCTCGCGGCCAAGCGTCACCCGACGCAGCGGACGCGCTCGCCGTCACCTTCGCCTACCCGCTCGCTAACCGCGAGGCGCGGGACAAGCCAAGACGCATCGCCGCCGAGCGTGGAGGCAGCATGACAAGCAGCTGGATGGGAGCCTAATGGCGCGCAAAACGGTCAGTCTGTCGGTCGGTCGGGGCGAGAAGCAGCCCGTGTCTAAGGGCGCGGGCTTGACGGCCAAGGGTCGGGCTAAGTATAACCGCGCTACGGGCAGCAACTTGAAGGCTCCGGCCCCGAGTCCGAAGACTAAGGCGGACGCAGGGCGTAAGAAGTCTTTTTGCGCGCGAATGAAGGGCGTTGTAGCCAAGGCCAAAGGGCCGGCTGAACGAGCAAAGGCGTCGCTTAGACGCTGGAAGTGCAACTAATGGCCGCTAAAACGGGTTTGTACGCTAATATCCACGCCAAGCGCGAACGGATCAAGGCAGGGTCGGGCGAGAAGATGCGCAAGCCTGGCAGCAAGGGCGCGCCCACCGCCAAGGCGTTCCGTCAGTCGGCTAAAACGGCTAAAAAGAGGTAATTCCATGGCTAGAATTCCGTACAACCCGATTGGCGTGAACCCGCGCGCGCTGGTTCAGGACATGGTGGTCGGTTCGCAGGCCCAGCAGCCGACGCAGCGCCCGGCGCGACCGATGCGCATGCCGATGCGGCGCCCGGACGTTATCCGTACGACGGTTGACTTTCGCCCCACGTTGATGAGGAAGCGTTAATGCCCCTCGTCAAGTCTGGCAGCAAGTCTGCCTTTCGCACGAATGTCAAGGCCGAAATGAAGGCCGGCAAGCCGCAGAAGCAGGCCGTGGCGATTGCGTATTCCGTCAAGCGTAAGGCTCAAGGTAAGAAGCGCAAATAATGGCTAAAGACCCCACAGGGCTGCGCGGCGCGGCACGCGTCGCTAACACGCCCACCGACCGAGGCAAAGCCTCGCGCGACCCGGCGGACGTGCTGGCAACCGCCCGATCCCGTCTCACGACGGCGCTGGCGGCGTACTCCGACAGCCGTGAGGACGAGCTGGACGACCTGCGCTTCATGGCAGGCTCGCCCGACAACCAGTGGCAGTGGCCGCAGGACGTGCTCGCGCAGCGCGGGTCGGTGCAGGGGCAGACGCTCAACGCGCGCCCGTGCCTTACAATCAACAAGCTGCCGCTGCACGTACGGCAGGTAACGAACGATCAGCGTCAGAACCGCCCGGCCGGCAAGGTCATCCCGGTCGATGACAAGGCGGACGTTGAGGTCGCTGAGATTTTTGACGGAATTGTCCGTCACATTGAGTATATTTCCGATGCGGATGTCGCCTACGACACCGCGTGCGACAACCAAGTCACGTACGGCGAAGGGTATTTCCGCATTTTGACGGAATACTGCGACGAGAACACGTTTGACCAAGACCTTCGTATCGGTCGCATCCGAAATAGCTTCAGTGTTTACATGGACCCGACCATCCAAGACCCTTGCGGGGCGGATGCGGAGTGGTGCTTCATTACCGAAGACATCCAGAAGTCGGATTTTGAGCGCATGTACCCCAATGCAGAGCCGATTTCAACGGTTATGCAACGCGGCGTCGGCGACCAGGCGCTGTCGCAGTGGATCAACCAGAATACTGTCCGTATTGCTGAGTATTTCTACAAAGAGCACAGCCGAGAGACGCTGAACCTGTACGCCGGCAACCAAACGGCGTACGCGGGTTCGCCCGAGGCGCGTGAGCTTGAGATGCTGGGCCTCCAGCCCATCCGCAAGCGCGAAGTTGACGTTAAGCGCGTTAAGTGGCTGAAAACCAACGGCTACGAGATTCTGGAATCCTCTGAATGGCCGGGCAAGTGGATTCCTGTAATCCGCGTGATCGGCAACGAGTTTGAAGTAGACGGCCGTATGTACGTGTCGGGTCTTGTGCGTAACGCCAAGGACGCCCAGCGCATGTACAACTACTGGGTGTCCCAAGAAGCCGAGATGCTGGCTCTGGCCCCTAAGGCGCCGTTTATTGGCTACGGTGGCCAGTTTGAAGGCTACGAAACCCAATGGAAGACGGCCAACACGACCAACTGGCCGTACCTAGAAGTTAACCCCGACGTGACAGACGGGCAGGGAAACATCCTGCCGCTGCCACAACGCGCACCTCCGCCGCTCGCCCAGACGGGCTTGATTCAGGCGAAAATGGGCGCTGCCGACGACATCAAGGCCTCTACCGGCCAGTATGATGCAAGTCTCGGCATGCGGTCCAATGAGCGCACGGGTCGGGCCATCTTGGCGCGTGAACGGCAAGGCGACACAGGCACATACCACTTTGTAGACAACCTCGCTCGTGCTATCCGCTATGGGACGCGCCAACTCGTTGATTTGATTCCGAAGATTTACGACACCCAGCGCATCGCGCGCATCATCGGCTTGGACGGCGAGACATCGACCGCCCGTATAGACCCGATGCAGGCCGAACCGGTGCGTCGCATCGTGGACGAGACGGGCGTGGTGATCGAGAAAATCTACAACCCGTCGGTGGGCAAGTACGACGTGGCGGTCACGACCGGCCCGTCTTACGCGACCAAGCGGCAGGAAGCCATGGACGCCATGGGGCAGATTTTGCAGGCTAACCCGCAGCTTTGGTCGGTCGCCGGCGATCTGTTCGTTAAGAACATGGACTGGCCGGGCGCTCAGGAAATTAGCAAGCGGCTTCAGAAGATGATTGATCCGAAGCTGTTGGCGGACGAAGAAGACCCGGCGTTGCAGGCTGCCAACATGCAGATGCAAACGATGGCGCAAGAGATGGAAATGATGCAGGAGATGCTCCAGCGCGTGCAGCAGTCGATGGAAGCCCGCGAGGTGCAGGTCAAGGAGTTTGAGGCTCAAATCAAGGCGTACCAAGCCGAAACCGACCGTATCAAGAGCGTTGAAAGCGGTTTGAGTGAGGAACAGATTCAGGACATCATAATGGGCACTTTGGCCGGCATGATGAATAACGGCGAGCTTGTGTCGCCTAGCGCCGAGCGCGAGATGCCCATGCAGCCTGAAATGGGCATGGAAGCCCCGCCGCCGATGCTACCTGAGATGGGCATGGGAGCGCCGCCACAATGAGCTGTGAAGTCTTTATCGGGCACATCTTTCTAGCTCGGGATGTTGCCCATTCGACGCATTTAAACACCCGTAACTACGCAAAACATAAGGCTTTGCAAAAGTTTTACGAAGGGGTTATCGAGCTATCGGACGCATTTGCTGAAGCGTATCAAGGCCGGTATGGGCTAATTGGCCCAGTCGCGCTACAGTCGGCTAAAAAGACGAACAATGTGCTCGACTTTTTGCAGGACGAACTAAAGACGCTTGAGGAAATGCGTTACACGGTTTGTAGTAAAGAGGACAGCCCTTTACAAAATTTGATTGATGAGATACTGACGTTGTATCTTACGACCATTTATAAACTGCGCTTCTTAGCGTGAGGGTAGAACATGGAACTTCTTAATCCGATGGCCGATGCCGTATACCCCGGTCGTACGGTAGCGTACACGGGCACCGCAGGCTCTACGGCGACTTGGCAGTCCGGCCCGCAGGGCGTAGTGGTATGGTGTACGTCAGCCGCGTACGTGGTCGTGGGTGAGGGCGTGACGGCAACGACTTCCAGCACTCCGATCCCGGCCAACACGCCAATTCCGTTCATCGTGCCGCAAGGCACTGGCGCGCCCTGGCGAGTGAGTGCCATTCGCGTAACGGCTGACGGCGACTTGTACGCCAAGCCCATTAACATCCGATGAGCTTCGGAGTTGGTTTGCGAAATGCGGTCGGGCTAGGGCTTGGCGGCATTGCTTCGTTTTTGACGGGCTACGCAAGCGACGTAATATTTGGCAATCTGGAAACCGAAACCGGCGAAAACTTGGTGCAAGAAAACGGCGGCTTGCTGCTGCTGGAGTAATAAATGGCTATTATTAAAATTTCTGAGTTGCCTGCTGCCGATTCGCCGGTATCGCCGTCGGATGTAGCGCCGTTTTTGCAAAACGGCGTAACTAAAAAAGCGTCTATTGACCAGTTTGGGTTTTTGCCGGCAGGTGCTAACGCGGTAACGCGCACCATTCAGAATAAACTGCGCGACTCAGTTAGCGTGCTTGATTTTGGCGCTGTTGGCGATGGTGTCACAGATGATACTGCTGCGATTCAAGCAACAATTAACGCCGTGCAAACATCAGGCGGCGGCGCGGTATATCTTCCATCCGGTACATACAAAATTACTTCCGCATTGCTGATGCCGTATGGCGTTTCAATGTACGGCGAAGGTGGCACAGCATCTATTTTGTCTTGCTTAAATTGCAACGGCATCAATTTCAATTCCGCCTCTTACGATGGCGGAAACATGTTTTTTTCGGACTTTGCCATTACGAGTCATGCTGGATCGAGTGGAAACTGGACCGCCGTAGAAAGCATTTTGCCTTCTGGTGGCGTTTTTGGCACTGACTCTAGAGATGGCCTGTATTTTTATCGTTTGCGCATTTATGACATTAACCAAGCGTTTATCATCAACGCAACTTGGGAAGCGCATTTTAACGAATTAAAAATTTTTCGCGTAAACAATCCGTTTACTTTTGGTAACTATTCACTGGTTATCCGAATAACAGACTGCAACATGATTTACGAAGGAGGATTTCCTTCGGGTGGAGCAGATCGGCACGGCATTAACTTGAATGGCGCAGTCAATGAAGGCGTGTACATTCGAGGAAACCAAATTTTTGGTTTTGCCCGTGCCGTATCGTTGAATGGCGTGACAACCTATACGCTTATCAATGACAACGATATGTTTGGATCGTCCTATGGCGTTTACATAGGAAACGCGGCAAACAACGTCTTAACAATTAAAAATAACTATTTTGAGATTAGCGCCAACAACGCAATCGGCATTTATCATGCTAACCAAAATGCGGAAGCTGCCGACACAATTGTTGTAGACAGCAACTGTTTTATTACGGGAACTAGCACCGGAACGAAAGGTATTGTTCTTGGCGTTTCGTCAAGCACTTACGTTTGGAACTGGCGTATCCTTAATAATTTGTTTATTGGCTTAAAAACCGTAGACATTGAAGCTAACAACGTACAAAACGTAATTATTGAAAATAACCGTTGTATGTCTACCGACCCAACAAACAACATTGTTGTTGTTGGCGGAAACAGTCTTTATAACTCAAATTACGTCATACATAACAAAGTTGCACAAGGCATTTCTGTTGACTCAGCGGATGCGGCTGCCGGACGCACCATTGTCCGTGAAAATCTTATTGCAGGCACTCAGCAGTTTGGCGCTGTTTGGGCGTCAAGCGGAAAGATTGATGGCAACACAATTGGCAGTGTGACTCCTGCGGCTGGAACATTTACAGACCTTAAAGCTACTTCAAAGGTTTTTAGCGCGTCAGCAACGCAAACAATTAATAACGGCCAAAATGGCGATTTAGATTACGTTTTGCCAAATACGTCAATGCACCTAGTTACGTGTTATTTGATTAACGCGACAAATGTGCATTACGGCCCTGGCGTTTATTTGGTTGTTCGTCAAGGAACATCGACATCCGTTACCACGATCACGACTTTTACGGATGTAACTGTAACTGTAACGGGTTCCTACAAGTTAAATTTTGCAAATGCAACTGGCTACAACGGCAATTTTGCTATAAGCGCCTTGCGATTTTATTAAGATTTTAGGAGTATTTTATGGCTGACAAGAAAATTTCGCAGTTAACCGGCGCAGCAACTCCGCTTGCCGGAACCGAAGTTCTGCCAATCGTACAGAGCGGCAGCACAGTTAAGGTATCAGTTGATAACTTGACCGCTGGCAAAACCGTCAGCGCATCATCAATAAATACAACTGGTGATTCTGGATTTGGAACTTCATCTCCGTCTTATCGAGTTCATGCTGTTTCGAACGCTAACGCAGCAGCAACCGTTGGGGTATCAAACTCAACCGCTGGAACCACATCAGCGGCTAGATTCCTTGCAATTAGTGATGCCGGTAGTGCTTGGCTTGGGATGACCAGCAGCTCATTTACAGACATTACTAACGCTGCTGATGCGGCTCTTTTGAACGCAAATAACGCAAGCGGCGGTTTTGCAATTGCTTTTGACGGTACTGTTCAGGCAAAACTTACGGCCGCCGGAAATTTGCAATTTTTTACATCTGGCAACGGCATAAACGACACAAATAACAACGAACTGATTAAATTTACCACTACTGCTTCTGCCGTCAACGAATTTACAATTACTAACGCCGCGTCGGGCAGCTCCCCGACTTTTTCGGCAACGGGTTCTGGAGCAGACATTGATGTTCAGCTTCTGCCAAAAGGAACCGGAGATGTTCGCGCCCTTAATAAGTTGCGAATTACATCTTCGGCTGGAGACACCAATGCGCGACTTGCCACCAAATTAACAAGCGTTTCCACAAGCGCAACAGTTATTAGTCCTATTGGGAATACCTGGGGGAATCTGTGCATTGTTACCGGGCTTGATCCCGGTGGCGCATTTTTTACCGATTTGGTATTTACTTCCGCAACCGCTGGCGCAACTGTTTTGTCTGCAAAAACGGTCAGCGGATCACCTGTCGCAAGAACTTACACAATGTCAGGCTCAGATATTTTGCAAGTAGCTATGGCGTCTGGAACTTACAACATCCATTGCGCTGTGTTCAGCGGTTTGAATTAAGGAGACTGATATGCCGTCTTGGAAATCTAAGATTTGCCGTGGTATGGACGTTGTTGAAACAATTACGTTTACCCGCGAAGACGTTGACGCATCTGGGAATAAGATTTTTGCTTCGGCTGTATACGTTCCCGGTGAGTCAGAGCAAAAGGCTAGAGAGGAATGGTCTTCGGCTGAAATCGAAACAATTGCGGATAAGGTTGCCGCAGGACTTGACGAGGCACTTGCGTCTCGAAAATCAAATCCCATTCAAGCTCCGTAACTAACCTTGCTTGACTCTTTTACGCAACAGCGTACGATTTAACCGTACTGGTCCGGTTGACCAGGGATTCGCTAGGAATCACAATGTCTGAAAACGAAGTAGTAGCGGAACAAGTACCCGCGCCGGAACCGGTTGCTACGGCTGCACCGGAACCCGAAGTTGTTGCTCAAGAGGCAACCCCGCCGGAGGAAAAGCCTGCCAAGACGTTCTCCCAAGAGGAGCTCGACGCGCTGGTAGGTAAACGACTTGCACGGGAACGTCGCAAGTGGGAACGAGAGCAAGCGTTGAAAGCGCCTGAGCCGATGGCCCAGACGCCTGCCGCGCTGCCTGACCGGGACATCGACCCCGACGCTTATACGGAAGCCCTTGCGGCCCGTAAGGCGGAGGAATTGCTGGCCCAGCGTGAGGCGGATCGGCAGCAGCGCGAGCTGTTGACGGCCTATAAGGAACGTGAGGAAGCGGCCTTTGAGAAGTACGACGACTTTGAGCAAGTCGTGTACAATAGGGCGTTGCCAATCACGAACGTGATGGCCGAGACGATTCAGGCTTCGGATGTTGGCCCCGACGTAGCGTACTACTTGGGCTCCAACCCCCGCGAGGCTGAACGTATTTCCCGTTTGTCGCCATACCTGCAAGCCAAGGAGATTGGTAAGATTGAGGTCAAGTTGACCGACAATCCGCCGGTCAAAAAGACAACTAATGCGCCCCCGCCGATTAAGCCTGTGACGGCTAAAACCGTCGGCGCACCGGCCCGAGACACGACTGACCCCCGCTCCGTCAAGGACATGAGCACGTCAGAGTGGATTGAAGCCGAGCGTCTGCGACAGATTAAACAGTGGGAAGCCCGACGTAACCGCTAACTTCTTTTTTGGAGATTTACTGTGTCTAATACACTGCTTACTATTGACATGATCACCCGGAAGGCTCTCGAAATTCTTGAGAACAACCTGGTGATCACCCGCAACGTGAACCGTCAGTACGACGACAGCTTCGCTGTCGAAGGTGCCAAGATTGGTTCGACCCTCCGCATCCGTCTGCCGGATCGCGCCCTTGTGACCGACGGCGCCGCGCTTCAGGTGCAGGACGACAACGAGCAGTTCACGACTCTCACCGTCGCCTCGCAGAAGCACATTGGCGTCAACTTCACCAGCGCCGAAATGGCCCTCCAGTTGGACGACTTCGCCGAGCGCGTGCTTAAGCCGCGTATCAGCCAGCTCGCTTCCAGCATCGACGCCGATGTGGCCAACAGCTTCAAGAAGGTCTATCAGTCGGTCGGTACGCCTGGCGTCACCCCCGGCACCTCGCTGGTTCTCTTGCAGGCCCAGCAGAAGCTGAACGAAGCCGCCGCCGGCATGGCCCCGCGCTACGCGACCGTCAACCCGGCCGCCAACGCTGGCCTCGTCGAAGGCATGAAGGGCTTGTTCAACCCGGTGGACTCCATCAGCCGCCAGTTCAAGAACGGCATGATGGGTGAAGGCGTCCTCGGCTACGACGAAATCAACATGTCGCAGTCGATCAAGCAGCACACCAACGGCTCGGCCTCGCGTTCGGACACCCCGATTGTGAAGACCACGCTCGTCAACGGTGCGACCAAGCTGACGCTCGACAACGTGACCGACGGCCTCACCCTCGTCCCCGGCGACGTGTTCACCATCGCTGGCGTGTTTGCGGTCAACCCGCAGACCCGCGAGTCCACCGGTTCGCTGCAGCAGTTCGTTGTGCAGAACACCGTCACCTCGGCTGCTACCGAGTTCGTGGACGTGGAGTTCCTGCCGGCGGTCTACGGCCCGACGCACGCCCTCGCCACGGTCAGCAAGCTGCCGGCCGCGAACGATGTCGTGACCTACGTGGGCGCCGCTAGCGGCCAGTACGCTCAGAACCTGGTGTACCACAAGGACGCAATCACGTTTGCCACCGCCGACCTCCTGCTCCCGCAGGGCGTTGACATGGCGTCGCGTCAGGTCCACAACGGCATCTCCATGCGCGTTGTCCGTCAGTACGACATCAACAACGACCGTATGCCCTGCCGTATCGACGTGCTGTATGGCTACTCGGTGATCCGTCCGCAGATGGCCTGCCGCATCTGGGGCTAATTCTTAACCTTATTCACGGAGTAACTAAAAATGGCAATTCCTAACGGTACTAGTGGCTACCAGGTTGGTGCTGGTAATGTCGGCGAACCGCTGATCTTCCCGCAGGGCGCCCCCACGGCGCTCACGGCGGGTGCGACTGCGACGCCGGATCAGCTGGCGAACGGTCTTTTCACCTTCAACGGCACGGCGGGCAACCTTGTCCTTCCGACCGTTGCTCTTTGGGAGGCGGCCTACTCGTCCGCTGAGAAGGTGGACGCGGCGTTCGACTTCTTTGTCATCAACATCGACGCGGCCGGTTCGGATGCGATTACGGTGGCGGTTGGCACGGGCTGGACGCTTGTGGGCGCGGGCGCGGTTTCGGCGGGTACGTCGGGCCACTTCCGTTGCCGCAAGACCGGCGACGGCGCTTGGACTGTCTACCGCATTTCGTAATGGCAAACGCCCCCTACGGGTGATACCGTAGGGGGCACTGCTCATAGGAGTATTTTGTATGCCTAATACTAAGGCGGTTGGCGTTGCATTTGCCGACCCTGAGTTTGAAAGCGTCACTGTTACAGGTGGTGTGTTTTCTGGCCCGTCTTCTTCTCCGGTTGCGCAGTCCTCGGCGGGCAGCGTCAACCAGTTCTATGTCACGGCTTCGCACGCCTCTGGCGATGTTCGCGGGATTTACTCCCGTGTGAACTTCACAGGGGCTGGCGCTGGTGAGACGCTGCGTGCGTTCTCAACGGTGGCTGCGGCACAGGGCGCAGGACAGACGACCAATGGCGCCCACATCAGCTTGTCGGTCAACTCGGGTGGTTCGATTTCGGGTGCGGCTAACGCGATCCGTGCGACCCTCGGTGTGGCCTCGGGTGTAACCCCTGGTGGTACGCTTGCGTCTTTGAACGTGGATTCGGACTTCCCAAGCAGCGTTTCGCTGCCGGGGTCTGCTGCGTTCATTCGCGCATCGAACAGCAACTCGGGCACGGTGACAAACCTTCTCAACCTTCCCGCCGCAATGGTCGCTGTTCTGGGTGGCACTTCTGCCACGCCGAACCGCAAGATTGCGTGCGTGACGGATGCAGGCACGACGTTTTATCTGATGGCTGTGGTGTAAATGCAAATCACCAAAGAGTTTTTGTTGATTGAGATTGATTCCTTGGAACAGGAGATTGGCAAGTCACAGACTTACATCTCTCAATGTCAAGCGGTAATCTCAGCCTACAAGATGTTGGTGAACCGTATTGAAGCTCCAGAAATCGGAGAAGCGTTAGAGGTAAAATCGGAATGAACATATATCTTCGCCACCCGGTTCACGGACTGAAAATCGCCATCTCGGATGTAGAGGCGGCTATGGACTACGAGCACGGTTGGGAGGAGTATGATCCTTTGGAACCGGCGGCGCGGCAGGATGAACCTGCTGCGTCGCCGGAACCTGTTGCGGCCAGTAACGAGTTAAGGGCGCGGCGCAAGAGGAAAGAGTAAGTTATGGCAACCGCAGGCGATCAGATTAACGGAGCTTTGCGTCTGCTCGGTATCCTGGCTGAAGGCGAGACGCCTTCGGCTGCGATGGCCCAAGACGCCCTGTCGGCGTTTGACCAAATGGTCGATAGCTGGAACACCGAGCGTCTCGCCGTGTTCTGTACGCAAGACCAGACCTATTTCTGGCCCGCTGGGGAGCGTATTCAGACGCTTGGCCCGACGGGCGATTTCGTGTACGTCATCGGCACTCAAAGCGAAGTGCCGATTACCACGCAAGACGATGACTACATTTCCGTCGAAGACGGGAACAATGTGGCGCAGCGTCCGATTTTGCTTGATGACTCGACCTTTTTCCGTGACCCGTCCACAAACGTGTCGTACGGCATCAAGTTTATCAACCAGCTGCAATACAACAACATTGCAGTCAAGACCGTGCAGAGCACCTATCCGCAGGTGATGTTCGTCAACAATACGTTTCCGAACATTTCTATGTCGGTCTATCCGGTGCCAAATCGGATGTTGGAGTTCCACTTCATTTCGGTGCAGCGGCTGTTGGACCCTGTGTCTCTTAGCACCGAAATCCTCATGCCGCCTGGGTACCTTCGGGCGTTTCGGTATAACTTGGCGTTGGAGTTGGCACCGGAGTTTGGCGTTGAGCCGGCACCGGACGTGCGCCGCGTTGCGATGTACAGCAAGCGTAACCTCAAGCGCATCAACAACCCCAACAACGTTATGGCGATGCCGTACAGCATCATCGCCCGTCGCAATCGGTACAACATCTACGCCGGTAACTTTTAATGAAGACGCCGATCCTGGGCTCGTCTTACGTTGCGCGCAGCGTAAACGCCGCCGATGCTCGGATGGTAAACCTCTACCCCGAGGTCATCCCCGAGGCCGGCAAAGAGCCTGCGTACCTTCAGCGGTGCCCCGGCTTGCGGCAGTACATGGAGGTGGGCTCTGGCCCCATCCGTGCGTTGTATCCTTTGGGAGACAGCCTGTACGTCGCCTCGGGCAGCGAGTTCTACAAGGTTGACGGTAACTTAAATGTTACCAAGCTCGGCGACATTACGGGCACCGGCCCGGTGTCGATGGCGGACAACGGTATTCAAATTTTTGTAGCGTGTAACCCTGATGGATACATCTACAACAGCAATACCAACGTCTTCCAAAAGATCACCGACCCTGACTTCCCCGGCGCGGTGACGGTTGGCTACTTAGACGGCTATTTCGTCTTCAACGAACCGAACAGCCAGCGCATCTGGGTGACGGCGCTGCTCGATGGTCTTTCCATCGACCCGCTTGACTTTGCAAGCGCCGAGGGCTCACCGGACGGTTTGGTGTCGATCATTATCGACCACCGCGAGGCGTGGCTATTTGGCACGAACTCGGTTGAGGTTTGGTACAACTCGGGCGATCCTGACTTTCCGCTGACGCGCATCCAAGGCGCCTACAACGAGATCGGTTGTATCGCGCCGTACTCGGTTGCCAAGCTCGACAATAGTGTGTTTTGGCTCGGCGCTGACGCTCGCGGTCAAGGCGTCGTCTACCGCGCTCAAGGCTACCAAGGCGTGCGCGTTTCGACCCATGCGGTCGAGTTCGCCATCCAAAACTACACTGATTTGTCTGACGCCATCGCGTATACGTATCAGCAAGACGGCCACGCGTTCTACGTGCTGATTTTCCCGACGGCCAACACCACTTGGGTGTATGACGCCGCGACCGGCGCTTGGCATGAACGCGCAGCGTTTGAGAAAGGTCAATTCCGTCGCCATCGATCAAACTGTCATGCCCGTTTTAAGGGCAAGCCGATTTTGGGAGATTTCCAAGATGGCCGTCTCTACGAGTTTGACCTGCGGTATTTCCGCGATGACACGCAGTTGCAGAAATGGCTGCGGACATGGCGCGCGCTGCCGACCGGCCAGAACAACCTAACCCGTACCATCCACCACCAGTTGCAGCTTGACTGCCAGACGGGCGTGGGCGGGCTATACGACGACCCCGGCTTCCTTGAGCAACAAGCGCCTGGGTACATCTTGCAGCAAGACCTTGGCAACATCGTTGTCGAGGGCGAGCCGGAGAACAGCGTCGTTAATCCGCAGGTCATGCTGCGCTGGTCGGACGATGGCGGGCACACTTGGAGCTACGAGCGGTGGGAGTCGCTTGGGCCGATTGGCGCAACGCAGACCCGTGTTATCTGGCGTCGGCTTGGCGCAACCCTCAAGTCGCGCGATCGCGTGTACGAAGTATCTGCCGCCGACCCTATGGTGACGGCAATCATGGGCGCTGAACTCAGGATAGCCGGAACCAATGCCTAACATCACTAACATCCCGGCGCCTCGCGTACCGTTCATTGACGAGCGGACGGGCCTTATTTCGCGTGAATGGTTTAGGTTTCTAAACAACCAGTTCACGCTGACAGGCGCAGGCACGACGCAGATTACGACGGCTGACCTTGAGTTGACCCCGGCATTGGCGGCTACGGTAGAAGACACCGTGCCGGTGCTGGAGTCGGAGATACAGGCGCTTAAACTGATGCCCCGCTATCCCGAACCCAACGTGGTAAATTTTGGGTCGTTTTTTTCAACCCAGACTCAAGCGGCGACCGTTATCAATACGGCTAAAGCCATTACTTACAACAACGCCGACACGGCCTACGGCGTTTACCGCGACCCGGCAGATAACAGCAAGATTAAGGTGTCTCGCCCCGCTATTTACAACGTCCAGTTTTCCATTCAGGTGGACAAGACTTCAGGCGGTACCGGCCACTTTTACATTTGGGCCGCTATTAACGGCACGGCGGTTGCTAATTCTGGGTCGGTAATTCGAGTTCAGGGCAACAACGCCGAAATCTTCTCGGCTGCAAACTTTTTCTTGCCGCTATCCAACGGCGACTATTTTCAGCTATATTTTTCCGTTGACGATCTTAGCGTGCAGTTGGAGCACTTTGCTGCTTCGGCCCCTGTGCCGGCTATTCCATCCATCATATTGACCGTTATGCAGGTGTACGTATGAGCGTATTTCTTTCTCCTTTTGCCGGTGTCGGGGCACAGTTTTTCGACAACAACGGCAATATCCTGTCGGGCGGCAAGCTCTACACGTATGCAGCGGGCACCACGACCCCGCAGGCGACCTATACGTCGTCTTCTGGAGCTGCCCCTAATACCAACCCCATCGTCCTTAACGCCGCCGGTAGGACCGCTAATGCGGTCTGGCTGACGCAGGGTGCGTCATACAAGTTCGTTCTTCAGACCTCGGCGAACGTCACGATTGGCACGTACGACGACGTGTCGGGTGTTAACGACTTCAGCGTGCAGGGCATTGAGTGGGCGGACATCGCCGGTACGCCCGACACGCTGTCGGGTTACGGCATCACGGACGCCTACACCAAAACGGCCTCGGACGCCAAGTTTGCGCCGATTGCCAGCCCGACGTTTACGGGCACGGTTCTCATTCCCGATAACGCGCCGTCTAACACAAACTATGAGGCAGGCTATCGAGATGCGCCGCAGAACAGCAAAACGACGGGCTATACGCTGATTGCATCGGATGCTGGTAAGTCAATTTTGATGAACGGCACCAGCGTTACGCTCACAATCCCGGCTAACTCGTCAGTTCCGTTCCCGGTCGGCACGGTCATAATTTTTATTAATGTCAACGCGACTAACCTTTCAATTGCTATTACCTCAGACACGTTGACGTTGGCTAACAGCACGACGACCGGCACCCGAACGCTTGCCCGTAATGGCGTAGCAACTTGTATTAAGATTGCCGGTACGTCTTGGCTTATCAGCGGAGCAGGATTGACCTGATGGGCGGCGCGACCCTCGCAGCGTTTTTTAACGGCAGTGCCGGTGGCGCTGGCGCGGGCGTCTATGACGCGAGCGAACCCGGCTCTGGATCGGTGACGATTCCGGCTGGCGCAACAGGCGCGACGATTGAAGTTTGGGGCGCGGGCGGCGGCGGCGGTAGCGGCGGCACGTATTTCATCGCGCCTGGAGAGCCGGACATTTACGAAGGCGGCGGTGGCGGTGGCGGCGGGTATTCCAAAACGGTACTCGTCCTTGGCGTTGGCGACCCCCTAAAAACAATCAATTTTACCGTTGGCGCCGGAGGTGCTGGGGGCAGCGGTGGCCCGGCCACGGCGGGGACGTTCTCAAACGTCTACAGTGGCACCTACACAATTACGACCATGACGGCAAATGGTGGTCTGCAAGGCACTTCCACGCCGTCGTATACCCAAGGCGCTGGTGGTACGGCCTCTGGCGGTAATACGGTGCCGGGGACGACTGGCAACGGCGGAGCTCTGTTCACTAACGCCGGGGCAACAGGCATAGTTGGCGATAACAGTTTGACAGCCGGATATGGCGGCAACGGCGGTTTTGCCGAAGGCGAAAACGGTGGGAATGGCCGCGTTCGTATGGTCTTTACGTTCTAAGGTGACACATGGCAGTTAACGTACGAGTTTTAATTCCGGCCAAGATTGCGGAGTCTAGCCAGACGACGCAGTACAGCGCCTCGGGCGTGTCGGCCATTATCGACAAGTTTACGGCGACTAACTACGACACGTCGGCTCGGACCATTTCGGTCAACCTTGTGACGCAGTTTGATAACGCCGGCAACCAGAACCTAATCATTAAAAGCAAGACCCTGCTGCCCTCGGAGACGTACACGTTCCCCGAAATCGTCGGCCATGTGCTTGCTCCTGGCGGGTCAATCTCAACGATTGCGTCAGCGGCCACGGCCATCAACATCCGCGCCTCGGGCCGAGAGATTTCGTGATTGTTCGCAACGCCATCGCCGAGGACTTGCCGCGTTACCTGCCGCTTGCGCAGGCGTTCCATGCGGCGTCCCCGATGCACGGCGTCATCCCGTTTGACGCGGATGGGTATTCAGACTTTTACTTACGCGCCATCCACGATCCGTCGGTTGGCGTCTGGTTGGCTGAAGACGATAGCAAGATTATTGGCATTGCCGGTGCATTGTTCTACCCTATGTACTTCAGCCCGACCAGTATGGTAGTGCAGGAGTTGTGGTGGTGGCTGACCCCCGAAGCGCGGGGCAAAGGAGCTGGTCAAGCCATGTACAAAACGATTGAATCGTGGGCATCCGCAAAAGGCGCAGTCGCGCTTTTTATGATTGCCCTTGAAGATGAACGCGCGGATAAGATGGCTAATCTTTATGCGCAAAAAGGCTTTCGTCCTATGGAACGCACGTATATTAGAGAGGTGGCGTAATGGCCATTGGAACCGCAGCAGCAATCCTTGGCAGCGCCGTCATTGGTGGCGCTGCCGCATCGCGGGGAGCCAGCAGAGCTGCCCGAGCGCAGACCCAAGCCGCCGATCAGGCGGCGCAGGTTCAGCGAGAGATATTTGAGCGGCAGACGGAGCTGCAAGAGCCGTTTCGTCAGGCGGGCATTACGTCGCAAAACGAGCTGCTTCGACTGCTTGGCCTTGGTGGCGAAGCGGGCACACCGGGCTACGGGTCAATCGGCGCGCCGTTTACTGCCGAGCAGATGCAAGCCGATCCTGGCTACGCGTTCCGTCTGGCTGAAGGCGAGAAGGCTTTGGGGCGTATGCAGGCCGCGCGGGGACAGTATTTGGGTGGCGGAGCGATTCGCGCCGGTACCCGATACGGGCAGGAAATGGGTTCGCAGGAGTACATGAACGCCTTTAACCGCGCGCAGGCGCTGCTGGGTACGCGCCTTGGCGCGCTCGGCAGCCTCTACGGCGCGGGACAGGCCGCCGCGCAGCAGGTTGGTCAACAGGCTGGCCAGATGGGCACCAATGTCAGCAACCTGCTCATGCAGGGCGGTCAGGCTCGCGCGTCTGGCTATCTCGGCCAAGCTAACGCGCTCTCTAACGCACTTGGCCAAGCGGCTATGGGCTACGGTCTGTCTAGGGGCGGCTATTTCGGCCCGACCGGCGTGTCATCGCCCGCTAGCAACAACCTGATGGCGTTTAACTATCAGGGTCCGCAATACGGGAACGTGGGGTAAGTCATGGCAGTCATCGGTGCAACCCAACTGGAGCCGGTCAACATCCTCGGCTCGTATGTGCAGGGGCTTGAGGCCGGTCGTGGCGTCCGCGCCCAGCGCCTTAAGGAGCAGCAAGAACTGGCGGCCGCGCAGCGGGAGTTGGAGTTCCGTAACTACCTGTCTTCCGCCGATCTGAGCACGCCCGAAGCGCAGAACCAGCTTTTGCGCTTTGGCAAGCCTGGCGCCGACGTGGCAACCTCGTTGGCTGATATTGCAAGCAAGCGCGCCACAATGCGCGGCACGGAGTTAGGTAACGCCGAAAAAGCAGCGGCGCTTGTCGCAAGTCAAGCCGGCGCGTTTTTAAGCAACCCCACCGCGCTCAACAAGACCACGCTTGCACCTTGGGTAGCGCAGTCGGTGCAATCGGGTCTGCTTTCGCCCGAAACCGCGGCCATGTTTGACGCTGCGCCGGACGATCCGAAGGTTCTAGCGCTAGGCTTGCAGCAGATTCAAAGAGCGGCGCTGACTGCCGCGCAGCAGACCGAGCAGACTTTCACCTCGCAGAACCTTGGCGGGGGCGTGCGCGTGCTTGCTACGCCGACCCGAGGCGGTGGCCCCGCGACCGTTGTGCCGGGGTCGCAGGCTTCGGTCACGCTGACACCTTACGAGCGACAGCGCCTTGACTTGGAGCGTCAGCAGGAGGCACGGCTTGCGGCGGCGGAAAACCGCGCCGCCCAGGGTGAACTTAATGTTGTTGCTCGCACCGAAACCGCCGCTGATGGTACCGTGCGGTTCTACAACAAGTTTGGCACCTTGCTAAAAAGCGAAACGGGCGCTGGCAAACCTTCGGCTACGTTTGAAAAAACAAAAGCAGCCCGCGAAAATATGCAACGCGACCTTGCTGAAGTTACGGCAAACTTGCGCGAAGCCACTAAGGAAGGCGGGCTTATCGACCAGTCTACGGGCAGTGGGTTTGGTCGCGGCGTTGATGTTGCAGCGGGCTTTTTCGGAAAAGCTACGGAAGGAGCTATTGCCACTGGAAAGTTGCAGCCGCTTGCTGATCAAGTTCTTAAACTTGTTCCGCGCTTTGAGGGACCGCAGTCCGACAAGGACACGCAAAGCTACCGCGAAGCCGCAGGTCAGTTAGCAGACTCAACGCTTCCTAATGAAATCCGTAAAGAGGCAGGCAAAACTATTCTAAAACTGATGGAGCGCCGCCAAGGGCAGTTTGCAATCGGTGACGCGGGGGCAACCGACAGCATATTTGCTGAAGCTGACGCTATCCTTGGGAGCCAGTAAATATGGCCTCGGCGCAAGATTACGCAACTTGGATTGTCCGTAACAAGGACAAGAAGGGCACGGCTGAGTTTGACAAGGTGGCTCAAGCTTATTCGCTTGCGCGGCAGCAAGAGACGCCGGCGCCCGCCGCAATTGCCGAACCTGCCGCCGCTCCCGAGCCTGAAACGGGTTTTGTACCCGTTGCTAAACTGTTGTTGTCCCTTGCCAACCCTGTTGCGTTTGCCAGACAGTACGCGGTAACAACACCGGAAGATCGCGCAACGGCGCTTTCTCTCGGTGTTGGCTTGGCGGCTGGCCCCGTAGTTGGTACGGGGCTGCGAGCGGTAGCCGCTGGCGCGCCTCGCGTTGCTAAATACTTTTTGCCCGCTGCTAAATCTTTTGAGACTGGCGGTTTTCAGAGTGGGCTTGCAACTACGGCGCCGAAAACAGCGCAGATTGGCGTGCGAACTGTTGGCGCGGCAGTACCTGGCGCGGCGGCGGGGGCTGTTGCCGGAGGCACAGAGGAAGCCGGTACCGGCGCGGCAATAAGCACTGGCATTGCGTTTGTAGCTCCGCCCGTAGCCAAGGTGCTGTCCAAGGGCGTGGGGGCTGTTGCGGATGCCGTACTTGGTCGATCTGCTGACGTAAGCGCTAACAAGCTCGTTCAACAGACCATCGGCAACGAGATTAACGCTCTCCGCGTTGCCATGCAGGCGCAGCCGGATGCCCCCGCTAGTCGCGTAGCAGCTGACTTGGACTTGCCGGTGCTTCAAGCATTGCTCCGAACCGCCGAAGATGCTGACCCAGCAGGCGTGGTCAATGCGTTTCGCAAAAACGAAACGCAAGACATTGCCAACTATCTTGCCCGTATGTCGGGCGGCGCAACCCAGACTGAAGCACGTGCCGCACGGGCAGGAGCGAAGGAAACCCTTGGCCGCATCACTACGCCAATGCGCGAGGAAGCGTTTGAGGCGGCGGGGCAGACTGGGCGCGTTATGCCTCGGCTTGAGTTGTTGGCCGAGGAAAGCCGTGCCGCCGCCAAGGGGGCGGTGGATCGGGTGCGGCGTTTTGTGCCCGCCGCTGATAGGGCGCTGGATTGGGCAAAGAACTGGTCGGCAAGCGGCGGCGCTCGCGCTGCAACGGTAGGCGCGGCTCCGCGCCCTCCGGCAAGGTACACGTTCCCCGGCCAGTTGGCCGACCGTGCAGATGTCCGTGCTACGGAAGCTGCCGCCGAATCGCTGCAAGCAGGCGGCGCTGCTCGCGCCGCCGAAAACACGCTCCAGAGTATGAAAGACCGTGGGCTTGCTCCTATTACGGCGAACACGTTTACGGGTGCTATTGACCGTATGCTGCGCGATCCAGATGTCGCCCTCAACCCAACGCTTGCGAGGGCGCTGCCTCAAGTGCGGCAGATGTTTGATGATTGGGCGGCACAGAATGGCGTCATTACGCCGGAAGCGGTCTATGCCATTCGCAAAAACGGCATCTCCGGCGTCATCCAACAGTTGATGCCAAACGCCGATGCCCAAGCGCAGCGGCGCATGGCCGCCGAAATCCTCGGGCGGTTGCGCCCGGTTATGGACGACGCCATCGAGAAAGCCGGCGGCAAGGGGTGGAAGGATTACCTGCGCACTTTTGAGCAGGGCATGACGCAAATTGACGAGATGGAACTTGCGGATGTCTTGCAGACCGAATGGCGCAAAGGCACCTCCGCTGCCAAGACCAAGATTCTTAATATTCTTTCTGGGCAAGACCCCAAGGTCGTTGAAAAGATTTTTGGCGGCGGCAAGTACAACATTGGCAAAGTAATAACACGCGACAAGCCGTTCCTTGACAAATTGCAGTCCATCATTGACCTTGACCTTAAAGCGGCGGCGCAAGCCCGTGCGGGGCGCGCTTCCTTAGAAAAAATCCAAGCTAAGCGCGGGGCACGTTTGCGCTTTCCGTTTTTCACCCGAGCCACAACGGCTACCAACGAAGTGTTGGCGGCGATTGAAGCCAAGGTGCAAGACGCTACCGCCGATGCCATCATCAACGCCGCTAAGTCGGGGCGCTCGTTCGCGCAGTTGCTTGACGCTTTGCCAACTGCCGAACGCAACAAGGTGCTAGCGCAGTTTAAGAACGCGCAAAGCTGGAACGGCTTTAGCCGCGATGTTGCCCTTGCCGCCCGATCCTTCGCCGTTGACCCGAGGGAACCGGAACCGGAACCGGAACCTACAAACTCCAACTTTTTGAGGCGATAATTTATGTTAAAGGGCGCGCTTAAATCCAAAACGGTATGGTGGAACGTCACGCTGGCGCTGCTTGCCAGCCTAGAGATGTTCGCCGGTCACTTGACAACGCTGTTTGGGGAAGACGTTGCGGCGTCAATCCTGCTGGTTGGTGCGGTCACGAACCTGGTGCTGCGCACAATCACGACGCAGGCGCTTGCGGATAAGAAGTGACGGTTGAACCCAAGGACTTGCGCCTGCTGAAGACGGACTACGGCTACAAGGTCAAGTCTGTTGCCGATCGGGTAGCAAGATTAGAGAAACGGATTGATTGGGTTGAGAAGCTGTTGTGGCTGTCGGCGGGAGCGTTGATAAGTTGGCTTGTCACCCTCGTGCTACGGAGCGTGTGATGGACGACGGGCAAATTCTCTTTAACATAATCATAGGAATCGCTGGCTTGTTTGGCGGGTGGATTCTTAACAACATTAGCCGCAGCATCGAACGACTGGATCGTGACGTGCGCGCGCTGCCGTTGGTGTATGTGACCCGTGCCGACTACCGCGCCGACATCGACGAGATTAAAACGATGCTTATGCGCATAAACGACAAGCTAGACGCCAAGGCAGACAAGCCGTGACGCTAGGCCAGAAGCAGCGCGTGTACGCCCGCTTGGTGGCCAAACTGATTGAAAAGGCTTACGAGCTGGGCTATGAGGTCTCACTAGGCGACGCCTATAGAGACCCTAGGGTCCACGGCGCCTTGGGCGTACGTAAGTCCTACAGCCACCCAAATAGCGCCCACAAGGTGCGGCTAGCAATCGACTTAAATCTGTTCCGAAACGGCGAATTCCTAGAACAGTCCGAGGACCACCGTCCGTTAGGCGAGTGGTGGGAGCAGCAGCATCCCCTAGCGCGCTGGGGCGGACGGTTTGATGACGGTAACCACTACTCTTTTGAGCATAATGGTGTAAAGTAGTGCCTTACTGGTTACTGAAGTACGCGCCGCATTTAATCTTGACCGTTGGCTTAGGGTTGCTGGCAGTCTACGCGGTACACACATTTCGGGAGCAAGGCCGTGAAGAAATACGCCCTCAAGTGGAGCGTCTGGAAGCTGAACTACGGACCGAGCGCGCTACTCGTATACGCGCTGAAATGGCTTCGACTGCGTACGCATCCGAACTGGCTGCTCTTGCTAGCCGCCCTGTTCGCTCTGCTCCTGTCCGGTTGTGCCGCGACTCCGGTGCAGTGCGTCCCGGCTACGCCGCCCCCAGAACTGATGACCCCGCCCCCGCCGCCGGGAGCAGTGCAGGATCGGCTGGAGCAAATCTTGAGCCAGGGCCAGACATCGGGCCCGAGCTTCGCGGATTAGCTGCGCAATGCGATTTGCAAAACGCGAAGCTGCGTGCGCTGCAAAAGTGGGCGCAACCAACGCCATAACACGTGGCGACGGTATTCCCCGGCAATTCCAACTTGCCGGTCACACAATCAAAGTAAAAGTTATTCCGCCTTCAAAGTGGCGGCACGGCAAAAATTGTGTTGGAATGTGGCTTCCTGACAAGTATGAGATTCATATTCTAAGTTCTTGTAAAGGCACGAATCGCCAGCAGGTTTGGGCTCACGAAGCCGTCCATGCGTTGCTTGATGTCGCCGGGCACGATGACTTGTCGCGCCAAGAGCAACTGGTGGATCGCCTTGGGCATCTACTGCAACAAATGCTTACTACGATGGAATAAACGATGGCTCGTAAAGTATCCGACGATCAGCTAATGAAAGCACTGCACGAAGCTAACGGAGTTAGAGCCGAAGCGGCGCGGTTGTTGAATGTCCACACCCGGTCCATCATGGCCCGAATCGACGGGCTTAAAGCTAAGGGGTTTGAGGTTCCCGACTCAACGTACAACAAGGCTACGCTGCCTGAGAAAGACTTTGAGTTTACCCCGCTGCCGATGGACGACGTGCCGATTGAGCAGCTTATTGAACACCGCAAGCGCCAGTTTGCGCATAAGCGTGACCACGAAGAAGCCAGTAAGCTCATCCCCGTACGAATCAAGATACCTGGCGCCATAGGCATCCTGTTCTTTGGCGACCCGCACGTTGATGACGACGGCACCGACATCGACGCGCTAGAGCGGCACACGCAACTTGTCTCCGATACCGACGGGTTGTTTGCCGTCAACGTAGGCGACACCACGAACAACTGGGTAGGCCGCTTGGCCAAGCTTTACGGCGAGCAGGGTACGTCAGCGGCGCAGGCTTGGCGTCTTGCCGAGTGGTTCGTAGGCCGATGCAACTGGCTCTGGATACTTGGCGGCAACCACGACTTGTGGTCAGGCGCGGGCGATCCGATGCGTTGGATTGCTAAACAGCAGGACGCGCTTTACAAGTCAAGCGAGGCGCGCATCGCGCTACGCTTCCCGAACGGGGCCGAGGTACGCGTCAACAGCCGGCATGACCACACCGGCTCGTCAATCTGGAACCCAGCGCACGGGCCGATGAAGGCTGCAATTCTAGGCACCCGCGACCACATCTACGTCGCCGGGCACAAGCACGAATCGGCTTATTCGGTGCTTAAAGACCCGATTACGGGCATCGCCATGCACACGATGAAGGTCGCCAGCTACAAGGTTTACGATCGCTACGCCAAGGAACGGGGCTTCCGCGATAACGCCTTCAGCCCCTGT
>Ga0208231_1000095_pt1 | contig 26728 bp, 23 predicted proteins | sample LakMenEpi15Jun12_FD_150702 | JGI IMG/M metagenome (GOLD analysis project Ga0208231, IMG submission 150702) | Freshwater microbial communities from Lake Mendota, WI - 15JUN2012 deep hole epilimnion (SPAdes) | ecosystem: Environmental > Aquatic > Freshwater > Lentic | place: Lake Mendota, Madison...
CCGGATACTTCGGTGTCGAGACCTTTCAGGTAGCGCACATCGTCATCAGCGACGAACACGTTCACAAACTTGTGCAGGTTTCCCTGATCGTCCAGCAACTTTGCTGCAAATCCGGGGTGGACGGCTTCAAGCCCCTGCAACACCTCACGCAGTGTGGCTCCGTTCACCACTACCGTGCCGGCTCCACCGGAAAGTGGTCGCAGTGTGGTGGGGATACGAACGGTGACCGACATGTTGTTCAGGCTATCGCTCACGCCGAGATCGGAGAATGAGCTCCGACACGATTCGCGCACTGATGGTGACGAGAGGTAACCCACCACCGGGGTGCGTAGCGCCGCCGACAAGATACAAACCCTTACGTGGCCCGCGCATCGCAGGTCGGCGAAATGCTGCGCTACGTCCATTGGACGAAGTTCCGTAAATTGCACCACCTGGCGAGCGGTACCGAGTTGCAATCTCGTGTGGTCCGATTACTTCTGCAAATCGGGCACGGCTCCGCAAATCGGGCCCCAATGTCGCCAAGCGATCGAGCAACCATGGTCCATGGCCGTGTGCGTTGATGGTGACATCAGCTGGCGTATTGATGAGAAGAAACCAGTTCTCACAGTTGGCTGGGGCTTGTGACTCATCGGTCACGCTCGAGACACAACCATAAATGGTGGGCTCGGTCGGCACTCGACCAGCCCGAATATCACCAAACTCTCGACGGTAGTCACGCGAAAACCACACGTTGTGATGACCAATAAGTGGTGTCCGCCCCTCCACCCCAACCAGAACCGCAATGCCACTCGTGGAACGATCTGAACGTTCGACTGAGCGTAAGCGTTTCCCGTGAGGAAACAAGTCGCGATACAGGTGTTCGGCATCACCGTTTACAACCACCACGGGAGCCATCACCCGTTCGTCGGCAAGTTGTACTCCGGTCACTCGTCGCGACGTGGACTCAATCTTCATCACCTCCGAGTTGACGCGGAACTCGACACCAACTCGTTGCGCAACTCGTACCATCGCGTCACGCAGGGCACCGAGACCGCCGCGTACGTACCACGAGCCAAAGTCAGCCTCGACTGCTGCAATGCACGCAAGCGTCGCTGGTGCAAGTGCGGGGTCCGATCCGCTGTAGGTGGCGTATCTCCCAAGCCACTGTTGCAGGCGTGCATCGCTGAACGTCTTTCTGGCACGCAACTGCAACGTGCGTAGGGCATCAATGCCAAGAAGGTCACGCGGCGATTGCATTCGTCGAAGTAGCGACAACGGTGATGACATATCCCCGGCAAAGAACGTTCTGTCACTCACGTTCCAAATGGTGCGCGCACGCGTAAGCAGGGCCAAGTACTCCGCACCCGAGCCTGGGCTGAATGCCTCAAGTGCTTCGGCAGTGGCAATAGGTTGATCACGAAATGTCACCGTGGAAGCATCGGGCCAGAAGTATCGAAACGACGGATCCAACCGTTCCACGTTGACCTCGTCGTCGAGGCGCGTACCAGCGAGTTGAAAGACGTCGTCAATCAACGACGGCAATGTCAGCAACGATGGACCCGTGTCGAAGGTGAAGCCGTCGCGTTGCCGCGATGTAAGTTTCCCGCCGAGTTCGCCATTGCGTTCGAACACCACGACTTGCCGGCCCGCAGCCGCCAACCGAATTGCGGTCATCATTCCACCCACTCCACCACCGACGATGGCTATGTCGCAGGTGACGGTCACGCCTTTGCACCAGAAAATCGAGTACGCAGCACCAAGGCAATCCACAGACAACACCCCATCGCAGAAGCGCCAACGAAAGCCACGACAACATCATCGAAGAAAAACACGAACCCGATGGAGGACAATACGGCAAGGACGGCATACGTAACGATCGGAATGTTCACAGCCTCGTACGCCCGAGGTGCGAGCGACGCGCGATTGCACAACGCCACCACCATTGCCGACGTCACGAGAGCCGTCACGATCCAACCTGCGTAATTCACCAATGGGATACCGCGAAACGCCAGTGACGCGGCCTCCCACTGCCAGTAGCCCTCTCCAACCATTTGTGGATCCAAGAACACATCCCATGCCGTGATGGATCCGGCCATCAGCAACACGCGTGGCAACGCTGAGCGCAGAGTGAAATCGAACATGCCATGCACGATCAATGTGATTGCCGCCCATGCACAACTCACGAGTAGCGGCACACCACCAAGCCGTGGCGAGAGTGCAGTGGTGTAGTCATACTCGCCAAACGGAAATCCCGTCCTGCTCCCCAACAACTCCACACCGAACGTAAACACCATGACCGAGCCCGCCGCGACCACTGCCCGTGCTCCATACGCTGCCCGGGCGCTGAATACACCGACACCCAACAGCCCCAATACCACCACGTTTGCCAACAATTGACGCTCGTTCTCTCCGCGCGGAAACAACGGCGTTGCGATCATTGCCAGTACGGTGACCACCAACGACAGCGATGCAGCAGGATGCCGACGCAGACTCGCAATGAATGTCATGCCAGTCTCACGTTCATTCTTCTTCCGTGCCTACGAGCCGAAGGGCAACACCAGTCGCGTCACCATGAGGGCTTTTTGCATGGTGGATACCGATGCGCGCTTTGAAAACACGTCGTACTGTTGTCCTTCAATCTGATCGAGAATCTGCGAGTACAACTCTCGCGCAGCACGAATACATCGAGCAGATCGGTGCGGCAACATTGCAATGCCTTCATCGGCAGATGCGTAAAGCTGGCGACATCGCGCTATCTCGAACTTCATCATGGCCACGAACTGTGGTGTGCACTCACGTTGCAAAAAATCGACTCCAAAACGGCGTACATCCTCCTGGGGAATGTACACACGACCACGATCCAGGTCTTCGTTCACATCACGCAAGAAATTGGTGAGTTGAAATGCATTTCCCAGGTCACGAGCGTGATGGAACGCTGCCGTGTCATGGGGCTCCAGGATTGGCAGCATCATCTCGCCAATCACCGCAGCAGATCCATCCATGTAGTGCAGGAGGTCTTCCCAAGTCTCGTACTTGTCCACCGTGAGGTCCATCGTCATGCTGCGCAGAAAACGCCGAAAGCACTCAGGGTCGATGGGAAACTTGCTTACGGTGTCCACCACCGCCATCAACACGGGATCTTCTGAGGAACCTGCAGCCAAATCGCGAAAGAACCTCTCACCAAAGCTTGCAAGTGCGGTTTGACGATGTGCGATCGGCACTGGACCGAGTTCATCAACGATGTCATCGGCGTACCGACAGAATCCATACAACGCATGTACGTGAGGGCGCTTCTCCGCAGGGAGCACCTTGGTGGACCAGTAGTACGTGGTGCCATGGCGTTTGTTGAAGTCCTTGCACAACGCATAGCTCTGCGCGAGGGTGACGCGGCCCTTGGGCAAAAGATGCGTGGTGGGTGTTGGAGGTGTCGGCACTACTTACCTGCCGTCGCGCTGGGCGGCGTAGTGAGCAATGCGACGTGCCGCAAGTTTTCCCGACACCAGCACCATTGGTACTCCGACACCCGGCACGGTGGATGAACCGACGAAGAACAATCCGGGTACACGTTTGTCCTTGTTGTTGGGCCGGAACGGACCGGTTTGAAAGAACGTGTGTGCCAATGCGAATGGCGTACCGCGTTCCATTCCCAATCGTTCCCAATCGAGCGGATCATAAATGCGCTCCACCACCACATCGGTTGGATATCCAAGTTTGCTGACACGGTCACGCACATCGCCGACGATGCGATCTCGCTCGCGTGACCAGTCGATCTTTCCGTCCAGGTTGGGTGTTGGCTCCAGCACGTACAACGCGGTGTGACCTTCTGGTGCCAAACCTGGCGTATCGATGGAGTGGAGCGTTACCAATATCGACGGGTCGGGCATCCGGACACCGTCTTCGATGAGCGCCTTGAACGATCCGTTCCAGTCGGCACCAAAGTGAATGTTGTGGTGTGCTGCGTTGGCTGCAGGTAAGCCCTTGACGCCCGCCACCCACAGCAGACAACTTGGGCTGTACTTGCCGTTACGAGCCACTCGTGGCGCATCCACGCCGCCAAGCAAGGTCCGATATGCAACGGGAAGATCGGGATTACAGACCACGGCATCACATGCGATGCGCTCGCCTCCTTCAAGTTCGACTCCGGTCACGTAGCCGTGCGAACCAGTGGATCGCAGAATGCGAGACACCGTGGCGCCATAACGAATGTTCACGCCAGCCGTTTCGACGGCACGCGCGAGACCGGTAGCCATCGCATGCATACCACCTTCGGGAAAGTACACGCCTTCGACCGAGTCCATGTACGTAATGACGGCATACAGAGATAAGGCCTCGTATGGTGCCAGCCCGGCATACATCGACTGAAAACTGAAGATCCGTTGCAGGCGGTCGTCCTTGAAGAATCCGCCAACCTTCTTGTCCAGCTTGCGGAAGGCGCCCATCTGCACCAACCGCAGGCCATCACGCCACGGACGCGCCAAATCCAACACGGAGTCGAAGTTGGTGTCGATGAAGGACGACATCTCTGCTTTGTAGAGATCTTCCAACCAGACACAGAACTTCATGAATGCAGCGGCTTCAACCTTGTTTGAAAACTTGGCGATCTCTTCGGCCATTGCCTCACGGCCATGACGCACCAACAACTCACTGCCGTCTTCGTACACGGCGCGATACATCGGATCAACTTTCTTGATCTTCACGTAGTCGGCCATTTCGGCGCCAGCAGCAACAAAGGCTTCTTCCAACAATCCAGGCATGGTCAATACGGTGGGGCCGTTGTCCAAACGGAAACCATGCGAAGCGATCACTCCGGCTCGTCCGCCCGGAATTGCGTCGCGCTCCAGCAGTGTGACGTTGTGTCCGCTACGAGACAAATGGGCTGCACTCGAAAGACCGCCGAGTCCGGCGCCAATCACCACCACGTGCATCGGCTTGCTCGTCACAACGTGGAACTCATACGCGACGATTGCTCACGACATGTGCAAGATCCACCAACTCCGTGCGTACGGATGAATCGACTGGTGCTGCACTGATCGCATCAACGGCTTGGTTGGTGAGCCGCTCAATGGTGGTTTCCATCTCCTTCAGTGCACCACACTCGACGATCACCTGCTGCACCTGTGCCACATCTGTGTCCGAAAGCACGCTGGTGCCTACGCGCAGCAGCACGTCACGTTGGGCTGCCGTTGCTCGGGACAACGCCAATGCCATCAGTGGTGTGGGTTTTGCCTCGCGTAGATCGTCCCCTACCGGCTTGCCGGTTATCGACGAATCCCCGAACGCCCCGAGTACATCGTCGCGCAGCTGAAACGCATCACCAAGCGGCAGGCCGTATGCCGAGTAGTTCGGAAGCAGTGGTGTGGCTTCGTTGGCAAGTAATGCGCCGAGATGGAGGGGACGCTCGATCGTGTACTTTCCGCTCTTGTATCGACATATACGTGCGGCTTTCTCTGCACGACGTTCGTTCTGTGCCGAGCCGAGCATGTCGAGATACTGCCCGATATTGAGTTCTATCCGGAGCTCGTTCCACATTTGCCATCCGCGTGGACCAAGGTGCGACAACAACATGTCGGCATATACAAACGACAAATCGCCGATGAGAATCGCAGCGCCATCACCAAATCGGCGTGCGTCCCCGGACCAGCGCCGTGCTCGGTGCTCGGCCTGCATACTCTCATGCGTAGTGGTGGAACCACGGCGAGTAAGAGAGCCGTCCATGATGTCGTCATGAAACAACGCAAAGGCGTGCAGCAATTCGAATGCTGCACCAGCATCAATGACCCGCGGGTCGGTTCGCGAACCTCCGGCACCGACAAAACCCCAAAACGTGAAGACGGGCCGCAAACGCTTACCACCACCCACCACCATGCGCGAAAGTTCGGCAAATGGCGTGGCAAGATCGGCGTCAAACTCCACCCAACGAGCCTGTTCGTCAGCCAGTAGGGCGCGCAGGCGGTCGTCGACGCGAGAGGCGATTTCCCGCAGAGACGCTGGGGTGGAGGTCACGTGACGAGGCTACGCCAGCATCAGTACCGAAGCCATCGAAGCAATTGTTCCCTCAGCGCGACTCTTCAGGCAGCTGAATCTCCTTGACTTCCAAACGTGCAGCCGCAATACGATCTCGGCACACCTTTACGAGTTCGGTGGCACGTTTGACACGTTCTGCAAGTTCGTCCACGTTGATGTCATCATCCGATAATGCATCGAGGATTTCCTCCAATTCCGTGACGGCGTCTTCATAACCGATGTTGTTGTCATCCTTCTTGCGTGGCATGAGCGCTACTTCTCCTTTGTTTTCTGTTCGTTGGATGGGGATCGTGTGGTGCCAACAACGGTGCCCCTGATGGAGCCGTCGGCAACACGTACGGTGAGGTCATCACCCTGCGTCGCTTGCCTCACTGACTTGACTACCTTGCCTTCGGCGTTATAGGTGATGCTCCAACCTCGACGCATCAATACGACGGGGTCGAAACCTGAGATCTCAGATGCCACCAAGTCGATACGCGACTTTGCCGCCTCCAATGCGGTGGTGCGCAGTGTTCGAAGGCGCCCAACCGCGTTGGCGATACGACGCTCGCTATTTGCAAGCGCAGCCAGCACAACTGTGGCTATGCGTTGTGCTGCGCCATCAACTTGACGCACGAATTCACTCACCCTTTCCACGATTGCCACGGCGCACGCAGTGGGGGTCTTGTTCCACGAGAACGCCACTTCGTCTGCGATGCTCGTGTCCACGTCATGGCCGATTCCGGTGAATACTGGCTTCGCGCAGGCAGCAATTGCTCGTGCCACCATCTCGTTGTCGAACGTGGCCAAATCGGTACGCGAGCCGCCACCGCGGATGACGGCGACCAACTCCACATGTGGTTGAGCATCCAGCAGCGCGATGGCTGCAGCGACTTGCTCGGCTGCTCCCTCCCCCTGCACTCGAACGTCGCACAAGGTAACGGTGAATCCGATGTCCGATTCTTCGAGTGTCTTCATAAAGTCGGCGTGAGCAGCCGAGCCCTTGCTGGTGACTACTCCGATTGAGAGAGGCACCAGTGGCAACGCGGTTCGTCGGTTGCGCTCGTAAAGTCCGTCCTTCTTCAACCTTGCGACGATCTCGTCACGTTGAGCGGCAAGATCGCCGAGGGTGAACCGAGGGTCGATATCCGACATCTTGAAACCGAACTGCCCAGTGGCTCCGTACACGTCGGGGGTTCCTCGAATGCGAACCTTGATTCCCGACACGATGTTCATATCGTGCTGCTGCATCTTGGGGGTGAGACGTTGGCGCACTCCACGCCACAATTTGACGGAGAGCACCTGCCGGTCGCCGTCATTGTCCTCAACCAGATCGAAGTACACATGTCCACTGCTCGGTTGGCTTACCTTGCCCACCTCGCCGTACACCCACACGTCCCGAAACTCGCGATGAAGGACGACATTGATGGCATTGATGAGCTCTGAAACACTCTTCGCAGCATCGGTAATGCCGTCGACCGTGTGGTCGGCGGTGTCATCAATGGTGTCGTCAAAGTCGGTCATGAGATGCGCGGCGTTGTGAGGTTTGCTCCCGCAAATCTAGGCTGACGGTCTCATGGCGAAGATGCGGTACTTGGGCCTCACGGTGGCTGCGTTGCTCGTTGCTTCCAGCTGCGGCGAGCGCATGGTGTACGAGGCAAGCACCGACCCCACGATTGCAAATGAAGAGGCGCGCACAACGACCACCCTCGGCACTCCACCTGACGACGGCAACGATCCAGCCACTTCGGTCATCAGTACCGACTCCATCACCTGGGGGCCGTGTGAAGCTCCGTCACCTTCCGGCACGCTCGAGTGCGGACGCTTGGCAGTGCCATTTGATTACGACAACCCAAGTTCCGGAACCTTCTTGCTTTTCCTGACTCGCCGACTTGCCGACGTTCCTGCCGAACGAGTCGGGTCACTGTTGGTGAACCCGGGCGGTCCGGGATTTGGCGGCTCCGACGTTGCAGCGAGTGCCGAGTGGTACGTCAGTTCACAACTCACCGACAGGTTCGATGTCGTCGGCTGGGATCCGCGCGGCACCGGCGAATCCACGCCGGCTGTGGACTGTACGGAGGACTACGACCGATACTTCGGCATCGATTCCCCGCCCAATGATGCAGCTGCCAAGCAGTCGATGATCGACCTCACGCAGGAATTCGTCGATCTTTGCGTGAAGAACAACGGAGAGATGCTCAAGTACATTTCCACCGAAGCATCGGCCCGGGATATGGATTCCATCCGTCGCGCACTCGGCGAGGACACCATCTCCTACTTTGGATTCTCGTACGGATCCGAGCTCGGCGCCACGTGGGTAACGATGTTTCCCGACACGGTTCGCGCCGCAGTATTCGACGGCGCATCCGACCCCAACGCAAACGGATTTGATCAAGCAGTGGCGCAACTGAAGGGGTTCGAGCAACAGCTCACCGCATTTCTGGCTGATTGCGCCAAGCGCAGCACCTGCAAGATCTACAACAAAGGCAACCCCGCGGCGCTGTTCGACCAACTCGCAATCGATATCGACAAAGCACCAATCGTCGTCAGTAGCGATCGGACCCCGGTGACACAGGGAGTGTTCTATACCGCAGTGGTGCAGGCGATGTACAGCAACACGCTGTGGCCACAACTCGAAACAGCCCTCGCCGATGCAGTGAAGGGCAATGGTGCTCAGCTCCTTGCGCTCTACGACGACTATTACCAGCGCCAGTTCGATGGCACGTACGGCAACGAGCTGGAGGCCTTCCTGGCAATTTCATGCTTGGATGATCCCGAAGGTTCCACCATCGCAGGAGTTGACGCCGATATTCCCAAGTTCGCTGCCGCAGCAAAGCGTCTTGGTGAGAACTTCGGGTATGGATATGCATGTGCGCTGTGGCCGTATCGCGTGGAATCGCGAATCTCTGTAACCGGTAAGGGAGCCGGGCCGATCGTGGTCATCGGTACCACGGGTGATGCCGCCACACCGCTCGCCAGCACACGAACAGCCGCAAAGAATCTCGAAGAGGGTGTCCTCGTCATCGTGGAAGCAGACCGCCACACGGGATACGGTCTCAACACCTGCGTGGTTACCGCAGTTGACGCCTATCTCATCTCGCTGACCGTGCCAAAGAACGAAACGTACTGCAAGTAACCGCGCGACTCTCTAGCGTCGCTCGCGAAAGAACTCCTCGAGCACAGTCGCACACTCGACTCCCAACACGCCGTGGCGTAACTTCGGCTCATGATTCAGCCGCGGGTCGGCAGCAACGTTGTACAACGACCCCATGGCGCCAGCCTTTAGATCAGCTGCTCCAAACACCACGACGCCGACACGTGCATTCACGATGGCCCCGGCACACATCGTGCACGGCTCCAGCGTCACATACAGCGTGCAGTCATCCAAACGCCACGTACCGAGATGCTGAGCGGCAGAGCGCAACGCAAGAATTTCGGCGTGTGCAGTTGGGTCGGAACGTTGCTCGCGCTCGTTGCACGCAGTCGCAATGACTTCGCCGTTGTGCACCACAACGGCACCCACGGGCACATCGCCATGCACTGCAGCACGGTTCGCCTCAGAGAGCGCCTGGCGCATTGCGGCTACGTCGTCCACACCACTACGGTACGCCCAGTGCCACTAGCGCACTCAGTACGCTGAAGACGTGGCAACGCGTCCCCAACAGGGAGCACCGTCCAATGTGCTCGTTCTTGATTGCACCTTGCGTGACGGCGGCTATTACAACGATTGGGATTATTCGTTTGACCTGGTCAAACGCTACGTCGATGCGATGGCAGCGGCGCGGGTTGACATCGTCGAGTTGGGTTTTCGCACTTTGCATACCAACCAATACCTCGGTGCGACCGCCTATACCACGGATGCATTCATTGAGCGCCTCTCGGTTCCCCCGCATTTGTCACTTGCAGTCATGATGAACGCAAAGGAACTCATTCAGGCCGCGGATCAACGCGTCGCAATTCGCAGCTCCTTCGCCCGTCGCAACCACTCACAAGTGTCGATGGTGCGTATCGCAGCAAATCGAAACGAGGTCGACAAGCTCGGACCGGCAATCGAGGAGCTCCGTGAACTTGGCTATGAGGTTGCGCTCAACTTGATGCAGATTTCCGAAGTCGACCACCCTCACATCACCGAATTTGGCACGCTAGCCAAATCGTTCGATGTCGAATATGCCTACGTCGCAGACTCGTTCGGTTCACTTCGGCCCGCCGATGTTGCACCCATCATGCATGCTTTGGCTGACGGCTTCGGTACGGCAATTGGATGCCACCTCCACGACAACATGTCTTATGCGCTCGCCAACACCATGGAAGCCATTGATGCCGGTGCGGTGATCGTTGACTCCACCATTCAAGGTATGGGACGTGGCCCCGGCAACGTTCGCACGGAGTATCTGGTGATGGAACTCGCCCGACGCGGTCTTACCAAAGCCAACGTGCAGCCATTGGTGAACCTCGTGGAACGTGACTTCGCAGAGTTGAAGGACGCGTACGGCTGGGGATCGAGTTTGTACTACTTCCAGTCGGCCAATCTCGCCGTGCACCCCACCTACGTAATGGAACTCACCAAGGACGACAGATACTCTCCTTCGGAAATCACTCTGGCCCTCAACCGTCTCAACGAACGCGGAGCCACCAGCTTCGACGTTCGTCGTCTCACTGAGGCAGTGCAGGGCGAGCCGTTGCACTTTGTAGGCGGAAGGAGTGTCGACGACTGGTGTACTGCACGTGATGTGCTGATCGTGGCAAATGGTCCCGAAGCACGAGCGAAGCGTTCGGAGATTGAAATGTTCATTCGCCAGCATCACCCATTCGTCTTGGGGCTCAATGCACACTTACCAATTGATATGTCTCTGGTTGATGCCGTTGCCGTGTGCCATCCTGAGCGCGCGATGCTCGACGCGTCTGCGCTGAGCGAACTCGGCTGCGAGGTGGTCGCACCCGGCGAGCTCCTTAGGTCACTGAATATCAAAGTGAAACGACATCGGGACGTTGGCTACCACGTGGAGTCACAACAACTTGGTTTTGACGGGGCCGGGGCCATCATCCCCCACCCCATCGTGGCTGGGTACGCACTGAGCTTGATCGCCAACGGCGATGCCAAGCGGATCTTTCTGGTAGGTGTCGACGGCTACAGCGAGAACGACGTACGGCACATCATGATGCAGGAAACGCTCGATCTCTTCATTGAAACGTTCACTTCGATACCGGTTACTGCACTCACCAAATCCGGATATCGAATTCCTCAGCGATCATTGTTTGCTCCTCTGTGAGTGCAACACCGTCAGGGTCGTACCTCGTCGTCATTCCTGCACGCTTTGCGTCGAGTCGTTTCCCGGGGAAGGCACTCGCCGACTTGGGTGGAAAGTCGGTCCTACTTCGTTGCGTAGAGCAGGTTCGCAAGGCCGTGCCGAATGAGGCGATCATCGTGGCCACCGATGACCAGCGAATCGCTACCGAGTGCGAGCGAAACGGCATTCAATGGGAGATGACGTCGACATCATGTCTTACGGGCACGGATCGGGTCGCGGAAGTTGCTCAACGGCACAATGCTGAGTGGTTCGTCAACGTTCAAGGGGACGAACCATTTCTTGATCCGACTGGACTTCTCTCCCTGTTGACAGCGGTCTCGCGTGCCGACCTTGCAACTGGAGTCATCAACGCATACTCCCACATTTCCTCCGAAGCAGATTTCCGAAGTTCCACCGTTCCAAAGGTGGTGGTTGATCAGCAGAGTCGTCTGCTCTACATCAGCCGAGGCGCAATTCCCACAGGCAAGTCGCTGGAGTTTTCGACGGCAAAGCGACAAATCGGTATGTATGCGTTTCGCAAGAGTGCACTCAAGGCGTTCTCAGAAAGAACCGCCAAGACACCGCTCGAACACATCGAAGACATCGAGATTCTTCGCTTTCTGGAACTTGGCATCACCGTCAGGATGATCGAAGTGGACTCGGTGGGTATCGCTATCGACACCCCAGAAGACTTGGATCGCGCTCGACGATTCTTGGCAAATCGTTAGTCAGCAAGCACACTTGCAAGAAGTGATCGCCATCGTGGAAGTGCGGCATCAAGAGAGAAATATCGTTCAACCGGCGGCGTAAACAACGGTTTGGACTGCGCCGCCAGCAGCCAGGACACTGCGTCGCTTGCGTCGCGCGCAGTGTGGAAGTTCTCACTCTCTTCGACTGGAGTCATCGAGAACCCAGATGGTGTGCGCAACGAACACGACGGAATTCCTCGCAGGTACGTATCGAGAGGTGCTGCGCTTCCCACCATCAGGGCGACAGAGGTTTTGTCGATAAGTGAAGCAAGTGGTTCACCACTCACGCTGGCGTTGTCAGGTAGCTCGACGGTTGGTGCTCCACATTGTGGGTGCCACTTGATCACCACATGGGGGGTTACCGACTGCAACCGCATCGCAGTCAATACTTCCTGCAACTCACGATTGGAGCGATCACATTCGGCACCCCCGACGATGAGCCATCGTATGTCATCGAAACGCGGAGGACGCTTCTGTCCTGACTCTGCCGCGAGATGTCCGTACCGTAATGCTTCCACCAGGACGAGCGATGGGTGCAAACTCTCGAGCTCGCTGTGGTCATGTTGACCGTGCACTGCCAAGAGATGGGGTGGAAATTCCTTTACGAATGTGCGAGCACGGAGATCCCATGGACGCAACATGGTGTGTAGATACGGAATCCACGTTGCTGAAGATCTTTGAATGTTTCGAGCAAACGTTGCCTCCCAGCTTTGGCCTTCAAAGGCGCTCAGCCATACAACGGTCTCCTTGTTCTTGCGTAGCGCCTCGCGAAACATTGCAGTCAGCAAGCTGGTCCTTACCGAGTGCGTGCCACGAATCGACTCGTCATACATCGAACGCCACGTCGGCCAGAGGAGAGAGAGATCCGTACCGGGAATCAGCGAGGAGTCGATTTGAGAAATGCTTGGCGCGTGCTGTTGTAGAGCGCGCCACGAACGGAAGGCCTTCCACCACACGCCAAATGTGAAATAGTCAGTCAGCAGTACATGTGGGCTCGACTTCGTCGAGAGCTGACGACGCAGTTTCCGTATCTCCCGAGGTGCTCGCGTTACCGGTCCTTCGGAGTGAATGTGGAGAAACCCGACGGAGCGCCCAAGACGCCGTACCTCGGTTGGTAGGTTGCCAAAGTATTGAGACTCTCCATGCCGACCTGCCGTGTACGTCGGTGGCAGATATTCGACGAACATCACTTCCGTGGGATCGGTTCTCCTGCGCGTACGTAATGAGTGCGCCAAGGCCCGACACCACACCGCAGCCACACGGAGTCGAGAGGTCGCCGATGTCGTCGATGACGGACGGGTCTTTTGTGAATTCCCGGTGAGTAATCCAAGTCGTTCAAACAACCGGTCGTCCGTCCACAAACTGCTTTCGCGTACGGTGCTCGCAAACCACAGGTCATCTGCCTCGTTCTGCAAGCGACTCCGCACGCTGCGACCATCAACCTGGAGCGAGCCGAGGTCGTCAACCGCGGTGAGATAGCGGTGAATCACCGCCAAGCGTGCACTGCGATCCAGGAGTACCTCCGTCGTTCATCTCAAAAGAATGGCGGAAGGGGTGGGATTTGAACCCACGGTAGGCATACACCCACAACGGTTTTCGAGACCGTCCCATTCGGCCGCTCTGGCACCCTTCCGTCTGGCAACGCTATCTGTGGAAGCACCAGGCGGTTTTGCGCAGTCAACCATCACACTGAAAGGGAAGGTTTGGTCCACGTATGGCGGAGGGGGTGGGATTCGAACCCACGGAAGCTTGCGCTTCACGCGCTTTCCAAGCGCGCCGATTCGGCCGCTCTCGCACCCCTCCGAATCATCATCGTGTTGCAGAGCAACGCGTGAACGAAGGCAGGCTATCTGAGGAGAGCGAAGTGATAACTGGTTACCTCGCTGGCTTGCACCACCGTTAGTCTCATGCGTGCTGACATCTCGTCAAGTGAGGTGGCGGTCGGGTCCTGTGCAACGGATGCCCGAGAATCAGGTCAGGTCCGGAAGGAAGCAGCCTTCATCGGTCGCAGAAGTGTGCCGCAGATCGCCTGGCCGTCACTTCAGTTGACGAGGTCTGCGATGAACTGCTCATTGCAGTGAAGTTGCGCGTTCACCCAGTTTCGATACACCCCACTCTGCGGTGAGGGCGGCAAATCTTGCCTGCGGACCGGTCCACTTCCACTCATCGACCGCGCCAACATCGACGGTGTCCACCAACGTTGCCAGAATCCGAAAAAGCTCGGCGTCAGCGCGTTGCTCTCGCAAGGTAGCAGCCAGTTTCTCGGCTCCGCGCACCTTCACACCGTCGGCAACCCATTGAGCATGGTCGGAGGGAATCGACATGATGTCGCCGTACTTCGCCAACACGGTGGAAGCGCTCTTGGCACCCCAACCAGGCAGCCCGGGGAAACCATCGGCGCTGTCACCGACAAGCGCCAAATAGTCGATGATGGATTCCGGACCAACACCAAACTTTGCTCGTACCGCCGCCTCGTCGATCAGCGCGGCGTTCTTTCGGTCCACCTGCACGACACGACGTCCACTCACGCACTGACCGAGATCCTTGTCGGGTGTCAGTAACTGCACTTGGTGAACTCGGCGATCCTCACAGGCAACACGAACCGCTGAGGCGAGCGCATCGTCAGCCTCGAATTCCGACATCGCCCAGACGGTGACGCCCATCGCTGTGAGCGCTTCTTCGAGCACCGGAATTTGTCGCAGAATCTCTGGCTCCATGCCTTCGCTGGTCTTATAACCGGGCCAGAGATCGTTTCGAAAACTCTCAATCACATGATCGGTGGCAACACCGATATGCGTGGCTCCGTCTTCGATGAGCTGGAGGGTACTGGTGAGCACACCAATGACACCGGCGTTCGCGTTCTCATTGGTATGGCGGCCGAGTTGCCCGTAGAACTGGCGATACAACTCGTACGTACCGTCCACGAGGTGCACGATCATGACAATGAACCTAGACGCTCAACACGAGTGTGAGCCACGCCGCACCCAACAAGTGCGGTCCGAAGGGAATTGTGGTGGACTTTCGAATCACTCTGCTCATCACACCATGCAGCGCACCGGACACGGATGCGGCGAGTAGCCACAATGGAATGTTCGACGGTGAAACACACCCAATTGCCAAACTCAGAGGTCCTACAAGGAGAACGTCACCGAAACCGAGCGATTTGGAGGAAACGCGATGAAGTACGCCAAATGCAGCCATTACGAGAGCACACAGCAGTGCGGCGACGAGTGCATTGCGTAGCGTCACCATGACGACAGCATCCACCAACACGATGACAACCGTGGCGATGAAACCTCCTGATGTAAGAGGTCGCGACAATCGCGATGTGAGCAAGTCGAGTGGCCCTTGCACAAGCAACAGGAACGAAACAACGACCAGCAACCCTCTCTCGGTGCCCATGTTGAATTGGTGCAGCATCCATCCTGTGATGCCGCCAACGACAGCCCCCACGAGTACCATGACCCCCTGCCCCAACGACGAGCGGACGAGTGGTCCACTACCAAGCGTGTAGCGAATCGTGGACGCCATCTGTAGCGACCACAGCACCGCAACGACACCAAGCGCTGCGCCGACTGAACTGCTGACCCCACGCACGGGCGTCGAGTTACTCCTGCACGAGTTCGATCAATGTGCCGAATGAACCCTTCGGGTGAATGAAGGCAACCGTCGTGCCGCGCGAACCAGGACGAGGAACGGAGTCGATTGGGGTTGCTCCAGCAGCAACCATGGATGCGAGCGCCACGGCACAATCGGCAACGCGATAACCCACGTGGTGCAACCCTTCACCGCGCTTCTCGAGCGCTTTCGCTACTGGTGAATCTGGTCGAGTTGGTGTGAGCAACTGAATGTAACTATCAGCCACCTTCATCAGTACTTCTTCTACGCCATCGCGTTCCACCACTTCACGATGATCGATCGTGGCGCCAAACGCTCGCTGGTAGTAGTCGATGGCTGCCGCCAAATCGCGCACTGCAATGGCGATGTGATCGATCTCGGTGAGGATCATCGGCGGAATCGTCGCAGTCTTGTCTCGCCGACCTTGGCGCGCAATTCGTGGTCGGTCACACCTTCGCCTTCATTCTCGGCCAGGCACAGCACGCCGATTTTTCCCTCATGCAGGTTGCGATGTACCTGCCAGGCAGCTTCACCAGCCTGCGACAACGGAAACGTTTGGGAAATCACCGGATCAATCATGCCTTTGGCAATCAAACGATTGGCTTCGTACGCCTCGCGATAGTTGGCAAAGTGCGAACCCACCAAACGCTTGAGGCGCATCCAAAAGAATCGGTTGTCGAACTCCAACATGAAACCGCTGGTTGCAGCACACGTCACGACGGTGCCACCCTTCTTCACCACATACATGGATGCTCCGAATGTGGAGCGCCCAGGGTGTTCGAACACGATGTCGGGATCTTCGCCGACCAAGGCTCGAATGTCGCCGCCAAATCGTCGCCACTCGCTTTCATTGTGTGTGTCGTCTTCGTTCCAGAATTTGTAGTTGCCTTTGGATCGATCAATGACTGCCTCGCAGCCCATTTCACGCAAGATGCGAACCTTGTCCGGTGAACTCACCACACCCACAGGAATGCCGCCACCGTTCAATACGTACTGCACTGCATACGCACCAATGCCTCCGGTCGCCCCCCAGATGAGCACCACGTCACCTTGCTTCATCCGTGCACCGTTCTGCGACACCAGCATTCGATAGCTGGTGCTGTTGCATAACGCATTCACCGCAGCTTCTTCCCACGACAAATGAGCTGGTTTGGGCATCAACTGGTTCGCCTTCACCACCGTGAGATCCGCCAAGCCACCGAAGTTGGTCTCATATCCCCAAATGCGTTGGTTTGCTCCGAGCATTGAATCGTCGTGCGCAGACGGATCCTGGTCATCCACATGATTGCAGTGGATGGTTACTCGATCACCGGGCTTCCAGTTACGAACCGCGCTGCCCACGCGCAACACCACGCCAGAGCCATCGCTTCCCACCACGTGATACGGCAAGTCGTGTCGTTTGGCCCACGAACTCTCTCGTGCAAATCGCGCAAGTGATCCAAACGTACTGATCGGCTCGAAGATTGCACTCCATACCGTATTGAAGTTGATACTGCTTGCCATCACTGCAACGACGGCTTCGTCGGGTGCCAATTCGGGTACCGGGACTTCACGCAATTTGATGCTCTTGCGTGGATCTTTGTCACGAGTGGCTACGCCGGCGAACATCGCCTCGTCCTGCTTTTCGATTACCGCAGCACGATACGTACCGGGTAGGGGTATGGCGGCAAGCTGCTCCCCTGATGCCCCGTTGTTGATGGCATCGCGAATGGAATCCACGTGTAGAAACTACCGACTCGATGTGTTGCCACTACTTGCCGAGCGGTACTCTTTGGACCAAGGGGAGGCATCATGCCAGGTTCATATATCGTCGCAGGGGCCCGCACACCGATCGGCAAAATGAGTGGTGCACTGGCTGATTTCTCTGCAGCCGACCTTGGCGGTCTGGCCATTGCCGAGGCGTTGCGGCGTGCCGGGGTACAACCAGCCGAGGTGGACCACGTCATCGTTGGTCAAGTGCTCATGGCCGGTCAGGGACAAGTCCCATCACGTCAAGCCGCCGTCAAGGCAGGCGTCCCAATGAGCATCCCCAGCATCAACATCAACAAGGTGTGCCTATCGGGACTGAACGCCATCTACCTCGCCGATCAGATGATCGCCAGTGGCGAAGCAGACATCGTGGTGGCTGCAGGAATGGAGTCGATGACCAACGCTCCTTATCTTGCAGCTGGAGCGCGAAGTGGTTTTCGATACGGCAACACCGAGTTGGCCGATGCCATCATCAAGGACGGACTGTGGTGTGCCTTTGATGCATGTTTGATGGGACTCGGAACTGAGCGATATGCAGCGGGGAACATCTCTCGCGACGACCAGGATGCAGCGGCCATGCAGAGCCATTCTCGAGCTGCTGCCGCGATTGCTGCTGGACGACTCTCGGACGAGATTGTTCCGGTGAGCGTGCCGCAGAGAAAAGGCGATCCGGTTGTTGTACGTGACGACGAAGGTGTTCGTGCTGCCACCACCATGCAGTCCCTCGGCGCATTGCGACCGGCATTCGACAAGAACGGAACCGTCACCGCGGGCAATGCAAGTCAAATCAGTGACGGTGGTTCGGCGGTCGTTGTGATGTCCAAGCGTGCAGCAGAGCGGCGTGGTGTCACTCCGCTTGGCGAATTCGTGTCATACGGCATGGTGGCCGGGCCCGACTCAGCGTCGCTCCTGCATCAACCCAGCCGTGCGATTCAACAAGCACTTTCTCGCGCAAACATGTCGATTGGAGATATCGATCTGTTGGAGATCAACGAAGCATTTGCGGCCGTAGGAATTGCTTCCATGCGCGAACTTGGAGTCAGCAACGACATCGTGAACGTCAATGGCGGTGCAATCGCGCTGGGTCACCCAATTGGTATGAGCGGTAATCGCCTGGCACTCACGCTGTTGCATGAGCTGAAACGTCGTGGTGGAGGTGCTGGTGCTGCCGCCTTGTGTGGTGGCGGCGGACAAGGTGATGCACTGATCGTGCGCACCGTCGGCTAATTCGTCGTTTACTCGCCTACTTCGCGACGGCCCGCCAATGCGCGACCGAGTGTGACTTCGTCGGCATACTCCAGATCGCCACCAACCGGGAGTCCCATCGCCAACTGAGTGACCTTTACTCCGAGTGGCTTGAGGAGCCGTGCCAGGTACATTGCGGTGACGTCACCCTCGGTATTGGGATTCAAACACAAGATGACTTCCTTGATGTTTTCCGGCTCAAGTCGCAGCAACAATTCACGCATCTTGAGGTGTTCGGGACCGGTGCCCTCAAGTGGATTGATTGCACCCAACAGCACGTGATACCGGCCACGGAACTGCCCCGTCTTTTCCAGCGCCACAACGTCTCGAGACTCTTCCACTACGCAGAGAACGCTGCCGTCACGACGCTCATCAGCGCAAATGTGGCACAGCGGCGACTCGGAAAAATTGAAGCAGCGGTCACAAAACCGCACCGAACCACGGGCTTCCTCGATGGCACGGGTGAGCTTCTTTACCTCTTCGATGTCGCTTTTCAGGAGGTGGAAGGCAATGCGCTGCGCAGACTTCGGCCCAACGCTGGGAAGCCGAGCAAGCGCATCAATCATTGCCTGCATGGATCGTGAATAGGCAGACGCCACGCTGCTGGCTCAGTTCTGTGACGTGTCGACGATGCGTGCGCCGGGAAATTGTTTGGCAATTTGGTCGACCACCGACTCCACTGGTTGATCGTCGTCATCTGCGAGTGAGAGGTCACTGGCATCGGAATCGTCGTCTTCCATCTGGGTCGTGTCGTGTCGAATTGCGCCAGAGGTATTCCGTGGCGAACTCGGAGCCCTCAACGTGGGAGACGTGTTATTCGACTTGTTCGACACACTGTGAGCAGCTGTCCGTGACTCATGCACCCGAATCTCCAGACTTATCGGGCGACCCGCAGCTGCAGAAAGTGCCGCATTCACATGGTCTTTGAGTTCCAAGCACTTTTTTTTGTGCATGTCGCTGGGAGCCGATACCACCAGAGTGTCGCCTTCTACTGCAATGACGTCCACCGCGGAATACAACGCCCGTTGCGTTGCCTTGAGCGTTCGCACCACGTTGGGCCATGCCGCTACAAGGTCATCAGTCGGTGCTGCTGTTGTGACGGCAACGGGAGTTGACGGTGGCGACTTCGGGGCAACTGTATTGACGTTCGTGGTAGCGGGTTTTGCAGTTGGTGCGCCGCCAACCAACTTTGGACGCGGGATCGGGCCCGTGACATCACGCGGACGTGTGGTGCCAGACTCGAGACGCTCAAGGCGGGCGAGGAGTGACGCCGTATCGTTCGCCACCATGTTGCTGGCGAGTCGAACGAGCGTTACTTCCAATACCAATCGCGGGTCAGGTGCACGTCGAATGTCCACCAGTGCTTCGCCCAACACCTCGATGGCACGCACCACCGAAGCGACGCCGTAGCGCGCCGTCATCTCGGCGGCGACGTGTGCATGGTCCTCAGCGAGTTGCACCAACTGCGGTGCCATCGACGACAAAAACATCTCGCGCAAGAAGCGCACGAGTTGCTCGGTGAATGCTTTCGGGTCGTGTCCGCGCTGCATCGCAGCCCCTACTTGAGTAAGCACGGCAGCAGCGTCGTGATTGATGAGCGACTCAATGACATCTTCGGGTCGTACGAAGACTTCGGCTTCACCACCACCCGCTGCAATCAGTTCCAGCGCCGACAGCGTGTCGCGTGCCGAGCCACCCCCCTGCTCCACGGCTTGGCGGATAGCTTCCGGGGTGACGTGCAATTCGGCGTCCTGCACCACGAAGCGAACATGTTCCTCGAGCTCTTTGGCCGGCAACAGGCGAAACTGCAAGTGCTGGGTGCGGCTGCGAATGGTTTCGCTCACCTTCTGAGGATCGGTGGTTGCCAACACGAACACCACATGTGGTGGTGGCTCTTCCAGTGTTTTGAGCAGTGCAGCTTCGGCCCCAGCGCTCAGCATGTGCACTTCGTCGAGAATGAACACACGGTGCCGGCCCGGGTTTCCCATTGCGGCACGTTCGATGAGCTCCCGAATGTTGTCGACGCCGTTGTTGCTTGCGGCGTCGAGTTCGAGGACGTCGAAACTGGTGCCGCGTTCGATTGCGAGGCAGGCATCGCACTCGCAACACGGCTCACCGTCATGTGGATTCGTGCAGTTGAGCACCTTGGCCAAAATGCGTGCTGCGGAGGTCTTCCCTGTGCCTCGCGGACCGGAAAACATGTAGGCCTGACCACCACGGTCGTTGGCAACGGCGTTGCGCAGTGCGCGGACCACGTGTTCTTGCCCTTTGAGTTCGGCGAATCGGCGCGGGCGATAGCGGCGATACAGCGATTGGGTGGCCATTTCGTAGCGAGCCTACCCCTCGGGTGAGCGTGGGCTTTGGTGCGACACCAACGATGCGCTCCTTGGGTACCGTGGAGTCACGCCCATGCGTGGAGTTCTTGTCCCTTGGCGGCGTGCCGTACTGACGCCAGTGCTCGCGATGCTCGCTGGCGTCCTCATCCTTGGAGCCATGGGGGGATCTGCGCGTGCTGCATCCACCATTCCAAATGAACTCATCTCATCCAATCCGCAGCCAAATGCCACGGTCACCGTGGTGCCCACACAACTACAACTCATCTTCCGCAACAAGTTGGATGCCGACGATGCAGCCGCCCTCGGCGTGTTGTTGCGCTGCGATGGAGTGACTGTCTCGCTTGGAGCACCCGTTATCGCAGTGGATGCGCAAACGGTTTCGACTCCGCTCGCGTCGTTGCCGCCGGCCGGTCAATGCACCGTTACGTGGGTGATCAATCGCAACATCGGAAGTCTCGGCACATTCAACTTCACACTGTTGGTAAGCCCACAAACGACCGTCGCTGGCGAAGTAGGAACTGACGGCACAACCCCCACCACGGTGGTGGGTGAAGTCATTTCAATCAACGCCATTCCGGAGCCACGATTTGGGTTGCTGCTTGGTCTCCTGCGAATCGTGGAATATCTCTTCGTCATTTGTGTATTCGGCGGATTGCTCTACATCGTGGTCGGTTGGCCGGAAGGTTTTGAGTATGACACCACGCAACGGTTCTTGCGACTGAGCTGGTTTGGTGCCGTGGCATCGGTGTATCTCGTAGTGGCACTGCAGGCCGCGCGAGCGAGCGGAGATTCGTTCATTGCATCACTGAATCCATTTTCGTGGTTTGGTGCACTCAATTTTGCGTTTGGCTTCATCTTGTTGTTGCGATTCGTGTTGGTGGTCGCTTCGGCATGGCTGGTGTTCAACCCGCGACGAGTGCTGGCGCCTGAAACACAAGTTCCCGCCGTGTTGTTCTTGTTGGCGATGATGTCCTCATATGGCCTCACTCGTATCGGCCAGAACCTGTCCGTGCTCACCTACGTCTTCAGCATCATCCATGTGTGGTCGATGGGTTTGTGGTTGGGTGGTCTTGCATTGCTCGCGCGTGCGGCACTTGCAGGGCCTGGCGAACGCGATCTCGTTGACGCCGTGCGCTATTTCGCCAAGATCTCCGGCTGGCTCATCGTCGCGACGGTGTTTACCGGACTCGTTCAGGTGTATCTAATGGATGGCTCGGCAATCTTTACCAGCAGTCACGGTCGCCTCAACGTGTTGCAACTCGTCGTGGTAGCAGTCATGGTGTGGATCATGTTGTTGCTGCGCAACTTCGCCACTGGTCGATTGCGTTCCGAAAAACGGCTCACTGCGAAGATGGCGTGGCGTTTGCGGCGGGCAATCACGGCCGAAATCGTCGTGGGAATTCTCATCCTGGCAATCACTTCATGGGCCGTCTCCATGCGTCCACCACAAGCAGTGGCCAAACGTGCGGCACCCACGGCCAACTACCTCTATCGCGAGGAGTTGAAGAACGACAGATTCCATGTGGTGCTTTCGCTCACGCCCTTGACCACCGGCGCCAACGCCATGCGCGTGGAGCTACTCGCGCCGAAACGAATCAACAACTTCGAGGTTCGACTCGTACCCCAAGCAGAGGGCTATGCAGGCATCAATTTGATCGTGCCAATCAAATATCCGGGTGCTGCCGTTGCGCCAGTTGATGGCGGACTCGTCTTCCCTGTTGCTGGTGTCTGGAATGTGGAGATTGTCGGCACTACCACCACGGGCGACCTCACGCCCCTTGGTACCACGCTCACCATTACGGAATCCCTCATCAACACGCAAACCACGCTCGCTGGCGGTTGACAAGTAGCGTCGGGCTGTGGCTGCTGATCCGATTGCCGAGAAAATCACCCAGCTCGAGGAGCGCAAAGAGCAAGCACGAAACGCTGGTTCGCCCCGCGCAATCGAGCGCCAACACGAAAAAGGCAAATTGCTTGCCCGTGAGCGTCTGGAGTTGTTGCTGGACCCGGACAGTTTTCACGAACTTGATCTCTTGGCACGACATCGTGCACACGCAGCTGGGCTAGAAGAGCGTCCATATACGGATGGTGTCATCACCGGCTGGGGAACCATCGATGGTCGCAAGGTGTTCGTATTCAGCCAGGACTTCACCGTTTTTGGTGGGGCGTTGGGTGAAGTCTTCGCGGAGAAGATCCACAAGTTGATGGATCTTGCGCTAAAGACCGGTGCCCCCGTCATCGGTCTCAACGACGGTGCGGGTGCTCGAATTCAGGAAGGTGTGGTGTCACTTGCGAGTTATGGCGGCATCTTCTGGCGCAATGTTCAATCGTCAGGTGTGGTGCCGCAGATTTCGGTGGTGCTTGGTCCGTGTGCCGGCGGCGCGGTGTACTCGCCGGCGATGACCGACTTCATCTTCATGGTGCGCGAAACCAGCCACATGTTCATCACCGGACCCGACGTGGTGAAAACGGTGACAGGTGAAGACGTCACCCTTGAGGAACTTGGGGGTGCTGCAAGCCATGCATCCAAGAGCGGCGTGGCAACCTTTGTTTCAGCCGACGAACAATCGTGTCTGGCAGACGTGCGTTATCTGCTCGGGTTTCTTCCGCAAAACAACTTGGGTGAAGCACCGAAGCTGGAGTCCGACGACGATCCGATGCGCAGCTGTGAATCGTTGCGCAGCATCCTTCCCGCGTCCCCGAACATGCCGTACGACATGAAGAAAGTCATCAGCGAAGTAGTCGACAGTGGTGAGTTCTTCGAATACTTTCCCAACTGGGCAAAGAGCATCGTGTGTGGATTTGCCCGTATCGACGGACACTCTGTCGGCATCGTCGGCAACCAACCGATGGTGTTGGCTGGGGTACTCGACATCGAGTCGAGCGAAAAAGCGGCGCGGTTCGTGCGTACCTGCGACGCCTTCAACATCCCGATCGTGACATTCGTTGACGTGCCCGGTTTCTTGCCTGGTGTCGACCAGGAATACGGGGGAATCATCCGTCATGGCGCCAAGTTGCTGTACGCGTACTGCGAAGCCACGGTGCCGCGCATCCAAGTGATTACACGTAAGGCCTACGGCGGTGCGTACGTGGTGATGAACTCCAAATCAATCGGTGCCGATCTTGCTTATGCATGGCCATCAGCAGAGTTGGCGGTCATGGGCCCGCAAGGTGCAGTCGAAATCGTGTACCGGCGCGAATTGCAACAGGCAGCCGACCCCACCGCTCGACGCGCACAACTCGTGGCGGAGTACACCGAGAAATACGCAAATCCGTATGCTGCTGCCGAACGAGGATTCGTTGACGATGTCATCGATCCGGCCGAAACGCGAATCAAACTGGTGGAGGGTCTGCGAGTTCTACGAACCAAACGTGACGAGGTTCCGCAGCGTAAACACGGGAACATTCCGCTGTGACGGACCGTCACTCAGATTCTGTGCAGATTGCAAGTGTGCATCCACATACAACCGACGAAGAATTGGCGGCAATCATCTTGGCGGTGCCATCACTGTGGCCAACCCACCAAACCCGTCGTCGCGTCGTCGATGATCGCACCTGGCGTTTCAGCGGCCGGAAGCACAATCGCTAACTCTTTTCGCAGAGACGCCAGCGACTGAGTTGTGAAGTAGTCCCTATGTGTCGTCCCTGAAGTGGACACGGGGATGCGAACTACATTAGGTACATGGAGCTTGATGCGGATCTTTTCAATTGCTATTACTGCAGTGGAAACTACGACGAAGATCTCTTTTCTGGTGCATCGGGGTTCGCTATGCGCGGATTCCAGAAACTCATGGAGTGGCCTTTTTGGGAAAAGTCACCGATTTCCGCTCACCGTCGAGGTGGGTTCGGGCGCAGGTGGACACCTACAACATGTTCGTCATCACTACGACCAGTACATCATGACCGATATTCGCGACTATCGGCCGGATAAGACGCCGAGAACCGACAAGCCATTCCTGTTTGCGAATGCAGAACACTTGCCTTTTGCCAACAACTCGGTAGACCGCATTGTGTCTACATGCCTACTTCACCACGTAACAAATCCACTTGCCGCGCTTTCGCAATGGAGAAATGTGGTTCGGCCTGGCGGCGCCATCACCATTTTTCTGCCGTGCGATCCTGGACTCTTATGGCGATTGGGTCGCCAAGTTGGACCACGAAGGAAGGCTCTAAAGCATGGTGTTGACTACGACTTCCTCATGGCATTGTCACATCGAAACCACGTGGGTTCGATCATCGCAATTCTCAGTACTGTCTTCAAAAATGACACGGTAAGGAGGACGGGATTCCCAATACCCATTCTCGGTAGTTGGAACCTCAATCTTGCTTTTGTCTACCAAATCACCAAGAACTCCATTGGTGGCCATCCCGTATCGGAATCCCCTCGTCGGATTCAGTCGTGATTCTTGCGTCAAGCCCAGGCTCAACGTGTGTTGTTTGAGCCAGCAACAACCAACTGAGATGACGCCGAGTGCTTCAACACTCCGCTGATGAACAGCAAGACCTGGGCGGCGATTGTTTGTCGGCCAAATTCGGTTATCAGCGCCGAGTGGAAGAAACCGACCAGATAACTCAAACACAGTCCAACAAACACCGCGTGAATGTAAGGACGAAGATCACTTGCAGCACTCTTCAGTATCCCAAGCTTTTTCGACACAATTCCGAAGATAAGACCAAGGACATACGGAATTCCAAGGAAGCCAAAGACGAAGCGAAGAATAATCCACTCATGACCGCCCTCACGATTGATGCGGTAGCCCAATTGGGTGATTGACACGATTCGACTCTCTGCTCCAGGAACACTCAAGCGTGTGTTGATAATCATCGCAAGAATGTAGATAAACCAACCCGCGGAGATGAGTAGCGCTGGTCGAAGCCAATTCGTCAGTCTCCTCCGTAACGCCAACCAGACAAGAGCAACAACGTAGACCGGTGCAAGGTGTTCAAACGTCATTGCCAGAACCAGACCGAACGCCCATGGTTGCCACAGACCACCGTGTGCAATTGCGCGTTGGAGCAAAATTGGGAAAAAGAGCAGGAGCATCAGCGCTATGTAGTCGTACTCAAGCAAGAAAATCGATGAATTCATGGAAAAGTGATAATCAAGTACTGAACCCAGATTTGAATCACCCAACAAACCGACAAGGTTCCCGTACAACTTCACCAGCGCACGAATTGGGGCCCCGGTTGACCACCACAACAACACATTGGCAGCGAGAGCAACGGTCCACCATCGGCGAAAGTACCTGTAGAGCGCAAACGCAATTGCCACAAGTAGCAACGCTCGCAAAACAAGGTATGGGCCGAGATTCCTGACGTATTGAGGAGCCCAACCAGGGACATCAGTCGTGGTGGATCCTTGCACCGCATAGAGCAGCGAAATCGCGCCTTCAATCGGGAGTCGAATCGCGGTAAGGGCAATCTTGTGCGTAGCTCGGAAGCAATCCGTCAAGAGCGTACAGAACAGTTGTTCAATATACAGTTCAGTTGGTTTCTCTTCGGCCACTCTGGTTAAGCGAACCACGAGCTCATGATCCCGAGCAGGCCATGCGACGACAAATGATACGAGTGTTACCGAGAGCAACAACACCGAGACGATGCGGTTCCGAGCTACTTTTGCTTTGGGCGGTTGGGGTACATCTTGAGCATCACCCATGTGACGTGTGGTCGTGCTATTCACCGAACTTACGATAGTTGGTGGTGATTGGCGCGCTCGGGAAGACTCGAACTTCCAACCTTCTGATCCGTAGTCAGATGCTCT
>Ga0208231_1000097_pt1 | contig 26585 bp, 26 predicted proteins | sample LakMenEpi15Jun12_FD_150702 | JGI IMG/M metagenome (GOLD analysis project Ga0208231, IMG submission 150702) | Freshwater microbial communities from Lake Mendota, WI - 15JUN2012 deep hole epilimnion (SPAdes) | ecosystem: Environmental > Aquatic > Freshwater > Lentic | place: Lake Mendota, Madison...
GAATGCATTGAAGACGGAGTCGCCCAATACCAAGACTCGTGCCGACTCGACTGCTCGTGCCGATCCTGCTGCCGTTACCGGCGCAGCAGACACACTGCTCGCCAGACTCGGGCTTCCTGCGCACAACACTGCCAGCGAGAGGATGCACCATGTGCGAAGCTTCCTTGCGTACTTCACGCCCGTCAGCGTAACCCTCTAGCCTGAGCCCATGGACAAGGTCTCGCGTCGCGCAATGGTCGGCATGATTGCCGCTGGCTTCACCGCTTTTCTCTTTTCGTCATCATCTGCCGGCGCTTCGAGCGCACCCGTCATTCGCGCTGGCGAGGCGTGCAAGAGAGTCGGCCGCCGCAAGTTGGTCGACGGAAAGACGTTCGAGTGCGTGAGGACCGCCAATGGCCCCCAGTGGAAACGTGCCAAAGCAACCCCGACACAGCCCACGACCAGCGACGTGAAGGTGTTCGACTCCTCGTCGCTGCCCTCAGGTGCCAGTCAGACGGCAATCGTCACGTCTGGTGGCAAGAACTACGCCGTCGTGCTCACCCGCACGTCGAGCGGCGTTGTGGCATTCAGCCGAAGCTGCACCCACCAGGGATCCCTCGTTGCGCCGACTGGTGGCAATCAGCTCACATGCCCATCACACGGGGCGGTGTTCAACGCATCAACGGGCGCCGTCATCGAGGGCCCTGCCAGTCGCGCCCTCGCGCAATACAAGGTGAGCGAGCGCAACGGCGCCATCTACATCACGCTGTAGAGGCAGATATCTCGCTGCTCAGCGCAGGCGGGTAGCCAAGCCGGCGATACGACGTGCCACGCCACGAGGGGTGAACGTGGACACCGTTGCCAACGACTTGTTCACCAAACCCGGAACGCACACGGCCTTGCCGTCGGTCACCGCACGCAATCCGTCACGCGCCACGTCGTCGGCCGACATCCATGCGAACTCCGGAAACTTGGACTCCAGTCCCGATGTATTGGAGATGCTCTGAAACTCGGTGTGGGTGAGCCCGGGGCACAGCGCCGTCACTCGAATTCCCGAGCCGCGGAGTTCTTCGTGCAACGCCTCGGTCAGGCTGGTCACGAACGCCTTGGTGGCTGCATACACCGCCAAGTCGGGGCCGGGCTGGAACGACGCAATACTCGAGACATTCAGGAGGTATCCACGACCGCGTGGCTGCATTTGACGCACAGCCTCGTGCGAAATTCGCGTGAGTGCGTTGATATTGAGGGAGATCTCGCGACTCAATCGCTCGGGCTCTGCCTGAGCAAACGACCCGCTGGTGCCAAAGCCGGCGTTGTTCACGACGAGCTCGACAACCGGGCGCGTGGTATCTCGGAGGCGCTCCAGCACCGCGGTGAGACCCGAGTCGGTGGTGAGGTCTGCGGGCAGCACTTCGACGTTTGCGTACTGCGATGCGATGGCGTCGAGGCGATCCTTGCGTCGTGCCACCAGCACCATGCCCACACCGGCCTTGCCGAGCTTGTGCGCAATTGCCTCACCGATGCCGCTCGACGCACCCGTCACGAGCGCGTACGAGAACGGAGCCTTCGTCACGATGCCTCCGTCAACACGAGAAGGTCACGACGCTCAGGCGTTGCCGAGCCCACCGGTGGCCGACAACCGAGCGTGTGCACGACGAAGGTCGGCCTCGACGGTGGCGTCGTGTTCGCCGCGAAGTGCGGTTTCGGCACGCTCCTTGGCGGCCCGAGCGCGAGCAACATCGATGTCTTCGGCAAGCTCGGCATTGTCCGACAAGATCGTCACGTGTGCGCCCGACACCTCCACATAGCCGCGGTGTACGGCAAGGCTCTGAACTTTGCCGCCGTCCAGGTAAATGCGCGTGTGGTTTTCGGTCAGGACCCCGAGGAACGATGTGTGACCAGGCAGGAAGGCGATTTCGCCACCGCTCTCGGTGCGCGTCACCACCTGTGTCGCAATGCCGCTGAACAGCACGCGCTCGGGTGACACCACCTCCACTTTCATGGTCGCTCCACTTGCCACGTGGCGTCAGTCCTACTCTGCCGACTCTTGCAGAGCCTTGGCCTTGGCCAACACTTGCTCCACGCTGCCGACGTTCAAGAACGCTTGCTCCGGTACCTCGTCCAACTCGCCCTTCACGATTGCCTCGAAGCTCTCCACCGTTTCGGCGGTGGGCACGTATTCGCCCTTCACACCGGTGAACACTTCGGCCACGTAGAACGGCTGCGAGAGGAATCGCTGCACCTTGCGCGCACGCGACACCGTTTGGCGGTCTTCTTCCGACAACTCGTCCAATCCGAGAATGGCGATGATGTCCTGGAGTTCCTTGTACCGCTGCAGAATTTCCTGCACACGTCGTGCCACGTTGTAATGGCGCTCGCCCACGACTTCTGGCGACAGGATGGTGGAAGTCGAGGCCAGTGGGTCCACCGCCGGGTAGATACCCAGCGATGCAATTTGACGCGACAACTCCGTGGTTGCATCCAAGAAGGTGAACGTGGTGAATGGTGCCGGGTCGGTGTAGTCGTCGGCAGGCACGTACACGGCTTGCAGCGAGGTGATCGATCGACCCCGGGTCGAGGTAATGCGCTCCTGCAGCTGACCCATCTCGTCGGCCAACGTCGGCTGGTAACCCACCGCCGATGGCATGCGACCGAGGAGGGTCGACACTTCCGAGCCTGCCTGCACGAAGCGGAAGATGTTGTCGACGAACAACAACACGTCCTGGTTCTTCACGTCGCGGAAGTACTCGGCCATGGTGAGTGCCGACAACGCCACGCGCAGACGCACACCCGGTGGCTCGTCCATCTGACCGAAGACCAGTGCAGCTTTTTCGAACACTCCAGACTCGGCCATTTCAATTCGCAGGTCGGTGCCTTCACGGGTGCGCTCACCCACGCCGGCGAACACCGACACACCACCGTGCTTCGATGCCACGCGGTTGATCATCTCGGTGATGAGCACGGTCTTGCCCACGCCCGCACCACCGAAGAGACCGATCTTTCCACCAGCCAAATAGGGGGTGAGAAGGTCGATCACCTTGATGCCGGTTTCGAACATGCGCTTGGTCGGCTCGAGCGTGTCGAATGCCGGGGCTGGTCGATGGATATCCCAACGTTCGACGTCCTTGAACTCGTCGTTGTTGCCGTCGAGCACGTCGCCCCACACGTTCCACACGTGACCGAGGGTCTTTTCACCCACCGGCACGCTGATGCCACGGCCGGTGTCGCGCACCGGGGTGCCGCGTCGCAAGCCGTCGGTGGGCTTCATGCAGACTGCACGCACGCGGCTATGTCCGAGCTGCTGAGCAACTTCGGCCAACACCTTGTTCGGTTTGCCGTCGACATCGATGGTGAACTCGAGTGCGCGGTTCAACTCGGGAAGGCTGCCACGAGGAAATTCCACGTCGATTACCGGTCCGGCAATCGCCACCACTCGACCTTCTGCAGTCTTGGTGTTGCTCATCGTTGCTGTCATAGTTGCTCCTTTATCGAATTCCGTGTTGAGAGAAGTGAGTGAACCCGTAGCTCGTCATCAGACGCCCGCCATGTCGTCGGCACCGCTCAGTGCCTCGGCGCCACCGACGATTTCCATGATTTCCGTGGTGATGGAGTCCTGGCGCGCACGGTTCATGGTGCGTGACAAGCTCTTGATGAGTTCTTCGGCGTTGTCGGTGGCCGACTTCATCGCCCGCTGACGGAATGCGTGTTCACTGGCAGCTGCATTCAAGAGTGCAGCGTAGATTCGGGCCTCCACGTAGCGCGGCAGGAGCGAACCGAGGATTTCCTCGGCACTCGGCTCGAACTCGTAGGCACTCACAGCACCCTCGGGTTTGCCGTCGCCACCTTCCACCACTTCCCGCTCGAGCGGAATCAGCGGGCGACGAACCACTTCTTGGGTACCCGACGACACGAATCGCGTGTACACCAGCTCTACGCGGTCGACTGCACCCGACAGGAACTGTTCCACCACGTACTCGCCGATGGCTTTTGCGTTCTCGTACTTGGGCGCATCGGAGAATCCGGCAAAACCCTTGCGGAGCGAGTAACCACGGAACTTGAAGTAGTTCTCACTCTTGCGACCAACCGGCACGATTGCGTAGTCCTTGCCGGCCACGACATCGGCCTTTACTTCGCCTTCGGTGGCGCGCAACACACCGGCGTTGTAACCGCCGCAGAGACCGCGATCGGCGGCGATGGTCACGTAGCAAGTGGTCTTCACCACTTCGCGTTGCTTCATGAACGCCGACTCCGAACCAGAACCTCCGGCAGCAAGGTCCTTCACCACATTGGTGATCATCTCGCTGTACGGCACTGCGGCTTGCACGCGTTGTTGCGCCTTCACGATGCGTGACGCAGCAATCAACTCCATGGCGCGGGTGATCTTCTTCGTTGCCTGAACGGAACGAATCCGTCCTCGAAGAATGCGTTCTTGACCGCCGGCCATGTGGTGTGGTTACTCCGTTGCCAAGGTTTTCTTGCTGGCGGCCTGACCGACTTCGCCTGCCGTCGTCTTGGTCGGGTCCGCGGATGCTCCGCCCGCAGGTGTTGGCGTGAACGTCTTCTTGAACGCCGCGACGACACCGGCAAGATCTGCAGGAACGTCAGCCTTGGGGTTCTGGCGAATTCCGGCCAGCATGCTGCCCTGACGCGAGCGCATGTGCTCGAGCAGTTCCTGCTCGAATCGACGCACGTCGGCGACGGGAATGTCGTCGAGGTAGCCCTTTGTTCCGGCAAAAATCGACACCACTTGTTCCTCGACTGGCATCGGGCTGTTGAGAGGCTGCTTGAGCAACTCCACCAAGCGGTAACCGCGCTCGAGCTGCGCCTTGGAGATTGCATCCAGTTCGGACCCGAAGGTGGCGAACGCTTCGAGTTCGCGGAACTGTGCCAAGTCGAGCTTCAAGGTTCCCGACACGCTCTTCATTGCCTTGATCTGTGCGGCACCACCTACGCGACTCACCGAGATACCTACGTCGACGGCCGGACGCACACCCGACTTGAACAGGCTGTCCTGCAGGTACACCTGGCCATCGGTGATCGAGATGACGTTCGTCGGAATGTATGCCGATACGTCGCCAGCTTTCGTTTCGATCACTGGTAGCGCAGTGAGCGAGCCGGCGCCATTCTCGTCGCTCAGCTTGGCTGCGCGCTCGAGCAAACGACTGTGCAGGTAGAACACGTCACCCGGATACGCCTCACGACCCGGTGGACGTCGCAGCAACAGCGAAATCTGACGATACGCCTCTGCTTGCTTGGAGAGGTCGTCGTACACGATGAGCGCATGCTCGCCCTTTTCCATCCAGTGCTGACCCATGGCGCAGCCCGCGTACGGTGCCAAGTACTTGAACGGTGCGGGGTCGCTTGCCGGTGCTGCCACCACCACGGTGTATTCCATTGCTCCGTACTGGCGCAATGTCTCCACGGTTTGTGCAACGGTCGAGCCTTTCTGACCAACCGCCACGTAGATGCACTTCACTCCGAGACCTTTTTGGTTGAGGATCGTGTCGATGGCGACGGTCGTCTTTCCGGTCTTGCGGTCGCCGATGATCAATTCGCGTTGGCCGCGACCGATCGGGGTCATTGCATCGATGGCTTTGATGCCCGTTTGCAGTGGCTCGTGCACGGGCTTGCGACCCATGATGCCTGGCGCCTGCACTTCCACGCGGCGCATCTGCGCGCCGACGACGTCACCCTTGCCGTCGATCGGCATGCCGAGTGCGTTGACGACGCGACCGAGCATGGCGTCTCCGACCGGCACCGACAAGATTCGACCGGTGGCCTTTACGGTCTGCTGCTCTTCGATGCGATCTGCATTGCCGAGTACCACGACACCGATGGAGTCTTCATCGAGGTTCAACGCCAAACCCACGCTGCCGTCTTCGAACTCCAGCAACTCGTTCACGGCGCAGTCGGGCAAGCCGCTCACGCGTGCAATGCCGTCACCAATTTCCGCGACGCGACCAACGGTGCGTGCTTCCACCGACGGTGTGAAGCCGTCGAGACCCTTGGTGATTGCCGCCGCAATGTCTGAGGCGGAAAGTGTGAGTTCGGACATGTGAATTTCCTTTCGAATGGCGCTTAGAAACGTGACTTAACTTGATCGAGACGCGTGCGAATCGAGTCGTCGATGACCTCGTCGCCGACCGTGGCAACGATGCCACCGATGACGTTCGGATCGACGACCACTTTCAGGTTCAACTTCTTGCCGGTGGCCTTGGAGAGTGCCTCGGCAAGTCGTGACTTTTGTGCGTCGTTCAACGCAACCGCGCTGCGGACCTCTGCAACCTCGAGCTGCTTCTCGCTCGAAGCACGCTTCACCAGGGCGTCGGCAACCTCCGGAAGCAACGACACATGTCCGGTTCCCACCAACAGCGAGGTGAGCTGCACGGTGACGTTGTGTGCCTTACCGGCCAGGAGTTGCTCGACGATCTTCTGACGTCGATCGGTTGGCAGCGTGCTGTCGCTCAATGAGGAGCGCAGTGCTTCGTTGGATTCGTACGCACGAGCCAGACGGAACATCTCGTCCTCCACGATCGCTACGGCGCCGTTGGCTGCCGCGATTTCGAACATCGCGTTGACGTAGGCGGTGACTTGCTGGCTGCTCATCGTGATGCACCCACCTTGGCGATGAAACTGTCGACCAGTTCCTGTTGTGTCTGGTTGTCGAGCGAGGCGCGCACTGCGTCGGCCGTAGCGATCGCCGCATAGCGCGCGATCTCCGCTCGCAATTCGTCCCCTACGCGGGCACGCGATGCGGCAATCTCAGCCAATGCACGCGCCTCAAGTTCGGCTACTTCCGCTGCGATTCGGGTTCGACCTTCGCTGAGCATCGACGCAACGTTGGCATCTGCCTCTGCCAGCATCTTTGCGCGATCACTGTCGATATTGCTCAGAGCCTTGCGAATGTTTGCGGCGTCATTCTCCGCATCCCTGCGCGCAGCAGCCGAATCGTCCAACTCTTTTTGAATCGTGGCAGTACGTGTCTCCAGGGCTTTCTTCGCTGCAGGCCAACCAAACTTGAACAGCATGAAGAAAACGAGCAGGGACGCGATTCCACCGTAAATCAATTCACCGATTTTTGGCACGAGCCAACTAATCGACTGAGTCGGATCGTCGTATGTCTTGGCAATTAGCACGGAGAAATTCACGACCTGCCTCCATTCATCGTGCCCTCAACGGCACGTTTCACGATGCCGGCATCGAGGGACTTGCCCAGCACCAACTGGGTCGCTCGCGTGGTGACGCTGCCGACGGCCGCGGCAACCTCGCCACGTGCAGCTGCTCGAGCAGTTTCCAGTGCACGATCAGCTTCGGCTCGCTTGGCCGCAATTCGCGCATTGGCTTCTGCCATCTTTGACTGACGCTCTGCATCGAGAGTTTGACGCGCGCCGTCAATTCGCTTTGCGACTTCGGCTCGAACCTCAGCGAGTGCACTTTCGTGCGCTGCGACATCGTTCTGAGCAGCCGCTCGAGTCGCATCGGCACTTTCGTGGCCTTCGCGAATCGCGCCGTAACGCAGCGCCATGCCTTTTCTCACCTTCGGCACGAGGAACACCCGCATGACGAACAGGAACACGAGGAATGTCCCGGCGCCCCAGAAGAATTCCTTCCCTTCTGGCGCAATGGGATTGGGTCCCATGTCTTCAGCGGCAAGGAGGATGGTGGAAATCAGCATGTGCAGTGTCGACTTCGATCAGGCGAACTTGAGCAGAATGAATGCCACGAATCCGATGAGTGCGAGCGCCTCAGTGAAGGCTGCACCAAGGAACATCGTCGTACGAACCATGCCGGCGGACTCAGGCTGACGTGCCATCGACTCGATTGCTTTTCCGAAGATCATTCCGAGTGCGATGCCAGGTCCCAATGTGGCGAGACCGTAGGCGTAACCGGCAGTGGCTGCTGCTGCTGTGGCTTTCTCCGCTGCTGGGTCGGCGCCCGCTTCTGCAGCGATGCGGGCAATTGTTGCTAGTGCTTCCATTGGTGTTCTCTCCTTGTTGTTTGGTTGGTATTCATTTCGTATTGATCAGTGTTCCGCGTGTGATGCCATGTTGATGTACACGGCTGTCAGCGTGGTGAAAATGTAGGCCTGCAGGAATGCGACGAGTACCTCGAACGATGTCAAGAACACCAGCACGGCAAAGGGCAGCACGCCGATCGGAATGAGAATCCGATCGCGGGCCTGGAAGAGTGCTTCCGACAACAGGGCGAAGATCACCAGGAGCAAGTGACCAGCGAGCATGTTCGCAAAGAGTCGAATTGCCAGCGAGAACGGACGAACGATGAACGTGGAAATCAACTCGATGGGCGTAATCAGCACGTAGAGCGCTTTTGGCACTCCCGGAGGAAACAACACCGACTTGAAGTATCCGAGCGGACCCTGATGCTTGATGCCAGCGCCGTTGTACACCACCCACACGATGAGGGCGAGAGCCGCGGGGATGCCCATTCGAGCAGTTGCGGGCATTTGCAGGAAGGGAATCACTCCCGGAACGTTGCTCAAGTAGATGAAGATGAACAGCGTCAACAAGAACGGTGTCCACACCAGACCGGCTGGTCCCATCGTTTGCAGGATGATTTGCTTCTCGATGAAGTCGATGATGACTTCGGCCAAATTGCGGGCACCTTTGGGAGCAACCTTCGGATCTTTTCGTGCGGCAGCGAGGAAAATGCCGATGCCGATTACTGCCGCTGCGATGCCAATGAGCACCACCTTGTTGATGGTTGGTGCAACGTCCCGCCAACGCAACAGCATGTTGATTGGTGGAAGCTCGAACGCGAGAATCGAGAGGTTGTTCATTGATGTTCCTTGGTGGTAAGTGGTACTGGTCGGACTCCTGGAAACGCGAGTGATGCAGAAACATATCGCATCTCCCAGAACAGCAACCCGATGTGGGAGACGACGACGGTCATGCCGAGCGCAATGAGATCGACCCAGGCGGCGTCACGAACCACGAAGATTGCAAAAGCCACGATTGCCAGACGGACGAGGTACCCGAACAGCATCGAACCGAGCATGACGGCGTAAGAGACTCGAGCCGCCAGTGCGATGATTCCGGCAGCGAGCATGAAGTTGCACAACACCAGGAGGAGTCCGTAGGCACTGGATACGGCTCCGTTCGTGCCCCACGCCAACCAGGACACTGCAACGAACAGCGGCGCAACCATGACGCCCCGCTTCACGATGTCGCGGGAAATTTGCGCCTCGGGCGATGGACCGGTGTCGCGCATCGCCAACACCGACGAACTCGTGTTGGTGGTCATGAGGAATGGACCGTCTCGCGCCGCTGCTGTTCGAGGCGCTCCATTTGGGCGTTATAGACGTAGTACATCTTCGCGAACTGTGCGACGGCAGCGAGTACCACGAACGCGATCATGAACCACGGAGTGGAGTTCAGCTGACGGTCGACGAACCAACCAATGAAGAAAAACACCAGCATGGTGCCAGCAATGTCCGCACCCTTGTTGATGGAATCAGGCTGATGAGTTGCCAACGCGGACACCTTTGTCTAGTCGAGGCTTGTGAACCGCTTAACAAACTAGGCGCGAGGGCTCTCGTCCACCAAATCCGCTTCGTGAACTTGTGCGTCGTCATCCCGTGTGCCACCGTCATCGCGCCGCAACCGAGGGTGCAGGACGGTGAACAAACTCAGTGCGGTGCCTGCCAGCACCAACAGCACGAGTGCCGATCCCGTGCTGTAGAGCGCAGAGAACAACACCACTGTGGAGAACAGAGCAGCCCACCCCCACAAAATCACGACCGCACGACGCGGACCATGCCCCAACTGAATGAGTCGGTGGTGCAGGTGCCCCATGTCTGCTTCAGCAAAGCTGCGACCACTGGCCGTTCGCCGGATGACCGCAAAAATCACGTCGACGATGGGCACTGCCAATACCAAGAGCGAAATGAAGATCGGCGCCAGGAAGAAATAGGTCTGTCCGTTGGCTGACTGTGTGTCGGGGTCGGCACGTCCGCCCACCACGCTGGTTGCCACTGCCATCAAGAGTCCGAGCAACAACGCTCCGCTGTCCCCCATGAAGATTCGTGCGGGATTGAAGTTGAAGGGCAAGAAGCCCACGCAGACTCCTACCGCAATCATTGCGATCAATGGCCCGATGTTCGGCTGCGGCAACAGGTTGCCCGCCGTCAGGTCTTGGGAGTAGATGAAGAACGATCCTGCTCCGATGGCGACGATTCCCGCGGCAAGTCCATCCAAGCCGTCGATGAGGTTCACTGCTTGGGTCATTCCCAACAGCCACAGCACGGTGAAGAGCGGCACCCAGTCGTCGGACAACACGAACACGTCCAGGAATGGAACACGAAATTGAAACATCGTCACACCAAACCACACGAGCGAGATTGCCGCCACCACGAGTCCGGTGACCTTCGCCGGTGGCGAGATGTCACGGATGTCGTCCAACAAACCGAGGGCAAACGTAATGCTGCACGCCACCACCACTCCGATGATCTCCGTGCTGTCTTCGAAGAGTCCGTCGAAATCGCCCATCAAACTTGCCCCGACGATGCCCGCCAGAATGCCGATGAACATTCCGATGCCGCCCACATCCGGCGTTGGCACGGGATGCATGCGGCGTTCGTCGGGTGTGGCCACCCACCGTTGTCGGTGCGCCAAACGCACCACGAACGGCATGGAAACTGCGGTTGCGAGCGCAGCAATCAATCCGACGATGAGATACGACGCGACGCTAATCACGCTGGCCGCTCACTCCCCTAACGATAGGCGGGAAACGCGGCGCACAGGGCTGCAACCTTGGCGCGCACATCGGCAACGATGGACTGGTCGTTGCGACCCTTCAGCGTGGTGACGATGTGATCGGCGATGATCGTCATCTCCGACTCCTTCATGCCCTGCGTGGTCACCGACGGCGTGCCGATGCGAACTCCGGAGGTAACGAAGGGACTCCGCGGATCGTTCGGCACGGTGTTCTTGTTCAACGTGATACCTGCTTGATCGAGCACTGCTTGCGCTTCCTTGCCCGTGAGTTCGGAGTCGAACGGTCGCAGATCGACCACCATCATGTGCGTGTCGGTGCCACCCGACACCAAGCGGAATCCGCGCGTCGCGAGTGCCTCCGCGAGTGCAGCCGCGTTCTTGACGATCTGGTGCGCGTACTCTCGGAAACTCGGCTGCGATGCCTCGAAGAACGCGACGGCTTTGGCGGCCACTGCGTGCTCGAGCGGACCGCCCTGTTGACCCGGGAACACCGCCTTGTCGATGGCTTGCGCGTGCTGCTTGGTGGAAAGTATGCAACCACCACGAGGACCACGGAGCGTCTTGTGCGTGGTGAACGTGACGACGTCGGCATATGGCACCGGATTGGGGTGTGCTCCGCCAGCGACGAGTCCCGCCAAGTGTGCGATGTCGAACATCATGTAGGCGCCGACTTCGTCGGCGATCTTCTTGAAAGGCTCCGGCTCGATTCGGCGCGGATAGCTGGTGGTGCCGGCGACGATCATGCGCGGACGATGCTGCAAGGCAAGATTGCGAACTTCCTCGAAGTCGATTCGTTCGTCGTTCGCACCGACCTTGTACGAGTGGAACTTGTAGAAGATTCCGCTGGCATTCACCGGCGACCCATGGGTGAGGTGTCCACCGTGGTCGAGACTGAGACCGAGCACCGTATCGCCCGGCTTCAACATCGCCTGATACACGGCCATGTTGGCACTGGCTCCCGAGTGGGGCTGCACGTTGGCATGTTCGGCTCCGAACAGTTGCTTCACTCGTTCGATGGCGAGTGCTTCGATTTCATCGACTACTGCGTTGCCGCCGTAATAGCGCTTGCCTGGATATCCCTCGCTGTACTTGTTGGTGAGCACCGACCCGGTCGCTCGCATGACGGCAGGCGACGTGAAATTCTCGCTCGCTATCAGTTGCAGCCCGGTCACTTGACGCACACGCTCTTTTTCGATCAGCGCATCCACTTGCGTGTCGGGGGTGACTTCGGACGGGAACGGCATCAGCTCTAACTTTCGTTGCGGGCCGATTCCTCGGCTTCGATTTCCCCCAATTGTCCCACACGTCGTGCGTGGCGACCGCCCTCAAACGGCGTTTCGAGAAACTTCTTGACGATCTGCTCGGCCAAATCCGGGCTCACCACACGACCACCCATCGAGAGCACGTTGGCATCGTTGTGCGAACGTGCCATTTCTGCAAGCCACAGGTCGTTGCACAGCGCCGCACGAATACCTCGAACCTTGTTGGCCGCAATCTGCTCACCCTGCCCGCTTCCACCCAACACGATGCCCACGTCGGCTCTGGCATCGCGCACTGCACGCGCCACGCTTGCACAAATCTGCGGATAATCGATGGCTTCGCTCGAGTGAGTGCCGTAGTCCTCCACGCGATAACCCAGTGCCTCAAGCACCGTCACCAAGTGCGACTTGAGATCGAAACCCGCATGATCGGAACCGATAGCTATTCGCTTGAGCGACGTCGGCGCATTGGTGTTCATCGCGCGCCAGCCTAGGTGGAGCACCCCGGTGGTTTTCGTACGCTGATGGAGCATGGAGATCGACCCACGTACACCCGTGCTCGTCGGGCAGGGTCAAGCGCTCGATCGGTCGACCAATGCAGTCGAGACCAAGCATCCGGTTGCCCTCATGGCCGACGCATTCACTGCCGCCGCGGCCGATGCAGGTATTTCTGTTCCTCACGAAGTGGACTCCATTCGGGTGGTGCGCTTGTTGTCGTGGAAGTACGCCAATGCCGCACGTGAACTCGGCGCCATCACCGGAGTGACCGCACGCGAATACGCCACCACACCACATGGCGGCAACATGCCGCAAACCCTGGTGAATCTCACCGCTACCCAGATTTTGCGGGGTGAGTGCGACCTCGTGGTGTTGGCAGGCGGCGAATGCACGCGTAGTCGCTCGCTGTTCAAGGATGCCTCCGAATTGCCGTGGCCCTCGCCCGAAGCCCCAGGAGCAGACGCCGTGCCGCCCGCCCACATCGTCGACGACTTGGCGCTGCTCAACGACGAAGAGATGCGTCTCGGCATCGTGCTGCCGATTCAGGTGTACCCGATGTTCGAGTCTGCACTGCGTGCCGCATCGGGTCGCAGCATCGAACAGCACGATCAACGAATCTCCGAGTTGTGGTCACGCTTCAGTGCCGTTGCCGCCGGGAACGACTTCGCGTGGAGTCGTGACGTACTCACACCGACGCAGGTGCGGGAGGTGACATCGCGCAATCGAATGATCGGCACTCCCTACCGAAAGGTGATGAATTCCAACAATCAGGTCAACATGGCCGCATCGCTCATCATGTGTTCGGCGGAACGCGCTGCCGCGCTCGGGGTGCCACGCGATCGTTGGGTGTTTCCGGTGTCGGGTACCGATTGCCACGAGCACCAGTTCATCTCCAATCGCTGGTCGTTTGCAGAAACACCTGCCGTACGGCTGGGCGGCAAGCGTGCGCTCTCCTTGGCCGGCCTCACCATGTCCGACATTGCGCTCGTCGACTTGTACTCATGCTTCCCCTCGGCGGTACAGCTTGGTGCGGCATCGCTCGACGTGGACATCACGTCGCAACTCACGCTCACTGGAGGTCTCGCGTTTTCGGGCGGCCCGTGGAACAACTACGTGATGCATGCCATCGCCACGGCGATGTCACGCCTGCGCGAATCCTCGGGAGACCACGCGTTCGTGTGGGCCAACGGCGGCTACGCCACCAAGCATGCATTCGGTGTCTATGCCACCACACCTCCGAAGCGACCATTCCAATACGAATCACCGCAGGCACAGATCGATGCACTTCCCAAGCGCGAGTTGGCCGTTGGCGACGATGCTGCTGGGCCGGCAACCATCGAAGCATTCACCGTGATGCACGATCGCAACGGTGCACCGGAGCGATTCATCGCCGCGGGCCTGCGCAACGACGGGCGTCGTATATGGGTGGTGAGCGACGATCGCGCAGTAGCCAGATCTTTTGCAACGGGCGAACACGTCGGCGACACGGTCAATCTGCGCCGCAGCGGCGAACTCGCCTAGCTCACGGGCGGCACTGCGAGAGCCGACGATCCCCGTCGCTCGTCGTCACTTGCGGGCAATTGCCACACGCTCGCGACCGGCAAGGTCACGACGAATCTCGACATCACGCAGTCCGGCATCGGTCAGCAGCGCACGAACGGAGTCGCCTTGACGATGTCCGATCTCCAACACCAACGCCCCGCCACCACGCAACCACTGCGGAGCCTGCGAGATCACCACTCGCAATGCCGAGAGCCCATCCGTGCCGGCGAACAGCGCCAGAGCCGGCTCGTGGTCGGCAACAGCCTGCGAGAGTTCCGGGTCATCGGTGGCGATGTACGGCGGATTCGACACGATCACGTCCACCAATCCCTGCACATCACCGGGTAGCGCGTCGTACCAACTTCCCTGTCCGATGCGCACGTTTGCGCCGGCACGACCGATGCCCGCCAAATTGGCTCGGGCTACGTCGAGCGCGTCAGGGGAAACGTCGGTCAACCACACCGTGGTGCCGATGATCGGCAGTTCGTGTGCCATCGACAAGCCGATGACACCAGAACCGGTGCCGAGATCGACCACGAGACGGGATTCGGTCGCCTCACGTGCAAATCCCAGTGCAACTTCTGCGACGAATTCCGTTTCCGGTCGCGGAATCAACACACGAGGATCCACCAACACATCGAGGTGTCGAAACGCCCACCGCCCCATGACGTACTGCAACGGCTCGCCTGCGAGGCGGCGCCGCACCATGTCGTGCACGTGAAGCCCCATGCGCTGTGTCACCAACTCCTCGAGCGACAGCGCAAATTCCGCGGCATCCAAGCCCGCCGCGTGCTCGCAGATGAATCGAGCCTCGCGCGGGTCGTTCAGCGCCGCCGTGGTATCGGCGAGCACTTCGCGCCACGTGCTCACTCGCTGCCGACCTGCTTGGCAAGTTGCTCGGCTTGATACTCCAGCGTGAGGGCATCCACCACCGCGTCGAGATTTCCTGCCAGCACGTCCTGCAGTTGGTACAACGTAAAGCCGATGCGATGGTCGGTGATGCGATTTTCTTTGTAGTTGTAGGTGCGAATCTTCTCGCCGCGGCCGCCTTTGCCTACTTGTGCTCGACGCTCGGCGGAAATCTTGGCTTCGTGCTCTTCTTGTCGACGTTGCAACAGACGTGTGCGCAACACTTGCATCGCCTTCACGCGGTTTTGCAATTGACTGCGCTCGTCTTGCATGGTTACCACCAAACCCGTGGGCTTGTGCGTGATTCGCACGGCCGAGTCGGTGGTGTTGACGCTCTGGCCACCCGATCCGCCGGATCGGTACACGTCAATCTCGAGGTCGCGCTCGTCGATGGCGATGTCCACTTCCTCGGCTTCGGGCATCACGGCAACCGTTGCCGATGAGGTGTGGATTCGCCCCGCATTCTCCGTGACGGGGACTCGCTGGACGCGATGGGAGCCACCCTCGAATCGAAAACGTCGCCATGCCGTTTCGCCTTTCACCAACGCAGTGGCTTGGTTGACTCCCCCCATCGGCGAGCGGTCGTACGCCAAGATTTCGAACGTCCACCCGTTTCGTGCCGCCCAGGCGCGATACATCTCCACGAGCTCGCCGGCAAACAAGTTGGCTTCCTCGCCCCCTTCGGCGCCGCGGAACTCGAGCATCACGTTCTTTCCATCGTCCGGGTCGGGAGGAATGAGCAACACCTTCAACTGCTCTTCCAACGCCTCGAGTTGCGACATCCCGTCGCGCATTTCGGCATCCAGCGACGACCGCTCCTCGGGTGAAGCCGACTCGATCAGCTCTTTTGCGGCTTCGACGTTCCCGAGCACCGACTTGTACGTTCGAATGCACTCGATGAGCGGACCCATCTGCTTGTATTTGCGGGACGCGTCTCGAAGCTTGTTCTGGTCGCCAAGCACCTCTTGCGAGGTGAGGCTCAGTTCCAACTGCTCAAAGTCGGCAAGGATGGCATCGAGCTTGGCTAACACGATGTTCAGGTTACGCCGAGACGAACTCGCCGGGTCATCCGGCGAGGAATTCGGCTGGCTGCTTCAGCATGCTCGCGATCCGCAACTGCACCGGAACGATGTTGCGTGATGCCGTCACGATGAGCAATCTCGCATCGGGTGCCAGGTGACTGCGAGCATCGGCGGCAAACGGCACGGCGTCAAGATCGATTCCCGCAACGAACACCGTGACGACTGGACCATGTTCATCCTCGCCAACGGCACAACACGGCACGGAGTCCTTGACGTTCTCCCGTGGCACGGGAGGCTGGGCGGCACTGAGTGTTCGCACTCCGATGATTCCCGGATTGCGAAGAACCCTTGCTCGTAGCGCACGCTCGGGTGCAAGAAGATTCAATGGGTGTGTCGGGGCGTCGTCACGACGATGTTGCATCACCGTACGAACCACTCCGCGCAATTGCTCGCTCGTCGTCGTTCCGTTCACCATCTTGAACATTTCGCGATCGTGGGCACCCACGCCGATACGTATTGTCGGCACACCTTCTTCGTCGATCACTCGCGCGACTTCTAGACCCATCACTTCTGCGACCACCACTCCGTGCTCCACCACGACATCGACACCCACGTCGCGAAAGGCCGAAGCGAGCGCGAGATGCTCGGGTTTGGCGGCAAGTTCAGGCCCGTGCGCATGCGGTGTCGCTACGGCGCCCTTGGCACCGACGCCTCCACTGCGAAGGGTGCCGTTGTTCTCGGTCCGCGCATCAAGCACCGTGATTGGCACAGAGAAGTTCATCGCGCGTCGCGCAGTGAGACCTGGTGTGTGGGCGTCCACGATCGTGATGCTCGTTACGTCGTGTCGTACCGCATCTGCATCGCTGCCGGCTGCATTGGCGTCACGTGTGCCGCGCGCATGCCATGCAAGTGCTGCCGCAAGTGCACTGGTGCGCGCTTCACCGGCAGCCAGTGCCGTGGCAGACACCCACAGCGTGTTGCCGGCGCAAACTGCGACAAAGTTGCCGAGATCGACGTCAGCCGTGGGCTGCGAATCACCGAGGTGGGCCTGCAGCGCCAAACGCTCGCGTCGAACGACGAACTCCCGTTGGTTGTCGGCCACGTCAGTTGTCGCCGTGCAGGACCGTCAGTTGTTGCCGCAAGAGGCCGGGTCAGGCCGTTGGCTGTTTGGCGATTTCCGACAAGAACTCGTCGTTGGTCTTGAACGACTTCAAGCGGTCGATCAACAACTCAAGTCCTGGCGCCGCATTGCCGTCGGCAGCCAAGCCACTCAACACGCGACGCAGCTTCCAGACCATCTGCAACTGTTTGCGATCAAACAGAAGCTCTTCGTGGCGGGTGCTCGACGCATCCACGTCGATTGCCGGGTAAATGCGTCGCTCGGCCAAGCGCCGGTCGAGACGCAATTCCATGTTGCCCGTGCCTTTGAACTCTTCGAAGATTGCCTCATCCATTCGGCTGTTGGTGTCCACCAAGGCCGTGGCGAGAATCGTGAGGCTGCCGCCTTCCTCGATGTTGCGCGCAGCACCGAAGAACTTCTTGGGCGGATACAGCGCTCCGGCATCGATACCACCCGACATGATTCGTCCGGTGGCCGGGGCTGCCAAGTTGTACGCACGCGACAATCGTGTGATGCCATCCAGGATGATCACCACGTCTTCGCCGGCCTCCACCATGCGCTTCGCCTTTTCCACCGCAAGTTCGGCGACGGCAGTGTGCTCTTCCGACGGGCGATCGAAGGTGGATGCAATGACTTCACCCTTCACGGTGCGTCGCATGTCGGTGACTTCTTCCGGGCGCTCGTCGATCAACAGAACGATGAGCTTCACTTCCGGATGATTCTTTTCGATGCTGGTGGCGATGGTTTTCATCACCGTGGTCTTGCCCGCTTTGGGCGGTGACACGATGATGCCGCGCTGACCTTTGCCGATCGGCGAGATGAGGTCGACGATTCGCGCCGTCATGTTCAACGGTTCACTCGAACTCGACAAGACCAATTTCTCATCCGGGAACAACGGGGTGAGCTCTTCGAACTTCTTGCGATTACGCGCCTTGTCGGGGTCGCCCCCGTTCACGGTGTACACCTCGAGCAACGCGGGATTCTTCTCGTTGCGTCCTGCTGGTCGTGACAATCCGGTGATGTGGTCGCCCCTGCGCAATCCGAACTGGCGAGTGAACCGGACTGAAACGTATGCGTCGTTGCGTGTGGGCAAGTAGCCGCCGATACGCAAGAAGCCGTAGCCCTCGTCACGAAGGTCGAGGTAGCCCTCCACCTTCACGGGCTCGGTGCTCACGGGCTCGTTGGAGTCCACCTGGTCGATTTCGAAACGATCGTCTCCTTGTGGACCTTCGTCTCGGCCGCCACCGCGACGTCGACCACGACGACGACGATTGCGATCGCCACCACGGTCGTTGAAATTACGGCCGCCGCCGTCACCAAAATTGCGGTCGCGGAAGCCCCGGTCGCCGCCTCGCGAATCGCCGCGGTCATTCCGGTCACCACGCGAATCACCACGGTCACCACGGTCTCCACGATCGTTTCGATCGCTTCGGTCGCCGCGTGCATCCCCACGGTCACCACCACGCTCCGTTCGTACACGTGCATCGGGAGCAATCGGCGTGCCCTCGTGTTCGGCGAGCTCCAGTTCCCACTCCGAGAGCGGTTCTCCGTCGGCCCCGAGTGGCACAGTGTTGCCGCCCTTGGCCGTGCCGGCCGCTTTGGCGTCCGACGAGGCGCCGGACTTGTCGGACTTGGCCGACGATTTCGTCGTGGTTGGTTCTTTGGGTTCGGGGGCCATGGTTTCCTCCAGGATTTTTCCGATTAATGTTTCTCGACTTGCACGTGCCACACCCTTGATCCCAAGCGCATTGGCAATCTGTTCGAGGTCGTCGCGATCTTTTTCCTCGAGTTGTGCTCGTCCAAGCTGTGGGGCGGCCACGTTTTCCTTCTTTCAGGGCGACGTAATGAAGCGGCGCCCGTCAACGATGCTTTCGCGTCAGAGACTTGACTGCGTAGGGCATGCTCGGAATCACCGAGCGCCTTCACTCTACCTCGTGGCTGAAGCGCTCGCAACGAAGCGTTGTACCGCCGCCAGGTCGTTGGGTAACTCCGTGGATCGCTCGGGTCGGGAGAGCAAGTCACCGAGGTGTTCCGGCAATGTCGGCCGAACTCCCGTGGCCTGTTCGACGGCATCGGCAAATTTCGCCGGGTGAGCGGTGGCGAGGGTAACCACTGGTTCATCGGGGTCGGCACACGACTGCGTGGCCACCAATCCCACTGCCGTGTGTGGGTCAACCAACACGCCGTACGTGCGGTACATGTGCGTGATCATTGCCAAGGTGTCGCCGTCGGAGCATCGCTGGCCGCGAAATGAAGGTCGAATCCACGTGCCGAATTGCTCCGACGTGACGGAGAGCTTTCCGCCTGTGCGGAATCCGGCGATTTGCCGTGCCGTGGCTTTGCCGTCACGCGAGTTCATCTCGAACAGGAGTCGTTCGAAATTGCTGGATACCTGTATGTCCATGCTCGGGCTGAGCGTTGGGACCACCGATGTCGCCGTCATGGTTTGGGTCTCGAAGAATCTCGTGAGGATGTCATTGGAATTCGAGCCAACGATGAGGTGCCCGACGTTGGCACCCAAACGCCGTGCTATCCAGCCCGACAGCACGTTTCCGAAGTTTCCTGTCGGCACGCTGAACGACACCGGCGGGGAGTCCACCGCGTGAAGTTGCTCGATTGCAGTGAAGTAGTACACCACCTGTGCCATTACTCGCGCCCAGTTGATGGAGTTCACCGCAGAGAGCTGGTGCCGCTCCCGAAACGCCGAGTCGTTGAACATTGCCTTCACCAGATCTTGGCAGTCGTCGAACGTGCCGTCGATTGCAACGGCATGGACGTTGGGTGAGTCGACCGTGGTCATTTGACGTCGCTGAACTTCGCTGATTCGGCCCTTTGGAAAGAGGATCACCATCTCCACGTTGCGACAGGCCTTCACGCCGTCGATTGCCGCCGATCCCGTGTCACCACTCGTTGCGCCGACCACGGTGATGCGACGTCCGCGTTCCTGCAGCACATGATCGAACACACGACCCATGAACTGGAGCGCCACGTCCTTGAAGGCGAGCGTTGGTCCGTGAAACAACTCGAGCAGCCAACGGTTCTCCCCCACTTCGCGCAACGGCGCCACCAGTGGATCGCGAAACGTGGAGTAGGCATCGCGGCAAAGCGAGGCCAGCGTGGTCTCGGGAATCTCCCCGGCCACGAACGGTGCCATGATCTCGGCAGCACGCTGGGCAAACGTCGAACGAACGTCACCATGACCGACTTGTGGCCACGACTCCGGCACGTACAGTCCACCGTCACTGGCCAGACCGGCAAGCAGCGTGTCGTTGAATCCGAGCGTCGGCGCTTCACCGCGCGTGGAGACGTACTTCACTGGATGTCGCTCAGGCGCCGATGATGCGGATGACTCCGCCCACCTTGCTCACCACATCGAGCCGTTGGAATTCATCCAAACACTTCTGAACGTCGGACGTACGTGCATCGTGCGTGACGAACACCAGTCGCGCATCGCTTCCGATGCCGTCCTGTTCGGCCGCACGAATGCTCACCTTGTTGCGGGCGAATACGCCGGTCACCGCGTGCAGTACGCCCGGCTTGTCTGCAACCTCGAGAGTGAGCATGAACTCGCTCACCACTTCACCGGGCGAGGTGAACGTTGCCTTGGAGAACGTTCCCAGCGTGGCATGCGTGCCCTTTCGCAGATTGACGGCAGCATCAATGACGTCGCCGAGCACCGACGATGCGGTGGGATCGCCACCCGCCCCGCGGCCGTAAAACATGAGCGAACCTGACGCTTCGCCCTCCACGAGTACTGCGTTGAACGCTTCGCGAACCGACGCCAAGGGATGCTTCAATCCCACCATTGCGGGGTGCACCCGCACGCTGACTGCACCGGTATCGGAGTCTCGCTCGGCAACGCCGAGCAACTTGATGACATAGCCGAACTTCTGCGCCATTGCGATGTCGCTCGCCGAAATCCTCGAGATGCCCTCGGCAGAGACATCATCGGCAACGACGTGCACACCGAATGCAAAGTTGGCGATGATGGCAATCTTCGCCGCGGCGTCGTGACCTTCCACATCGGCCGTCGGGTCGGCTTCGGCGTATCCGAGTTGTTGCGCTTCACGCAATGCGTCGGAATAATCCGACCCGGACTCGGTCATCTTCGTGAGTATGTAGTTGGTGGTGCCGTTGACGATGCCGAGCACCCGACGGATTGGTTCGCCTCGCAGGCTTTCACGCAACGGACGAATGAGAGGAATACCGCCACACACTGCGGCTTCGAACAACAGGTCGATACCGCGCTCGTCGGCAATCTTGAACAACTCTGCCGAGCGAGCAGCGAGCAACGCCTTGTTGGCCGTTACCACCGGCTTGCCACTCTCCAATGCCGTGCGAATGACCTCGCCGGCCAACGTGGTACCGCCCATGACTTCCACGACCAGATCGACATCGGCTGCCGCTGCTACGGCCAGTGCATCGGTAACCACGTCAGCGGAACCAACGCGCGTCGGGTGCTTGCCCGCATCGCTCACGGCAATGCGAGTGACCTCCAACTGCACGCCCGTGCGGGCCGCAATGACATCGCGCTGACGCGCTACCAGCGCGGTAAATGCCGAGCCCACCACACCATGACCCACCACACCAATACGCACCGTGGGAAGATGGCCTTGCGGCGCAGAATTGGCTTTCGCCATGCGCTAAACGCTATCGGTCACGTCGTTGCGCACGAGGTCGTCGTACGTTTCGCGGCGCACCACCACTCGTGCGGCACCATTGCCGACGAACACCACGGCGGGTCGCGGCACCTTGTTGTAGTTGGACCCCATGGAGTGTCCGTATGCGCCGGTGACCGGGGTGGCAATGACGTCGCCGACACGAACATCGGCCGGCAACACGCCTTCGGAAATCAGCACATCACCACTCTCACAATGCTTGCCCACGAGGCGTACCGCGCGAGTGCGATCTCCTTCGCAGCGTGAGGGAACGAAGGCCTCGTATCCACTGCCGTACAACACGGGCCGTGGATTGTCGCTCATGCCGCCATCCACCGACACGTACGTGCGTACGTTGGGAATCTCCTTCACGGTTCCCACTTCGTACAACGTGATCGCCGCCGACGCCACGATGCTCCGGCCCGGCTCCACGAACACCTTGGTACCCGCCGCGAGACCCGTGGTTGCTGCGCGAAGTGCGTTCGCCCACTCGGTGATGCTCGGTGCATGCTCATCGTTGAGATACGCCACGCCGAGACCGCCACCAAGCGTGAGCTCCGGAAGCTTGCACGTATTGGAGAACTTCACCATCACTTCGGCAGCCTTGGTGAAGTTCGCGGTTTCGAACACGTTGGAACCGATGTGACAGTGGATGCCAACCAATTGCATCGCACGTGAAGCGCGAGCCCGGTCGATGGCACGCTGAGCATCACCGTTGGCAAGATTGAAGCCGAACTTCGAGTCGTTTTGCCCGGTGCTCACGTATTCGTGCGTGTGTACGTACACACCCGGGGTGATTCGTAGCTGCACGCGTGGCGCAGCGAGACCACCAGCCACCAACGACTCGATCCGGTCGAGCTCGTCGAAACTGTCCACCACGATGTGTCGAACACCGACGGTGATTGCTTCGCGAAGCTCGGTCAGGCTCTTGTTGTTGCCGTGCATCACGCAACGGTCCGCCGGAACACCGGCCGTGAGCGCAACGAACAATTCGCCCCCTGTGGCCACGTCGAGCAACAAACCTTCCTCGTGTGCAAGTCGGGCCATCGCGGTGCAGAGGAACGCCTTCGTGGCGTACACCACCGAGTCGTCACCGAAGGCTGCACGAGCCTCGGCGCAACGAGCCCGCAGATGGGCTTCGTCGTAGACGAACAATGGCGTTCCATGCGACCCCGCCAGATCATGCACATCGCAACCACCGATACGCAGGCGACCATTCACCGTCTCCGAAGTATCCGGCAGCAGATGACGACTGATGGCAGTCACATCTGCTCCGGAGCATCGATACCCAGCAACTGCAGTCCGTCCGCCAACACACGTGCAGTGAGATCACACAATGCCAAACGACTGTCGCGAATCGACTCACTTTCAGCCTTCAGGACGGAGCACTGCTCATAGAACGACGTGTAGCGAGTGGAGAGTTCGTACAAATACGTGCACAAGCGGTGCGGGCTGTAGCGCTCGAGTGCATCCCAAACTGCCGAGTCGTATTGCAGCAGCCAAAGTGCGAGCGCGCGCTCGCTCGGGTGCGACAACACCGGCCTGGTGTGCCGAGCCGCCTCTCGCGTGCTCCCGGCGCGGCGAAAGATGCTGCAGATTCGTGCGTGTGCGTACTGGAGATACGGAGCGGTGTTGCCATCGAACGACAACATGCGTTCCCAGTCGAACACATAGTCCTTGATGCGATCGCTGGAAAGATCTGCGTACTTCACTGCCCCGATACCGATCATGCGCGCCACCCTCTGGCGCTCGGCAACCTGTAGTTCGGGATTCTTTTCTGCAATCGAAGCTTCGGCTCTCTGGACGGCCTCATCGAGCAATTCCACCAACTTCACCGATTCTCCCGTGCGACTCTTCAACATCTTCCGGTCGTTGCCGAGCACACTGCCGAACGCAACGTGCGCCATTCGCGTCGGTTCACGCAACCACCCGGCGTCCTTCGCCACGACCTCGATCATCGACAGGTGTTGGGCCTGTGGCGTTCCGACCACGTACAGCATCAGTGTTGCATGCAGACGTTCGACACGATCGATCACACAAGCCAAGTCGGTGGTTGCGTAGTTGTAACCACCATCCTGTTTGCGAATGATGAGCGGCAGCGGTGCGTTGTCCCTGTTGGTGAATCCGGCGGGAAACACCACCTCGGCACCGTCATCGGTAACGAGCAATTTCGCTTCGCGTAGTCGTGTGACCACCGATGCAAGCAAGTCGTTGTACACACTCTCGCCGCGCAAGTCGGTGTGGGTGAGCCTTACACCGAGTTTTTCGTACACGGTGGCGAAGTATCTGGCGCTCTCAGCAACCAACAATTTCCAGAGCCGCAGCGTGTCGGCGTCACCTCCCTGCAACAGCACCACGCGCTGGCGAGCCCGCTCCTGAAACTCAGGCGACGCCTCGAATTTGGCGCGCGCCTGTTTGTAGAACCCGTCCAGGTCTCCCACCGAGAGCTCGCGTGCTGCATCCACCTCTCCCAAATCGATGAGATGTTCGATCAGCATCCCAAACGGCGTCCCCCAATCGCCGATGTGATTCTCGCGAATCACCCGGTGCCCGACTGCTTCACACATCCGCACGAGCGCGTCGCCAATCACCGTGGAACGAAGGTGGCCGACGTGCATCTCTTTGGCAACGTTCGGAGCGGAATAGTCGATGACCACGGTTTCCGACGTTGCCGCTTGATGCACACCGAGGCGAACGTCGCGTGCCGCATCGTGGAGCAACGTGGCGAGATACTCGTTCTCGTAGGTGAGGTTGAGGAAGCCCGGCCCGGCGACGGTCACCGCACTGCACACGTTGCGCAGGTCCAACTCGGCGACGATTTCTTCGGCTACCTCTCGCGGCTTCTTTCCGACACGCTTGGCAAGGCCCATCGCCACGTTCACTTGGGCGTCGGCATGCTCGCTGGGTCGCGCCGCAGTGTCGAGCGCATCGGTCATGTCGGGATACAGACGCGCTACTGCGGCAGCTACGCGCTCGACCACCACCGTCGCCGGATCAGGCATCAGTCGACCCTCGCTCCGAGCGATGCCGCACGATTTGAACGGGTGGCGGGCTTCTCGCGTTTCATCACCCTTTCATTGTTGCCGATGTCGCTTGGATATGGTCGCGACGGGTGCAGCACGGGAAGGGCACGGTCGCAAAGGCCGCGAGATAGCGTCGGTCGCACACGCAAAGTTGCCCTCGTAGCTCAGCGGATAGAGCACTGGCCTCCGGCGCCAGGTGTCGCAGGTTCAATTCCTGCCGAGGGCGCCAAACCTCGGACTTAGGGGCAGGCGCGCACGGCGTCGACGATCACCGAAAAGCCACGGTCGGCATCGATGGTTTCCAACACCGTCACATTGGCCGCTGGGCGATCGATGAGCTGACGATCATCGATCACGGTCATTCCTCGCGTGTGGTTGCCGTGCACGTCGATTGCCACGTGCTTCTGCGAGGTGCCGAAAAGGTCGGGATGGCTGAGTGCCAGCACCGCGCACACATCGTGCATCGCGGCACCCTCGAAACCCACGTGGCGATTCACGTACGTGCCACTGAAGAACCGTAGGAGTCCGGCCACCAACGGCCCCACTCGCGGATGTGCCGACTCCACCGCCGCAATTCGTGGCGGCGTCGCCTGGAACTCGTGCGTGAGGTGCAAACCAGCCATCACGATTGGCACACCACTCATGAACACGGTGGCAGCTGCTTCCGGGTCGAGCCAGACGTTGAACTCCGCAGTGGCGGTGCGGTTTCCGAATCGGCCACCACCCATGAGGGAAATTCCCTTCACTCGCTTTGCCAGGTCCGGGGCCCTGGTGAGCGCAAGAGCGATGTTGGTGAGCGGACCGGTCGGCACCAACCACACGTCGTCACGTGATCGCACCGTGTCGATGATGAAGTCGATGGCGTGAGTCGAATCAGCCGGACGCGATGGCTCGGGCAGAACCGCGCCATCCATACCACTCTTGCCGTGCACATAGTCCGCAAAGACGGGCGGCTGCACCAACGGCCTGTTCGCCCCCGAATGCAGCGGCACATCGGATCCGCACAAGTCCAGGATGATCCGCGCGTTTCGTGTGGTGAGTTCGAGCGGCGCATTCCCCGCAACGGTGGTGACGCCGAGCAGATTGGTGAATCTTGCCGCGACGATGAGTGCAAAGGCGTCGTCATGCCCGGGGTCGCAATCGAGAATGATGTTCGTACGTTTCGACATCGGGCTCGAGCCTAAACCATGGCCACACTCTTACGCTGAAGACATGAGCGAGGTTCGCACCGAAGAATCGCGATTCATTCCCCTGGCAGTGGCGGTAGTGCTCTTGGCAGTGGCACTGGCGTGGGGGTTGCAGCGCGTTGGTGACGGATTTGCTCGGCGCGATGGCGACACGGTGAGCGTTCGTGGCACTGCCCAACGCAATGTCAAAGCCGACCGAGCGGTGTGGAAGTTGTCGGTGTCCCAATCCGCCGACACTCCGGCGAGTGCAATTGCCGGTGTCGCATCCGGGGTTGAAGAGGTGCTGTCGTTTCTGAATCAGAATGCCGTTCCTCGCGATGCCGTTTCGTTGGGCTCCATTTCCAACTACGCCAACAAGGAATACATCGATGGCAACGCATCCGGTCGGGTGTTGTCGTACGAAGCAAGTCGCGAAGTCATCATTCGTCTCACCGATGTCGACAAGGTCAGCGCACTGGCCGCCGATCTCGGCGAGGTACTTGCCCGCGGTGTGAACATCTACACCAATGGCCCCGAGTACTACCTCGACTCACTCGCCGAAATTCGCCCCGAGCTGCTCGCTGAGGCGATGATCGATGCACGTTCCCGAGCGGAGTCGCTCCTAGGGGCCGTTGACGGCAAGGTGGGAGAAGTTCGGTCGGTATCGAGTGGACCG
>Ga0208231_1000098_pt1 | contig 26441 bp, 29 predicted proteins | sample LakMenEpi15Jun12_FD_150702 | JGI IMG/M metagenome (GOLD analysis project Ga0208231, IMG submission 150702) | Freshwater microbial communities from Lake Mendota, WI - 15JUN2012 deep hole epilimnion (SPAdes) | ecosystem: Environmental > Aquatic > Freshwater > Lentic | place: Lake Mendota, Madison...
ATTTGTTTAAAAGCGAAAATATGACTTAAAGTGATAGCTTTGTGAGGATTAGGGATATCATGAAAAAGAGATAAATCAAATGTATCTAATTCATCTCTATCGATATCAATAAATTCGAAATCAGTAATATTATATTTATTTAATTCCTTTATTATGTGTTCTTTTCTTTCTTTTAATTTTTTATAATGAATTATAAAAATTTTCATTTATATCTATAATTAAAACTATTGTTTATATATTTAGGATATTATAATTTCTCTTAAATATCCAAAAGTTTCTATATTTTCAGTTGTTATAATAAAATAACCAACTGGTGATAAAGAACAATTATTAATATTATTACAATCTATATGCGTAGAATCATAATTAGGCATATAAAATTTTAAGTTATTTTTATTTTTAATATATGGATATATTCTTTCAATTGTAAAACTATCTCCATCATTTGTAAATCTACTATCATATGGAATACGAAAATCATCAATAAACATAATAAAATTTTGTGTAATATAATCAATTTCATCATTTAAAGGACAGTAATCATACCAGTGAGCATCAATCCAAAATATAACATTCTTATCAAAAATTGTATTATCATATATTTTATTTAATTGATATAAACTAATAGGAGAACCTATTAATTCTGTTTTTAAATTATCAAGTATTCCAATATTATTTTGTGCTAAATTAAAAAATTTTCATTATTTTCACATGAATAACATTTAATATTTGAAAAATTTTTAGCAACAAAATATGATATATAACCTAAATATAACCCGGTTTCTATAAAATATTCTGTTTTTTCTAAACAATTTAACATTATTTTCATCATAAATAAATCATTATGAAATGGTGTTTTATAACTATTATTTGATTTATCAAAAATAATTTAAAAAAATAAATGTTAAATAATTACAATTCTTTATATTCAAATAAATCATTATATTTATCTTTAAGGATTTTTATTATATAAGGTCTTTCATATATAATAACTTTATTTTTATTATCTGCTAATAATAGTGCTAATTCTAATTTTTGAGAATTTTCTAAAATATCTGATGTATCTTTATAAGTTATATATTTAAATTCAATTGGATTATTTGAATTTTTTAAATTTTCAAATTGAAATAATAAATGAGACAAATTATTTAAATCATTTATATTACATATATTAAAATTATAATTATTCTGTTTACCATATTCATATAATGCCTTATTATCTCTTGGTAAACATGGACCACCATATCCAAATCCATAATTAAAATATTTATTACCAATTCTATTATCACTTCCTATGGCATTTAAAACAATATCTGGATTACAATTTTTATTAACTAAATAATCACCTATCATATTAGCATATGTAATTTTAGTTGTAATAAAACAATTAATAGATAATTTTGTTATTTCTGCTTCTAATAAATTCATTTTTTTATATTTATTTTTATCATTATTTATTAATATTTTATTATAAATATCAACTATTTTATTATAATTATCATCATTATCATCATTATCATCATCTAAACCAATAAGAATAATATCAGGATTAATAATATTATTGATAATACTACCTTGAGCTATAAAAGAAGGATTATAACATAATGAGAAATTATTAGATTTTAGTTTTTCTTTAATAGTATTACAATATTCAGGAATAACAGTTGAATTAATAATAATAATTTTATTTTCTTTATTATTATATTTCAAAGTTTCATTAATAAAATTATTAATATATTTATGATTATATAATCCATTATCTAATGAAGGAGTCTGTATATATGTAAATATTATATTACAATTATTAAAAATATCATTTAAATTATAAGTTAAAATAATTTTTGATTTAAAATTATTAATTAACTCATTTAAACCTGGTTCATTATAATTATAAGTATTATTTTTAATATTATCTAAAATATTTATATTAATATCATAAATATAAACATTATATCCAGCTTTTGCTAAAATAATAGCATAACAAATTCCTAATTTACCAACACCAATAATTCCCAAATTGTTATTCATTATATATTAAACAATATGAAAGTCCTTAAATATTTATAAAAATTTATGATTTTTCAAAAAATTAAAAATAGAAAAATCATTAATTTCATGAAAATTTTCAAATAAATTTTTTATTTTATATGAAATACTATTAGTATCTTTTATTGAAGTCATATATTTAAAATTATATGGATTATATGAATTTTCCATATAATTTTTTAATTTATTTATTTCATTATAATTAATAAAATAAATTTTAGTATTATGATTATCAATTGGTAATAATGTAATAAATGAAGTAGATGATTTATAATGTGATAAAAAGAATGAAAATGGAAAAATATAATATAATTTTAAATTATTATTTTTTATAAACAATCTTGCTTTTTTTTTATTGTAAAAATATTTATAATCTTTAGATATATCATTAAAATATAAATTAATAATATTTAAAATTATATGCATATAATTTACATTTAAATTTATTTCTATAGGATTGATATGATTATTTTTTAAATAAGGAGGATTATTATAAAAATTTTTATAACTCCACCAAATAATATTATTTTTAATTATAGTAGTACCAAAATTATCACTATTATTATAAATAGTATTATGAAATGGACAGATTAAACAATTTTTATTATTAGTTAATTTACTATTTTTAAGATTATTACCAATATGTTTACAAGAATTTATTATAGTAATAGGATTATTTTCATTAGGAAACCATGTAATAAAAGGCAATGTTCCTAATTTAAATTCATATAGATTATTATTATTATTATAAATACCAACTGGGAAAAAATATCTGAAAGTTTGAGGTATAATATATGTATTAGTACATTGAATAAATAATAAAAATAGATATGAATGATAATTAATCATTAATAATAAATATAATAATTATTTTTAAATAGAAATAAGAATGACTATTTTAAATCATGGATATAAGGGTCAAGTAATGGATGTATATAATAGAAAGGATAAAAAGGATACAGATACATTATATTATGAATTATTATCAAGTAAATCAAAAAAATTAAAATTAATAACAATAGATGGTGGAAAATATATTAGAATAAATAAAAGAAAAGATGTGATAGCATATGAAAATATATTAGAAATATTAAGAAATATGGATGGTATATTAGTTAAAAAATTTATATATATATCATATATATTTGGAACAAAAAAACATAATTTTAATAATGAATTAGATGGATATAAAAGTTTAATAAAAATTTTTAAAGATAAAATAGAAGAACATACTACAATAAAAGAAGGATTTACATATAAAGGTAGAAAAATATATGGAATGATATTTAATAATGATTATTATATATTTTTAGAAAAATGTTTTAAAAATTTAGAAGAAATTAAGTTTACACAATCATTATTAGATAAATGTACAAAAGAAATAATGGAAACTTTAAATATATTAAATGGAAATAATTATATACATAATGATTTAAAACCTAATAATATAATTTTATGTAAGAATAGATTTAAAATAATAGATTGGGAATCATCAAATGAGGTAAGAAAACAATCAAAAACATTTATTGATACAAAAAATGGAAATATTGTATTTAACCATCCTTTAAAATTTTATAATAAAGGAATTCCTTATTTTTTATATCAATATATGTATGATATAGATTTTGTACATTATAAATTTTTAGTAAATAAAAAAGCACCAAAAGAATTAAAAGAAAAAATAGATAGTTCAATGGATGAATTATATGAAAAAAGTAATAAATTAAGTTATAAAAATAGTAAACTATCAATTACAAATTATAGAACTATAGATGAGATAGAAGAAAATAAATATTATTATCTTAAATTGTATGATTATTATGCCTTTGCTGTAACAATATATTATTTAGCAGAAGTAAATAAACTTAATTATAATAAAAAAATAATAAATCCTATATTTAAAAAGTTTTTAATAAAAATGATTTAAGAATAATTTATATTAATTAGTTAGGAAATAAATCCTATAAGATGACCACTAATTATCAATTTCAAGAAAAACTACGAAAACAACGTGAAAATCCTGAAACATCACGTGCTGGTCTAAAATGGGAAACAGAAGAAGATAATGTTCTAATTGATAAAATTAAAGAAGAGGTATCATTTTCAGAAATTGCTAGACAACTTCAACGTACAGAAGGTAGTATTAAAACACGACTTATTGTAAAAGCATTGTCACTAGTAGATGACGATCATTCAATTACACTAGAAGAAGCAGCCTCACGATTTAAAATTACAACACAAGATATTCAAGTATATCAAGCAAATAAAAAGAAACGTCAATTTCAACGAATGGTAAATCATCCAGTAAATCTTCAAATGGTATATTCACTACTACTGGAAATTAATTCTAAACTACAATAATTATATTGTTTTTTTTTATTTTTATAAATATATAAAAACTGATTTATATATTAATTTATTAAATAAATGGAAGAATTAAGAAATATAGAATTAAATACATATAAATTATTTTCATTAAAAGATTATATAACATATGCTAAAATGTTAAAAAATTATGATGGCGATACAGCAAATATTATATTTATGTTTGAAGGAATACCTATGCATGTAAAAGCCAGACTATATGGATATGATTGTAGTGAAATGAAACCGTCATTAAATGATCCAAATAGAGATGAAAAAAAGAAAAAAGCATTAGAAGCAAAGAAACGACTATGGTATTTATGTACAAAAGAAGAAGAAGAAAAAAGTCATAAAACATTAATTAAAATTAAATGCGGCAATTATGATAAATATGGTAGATTATTAATTACAGTATTTAATGAAGACTATGAAATAGATCCTGTTAAAACAAATGACGAATTATTTAAAGATTCTATAAATAATCAAATGATTAATGAAGGTCATGGATATACTTATTATGGAGGAACTAAACAAGATTTTTAATTATTTTATAAAATAAATAACAGTAGCAAATATTATTAATAAAATACTAATAATAATTAAAGAAGCAATAATAGCAAAATAAATAATGAAAAACCAATATAAAAATGATTCTTTATTACCATAAGCACAATTACAATTTTTTCTAATTTCTCTTAAATATAAGAAAAGTTTAATAAACATTATTAAGGTTACTAAACTAATAATAATTTTTATTATAAACATAGGTGGATAGGATACAAACATATCCCAACATTCAAAATTACTTACACTAAATAAAATAATAATAACTATATAATAAAATATCATAAATACAAACCATTCTTTTACATAATCTTTATATGGTATTTTAGAACAATCACAATTTGCTAATTTTTCAATCTTTGATAAACTGGTAATAATAATTATGAATAAAATAATACCTAAAGTTAATGATATAAATAAGGGAATATTTCCTGTTTCACATTTAACAGATAACTTTGATGATTTTGTAGATAATGTTCGCATTTAAACTTTCTAATATTTGTTATTATTTTTATTTTTTTACTTTAATATTAATAGATTATGCGAACTAAAATATATAAAGAATATAAGGATATAAAAGATACAGATAAATTACTTAAACAACAGGTATTTTTATCAACATATATAGATAATGAGTATGATAATATTGATAGAATGTTATTATTTCACGGAATAGGATCAGGAAAAACGTGTAGTTCAATAACAATAGCTGAGACTATAATGAAAAAACGACCTCAAATGGAAGTATTAGTTATATTACCGGCAAGATTAAAAACTAATTTTATAGATGAATTAATATCAGAAACATGTGGATTTAATAAATATATATCAGTAAATGAATATGCTAAATATATTGATGAAAAAACTACAAAAAAAGAAAAAGAACAAATACGTAAAATATTTTTAAAAAGAATTGAAATAAAATATAATATAATATCTTATGAAAGTTTAAGAAATCAATTATTAAAAACAACAAATTTAGAAGAAACTATAAGAAAAATAACAAATAATAAAATAATAATAATTGATGAAGTACATAATTTAATATCATCAGGAATTGATAAAGATAAACTTTTAGAAATAATTGATAATAATAAAATAAAATCAAAAACAAAACAAATAAATAGTGTAATATTGAGATTATTAACATATTATACAAAAGATCAGAAATCTACAAAAATGTTTTTATTAACTGCTACACCTGTATTTGATAATTATGGTCAATTTATACAATTAATGTTAAATTTACGTCCAGATTTATTAAACGAAAATATTCATAAATCAGCAACAGATATTAAAAAATATATAAATTATCTTAAAGGAAAAATAAGTTTTTTTAAAATAAAAGATAAAAGTGCTTATCCTAAAGTAATAACTAATAATGTACATATTACAATGAGTGATACTCAACGTGAATTAATAGAAGATGTTAAATATAAAAATTCTAAAGATAGTTTATCAGATAATGATGATGAAAAAGGTAATATGTTTTGTGTAGGAGAAAGACAACTTGCTATATCAACATATGATATTAGTAAAGCAAAAAAAATATATGAAAATTTGAGTGAATATGCTCCAAAAATAAAAGCAATAATAGACTTTATTAATCAATATCCAGGTAAACATTTAGTTTATAGTAATTTTATAAAATATTGTCTTGAATTAATTACATATATATTAGAAAAACAGGGATGGAGTAATTATACAAAGAATGGTATAAATCCTTATAAAACATTTGTATTATGGGATGCTTCTTTAAATGATGAATCTAAACAAAATGTTAAATCAATATTAAATTCACCTGATAATATTGATGGTAAAAATATAAGAGTTATATTAGGTTCTCCTTCAATAAAAGAAGGTGTATCATTTAAACATGTTCAATTTTTACATCAGGTAGATCCTGTATGGAATACATCAGCAAAAGAACAAATAGAAGGAAGATGTATTAGATATAAATCTCATGAAGATATTCCATTAGAACATCCTTTTTTAAGACGATCAGTAAATATATATAATTATATTTTAATTAGTCAGGAGAATGATATAGATGAAAATGGAGTAAAAGATACGTGTGAATATAAAATATATTATAAAATAATGCCTAAAAAAGAGGCAATAATAAATATATTAAATAAATTATTATCAAAAGTTTCTTTAGATTATTATTTATGGACAGCAACAGAGGAATCACCAAAAAGTCATTCTAAATCATCTATAATATCAGTATCAGAGGAACAAATGGAATTATCAAATTTGTTAAAAAAGAAGAAGAAAAATTATATAGATGAAAAATGTCCACCTGGAAAAATATTAAATCCTTCAACTGGAAAATGTGTAAAAATAGATGGTAAAATTGGTAAAAAACTATTATCTGGTAAAAATGATGATAAACAAGATAAACAAAAGCCAATTTATACAAAAGAAATATGTTTAGAATGGAAAAATAATAAATTACGAAATCCTATAACAAAACGTAAAATAGAAGCTAATAAAAGTGTCTATAATACTTTTAAAAAGAATTGTAGTGATGTAGTAACACCTAAATTTCAATAGTTTTTTTATTTTTATGTAATATTATAAGATATGACATTTTTTGATGTTATAATAAATAATGATTATGATAATTCATATTTATTAAATAAAACATCTTTTAATATAACAAATATAAATGATATTAAACGAATTGATTTAAAAGATTTAATGTCATCATTAAATAATTTTGAAATATTAGGAAGTACAGCAAATGCTATAGCAACATTAATAGAATATGATATAAATAATTTTAGATGTTCTAGAATGTTTTTATATTATATAGAACGATTAGATACAGATACATATAATATTAATAATTCAATAAAAAAAATATTAGAATATGGATATTGTTCTTATGAAGATTATGAATATGATGTTAATAAAATAAATATGATTCCACCTGATGAAATATTTGAAAAAGCAAAAGAAAATAAATATAAATTTGATATAATTAAAATAAAAAAAGATTTACAAAGTTTATTATTATCATTAATAAACAATGAACCATTTATGGTTAGTATAAAAGTATATGAAAGTTTTGAAATATTATTAAAAAATAATCAAACAAAGATTAAGATACCAAAATCAAAAGAAAAATTAATAGGAGGTATAACAATAGTAGTATGTGGTTTTGATATCAATTCACATATATTTATAATTAGATATTTAAATATGTATTTAGAACTTCCTTTTTTTTATTTATTAAAAGATGATTATTCTAGTGATTGTTTTATATTTATATTAAGATCATTTTATAAAACATTAATAAAAATAGATAATAATATAGATAGTTCATCATCTATAATAAATAATAAAAAAATAACAGATTTACGTAATAATTTTCCAGAAGTATATGATCAGGGTAAAATAGGAAGCTGTACAGCAAATGCTTTATGTTCAATATTTGAATATGACAGTAAATATAATTTTAGAGGATCTAGATTATTTTTATATTATAATGAAAGATTATTAATAAATGAAACAGATAAGGATGAAGGTGCTTATCTTATTGACGGAATTACTTCATTACAAACTCATGGAATATGTGATGAAAAATACTGGGAATATATAATAGAAAATATATATACAAAACCAACAAATGAAGCATATATAAATGCTAAAAATAATTTTATAATAGAAGCATTTACAATTTCAAATAATATAGAAACAATAAAAGAATGGTTAGATAAAAATGAACCAATAGCAACAGGTATACCAATATATAGTAATTTTATATCTTCAAAAACTGGAATAATAGAAAATCCTAATAAATCTGATAAATTATTAGGAGGACATGCTGTAATTATATGTGGATATAATGATTTTGATGAAAGATTTATAATGAGAAATTCATGGGGAACTCATTGGGGTGATAATGGATATTTTTATTTATCATATTCATATATATTAAATATAAATAATATAGAATTATGGATAATAAGTAAATCTAAATTTTATTCTCAATAATTTTTAATCTATTATTTAATTCTTTAATACCTTCTACTAATAATCCTACCATATTACCATAAGAAATATTATAATAATTATTAGAAGTTTCATTATTAATATTAATAACTTCAGGAAGTATATTCATAACTTCTTGAGCAATTAATCCTGTTTCAGTTTTACCAGTATCTGTTCTTTTATATATATATCCATTTATTTTTTCAATTTTGTTAATTGAATCAGATATTTTTATAATATTTTCTTTAAGACGAATATCTGATACATTACCAACAGTACCTTTTACAAATATATCTTTTTCTACATTAATATTACATGAGAAATAAGCATTATCTCCAACATTTAAAATAAAACCATTTTTAGATATAGCATTACTACCAATATTAATACTAATATTTTCATTAGGATAATCAGATGCTATACATTTAAAAAATGGTGTATTATTAATAGTTGAAAAATTAATATTACCATAAACATTTAACATACAATCAGATGTATAAATATTATCTTTAAAATAATTATCCCAATTATTAGGATTTAAATTTTGTTGCATAAGAAATCTATAAGGATAACCTAATGATATTTTATTAGTATAATTATTAGGAATTTCTTGAGGTTTAAGATCAAAAATGATATTATTATAACTACCAAAAGAGAATTGATTATTTAATTTATCATTAAAATTTGTATGTTTAAAAATAATTCTATTATTAACATTATCAATTAAAGAAAAATTATCAGAATTAAGATAATTTTTATTATTACTGTTAATATTAATAGAATAAGAAGAATTTAAATTAGACATGATTATAAAAGGATAATTATTACTATTATAGCCATTAATAGAGATAGATGGATTATTATTACTGTTAAAAGAATTAACAGATAAACCAGTAATATTATTAATAATATTAATATTTAAATTGGCGGAATTTGAAGAAATATTAACATTACTACCTATAATAACTTTAATATTAGGATTAAAAAGATTTGAATTAATAATTAAATTACAACCATATATAGAATCATAATAAAAATTACTTCCAATAATATTACTAGAATATATAAATGTTGAAAATAAATTACTATTAATACAATTATCAATAGTTGCTGAATTAACTAAAAGATTAGAAGTAATATTAGAATTAATAAATGCTTTATTAATATTAGATAAATTACATAAACTAAAATTTATATTATTTTTACCATCAACAGCTGAAATATTGGCACATTCTAAATTATTAAGTCTAGATTTTTTATTAACATATAAATAATAATTATCAGAATTATCTTTATCACCTAATGATAATTTTCCATCAGATGTTAAAGATACACTAAAATTATTATTAGATGTAGCATAAATTAAATCAGAAGGTTTAATATAAACATAAGTAAGATAATCTACAAATGATTTTAACTGATATAATCCTTTTTCTATATATAATCTTTGAATAATAAAAATACTAAAACTATTAATATCATTAGGATTAAATGAATAAACTCTTTTTTTTATTTCTTTTAAATATAAAATAGAAGGATTATTGATAACATTAGAAAGTATTGTATTAGGTTTTAATAAATAAGAAGTAATAATAATTTCTTTATAATTAACATAACTACTTTCAATAATTGGAGAAATGGATGTATCTATAGCGATAAAATTAGGATATTTAATAGTATAATTAATAACATAATCAACATCATTAAAATTAATACCAATAATAGAAGGATAACTATAAATATTATAAGGAACAATAGAACTAATATTATATGTATTTATATAATCATTATTAATAAAATTAATAACAGATATTTCATAGATAGGTGGATTATCAGCAGTAGCATCATAAATAGTAATATTAGAAGTTATAGTAGGAATAAAATTATCATAATTAGTTTCAATAGTACCTATAATAACATCTTCATTATTATAAATAGGTTTATATTCATTAGTAGCAATAAAAGTAAGATCAATGATATTAGAAGTTCTGTAATTTGAATTTCTATCATAATTTAGATTAATGTTAATAACAGGATTATTTAAAATATTTCTATTATCATCACGAACATCTATAGATATTTGATTTTTAATATAATCAGTACCAATACCAATATAACCTTTATTATTTATAATAAATTTATCATTATATTTATTAATATTTGAACAAATCTGAATAAAAGAATTACTGTCATAATTATTTAATTTAATATCGATAGGTGCGGTGGCATAATTAGAACCAATACCAATATAACCATTTTTATTAATAGAAAAAATTTTATTACTGGAATTATCATTAATATTTTTATTATAAATATCAATAATATTACAATCAATACTATATTTATTAATAATTAATGATGGATTTGGATAAATAGTATCATTATCAATAATTATTGAATTTTTTACAGTATAAGTAGAAACTAATAAATTTTTAAAAGTGGCATAATCGATAATAATAGGAGAATTAGGATTAAATGCGTTAATATTACTAACAATAAGAGATTTAGAGTCATTAATAATAAGATTATCATCAAATTTAATAATAGAAGAATTGATAGTTAATTTATTAGAATTATTAAAATTAACTTTGAGATCATTATTAGTAACTTTAAAATTAATATTATTGTTATTATTAACAATATTAAAACTATTATTAATATTAGAAAGATTAATATTAAGATTAGAATTAATATTAGTAATATCTTTAAAAGTGTTAATATTGGATTTTATAACAATATCATTAATAAAAAAACTTTGTTTATCATTAGCTTTAAATATATTAGAATTATTATAATTAAAGCTAATAAAAGAATTAGAAATACCGATTTCGCCTATATTTTTATAATTAATAACAGCATCATTATAAGAATTACCATCAACATTAATATTAATAATATTAGAATTATTATATGAATTAAATTTTAGTCTATTATCATTAATATTTTCATTTGTTAGATTGCCAATAACAATTGACATATATCTATTTTAAAATATTATATCTTTTATTTTTTAAATATAAAAACTATTTAAGGATAAGTTATATTATAATAAATAGAAAATGTATAAGTATTATTGATTATAATATTTGATTTATTTTTATTAATTAAAGCGGAGGGTTGCCCGAGTGGTCTAAGGGGGAAGACTTAAGATCTTCTATGCGTAAGCATGCGTGGGTTCGAACCCCACACCCTCTACATTTTTGTAGTAATACTCCGCTGTAATTATTTTATTTATTAATAATAATAATGGAAGAAATAGATAAAGAAATAAAGACATTATTATTAACACCAACAACAATAGAAATAACATATGAAAATGATATAGAAGAAATAGTAAATAAAAATGCTGAAGGATATAAAAAACTATATGATGCTTGGTTATTAGAACAACCGATGTTTATATCAGATATATATAAAACACAGATGAGAGATTTAAATTTTGCGGCAAGAAATAATCAGACATCATTAAATAATTTAAATATATTTTTGAGTGAAGATAATTATACAGAAGCATTAAAATTTATTACATATATGAGAAAAAGGGATTTAACATATGAAAAACAAAAATGGACAGTATTAAATCCATAATTTATTTTTTTTATTCATAAAAATAAATTAAAATGAATGAATTATTGATAGATATGAATTTAGATGACTTTAATAATAATTATAAAAATAAAATATTAATAAAAAAAAATACATTAGGATATGATGATATTATAAATTATATAATAAATTCTTATAAAAATAATCCATTTGATATAAATATAGATATAATTACAAATATACCAAATATAGATTTAAAAACAAATGATATAGTATGGGATAATTTAATAAATATAGAAAATTTTATATTTAAAGAATTATTTAATTATTTTAATTTATTATCTTTAGATATAATTAAAAGTTTTATTTTTATATATTATAATGATGTATTTGATTGTTTAAAAGATTATATAAATAATAATTATTATATAGATATAAAAAAATATAGTAAAAGGGAATTTTATTTAAATTTAATAATATTTACAATATATTTTAATACTAATATATATAATGATGTATATAATAAAATTAAAATATATATATTAAATAATACTTTAATAATTATATAAAAACAATTAATGAAATTATATATAAATGATAGTAGGTGGTATTTTAGTAACAATAGCATTAATTACATATATATTTTATAGACCTAAATTACCAAATAAAGGTAGTTTAAGTTATTATAGATATAATTGGAAAAAAATATCATTATTATAATAAATAATTAATAATAGTAGTAGCTTTTGTTTTACCTATTTTATCTATTTTAGTTAATAATTCTATTTTATCAGAAGACTCATTTAAAGCATTTATTAAAGAAACTAAAGAAGGATATTTATTATAAATATTTTTTGCGATTTCTTTAGAAATAGAAGGGATTTGTGATAATTGTAATAAATAACATGTTTTTTTATCTATATTTTTATTTTTTTCTGTTTTGATTTTACAATTATCAATATAATCATTGGTATTATCATTATTAATAAAATTTTCAGGTTTATCTATAATTTTAGTAGATAATAAAAGTAATAAAGTAACTGTATCATCTAAATTATTTGTAAATAATATATTAATTTTATCTCTATATAATGTATGTAAATATGAACTAGTTAATATTTTTTGATTATTTTTATTTTTAATAGAAGTTATATTATCACCTTCTATTATATAATTTATAGAATTAGCATTTATTGTTTTTAATCTAATTTTTTGTTCTTTATATCTACCATCTTTAATAGATGCCAATAAATCATTAGTAGTTTTTCTTTCATAAATATATAAATATGAAATATCATTATAAAAAAAAGATATATGAATATCACCTATATCTAATTGTTCTTTAATTATTTCAATTTTATCATTATATATATCTAAATCTCTGTCTTTAATAATAGAAAATAAAGAAGTTTCTCTATTATCAATTATAATTTTAATCATTTTTTTAATAATATTATAATGAGTTTAATCTTTATTTTAATTTTTTACTAATAGCAATATCTTCATATTCTTTTGAATAATCCCAATAATTGTAATATGATAAATTATTTAAAGGATAAATGTCATATTTTGCTACCCATGCTCTATTTTTAGTAATAACATCTTCTACTAACCATTGATCATTAATAGCAGTAATATATCTAAGTTTAGCATATTGAGGAATATTATCTTCATAAAAATTGTATTTCATCATAAAAAACATATCTGTTATAGAAGTCATTTAAATTTAATTATGAAATATAAAAACAATAATCATTTTTTATTTAATATAATTATATAATAATAGAAATATGTATAAAGAAATAAAACCAAATAATTGGATTTTACCAAATCGTATAGGATATAGTGAAAAAATATTTAAAACGTTTAAACCTGAAAATTATTTTTTAAATTTGAAAAATAAACTTAAATGTAAATGTGATGATGATAAATGTGAAATAGATGATAATAAATTAAATTTATATCCACAACAACTTCTAATAAAAGATTATATGTATTTTAATAGTCCTTATAGAGGTATATTATTATATCATGAATTAGGTGCTGGTAAATCTGGAGCATCTATAGCAGCAGCAGAAGGTTATATAAATAAAAAAAAAATATTTGTCTTAAGTCCAGCATCATTAGCTGTTAATTATGAAAATGAAATAAAAAAATTAAGTTCAATTGGATTAAATTTAAAGAAAGATTGGAATTTAGTAAGTGTAAATAAAACAAATGATGAAGTACAAAAAATATTATTAAATAAATATGCTATTGATATATCTATAATAAAAAAGGATGGTTTAATATGGATTCCCATGTATGAAAATGATATTCCTAATGCTAAAATATTAAAAACAAAAGTAGATGACAGTGATAAATCTTTAATTGATTCAATTATAAGTCATATAATTAAAAATAGATATACTTTTATATCATATAATGGTTTAACTGCTAAAAAAATAAAAGAATTAGGTCAATCACCGTTTGATAATTCATTTGTAATAATAGATGAAGTACATAATTATGCCAGTAGAATAGTGAATGGAAGTAAATTAGCACAAGACATTTATACTAAATTAATGAATGCTACAGATTGTAAAATAATATTATTATCAGGTACACCTATAATTAATAATCCATATGAAATAGCAACAATAATAAATTTGATAAGAGGATATATGAATGTATATGAATTATTATTAGTTAAAACATCAAATATTATAGATGAAGTAGATTTAAATAAAAAATTAAAAACTTCTAATTTATTAAATATAGTAGATGAAATTACAATAGATAATGAAAATAATAAAATATTAATAAGTTTATTACCAAATGGTTATAAAAGAGAATCTGAAAATAGTTTAACTATAATAAAGAGTGATTGGACATATAATAATAAAAAGGCAATAGATAATATAATAAAAAGTTTAAATAGTATACCAAATATAAAAATAGGTTCAAAATATAATACAATATATTATAGTGCTCTTCCAAATAAAAAAGAAGAATTTGATAAGATATTTTTAGATAAAAGTGATGAAGATAATCCTAAAATAACAAATAAAGATTTATTTATGAGACGAATATTAGGAAGTTTAAGTTATTATAGTATAAGTGGAAGTGAATTATTTCCAAATAGAAATCCAGATATAATAAGAAATTTAAAGATAACTGATACTCAGATAAAGAAATATATCGAAGTTAGAGATATTGAAAGAAAAATGGAAAGTGGAAAAAAATCAGGTGTTCTTGATAATAAAACTTCAGTTTATCGTGCTTTTAGTAGAATGGTTTGTAATTTTAGTTTTCCAGAAAATATAGAAAGACATTATCCTATGGATATTAAATATTTAGTTAAAAAAGAATTAGATGATGCTATAGAAGAAAAATTAAGTGATACAAAAGATAAAGCTCCTAAAATAACAGATAGATATGAAAAAGAACTAAAAGATGCGATTACTAAATTAATAAAAGGAGATTATTTATCATATGATAATGTTAAAAAAACATTAAGTCCTAAATTTGCTAGTATGTATGATGATATTAATGATTCGCCTGGATCAGTATTAGTATATTCTCAGTTTAGATCAGTTGAAGGATTAGGCTTATTTAGTGAATTTTTAATAAAAAATGGTTTTAAACAAATTGATTTAAAGAAAAATAGTGGTAAATATGAATTAGTAGATACCGAAATATTTGATGAGAAATATGATAATAAACGATTTGTAATATTTGATTCCGATAGAGATAAAACTAGAATATTGATGAGTTTATTTAATAATGAATTAAAAGATGTACCATTGGAAATTTCACAGTATATTTCAAATGAAAAAGATGAATTATATAAAAAAGGTAAATTAGTTAAATTATTTTGTATTACAGCAAGTGGTGCTGAAGGAATATCATTAAAAAATGTAAGAAGAGTTCTTATAATGGAACCATACTGGAATAATATTAGAATAGATCAAGTAATAGGAAGAGCTATTCGATCATGTTCACATCAATTATTACCACCAGAAGATAGAAATGTAACTGTATATAAATATATAATGGAATTTACAGAAGAACAAATACAAAAAAATTATTCAATAAATACAGTAGATAAAGGTATAACAACAGATGAACATATTGCTATGATGGCAAATAAGAAAATGGATTTAATAAATCAGTTTTTAAAATTTTTAAAAGCAAGTTCATTTGATTGTATTATAAATTCTGTTCAAAATAAACCATTAGAAAATGGATATAAATGTTATAATTGGGCAATAGGTGTAAATAATGATGATTTATCATATACACCAAATATAAAAGATGATTATAAAATAATGAAACATAAAAAATATCAAATATTAAAAAAAAATAAAGGAAAAGTTATTTTAGATAAAGATAATGAAAAATATGTAATAGTAGATGGTAAAACATATAACTATTATAGTTATAAAGAGGCGGGTATATTAATACCAGAACAAATATAAAAGTAAATTAATATAAATAAATAAGTTTTATAATAAAAGAAATGACTTCAAATAAATGTATTTATAGATATATAAGTACAGGAAGATCATGTTGTTTTAGAACAAAAGACAAATACTGTAATCTTCATAGTAATAATAGAAATAATATATATGAAATTATAAATGAGGCAACGGATAATAATTATAAATTACAAACAGATGATATTTATAAAATTTATAAATATATATATGATAATGAAAAAATATTTGTTAAAGAATTAATATTTAAAACATTTTTAAAAATAATATATAATAAACATATAAATACATTAATAAGATTATATCCATATTTAATAATTAAAAATAATAAAGAAATAATATATGATAAAATATATCAATTAAATAAAAATACATATGATATATCAAAAAAACTAAATGAAAATAAAATAATAAAAATTCAGGATTTATTTAGATATCAAATAATAAAAGATCATATTTATAATAAAAATATAGAAAATAAAATAAATAATAATGAAGATCCATTTACATTTGATAATATAGTAGATATAAATATAAAAGAACGATTTATATATAATGATGGTATAAATTATTATTGTTTTAAAGCCTTAGAATTATTATATTTTATAGAAACAAAAGAAAATAACTGGAATCCATATACAAAAAAAGAATTTGAACCTAATATAATATATAAATTAAAATTATTTATAAAATATAATAAATTAATTATTAAAACTGAAAATAATAATTGGACATCTGTAATTCAAGCATATACAGATGTTTCTCAATCATTAGAAAAAATAGGATTTTATAATAATACAGAATGGTTTCTTAAATTAACAACAAAACAAATAAAAAATATAATAAGATTATATAAAATAATATCAGTAAATGATGATATATATTTTAAAGACGAAAATATACATGAAAATAATATATTTTTTGATTTTGCTAGAGAGATAATAAAATTATTTGAAGATGGCAATTCACATTTCATTTTATGTTGTAATTTTATAAAGGCTTTAAGTATATATAGTAATGATTTTTATAATAATTTACCCGACTGGATGTCAGATATAGAAACGCCAATTAATTTAAATATAAATAATAGAGATAATATATTTAATAGATTATTAAATAATATGGAAATAATTTATTTAATAAATATAATTGATAATTAACTTATTGCTAATTTTAATTCAATATATTCTTTATTATTATTACATCTTCTAGTAACAATTTCTATTGTATTTTTTAATATATTATGTTCAAAATAAACAATAATATATTTATCATTAATTTCAATAACTATATAATTATCATATGTACCAATATACCAATTATCCATATTTAATTTTCTAGAAATTTTACATCCAAATTCTCCTAAATTATAATAATCTATATCAATTGGATTATTAATTAAAAATGAACTAACAGCATAACTATCTGTTATAAAATACACTTTTTTAATTTCATTAATAATATTATCAATATTAGACATTTATTATATTTTATTATTATAATATATATCAGTTTTTATTTATAAAAATGGTATATCAATTTAATGAAACTGATGAAAAAAAAGAAGAAAGTAATAATTATTATACATATAAAAGAAAATTAAGAATTAGTATAACAGGATTTATTTTATATTTATTATTATCTACAACTATTTCATTTAAAGTACTTAATTTAATATTAGAACAATTTGTAAATATAACAATATTAAATGAAAAAAATGAACCTTCAATTTTATCTAAATTTATTATGGCTTTTATTATAGCTATAATATTATTTATTTTTTAGCTCTACCTTTCTTTTTAGTTTCTTCTACTGTAACTTCTTCTTTTTTTTCTTGAGGAATATCTTCTACATATTCTTCATCATCACTATTTTCTAATTTAGTATCATTTAGACTATTAACAACTTCTTTTACATCATTTTCTTCTTCTTCATCATCTTCTTCTTTCTTTTCAGTATCACTATCTTCAATAAAATTAATATCATTTGTAATTGATCTTTGAAATTTACCTGTAATTAATTTCCAGGTACATCCAAATTTACCTCCAGCAAACCAAATACTATTTAATTCTACAATTAATTGAGCTTTTCCACCTTTTAGTTTTGTAACAATATCAAGTAGATCAATAGCTTCTCCATTCATATTATAACTATTGAAACTAAATTTGTCATTATCATTATCATATGGAAGTTTAAAACGAATAGTTGGTGGATATTTACCAACAACTTTACCAGTTGCTTTATCTTTATCTACTTTAATAATTGGTGAGAAAAGACGTGCTAGAATAGCTTTATTGTTGTCAAAATCATCTTTAAACCATGATTGTCTAAATTCATAAGCATCATCTACAATTTTAGTTTCAATTTCTTTAAGTTTATTTAGAAATTCATTAATTTTAATATTTTCTTCATATCCTTTAAAAGAAAGATTAATATCATATTTTTTATCTTTCTTTTCAATTTTAGCTACATCAATTTTAGCATTCTTATCTTCATAACTTCCTTCATTTACACCATATGGTAGATACATTACAGGAGTTTGAACACGAAGTTTTCCACTACCTCCAACTGAAGGATCAAGATAATTAATATATACAGTTTTTGCTCCAGATTTTAGTAATTTTGGTTCAGAATATTTAAGTGATGTAACTTTAATTGATTTTGGAAGAATGGGCGAAGACATTTTGATTCTTGATTAATATTTATATTTAATCTTTATATAAAATAAAAATCATTTTTTTATTTTTTTTTCTTTGGTTTTTTTTGATTTTATATTATAAATACTAGAATGTTTTAATATATTTATATCAGTATATGTATGATTACTATAAATAGGAGCTGCTAAAAAATGATTATCGGTCTTTGTATTTTTATTCATTATATTAATCTATTATTATTATATAATAAAAAATGATTTATAGTTATATCATTTATATAAATATTATAAATGAGTGTAAATATAAATAATAAACATGAAGTAAGAAATAAATTAATAGAATTATTTAAATCCGATTTAGATTTATCAGATATTGAATCAAGAGATCTAGAAATTGGTATATTTAATTCATCTATTGATTATGCGAATTCTATTAAAATTCCTTTATCATGGACATGTGATTTATTTTCAGATACTTATCTTAATATAGCAATTAGTGTTTATTCAAATTTAAATAAAGATTGTTATATCAAAAATGAAAAATTATTAGAAAGATTAAAAAATAAAGAATTTCCTCCTCATAAATTACCTTATATGAGTTGTGAAGAAATGTTTCCAGAAATATGGAAAGATATTTTAGAAAAATTAGAAAGAAAAATTAAAGGAGCTTATGAAATTAAACAAGTTTCTATGACAGATGCTATTAAATGTGGTAAATGTAAAAATAATAAAGTTACTTATTATGAATTACAAACTAGAAGTGGTGATGAAGCAATTACGCAATATTTTAATTGTATTTGCTGTGGTCATAAATGGAAATGTTAAGAATTTTTCTTTAATTTACTTACTAATAATTTAATTATATAATCCTTATCATCTTTCATTGTTTTACTACCAGATTCTTTAATTGTTTTACTAGGTTCTTTAATAGTTTTCATAGATTTACTACCAGATTCTTTAATAGATTTCATAGATTTACTGGCAGATTCTTGAATAGATTTCATAGATTTACTGGCAGATTCTTGAATAGTTTTCATAGATTTATAACTGGTAATCTTTTTTCCTTTTTTTACATAAATAAGAATTTTATCATCATTATTAAAAGAAAAACAACTAATATTAGATTGAGGTAAATTACATGTTTTATTATTAAAACATTTTTCTTTTAACATTTCACTTTTCTTTTGATTCCAATTATATTTAATAATTGAACAATTTGATAATATATTAAAATTAAAATAATTATATACATATTTTTCATTATTACATTTAAATCCAATAGTAGCAGTTGGATTATTTAATATACATAATTCTAATTCATAACTATCATCATTTAAACTAATAACATCATCATAATTATCTATACCAATAAAGTTATAATCATAATATATAGAATTATATTTAATTGCTTTATTTGGATTTTTTTTATAAAACTCATGATATTTATTTATTAATATTTTAGATTTAGAATGTAATTTAGAATGATATAAAATAATAACGTCAGGTGTATCTGTTAATTTATCTTTAAGATTTTCATCATCAGTTTTAATTATATAATTATTAGTAAATGAATCAAATAATAAAGTAATGTTTGTAATATTTAATAAATTATATACATATGAAATATGTTCAGGAGTCCATTGAGATGTTTTATATGATTTAATATTTAAAGATAATAAAAGATCTATAGGAGTAGTTTTAGAATATATTTTTTTAGTATCAATAGATTCAATTAATTTTAATATAAAACTTTTAAATAAATTTGAATTAGATAAATATTTAGATTTTTCAGATATTATTTTTTTAAAATATTCACTAAATATTAAAGAAATGATTATAGAATTTAAATATGCTTGATTAAAATGAGGTATTACAGTAAAATTACAATCCATCTTAATTCTATCTATTTTAAGATATATAAATAATAATTATAGTAATAAAATAATGGAAGGCCTTAATAATTTAGGTTCAACGTGTGCTATTAATAGTTTAATTCAAATATTTGTAAGAAATGATAAATTAAGAAATTTAATTTTAGATAGTAATACACCAGAAGGATCATTTACAAATGAATTAAAAGAAATAATAGATTTATTATATAATAAAAAACATTCATTGAGTCCTGATAAATTTATTAATTGTTTATATTCTAAATTTAATGGTATATTTAATAGATATGAACAAATAGATATTAATGAATTATGGTTTTATATTTATAAAATAATAAATGAAGAAACATTTTATGAAAATAAAAATAAAATAAATAAAAATGAAATTAAAAATTTAATAGATGATTATGAATATAATTTAAATATTTATAATGATAATAAAAAAAGTAATATAATGAATTTAGTTCAAGGTTCATATATTAATATAATACAATGTTCAAATTGTAATAATAAAACTCATTTATTTGAACCTTTTATAACATTATCATTAGATATTGAAGATAATTCTACTATAATAGAATTAATAGTAAATTTTATGAAAAATGAATATAGAGAAAAAGATGATTGGTATTGTGAAAATTGTAAACAAAAAACAGCATATATTAAAACTACTAGAATATGGAAAATTCCAGAAGTTTTATTTATATCATTAAATAGATTCAAAGATATAAATAAAAAAAATAATAGTGAAGTTATTATAAATGAATATATAAATTTTAATGAAGGAACAATTCTTAATCAAACAAATGATATTAAATTTAAATTAGATTCAGTTGGATTACATTATGGTAATATTGATGGAGGACATTATACAGCATTATGTAATATGAAAAATGGATTATATCATTTATTTAATGATAATAATGTAAATGTTATAAAAGAAAAAGACTTATTTAATAATTTTAGAAGTTGTAATGCGTATTTAGTTATTTATAATAGTATAAACAACACATAATGATTCAGATGATATAAAATTAAATTCATTATTAACTCCATAATTAAATGTAGTTATATTATTCCAATTAAATTTTAATAAATTATTATTATTTATATCATATATATATTTTTCATTATTATAATGAAATAATATAATATAATTATCATTTAAATTAGATTTAATAATACAACTATCTAATTTATAATGAATATCATTAATTATAATAGTTTCAGTAAATAATTTAATATCAGTTATATAAGTATTTAGATTAAATTTAGTTTCATAATTAATAAGAAGTTTTTTTAAAGCAACATTAAAATTAGTATTATTTTCTTTTTGAATAATAATTATTTCTGGTTTATTTTTTAATTTATTAGTTATAATATCTTCTATATCATTTATACTATCATATATAATATAATTATTTTTTTTATAATTATATTTAATATAATTATTAGTTTCACAATAAAATTTATTATCAATTGATAATAAATTAAAAGTTTTTAAATTTGTATATGTATAAAAATCATAAATAAATAATAATGGAATTTTATAATTATTATTTAATATAACATATTCTCTAAAATTATGATAATTAGATAATGATAAAAATTTTAATAATAATATTTCAGGAGTTACTATTTTAAAAAAATCTATTGTATCTTTTGTATTATAATAATATTTAGTTAAAATAGTTTTTATTATATATAATAAACTATTTTTATCTGATATATATTTATTTAATATGAGTTGTTTAAATGATGTACTATAAAATGTCATTAAAAATCCTATAAATATATTAATATCAGTATTATTATTATTAGATAATGTATTTAAATTATTTTTACTATCCATTATTATAATCAAATTTTTTATTAATTATACTAAATGATGCTAAACCTTCATTTAATAATTCTCTATGAAAATCTTTAATAGTTCCTTTATTTTTTTTTAAAAAATCATCACGTAATTTTATAATATGTAATTTCCCAGTTAAATAACATAAAGCTTGTCCAGGCATACATATATATCTATCTATTTCATTAATATTATCTGTTTTCTTTTTAGGCATATATTTATCCATATAATCATAAGCTTGTTTATATGTCCAACCATAATAATTAATACCAGTATCTACGACTAATCTAAGTTTTCTTAATAAAGCAAATGAATTATTATTTTCATCATAATTTTCACAGTATATTTCCATATAATGAGCAAAACCTTCAACTAATGCTATATTAGAATAATTATACATTTTATATTTAGGAATATTCATATGTTTCATATATTCATAATGAAAAAAATGCATACATTCATGCATAATAAATGAATATATTTCACTTTTATCAACTTCATAATAATAAGATAAATTTACAAATATTTTATTTTCAATATCATTATAATAACCTAAAGGCGCAGTAGATTCTAAAGTATTAGGTACAGGAACTATTACAAATTTTTTTTTAGGTTTATAATCAAAATATTTATCTATGATAACATCATATATATGTTTAGAATATTTTATACAATCTTTCATTAATTCATCTTTTGATTTATATGTTTCTTTAACTTTAATAGGTTTAGTAATTAGTTTTTTACCTTGTTCATGTAATTCTTCGGGTGTAATATTTAATCCACCTAAATAATCTTTAATTATTTTGATATAACATTCTTTACCATTATTAATATAACATAATCCTATTTCATTTCTACAATATGGATAATATTTTTTTTTTATAAAATTATATAAAAATTTATATTCAGATATATCTTTAATTTGAACTAAAAATTTTTTAATAATAATTTTAGGAAAAGTAATTTTATATGAAATACCTTCTTTAGCTCTATCAATTGAACTATTTATAATTTTTAAAAAATCTTCTTCTCTAGATTTTTTATAATATTTATTTTTAGGATATACTTCATTATTATCATATATAAAATTATTTATAAAATTAACATAAGATGAAAATATAAGTAAATATAATTTATTATTAATATAAAATTCTTCATTATTTAATTCTTCTTTTAATTGAATATGTGTTGTATATTTATATTTAAAATTAATTTCTTTTATTTTTTCTAAATATTCATTACTCATAAAATTTTCAATATGGGATAAAGATTCTTTATCTTTTATACCATATACATATCTACTAATAGGAGAAATTTTAAATATATCATCCATATATTTTTCATAATCGTTTTTAGCTTTTACCATTAATCTAATTAGAATAATTATAATTATTTAAAAGTAGAATGAAAATTATATTACCTATAATAGTTTTTTTAATAATTATAATTTTTATTATTATAATTTTAAATAGCAATATTTATTTTTCAGAAAATTTTGAAGGTAGTAGTTATAATCAAAATACTATTGAAGATCTAATTTCAATTTCATATATACCTTTTAATCCATATTTAACTGAAAATATTAGTGAATATCAAGTTATTGAAATATATAAAGAAGTTTTAAAAAGATCACCTACAAATATTGAAATTAAAGATAAAATGTTTTATACTAAAGAAGAATTAACTGAAGAATTATATAATTCATATGAATACGAAAGAATGATAAAAATTCAAGATAATTTAGCAATAAGTGGTATAGAAAAATCAATTGCTCAAAGAAATTTATTAAAAAAAATAACTAAAATATATAAAGATTATTATATAAAAGAACCAGATGTTAAAATATTAATACCTTTAAAAGATTGTTATATTCATTTAAGAAGTAATATATTTTTATTTATTGCTTTTATTCAATCTAAAAATTTTTCAACATTTGAAAATGAAGTATTATCAACAACAATATTAACAAAAAAATTATTATTAGAAATATTTGATAAATATTATAATTTACTTGAATTAAAATTAATGGCTGAAGATAAAATAAGAAGTACCAAAGGAAATTTACAATTATCAAATGTTAAAACAGATATTAATTATGAAAAATTAAAAGATGAATTAACTAAAATTGTTGCTGATCCTATTATAAATAATAATCTTAATAAAAATATATTAGATGTTGCTCTATCTAATACAACAAATACTACTAATTTTATAGATCAGTTAAAATCTTTCAGAAAATCAGATCCTCTTATAACACCTATAGCAGATATTCCTTACACAACAACATCACAACAAACTAATGTTAATACCAGTAATAATTTAAATTTAGATGAAATAAAAAAATATTTTTCATCTCAAGTTAAAATAACAGAACCATTTACTAATAATAATTCTACAATTGGTAATATATTTAATAATAGTACAGTAGGATATATATATAAATAAGGTTATTTTATTTTATAATTATTAAATAATGGATAATGATATTAAATTTTATTTAGATGTAACTAATATAAAAACAATATATGATTATCTTATTGATAAAAATATTTTTACAATAGAAGATTTAGAAGATTATTTATATTTAACAGAACTAAAAGAACTATTAATAAAATATTATTATTATGGATATGATAATATGATTGATTTTATTCAAAAAGAATTAGAAAATCCTAGTTCTAATTCTGATATAAAAATGAGAATAATTAAAACTATAAGTTATATGTATATAGATATATGTGATAATCAAATTAATTATAAAATTAATAAAACATTTCATTTAAATTATAATATTTGTAGTAAAAATATTATATCAAAATATTATACAAATTGTTTAAAAGATTTATATTTATTTTATATATTAAAGCAAAAAAAAGAGAAAAAATATTTAAAAATAGTTTCTGTATAAAAATGATAATTATTTTTATTTAAATATAATTTATTATTATGGATATATTTGATCAATATTCAATAAAAACAATAGATGATATACATCTAGTTCATAGTTTTAAAACTACTTTTATGTTAAAAGTATGGTCTATTAT
>Ga0208231_1000100_pt1 | contig 25815 bp, 28 predicted proteins | sample LakMenEpi15Jun12_FD_150702 | JGI IMG/M metagenome (GOLD analysis project Ga0208231, IMG submission 150702) | Freshwater microbial communities from Lake Mendota, WI - 15JUN2012 deep hole epilimnion (SPAdes) | ecosystem: Environmental > Aquatic > Freshwater > Lentic | place: Lake Mendota, Madison...
CACCTAGCCCAGCAGCACCTGTAGCACCTAGCCCAGCAGCACCTGTAGCACCTAGCCCAGCAGCACCTGTAGCACCTAGCCCAGCAGCACCTGTTGCATCACCAACTGGTGGAACGACAGAGTGTACTTGTGGATATTGTTGGAGATGTAGCGAATGTTGCCCAGGAAGAACTTGCGCTTGTTAGTGTATAATGTATAAATAACTATACAAAAGTAGGGAAAATATGTCAGAAGAAAAATCAGTATGGCAAAAATATAAAGAAAGCCTTGGAGATACTAGACCATGGGATCTCATTAACCCTGAAACAGAGTGGGCATCAAAAGAGGTAGCAGAAGAAAGATATTCTATTTGTCAATCCTGTCCAGAACTAATAAAACTAACAAAGCAATGTAAAAAGTGTGGATGTTTTATGTTTGCTAAAACTAAATTACTAAATGCAACTTGTCCACTAGAAAAGTGGTAATATGATTAAAGATGAAATTGCTCCAGGTATTGTTTGTTATAAGAATGTACTAGATGACAATATCATATCTACTTTAATAAAAGATATTGAAGAGGGCGCTGAATCACTAAATGTGGAATGGAATCAGTCTCTGGTAGAGGGCCAAGGCGGTGTTGAAGTAGATACTAAGGCTAGAGATACATCAGTTATAGGTGTACCATATAAAGATTATATAGTTGATGATTTTATGACTTTTAGCGATGCATTTTATGGAAATTTATCTAATATATTTTTTGAAGCATTTAATCCTAGAGAAATAGACTATAGATCAATGTTTTCATGTGAGACTACTTGGCATGATGACTATGGTATTTTAAAATATGGCGTTGGTCAAAAATTTACTAATCATATAGATGACCACAAGAATCATCATAGAAGAATGTCTACAATATTTTACATGAATGATGATTATGAAGGTGGAGAGATAGAGTTTCCAAGATTTAATGTAAGTCATAAACCAGAAAAAAATGAATTAATTATTTTCCCATCAACATATGTATACAATCATTCTGTACTTCCAGTAACTAGTGGAACAAGGTATGCAGTAGTAAGTTGGTTAAGATGATACAGATTAAAGATCCAGTTATTATGGATAAAGTTTTTTCTGAAGAAGAATATTATGAACTTAGTAACTATTTAAAAAATAAACCAAAAAATCCACAAGACTATTCTGATGGTTTTGGAAGGTATTGTTTTAATGACTCACTAATAGACTCTTATGCAGAAAAGTTAATACCAATTGCTAGAAAACAATTTAACAGTGAAAACCTTATTCCATCATATTCTCTTTTTGCACATTATGAAGGAAAGCAGGCAAATTTATACAAGCATATAGATGATAACGCTTGTACCTATACTATAGACTTTTGCGTTTATCAAACAGAGCCATGGGATTTATTTGTAGAAAATAAAGCATATACATTATATCCAAATCAAGCCCTTGCTTATTATGGAAATGATCAGTTGCATTGGAGAGAAAAATTTCCAAACCCAGATTCTGGAAATGTAGCAATGATATTTTTTCATTTTGTTGAACCAGATCACTGGTGGGTACAAAAGGGTCCAGGGTACTTAGATGTAATTCGTAAAACTATAACGGAGGAACAATGGAATCAAAGACAGCAATAGTGTTTGGCGCAGGAGGATTTATTGGAAGTCATCTTGTCAAAAAATTGAAAGAACAAGGTTTTTGGGTTCGTGGTGTAGATCTTAAATATCCAGAATATTGGAAGACGTATGCTGATGATTTTGTAATTGGAGATTTAAGAAATCCAGACGTTGTAAAAAAAGTAATGCCAATAAAATTTGATGAAGTTTATCAATTGGCTGCTGATATGGGTGGAGCAGGGTATATTAACTCTGGCGATAATGATGCAGAAGTTATGGGTAACTCAATATTAATAAATGTTAATGTTTTGAAGCAGGCAGAAATAGTAAGAATTAAGTCTATATTTTTCTCATCTACCGCTTGTGTCTATCCAGAGTATAATCAGATGGATCCAGGAAGTATAAATACAAAAGAAGATTCTGTTTACCCTGCAGCACCAGATACAGAGTATGGCTGGGAAAAACTTTTTAGTGAGCGACTATATCTTGCATATAATAGAAATTATGGTATGAAAAATAAGATAGGAAGATATCACAACGTGTATGGCCCATACGGTACTTGGGATGGCGGTAAAGAAAAGGCACCAGCAGCCATTTGTCGCAAGGTAGCAAAGGCAACAGATGAAATAGAAATCTGGGGTAATGGAGAACAGCATCGCTCATTCTTGTATATAGATGAAGCAGTTAAGGCTACAATAGATTTTTATAGAGAAGAAAACTATTTTGATCCAATCAATATAGGTTCAGAAAGAAATGTTTCTATAAATGAATTAGTAGATATTGTTTGCAATATAGCAGGAAAGCAACTAAATAAAAAGCATATTTCTGGACCACTTGGTGTGCATGCAAGAACGTCTCATAACGAATTAATTACAAAAGTTTTGGGATACAGGCCAAGCGAAGATCTAGAGTATGGTCTGACACAGACCTATAACTGGATAAGCGATCAAATTAAAAATGTCAAATAAAATATTTTTTCAGTTATACAATCCAACTGGAATGATTAATCAGGTTATGAGTTTAGAGTTGGCTGTAGGACTTGCACATGAAACAAAAAAAGATTTAATTGTTCATTATGTAAGTAATGCAGGAGACGATTTATACAACTCTAGAAATGTTCCAATTTTTACACCAAGTAGATGGCATAATGAACAACGAAAAGATTTTACAAATCCAGATCAATTTCCACACCTTTTAGATTTAATAAACTTTAATGAAGATTTAACTTTTATAGATACAAAGATTGATTTTTTTAAACAAGAAGAGTTTGTAATTGATGACACTCTTAATGGGTATTATTACAGTAATGAAAATGAAATATCTGAAAATGAATTATTGTTTGCCGAAGGAAGACAAAGAATTCCACTAGACAAAAATCTTCATCTCAAAAAAACACTTGGATGGTATAGTAGATTCTTTTACAATAGAAGTCAAGAACTAGATAATGCTCTAAAGTCCGTAAAATTTAAAGATGTATATGTAGACTTAGCCAAAAAAATATCTAACTCTTTAGGTTCTTTTCAAGGAATGCATTTAAGGCTTTCAGATCATATCAAAATGTTTGATACAACACAAGGTATGTTTGAGTCTTGGTTAAGCATATATGAAAATAATAAATTGCCAATAGTTGTGTCTACCTGCGAACCAGGAAATAAAATGATACAAGATAATAAGCATAGGTTTATATTGCTTGATGAGTATATAGTCAATAATTTTAGAGATGACTTTATGTCGTTGCCATTTCAGGATGAGGTTGTTTTTGGTTTAATCTGCAATTTGGTTTTGCACGATTCTGTAAATTTTGTTGGTACTTCTGGAAGTACTTATTCAGCCTATATACATAGAGTACGAAATCAAAAGGGCATAGAAACGTGGGACTTTTTTGATAATCCACCAAAAGCAATAGGAAGTCCGTATTCTTGGAATGGATACCCACTAGAAGGCGGTAGGAAGATGTGGTGGAGAGAGTGGCAGGAGTCTAAATTAAAATGATAAAAAGATTAATCTTAAAGTATCGAATGTGGAAAAAACATAGAAAGATTAAAAAGTCTAATCTGATATACTAGTTTTTATGTTTGATGATTTATATATTCCTGGCCCAATACCACATACTGGATATAATAAAAATACTAAGAGCAGAAAGTATAAAGTCAATGATCCAATTATTGCAGCACATGCAGAAATACCTAGGCCAGAATATAGTTACCAATGGAATGATGATGGTCTAAGGTCTATAGACTTTGCACAAAAGCCAAACGTAATTGCTTTGGGTTGTTCTTTAACTTTAGGTCAGGGACTTCCAGAAAATCTAAGATGGTCTAATTTATTGCAAGAAGAATTAGGATATAGCAAACATTTAATAGGGAATATATCATATAGTGGAGCAGCAATAAACAAGTTAGTTTCTAGTTTTTTTGGATTAATAAATAAATATGAGTATATACCAGAAATTGTTATTTGTAATTTTGCAAATTTTGAAAGATTTTATTTTGTTTCTCCAAATGCAGAATATATGCAAGATTGGTATATTAATTACTCACCAAAAAAAACCAAGGTTACGGCACCGTGGAACTATCAAGAAATTTTGCCTTATGAGTGGGTATACTATCAAAATTTAGATCATATAAAAATGCTAGAAACCTTTTGTAATTCACAAGGTATTAAACTTATTTGGAGTACATGGTCAAATGCATTAACAGATTCTAATGAAACATTTTTAAAAAATAATTTTAAAAATTATTTTACAGACACTACTAGGAAACAGTTCCCCATGGATTTTGAATTTGATATTCATGGAGATACAAAAGATAAGTTATTGCCACAATATAAGATGATAAATTGGGATTCTGTAAAATGCCATCAAGAATATTTTGATAATCATATGGATATTTTTGATATGGCATATGACTATCATAAGTTTGCGGGGCCATGGGGTCCAGGATCAAATAGGCCACACCCTGGAATCCATAGACAACTGCACTGGAAAGATATGTATTATAATGAATTAACATCCAGGGGATGGCTATGACAGATATTGTAAAAGAATTTAAGACCATGGATGGGTTAGGTGCAATGCTATGGAAAAAAATATACGCTATGTCATATGCTAAGTACCATAAAAAAATATTTAAGGACACACCTATCGATTGGTTTTTAATTCATAAATCTGATGGTATTGATGGTGAGGATGATCCAAAATATAAAGATTTAATGGATAAGTTTAATAATGTTTTATACAATCCGTGGCAAAATATTGATTTTAATCATATACCATATAAAACTTTATGCAAGAATGTTGGGGCAGGAGCACCCGCTCCAGGCTTTGCAACTACAAACGACGATATTGATTTTTTAAAAGAAGCAATACATTTTAATAAATTTAGTGGCGAAACTCATAACTCTATAGTTATTCACATTAGACGAGGAAATGCTATACCAGAAAATCCAAGGTATGTAGAGGATAAATTTTATGAAAAGGTTTTGTTACAAATATCAGAAATTATAGATAAATGTCAGATGGATAGCCCAGATGTTATTATCTGCACTGATTCTGATGATAATACTTTTACTCCAAGGGGGTATAACCAAGAGCGTATGTGGAGACAGCCACACTTATATCAAAATGAATCTGGAGAGTATCCACACACAAGTATTAACTTTGATTTACTTAAAAAGGCATACCCAAATGTAATAATAAGAAATGACATGGATACATATAGTTCGTTTATTTTTATGTTAACTGCTAAGGTTTTAATAGTTGGAAATTCTGCATTTAGTCAGTCTGCTGGACTTTTATCTACCAATAGCGTTATTGGAATGCCTGCAAAACATGGAATGGATCCAAGGCATAACCACTTTAAAAATAAAGTAGCAGCCCTGGATCCATCTGGTGTTTTATTGTGGGAATCCACCCATTAGTTGCTTTGTTCTTGGAGTAATGCCCTTCCAGGCAATCCAATTTTTACCACCTCTTGACATGTGGAACGCAACTTGAGCATTCAATACTGGATTAAATAACTCATAATTTGACTCTAAATTAAACTTATCTCTACGTTCAGGACCAAGGTCGCCAATCATATTTATTTGAAATAAGCCATAAGAACTATCTCCAGTTCTTTTACTAAGGTTTAACGCCATTGGTCTACCGCCAGATTCTTTTTTAGCAATAGCCCAAGCCTCCCTTAGTTTTTGACCTTCAAAACCTACTAATGCTAATAGATTTTTAAGGTCTTTGTCAGATAGATTTACAGCATTTTTGTATTTTTCTAACTGATCTTCTTTAGCCTTAGAAACACTTTTGGCCACTTGCGTGGCCTCAATAGTCTCTTCAAGCACGATAGTTTTACTATCGTCTAATCGGTTTTCAGAAGCATTAGCCACGTTTGACCAAACTGCAAACATAGCCAATATGCTGAGTGTGCCAATGATGTTCTTATTATTATTCATAAAAGTAATCATAGTTTCCTCCTTAGAAACGGAATGACACCTTGTTAAAGGGTGTCATGTTACTTCCTAGTATAACATGAATTTCAGACCCATGTCAAATATCTTAAAAGTGGTATAATAAGTATATTATGGCAACCAATCAGACATCAGGTCAATTTCAGATAGCATTTCCAAGGTCTACAGACCCAGTAAACGTACACGGAGACCTAGAACAATTGGCGGGAGATGTAAAAGAGTCACTAGAATCTATAGATGTTTCAATTATACAAATAGATGTTAAAAATATTAGTGGTTTGACATTACCTGCAGGCACTCCAGTTTATATATTTAATTATTCAGACACCGTTCCTGGAATAAAACACTATACAGAAGATTTATGGTCGTCTGGCTCAGTAAAGCCAGTATTAGGTTTATTAAAAACATCACTAAGCAATAATGCAATTGGCAAAGTTGTTGTTGCTGGAGTTCTCGCAAATGTAAATACGTCATCGTTTGTTACAGGAGATGTACTATACGTTGGCAGACCAGATGGTGGTTTGACAAAGATAAGGCCAGCAGAGGGTTCTGGTGCAGTAGGAATTGTTGGATATGCACATGCCACAAATGGTGTAATTATTGTTGAGGCAAAAGGCAACGGTACATGGGGAGCATTGAAGGCTGGATTAGCCTAATATGATATAATCAACACATGGCAAATTTTCGTGGATCCGCTTCTTCATATGATATAGGTGAAAAACCACCAACAGTTATTTGGACTGTAGTTCGTGGAGATACATCTGGATTTAAGGTTTATGTTGTTGATGATGCAGGACAACCCTTAATTATTCCAGATTGGACTATTAATATGAAGATTAAGCGTCCAAACAATACAGCAGATCTTGGAATTATTACAGATGATGCCACGCTAATTATGGATTTATATCCAGCAGCAGATGCAGATGATTTGGTTGGAGAGTTTACTGTTTGGCTAACTTCTTCGGAATCTTTTATTTTACAAACTGGAGACATCTTTGATATTCAGTTATCAGATGCTACAAGAGTATGGACAGTTGCTCAGGGTAGCATGAAGATTCTTGAAGATGTAACAGATTAATGGCAAGAGCAACATTATCAAACCCACAACATAAAACCAAATATATAAAGCCAATTGACTACTCTGTAAAGCAAATAACATTAATTAACCCAACAGTTACAATTAAGCATGACTTGCCTTTTAGGGTAAGGTTTAAATCTATACAAATTGAAGGATACAGCGCTTCTAATCCCCCACCAATTCCACTACAAGTTATTGGTTTTAGTAACTGGATTCTTTAAAATATAAAAAGGGAGTTATAATAAGCACATGGCAAAAATCTCAATCCCAACACTAAAGACCAAGTTTCAAACTGGTGATCGTCCTACACAACAGGACTACGAAGATTTAATTGATTCAACATCAGCCCGTTCGACAGATCTTGGATCAATGGGTAATAATGAAAATACAATTTATGGTATTGAAAATGCCACAATAATTGATAACTTTGATGCCACAGAGTGGCGTATGGTTAAGTATATTGTTTCAATATCAAAGACCACAGCAGGGGACAACAAGTTCTACGCAACAGAGTTGACCATCTTGGTGGACGGTACAAATGTAAGCGTCTCTGAGTATGGCACGATAGACAATGATGGGAATATTGGCACCGTTAGCGTCTCTAGGGTTGGAAACACAGTTTCATTAACTGTTACACCAGACCAAGCAATTAAGCCAGTCACAGTTCGTTATGCACGAATTGGACTTAAGGCGTAAATAAGGAGATAAAAGATGGCAGTAGTAAATAAAGACTTTAAAGTAAAGAATGGTCTCATCGTTGAAGGCACAACCGCAACAGTTGATAATTTTGACATTCTTACAAAGAAAACAGACGATCAGAACTATATCGTCAACCTGATTGGCGGAACAGCCACATCAGCAAATGAAGCAAACAAGGTTGTAAAGCGTGATGGCTCAGGCAACTTTGCTGCTGGAGAAATCACAGCAGACCTTGTTGGTGATGTAACTGGTACAGTTTCTTCACTTTCAAACCACGACACAGATGACCTTTCAGAAGGTTCATCAAATAAATATTTTACAGATGCAAGAGCAGTAACTGCAAACACTGGTTTGTGGGACACAATTGGTGCAGCAGCAGATGCTGAGGCAGATGCAATTCTTGCAGCACAGCAATACACAGATGCAGAAATCCAAGATGAAGTAACTGCTCGTGATGCAGCAATTCTTCTTGCTAAGAATGATGCAATTGCAGATGCAGCATCAGATGCTACAACAAAGGCAAATGCAGCACTTGCAGATGCCAATTCATACACAGATGATGAAATTGCTGCAGAAGTAACTCGTTCAAATAACTATGCAGATGCAGCAGCCACAACAGCAGAAAATAATGCTAAGGCATATGCAGACGGACTATCTTCTGGCCTAAACTGGAAGCAAGCAGTTCATCTTCTATACGATGCAGCGATTCCAGTACTATCTGGTAGCGGAGCATCACAGTTAATTATTGATGGACATGACCCACTAGGAGATGCAGATAGCGGATACAGAGTACTTATCAACAACGCTGGTGCAGATAGCGGTATTTATGTCTTTAATAGCACTGGCGGAAACTGGACACTTACTCGTCCAGAAGATGCAAATGCAGCATCAGAACTTATTGGCGCAGCAGTATTCGTAATGGAAGGAACCAACTATGGTTCTACAGCATGGGTACAGGCTGATCATTATCTAACTGGTTTTGCTGGACAGTCTTGGACACAGTTCTCAGGTCAGGGTACATACCTTGCTGGAAGTGGTCTAACACTTGACGGCACAACATTTGCAATCGATACAAGTGTTACTGCTACAAATTTGTATGCAGACGGTGTTGCAGCAGCAGCAGAACAAGCAGCAATTGCTCATACAGATGCTCGTGAAATTGCAATTACCTCTGCTTATGAAGGATACGCTAATGGTGTAGCACTTACTGCAGAACAAAATGCAAATATATACACAGATGGAAAGATCGCTGATGAAGTTGAAGATCGTAATGATGCAATTAATAATGCAATCAATGCTCTTACAACAACAGACATTGAAGAAGGTACAAACCTTTACTACACTGCTGCTCGTGCTAAGGCAGAGGCAGCAACACTTCTTGCAAACGCAACGAAGACAAATATTGTCATCACAAAGGACGGATCAGATAATCTAACAATTACTGCAGAAAACGGTGTTGCAGATTCTGATACAGATGATCTTGCAGAAGGTTCAACAAATCTCTACTTCACAAATGCTCGTGCAGTATCTGCTCTTGAAGCAGTTATTCCAGACTTTGATGCAATAGATATTGCTTCTGTAGCAAAGCAAGTTGCTGCAACACATGATGTACCAACAGCAAGTACACACACAGCATTTGCATGGCCACACGCTTCATATCGTTCGGCAGAATTCCTTGTTAAGATTGCATATGGAACACACACAGATGTTTCAAAGGTTATCTTAACATTGGATACATCAAACAACATAGCCATTACAGAATATGCAATGGTTGGAACAAATGGTTCATTGGGATCTGTTTCTGCAGATATTGATGGAACAAATGCTCGTCTTCGTGTTACAACAGGAAACAATAACTCTACAGTTCTTGTTGTTGGAACACTTTTAGCATAAAAAATTAAACAAAAGAGGGAGTGGTAATCTTGGCAACAGTCAACAAGGACTTCAAGGTTAAAAATGGACTTATCGTCACTGGTGGCGGTGAGTTCGGAGGAACGGTATCAGTAGGAACCCCTACATTAGATACACATGCTGCCACTAAGGCATATGTCGATTCATTGGCTAGTGGCATGGTTGTCGGATCTACCGCTCCCTCTACACCAGAAAATGGTGATTTATGGTTTGATACATTAACATCAAGAGTTAATGTTTATTATTCTGGTTCATGGATGACAATGGCATCAATTGATGACACATTAAATCTACCCCAGCATATTCACGATACTGCAATTGATGGAACTGGTTTCATAGTATCTCAGTTTGTCACTGGCGGTAGTTTTAATGACCCACAAGGTTCTCCAGTAGATGGCGGATCTTATAACACCAACTCGTGGACTTTGGTTTACGATGGCGGTAGTGCAGTAGATAATTTCAACTAAAAACTGATGTTATAATAAGCACAGAAATAAAACGGTAGAAATACCACAAGGAGAGATAAATGGCAACAAGAATGCAACAGCGCAGAGGAACTGCACAGCAGTGGAATACTGCAAACCCAATTTTAGCAGCAGGTGAAATCGGCTTTGAAACCGACACAGGCGCATTTAAGATAGGTAACGGATCATCTACATGGTCTGCCCTTAAATATTTTACAGACGCAAGCGGTGCCCCAGAGTTACTCGACACCCTTAATGAACTTGCAGCAGCCCTTGGTGATGACCCACAGTATCTCTCTAATCACGTAAGCGCTACCACAAATGTTCACGGTATTGCAAACACACAAAACCTTGCAACTCTAGATGATGTTTCAGATGCAGTTTCTAACGCAGAAGTAGATCAGTCAACACTCGCTGGCGCAGGTATTGATTGGAACGCTGGTACAAATCAATTTGACATTGACAGTACTGTTGTTACATTAACAGGTACTCAAGAATTAACAAATAAGACATTAGTTTCAGCAGATCTTGGCTCAAACTCAGTAGCCACAACTCAGACTGGTACTGATAATACAACAAAGATTGCTACAACAGAATTCGTACAAGGAAGAATCTCATCACTTGTTGCAGGAGCACCAGAATTACTTAACACACTAAGTGAACTTTCTGCTGCAATTGCTGATGATGAAGATTTTGCAGTAACTATAACTGCTGCTGTTGGAGAAAAGGTTGCAAAGGCTGGAGATACAATGACAGGTATCCTTACCTTATCTGGCACCCCAACAGAACCTCTTCATGCAGCAACAAAGGGATATGCAGATAGTTTAATTAATGACCACAATGATTTAACACAAAATATACACGGAATTGCCAATACAGGTGATCTTGCGACTAAGTCATACGCAGACACTGCAGCAGGTAATGCAGCACTTGGAGAAGTAGGAACTCACAATTCATTGACACAAAACGTTCACGGAATCACCAACACAGGTGATCTTGCAACAGAATCTTATGTAAATGATGCTGTTTCAACACACGGATCATACACAACCAATGTTCATGGAATTGACGATACCTCAGCATTAGCCTTGTCTTCAGAAATTGAAGATCATAGACTAGACACAACAAACGTACACGGAATTGCAAATACTGCAGACATTGTTCTTACAGATGATGCTCGTTTATCAGATACAAGAACACCAACAGACAATACAGTTACAACTGCAAAGATTGTTGACTCTAATGTAACTGCAGATAAACTTGCTGGAGACTCTGTAACAACAGCAAAGATTCTTGACGGAGCCGTTACATCTGCAAAGATTGAAAACGGAACAATTGTTAATGCTGATATTAATGCATCAGCAGCAATTGAAATGACAAAGATTGATGGGCTAGGATCAGCACTTGACCTAAAGGCACCTCTTGCAGACCCAACATTCACAGGTACTGTTTCAGGTATCACAAAGTCGATGGTTGGACTTGGCAACGTAGACAATACATCTGACGCCAACAAGCCAGTTTCAACTGCTACACAGACAGCACTTGATGCAAAGGCATCACTTGCAGGAGCAACATTTACAGGTAACGTAGAAGTTGATGGAAACCTTGTAGTAGACGGAGACTTTACAGTTAACGGTACTAACTTTGCAGCATCAGCAACATCTATCACAATCGAAGACAACATGGTTCAACTTGCTCATCAAAACTCAGCAAACACCGTTGACCTTGGTCTTGTTGTAGCATACAACGATGGTTCAGCAAAGCATGCAGGTCTTGTAAGAGACGTATCAGATGCTAAGTGGAAGTTGTTTAAGGGTGTAACTACAGAGCCTTCAACAACAGTAGACTTTACACAGGGATCACTTGATGATCTAAAGGTTGCAGCACTTGAGGCAACAACTGTAACACCTTCATCTGGTGTAGTCTTCTCAGACGGCACACAGACAAAGGAAGGCGTTCCTTCACGCACACCAATTATTCAGAAAACAGCAGCGTATACTCTTGGAGCATTAACAGAAAGAGACTCACTTATTGAGGTCTCTCACACTGGTGGTTCAGCAGTAAACGTTACAATTCCTGCAGACTCAACATTGAATTTCCCAGTCGGAACTTCTATCGATGTTCTTCAGACAAACACTGGCTCAGTTGCAATTGCAGGAGCAGGCGGAGTAACAGTAAATGCTACTCCAGGATTAACTCTACGTACACAATGGTCATCTGCAACTCTCTTGAAGAGAGCAGCAAATACCTGGGTTGTTTATGGAGATCTTAAGTAATTTAAAGTAAAAGGGGAATAAGTAATGGCAAATAAAAAAGTAGGTAAAAAGTCCCAGGCAGCAAACGACTTCTTGGAACCAAAGCCACCAATCGATGTTGTTCCAACCAACACATGTAGTGGTAGAGCATATAACAATGGTGCTGTATCAGTTGCTTTTGCATTGCCTGCAGGATCACCTCCAGCAACCTCTTATACTGTTACAGCAAGCACTGGTCAATCAGCATCAGGAGCATCATCTCCGATTACTGTGACTGGAATTGCTGCAGGAGCAACGCCTACTTTTACAGTAACAGCAACAAATGCTTCTGGAACATCACTTGCATCATCTACTTCATCTGCAGTAACAGTTACAACAAGACCAAATAATCCTACAGGTGTTTCAGCATCTGCTACATCTGCTAACACAAATACAATATCATGGACTCTTCCAACTGGATCAGCAACTGGAGGTACCGCATTAACATCAATCAGAATCACTGGTTCGGATGGATCAAGTTATACTGGTATTTCTCCTTCTGCAACATCATATGCTGCTAATGATCCAGGAGTAAGTCCAGGATCACAGACTTATACAATTTATATTACAAATGCATGTGGAGAATCAACTGGTGTAACTACAAATAGTGTTAACACTACACCACCGTTCTTCCCATTCTTCCCGCCGTTTTTCCCATTCTTCCCGTTCTTCCCATTCTTCCCACCGTTCTTTCCGTTCTTCCCATTCTTCCCATTCTTCCCACCGTTCTTCCCGTTCTTCCCATTCTTCCCGTTCTTCCCACCATTCTTCCCATTCTTCCCGTTCTTCCCATTCTTCCCACCGTTCTTCCCTTACTTCCCATTCTTCCCATTCTTCCCACCGTTCTTCCCATTCTTCCCGTTCTTCCCATTCTTCCCACCAAGTTTCGCACCACCACCAACTGCCCCAACAGGCGGAGGCTGTAGTTGCGGATATTGCTGGAGATGTTCAGTATGTTGCCCAGGAAGATCGTGCGCCTGTTAAAATTAGTGAGGGTATATGAAGATATGCCCTCATTAAATAACATATGCTATAATAAAAGTACTAAAGGAGATTATTAATGTATGCAATAATAGTAGAAAACAATGATGCTTATGATGTTATTGGATTATATTCAAACAATAAGCCAGAGGTAATGGATAATCTTGATACAGTCTATGCAACTGGAGCAACTATTTCATCAATGGATGCAAGTGCATACAAGCAAACAGCATTGCATGGAGCAACTTTTAATGGTTCATCATTTTCTGGGGGAATCGCAGGGCCTAACTTATTAACTGCTACACAGGAGCAATTAGATTCTTTTAATTTGTATGCATTCTTATCCAACAATGTTGTTGTTGCAAGAGTGGCTGTGCCATCAGAAGGTCCAAAGGCAGAAATGTTTGCTGCTGCAAATGCTGCAGGTATGACCTTAGCAAAGATTCCAGACAGACAAACTGTTTATGTCGGACAAACATATAATTGGGACGGAACCTCTTTTAGTTCAATAGCATAACTTTAACTTTGAAAGGTTAATCGTATGGAAATTTATGATGAAAACCAGAATCCCTGGTTTACAAAAGATCGTTCAGAAACCGCATCAAACAGATATCCAACAAAGACTTTGCCAAACGGCATAGTTGTAGAAAATCCTGGACTTGGTTTAAATGTTTATAGAAATGTTTTTAGTAAGGATGATGCTGACAGATATATCAAAATACTTGAAGAAAATTTAGATGGTACAAGAAGATACAAGTGGTCAGAGGCACAAGTCACAAACTCTACAACACCAATTAAAAGAGCAAGAGATGCTGTAGACTTTAAATATAAGCAAGAAAACTTAGGCCCCAGAGATGAGTTCAATGGAGAACTGATTGATCTACATGAAGAAATTTATCAAAAATTAAAGTTTTGCATAGACGACTATGCACGTTATTGGGGAATTAATGTTATTTATTATGAAGCATTTAATTTTGTAAAGTACGAAGGAGAAGGAAAACACTTCAATATTCACGCAGATCATGGTCCAGCATACAATGCAACTGTTTCTGCCGTTATATATATTAATGATGACTATGAAGGCGGAGAAATACAATTTCCAAGATTAGACGGCTATACTCTTACACCAAAGATTGGAGACATTGCTGTATTCCCATCTAACTACATTTATGAGCATGCATCTCTTCCAATGAAGAGCGGTACAAAGTATTGTGTCGTAATCATGACTGATATTAATGAGTTAGGTCATCAGAATGGCCGATGAATATCAAAAAGTATCCTTTAAAACATATCGTCCTTGGCTAACAAAAGAAAGTAAATCTGCTCCAACTCCTACACAAAAAGAAATACCTCAATGGTATAAGGATGCTGATAGGTTTGCTAAAAATCCAGTAACTGGAGAATACTACAAGGCTCCAAAAGAGGTTTGTCCATTTCCAAAATCTGGAACTACAGATGATTATGGAATGATCCCAACATGGAAGGCTTGTCCAGCAATCATGGATGCTTTCATGACTGGTTATGTATTTAGAACTCCAACTGATATTACATTTACTAAAAATAGTAAAGGCTCTTTAGATTTTATAATAGAAAATCAAATGTATAGAGATTTTTGTACATCTAGGCCACCAATGCCACAATTTGAACATCCGCAAGGATATTATAAAGATCATTTTGCCTGGATGCCAGATTGGGGAATGAAATTACCAGAAGGCTATAGTGCATTGTTTATGACTCCAATGAATAGATTTGATCTACCTTTTATGAATACTACTGGAGTGGTAGACTCAGATAAGGTTGAGTTATTGGGCAGTTTTCCATTTTTTATTATTGAAGGCTGGGAAGGAACTATTCCAGCAGGAACTCCATACCTACAAATACTTCCATTTAAAAGAGAAAATTGGGAGCATGAACTTGACATTTTAGATTCATCAACAGTATATGCTAAAATAGTAGATAACGCAAATATTTATCGCCAGCCAGATGGCGGGGTATATAAAGATAAAATTTGGACAAGAAGAGAGTATAAGTAAAAGGAGATATCATGTCAACCTGGACAGAAAAAGAATCATTAGGGTTTGGAATTACTTGCTATAGAGGTGTTATTAAACCAGAATTAAATATTATAGAAAGATTGGAAAGTCTTTTGGGATCTCCAGCGCCATGGGGCGAGTTGTCTCCAGAAGGAAAGCCTTATCACTGGCTACCAGCATATGTAGGATATCAACAATTAATGCCAGATTATCGTGATTGCTATGACTTTAAATTTAAGAAAACTGATATTGAATCAGATCCAAGCAAGGACTCTTTATTGCTTCAAAAAATTTGGCAAGACGTTTATGACGTACAGGCTCCAGCAGTAGATGATTATCGTAGAGATTATAACATTATGCCGTTAAAATATTGGGAAGCATTTAACTTTATCAAGTATGGACCAGGACAACACTTTAAAGAACACCATGATCATGGGTTCTCTTATAATTGCACCGTTTCTTTAGTTGCATATATTAATGACGACTACGATGGTGGAGAGTTATATTTTAGATTGCAAAACTTAAACATAAAGCCAAAGGCTGGAGATCTGTATGTTTTCCCATCAAACTTTATGTATCCACATCAAGCAATGCCAGTACATTCTGGAACTAAGTATTCAATTGTAACAATGTTAGATTATAGTAAAAAGTATCATACACCAGATATGTATGATCCAAAGTGGGCAAATGAATAATGTTTAACATTACTGTTGAAAAAATGCAGGGATGTATTTTTAACATTGAGCCAATGTCAATTAAAAGAGATTGGATGGACTTAACATCTGAAAATCACGCATATAGATGTTTTCCAGTAACTCAGTCAAACGTTATAGGATGGTATCTTTCATGCTCAGAGGATATAATTTTTACATGGGATGGAATAAATGATCAGACAGACAAACATGTAAAGATTGTAAGCCCGTCAGGCTCATATTCTGGAAGAGGTCAATCTTCAATAAGTTTAAATACTTCTTTAGTTTTTAAAACAGATCCAGATGTTAGTATTTGGACCATACATCCAGTTAATTATTTTAATGATGACTTTGAAACTATGTCCAGCGTAATAAGTACTTCATTTTATGATAACCCATTGCCCCTTGCACTTAAAGCAAAAAAGGCTAATGTAGAGACAATTATAAAAGCAGGAACACCTATTGCAACAATTATTCCAATATCTTTAACAAATTTAAACAATACAACAATTGAAATTGTAGAATATAAAGATGAGGATAGATCTAGAACAAATGCAAACATTGCTTATGGAGAGGCAGCACAGGTACTAAATTCATCTGGAAACTGGACTGATTGGTATAGAAATGCTGTAAATGAAAATGGTGAGTCTGTAGGGTCTCATGAAGTAAAAACATTAAAATTATATGTAAAAGATAACACTATAGGATGATATAATAATAATATGATACCAGAAGATGCAGTAAAAGTAATAAGACATCCATCAATTACCCCATCTGGGTTTTTTGGCTATGGTCCTGAAAATATAGTTGAGTTAGAAAATTTCATGACTCAAGAAGAGGTTGACTTTTTAGAAAAAGCAGCACGAAACATAACTATTTGGGATGTTACTCAAAGCCATATAAATGAAAATGGAACAGTGATTTATGATTCTGAATTTTGGAAAGATAGAGTTGCAACGGCGCCGTCTTTAGATGCAAATGATCCAAAAATTCTTCCAGTACTAATAGGATTATTCAATAGACTTCAGCCAATTATTGAAGATTTTTTTAAGGTAAAGGTACAGCCTACAGGACAAACAATTGTTAAGTGGAATCCAGGACAGTTTCAAATGCCTCACGCAGACAAAGAATTGCATTTTGGATCAGACGCTGGACTGCCAAACGATTTTCCATATTATGACATTTCAAGTTTATTTTATATTAATGATGATTATGAGGGTGGAGAATTATACTTTCCATATCAAAAGGTTCAATTTAAACCAAAGCGTGGTTCGGCATACTTTTTCCCAGGAGACATGAACTATGTCCATGGAGTAACAGAAGTTACAAAATCTTTAAGATATACCTGTCCATTTTTCTGGGAAATTTTAGAACATACTGGAGACGTAAAGCCAGACCCAAATGTAAAGTACCATAGAATTTTCCCTACAGAAGAAGAAGTAAAATCTTGGGATCCAAAAAGGGGGATTAAGAAATGAATTTAGATAACAAAAATAGGCTAACAAAAGATATAGTCGTTTATGAAAACTTTATCGATTCTGAAACTGCTGCTAAACTTGTAAAGGTTTTAGATAAGCATGCAGAACTAGGAACGATTAGTTGGATGCCTATATCCTTTTATGAATCTTATTCTTCTGTTTTGCCACAAGATAACGACGAACATGTAATTGCCGAAGGTTTGCCTTCTGATATTTTTACACAAATTAAAAAAGGTATCATAGATGCCGTTGCCAGTGTTCATGATTTAGACCCAAAGATAATTTCTCAAATTGGATATCATACTCAGAAATGGGAGCCAGGGGCTTATGCAAGAAAGCATTCTGATAATACAGACGAACACGGAAATTCTGGAGCATTTACTAGAAGTAGATATGCTGCATTTTTATATCTAAATGATACCTTTGAAGGCGGACTTTTGCATTTCCCAGATCAACAAATAAGCATAAAGCCTAAAGTTGGAATGCTTGCTGCTTTTGACGGGGGATTCAACAATATGCATGAAGTAACTCTTATAACTAGTGGAGTTAGGTACACAATAGGTTCATTCTGGGATGATCGTGAAGAAGATGCATATCCACAGGAACTAAGAGACGCTTGGGCAGAAGAGATGAGAGAGACTAGAGCCAAGCAGGAAGTTGAAAGAGCCGAGTGGCAAAATCTTCTTAAAGATGGATATAAGATAGACGAAGATGGAAATAAATATCTGTTTAAGGGAGATGCTGTTTAAGATGATGGATTCTTTAAAAGAAAATTTAAGAAATAATAACTTAGAGTTTGAAGAGGTAACTCCAGAACTACTTTGGATTAAAGACTTTTTGACAAAAGAAGAGTTAGATTTTATTTGGAATGTAATCAATGCTGCATCTCAAGAAGATTGGGAAGTAGAGTATATGGGAAATTTAAAAAGATTTTGTTTGGAAAAGTTTGGCAGAGAAGATGTTGATAACTTAGTCGCTGAAGGAAAATTTGAAATTACTCAAAATTGGGTAGATAAAAATTTGAACATTAAGCACCATCCAGAACAAAATGTTTTTTACGGAAGACTCGCAGATATAATTCATCCTTCTTTTCCAGGACTCGAACTTAGTGGGCTTGCCACTATTCAAAGAATGCAAAAGGGTGTAGAACTAAAATCACATACTGATCAGCATACAGATCCATCAATACACTATGCAACAATAATATACATTAATGATGATTATGTTGACGGAGAGTTATTCTTTCCAAACAAAGATATAGCGTTGAGACCAAAGCCAGGAGACCTGTTATTTTTTCCAGGAAATGAAGAATATGAACATGGAGTAAAGCATGTAGGTGATGGGCCAATAAGATATGTCATAGTTGGTTTTATAAAAGAAATAGGTCATTACGAAAGAAATAGGTATTAAAATGAATAAAGAAATACTAGATCCAAAAGTATATTATTATACAGACGCAATAGATAACTTTGATGTGTTTTTAAAAACTTTAAATGAATTAGAAACTATGGAGTTTTATGATGACACCAAGGTTAATCTTTGGCAAAAATGGACATCTTCCAATGACAAAGATTTTATTTATGGAGAGACAAAAACTTTTGATATAGATGCTATCTCAAAGTCTGGCGGTATAGTTGGAGAAAAAAGCAAGTATATTTATGATGCAGTCATGACAACTTTATATAATGTATGTAAGGATTATGCAGAGTCCCTGGGTGATTTTGACGAACCAAGACTATTCCCAACCTTTAATATTAAAAAATACTATACTGGAATGGCAATGGGTGCACACTTCGATCAGTTAGATGGGGATAAGACTTTGAGATACTCTCTAGTCATGTACCTAAATGATGATTGTGAAGGTGGAGAGATATCATTTCAATTAAAAAATTATGATGGTGGATGGAACAGCAAAGACGGATGGGTTCATGGTGCCCCACCAGTTAATTTAGATTATGATGATGCTGTTGCAAACAATGCAATAGATTTTGGAATAAAGCCAAAAGCAAATAGCGTTATTATTTTCCCAGCAGAAGCGCCATATTTTCATACAGCGCATACAGTAAAATCTGGTGTTAAGTATATGGTTCCAGGTCACTGGATTCACAACAACATGCAACTTAACCAACAGCAAGGTATGTAGTGAAAACAGCCATAGTTACTGGTGCAAGCAAAGGTGTAGGTTATGCAACCGTTAAACTTTTATCTGAAAATGGATATAAGGTAATTGCATTATCTCGTAATCTAGAAAACATTTCTAAGTTAGTTTCTGATAATGTCGAGGTTTATCAATTAGATATAACTCAGCCAAATGCAATTAAAGAATTTTATGAAAAATATAAAGATATAACATTAGACCTTTTAGTTAATAATGCTGGCGGTGGGTCAGGACCAACAAGTATTATAAGAGAAACAATGGACAACTTTAGAATAGCCTATGAGATTAATGTATCTGGCCCAATGTATCTTTCTCAACTTTTTGTACCAGCATTACAAAAGTCAGAATCTCCAACTATCATTTTTATAAGTTCTTTGGGTGGCAAGATCCCATATCGTGGCGGAGGTAATTATACTAATGCCAAAAGAGGTCAGATGGCTCTAGTGGATACTATGAGGATGGAGTTTTCTGAATATAAAATTAAAGTAACTGAAATTTGTCCAGGCACAATAGATACTCAAATTGAGAAAAGAGATTGTGCCTTAACTGCAGAAGATCTTGCCAATTCAATTCTTTGGGTTTCAGAATTACCATCTCACTTTAATATTAATCATATTGAAATGAATCATGTATTGAGTAGTAAGTTTGCGTAATCTAACCCTCAATAATAGCATTAGAGTTTTATAAAAACAAAAACTCTGGTATACTTTACTAATTACAGTTTCTTAAGGAGAAAAACAATGTCTGATTTTTTTAGTTTTCGTTTGTCTGAAGAGTTCATAAATGAGTATAAAACAAAGGAAGCGCCATTTGGTTTTACAGATGCAGGTGGTAATTCATTAGGAGAGATTACATTTATCCGTACCTACTCCCGTATGAAGGAAGATGGAACTAAGGAAAGATGGCATGAGGTTTGTCGCAGAGTAATCGAGGGTATGTACTCAGCCCAGAAGAATCATGCTAAAGAAAACAGACTACCATGGAATGACTATAAGGCGCAGTCATCAGCAAAAGAAGCATATCAAAGAATGTTTGAACTTAAGTGGACTCCACCAGGACGTGGTATGTGGGCATTTGGAACTCCACTAACAATGGAAAAGAAAAACTCTGCTGCACTACAGAATTGTGCGATGGTTTCTACAAAAGACATAGATCGCAATGATCCAGGACAATTGTTTGGCTGGGTTATGGATGCATTAATGATGGGTGTGGGTGTAGGGTTTGACACTTTGGGCGGGGAGAAAAATCTAAACATTTATGATCCTACAGAACCACCACAGGTATATGAAATACCAGATACTCGTGAGGGCTGGGTAGAGTCTGTTAGATTACTCATTAATTCATACTTAAAGCCTAATATGTATATCCAGGACTTTAACTATGACCTCATTAGGCCTTTAGGTGCCCCTATTAAGGGTTTTGGCGGTACAGCAAGCGGTCCTGCACCACTTATACAGTTGCACAAGCAGATCAAGGCTGTAATCGGCGGTAGAGCAGGAGAAACCCTTGACTCAAGAGCAATAGTAGATATAGTTAATCTTATTGGTACATGCGTTGTATCAGGAAATGTTAGAAGGTCTGCCACCCTTGCTTTGGGTGCAGCAGAAGATCAAGATTTTATGAATTTGAAGAACGCTGAGGTTTTTCCAGAGCGTAATTCATTTGATCCAGAAAATCCAGGTTGGGCATGGATGTCTAACAACTCCATTGCTGCGACGGTAGGTACAAAGTACGAAGACTACGTAGACCTAATCGTTGATAACGGAGAACCAGGATTTATCTGGCTTGATGTAGCACGTAACTATGGTCGTTTAGCAGATCCAAAGGATGGCAAAGACTATCGTGTTATGGGCTTCAATCCGTGTGCGGAGCAGCCATTGGAATCATACGAACTATGTACACTTGTAGAAGTGCACTTAAATCGTCATGAATCCAAGGAAGACTTCCTGCGGACACTCAAGTTTGCTTACCTATATGGTAAGACGGTAACTTTGATTCCTACACACTGGCAACAGACAAATGGAATCATGCAGCGTAATCGTCGTATTGGTACATCACTTACAGGCATTGCATCCTTCTCAGACAAATTTGGCTTGCCTGTTGTGAGAGAATGGATGGACGAAGGATACAAGACTATCCGTAAGTATGATCATTCTTATTCTGAATGGTTGTGTGTTCGTGAGTCCATTAGAGTCACAACTGTTAAGCCATCAGGGTCTGTATCAATTCTTTCTGGCGCAACTCCAGGAGTACACTGGGCACCAGGCGGAGATTATTTCTTGAGAGCAATTCGCTTTGGGAATACCGACCCAATGATTCACTTGTTCAAGGCTGCTGGATATAAGATGGAGGCTGACCTTGTATCTGCGAATACAACTGTCGTTTATTTCCCAGTTCATTCTGGACATCCAAGATCTGAAAAAGATGTTACATTATTTGAGAAGATTGCGCTTGCTGCTACTGCTCAGAAATACTGGTCAGATAATGGCGTTTCTGTAACGCTTTCATTTGACAAAGAAACTGAAGCAAAGCATGTAGCGCCTGCCTTACATATGTACGAAGGACAACTAAAGGCTGTTTCATTCTTGCCGATGGGAAATCACACATATCCTCAGCAGCCATATACTCAAATAACTAAAGAAGAATACGATAGTTATATTGGAGAGATCAAAAAGATTGATTGGTCTGCTATTTATGACGGAGCAGAAAATCTGGAGGCACAGGGCGAAATGTACTGTACTACAGACGTTTGCGAAATAAAAATCTCGTAGTATGATAAAATAGACTCATAATGTCTATCCAATCTAACCTATATGCAGAAAAAGCCTTCGCAGAACATCCCATTGCTCTTTGGTCTTTAGATGATAGCGCAGACTATTTATCATTAATATCTGACGCTGATAGAAACATTTATAGTTGGGCTACAGAGGGATGCTCCGTTGAGGAAGCATTAGGAGTAATTGGGGAGCCTTTTACAAACTCTAGTGTAACTAAAATATCTGGAAACGTGATATCATCTGATAGCGGTTCTTTCTCATGCGTTAGTTCAAGCATTTTAGATTTCTCTGATATAAATAAAGACTTAGGAACTTTTTGTATAGGTGTTTATGTATATTCAAATAGTGCTTATATAACTGGTTATGAAATTGGTTATGAGTATTACGATGTACCACTAGGTGACTGGGTAAAAAAGACAAAAATATTTAACACAACAATAATGGAAAAGTGGATGTTTCTTTCTAATTCCTTTGCTGTACCAAATATTAGCGGTGAAATGAGATTAGTATTTAAAGCAAACTTCCTTGGAGGATACTCTGATTCTGAAGAAAACACAGTTTTAGTAAATGGCTTAACCCTTGGGCAATGGTCAGAAGAATTTGCATCAACATCTTTAGGAATTACTCCAGTGCAAATACCGACTGGAATATTTAGTGAAACTGAGTATGGATATCCAGCAAGATCATATGGGTTAGAGGAAAACACTGGGTACTATCTTATTAAGAAAAATTCTCTTGTTGCTAAAAATGTTGGAGCACCAATGGTTTACGGTACCGCAAACTGCACAGTCATAACTCCAAACGACGGTAAGCCATCTCTAATTGTTCCCTCTGAAGGATTTTTAAATGATAATGGAAAGTATAGAACATATACAGTTGAGATGTGGCTAAGAATAAATTGTAATGCCACAGAACCTAAAAAAATATTTGGAAGTTTAGTAAACGACAGTGGCTTGTATGTAGATGGTCCATTTTTAGTTTTAAAGATAGGAAGCAAGTCGGCGTCACATTACATCGGGGAATGGACAAGACCAATGCTTGTTCATATTTTATATTTAGATAACTCTTCAAAACTTTATATAAACGGAGAAGAGGTATTATCTTTATCATATAAAACTGCTGATTTAGAATTTAATTCTACAAAAGAATGGCTTGGTTTTTGGTCATATGAAGACGTATCACCAATAGAGGTAGACTGTGTAGGAATATACCCATATAAAGTTTCTAACATTGTAGCCAAAAGAAGACTCGTTTTTGGCCAGGGTGTTCAGGCACCAGATAATATAAATACAGCATACAGTGGGCAGTCTTTGCTTATTGATTATGCATTTGCTGATTATTCAAATAACTACTCTTATCCAGATATAGGAAATTGGAATCAAGGGATAAATGATAATTTAAATTCTGAAAATAATATGCTTTCTACGCCAGACTACAGTCTTCCAGAATTTTTAATTAATTATCAAGGAGTAAACAGCAGTTCATATTACAACGACTGGCTATCTATAAACTCTGAGTTGCCTTCTGAATTAGGAGATGAATATTTTAAGGTAAGACCAAACTCTGACTATTGTGCCCAACTATACTTTAATAATTTAAATTTCTTAGCACAAGAGGTTAAAAGTATCTACGGTGTTTTTAAGAAAACTGGATCTCCAAGATATATTAATGGTGTTGAGCAGCCTATGACTTTGTTTAAGGTTATAGACCCTAATCAAAATTACTTCCATATATATCTTTATCAAGATGCAAAAAAGATTACATATGTTGTAAAGTTTGGAGATAATCCACCTACAGAAATTGAGCATGAAAATATAGAAGTAATAACTGGCGAAAAGTTCTATGCTGGTTTTCATATTGAAAATTTAATTAGATGGTATGGAGGAGAAGTAGCAGCGATACTTGGCAATATTTCACAGTGCAAACTTTATATTGGAAATGATGAAAATTTTGCTTCTTGGTTTGATGGAAATATTTATAAAGTTGGACTTTCAAATGCTAGAAATCATTCTTTAATTGCACCAGCATTTGGGGCAGATGGACTTCCATCAGATTATGACACAATTGAAGACTACATACACTCTATTACTTTAGATGGAGGATTGTACAATCAGCAACTCTGGGATTATATTGCTAATGGTGGAACTGCTGGATTAATGCTTTTTGATAAAATATTAGATCATACTGCTAGTTATACATTAGTTGCATCAAGATATTTTGATGAATATCAACTTGATATAGATACAGTTGGGTATTGGGAAGATTATCAGCCATTAACATATTATGCACAATTTGTTGATGATTCAGAAGGAGACAGAGTATACGATCTAGACTTCTTACAGTTTAATATAAACTATCCAGCGCCATCTAAGTTTTTTGAAATAGAAACAGATCCAACCGAATGGAGTTATGCAGAACTTTATAATAAGTTTAATTATCCTAAAAAGAGAACATACGATTCTTTAGATAATTTTTTGTTTACTGGATATCGAGATTATGAAGATTTACAATATAATGTAACTAGAACCTATAAGTATGATACTAGCGAATCTCTTGTAAGATCTTTTGTAAGTTTCCAATATACTCAAGCAGGAGCAACTCAAAGTAGTTCTTTCTTTACACATATTGAACCAGCAGCAAAAGAAGGAACTGTAGAGCCAGGCAGCAATTGGATAAGCAGTAAGTACGAAGTCATAGATAATATGATTATTTATCCTCCGTCTAATGTAGATTTCAATGAACTTTCTTTGGTAACTCACCTAGAGTTTAAAGTAAAAAATATTTTAAGAAACAAAGTTAAACTTAAGAAACTAGAATATTGCTCTCAGGCTTTTAATAATAATAGCAATCCAATAGGAACAAGTCCTTATGTAAAAATGTATCCGTATAAAAAGTCTGGAATTTACTATAACTACAAAGGAAAAAATCCTTACAGTATTTATAAAAATACATCGCCATACTTATATATGACAAGAACAAGCGGTATTCAGGTTAGAGGTAAACAAGATCCTTTAATCAACAGAGGTTTACTCATTCCAATAAATGAAAATCAAACTTCTGACTTTGATAAGATTATGGCTATGCAACTTGCAGTTAGATTTGATGAAGATTACTTCCCATATGCGCCACAACAGATATTTGAAATTGAAGCAAAAAACTCATACATTAGATTTTACATA
>Ga0208231_1000102_pt1 | contig 25503 bp, 21 predicted proteins | sample LakMenEpi15Jun12_FD_150702 | JGI IMG/M metagenome (GOLD analysis project Ga0208231, IMG submission 150702) | Freshwater microbial communities from Lake Mendota, WI - 15JUN2012 deep hole epilimnion (SPAdes) | ecosystem: Environmental > Aquatic > Freshwater > Lentic | place: Lake Mendota, Madison...
CTTCGTATTCACGAAGCAGCGGGGTGAGCCAACGTTCAGGATCGAATGCCTGACGAACCACCACATAACCCTCGCGGTGGAAATGTTCCAACTGCTCGGGCGAGAGTGACGAGCGACTGCTCATGCCGAAAGTTTATAAAGTTTGCAGAGGTCTGTCAATCTCGAGAGGTCTCGGGAGCCGAGGAAGCCCCTGGATTCGGATTCCCTCTGTGACATTTGACATAATTCGTACAGTATGTATATTATTTTTTACACACGAGCCATACATCTCGTGTGTCAGATCGTATTCATCTAACCACCAACTATTTCATCGGAAAGTGAGACAGTTATGAGCGATAAAAATGACAAGGGTCAACAATTGCACTATGTCGGTTCATGGGGTCAGAGCTTGTCCCGTCGTGAACTCATTGCAGCCATGGGAGGTGTGATCACTCTCGGCGGAATTCTCGCTGCCTGCTCCGGCGGCTCGGGTGGGGGAACGTCGGGCGGCACATTGGTTGGGGTGATGACCCAGCAGATTCCGTCATCGTTGGACCCCATCACGAATGCACAGGGTGCGGCGCTCAACGCAGCCGGCCCGTGCCACGACTGGCTCGAGTACGTAGCTATCAATGGCGACCTCTACCCGTCCCTTGCGGAGAGCGTAGAGCAGTCGGATCCGCAGACGATTGTGTACAAGATTCGTTCGGGAGTCAGTTTCCAGAATGGTGATGCCGTCAACGCGCAAGCTGTCGTTGATCTTGTCGCCTGGATTCAGGACAAGAACAACGGTGCTTGGCTGAACTCACGTTTCGAGGGAGTCGCGGCGGTGGCGGTTGACGAGTTGACGGTTCAACTCAATCTCCCGAAGCCAGATGTGGCTTTCCGTTACGCCGTGACGCGGCTCCCCATCGTGGCGGTTGCGACCATGGCCGATCAGGCACTCAATCCGAGCGGTTGTGGTCCCTACAAGTTCAAGGAATGGGTGCAGGGCTCATATGTCGAATACACGAAGGATCCGAACTATCGGGAGGCCGACAGAATCACCCTCGACACCATCAGGATGGAGCACTTCAACGACTCCAACGCAGGCACGCAAGCGTTCTTGGCTGGCGGAAAGAATTGGGTCTACCCGACTTCGCTCTCGCAAGCCAAGGATCTCACCGCACGAGCCGATGCCGGAGAATTGAGCTATTTGCCGCTTGAGCCAGGTGTCTGTTACCTGATCAACAACTGCAAGTCAGGCCCGACCGCGGATCCGAAGGTGCGTAAAGCAATCCGACTCGCTCTCGATCGTCAGGCGATGGTTGACGGACCATTCAACGCCGTCAGCAGACCTTTCTTTTCGATGTTGAAGCCGGAAAGTTCCTTCTACGTGAAAGAACTCGAGTACGAGCGCGACATCGAGCAAGCGAAGGCCCTGTTGGCCGAAGCAGGCTTGGCCTCGGGCTTTGCGGAGAAGATCTACACGCCGAATGTCGACTACTTCATCGGACTCTCGACGATCATGAAGGACAACCTCGCCGAGATTGGCATCGACATCACTGTTGAAATTGAGGAGACTCCGGCAGTCATCGATCGAATGTTCAACCGCAAGGAGTTCAACATGGTTGTGCTCGGTGATGCGCTTTCACCGGACGTATCGGAACTTCACGAGTACTACATCCGTTCGACCGGAGCGAGAAACTGCGGCTTCTACAGCAATGCCAAAGTGGACGAGCTTCTTGATCAGGGATTGCGCGAAGTCGACGCCGACAAGCGGTTCGAAATCTATAAGGAAGTCCAGATGATTTCGATGTTGGAAGACACTGGATTCATCCCGCTTGTCGCCGAGGTTCTGCCTGCGGCCTACAAGGACACGAACTACCAGGAATTCATGGGTGGTTTCATCCAGTACATCATCTGGCCGGAAGCTGAGCTTTCGTAATCACTACGAAAAGTAAGTCGGTAACACAATGACCTTGCGTTACCTGGCTTCCCGAGTTTTGGGAAGTCTGGCAACACTCGTGGTCAGTTCGTTCCTGATTTTCGCCATGGTCCGGCTAATTCCGGGTGATCCGGCGACAGCATTGCTGGGGCGCGCTTTTGATCCCGAAGTCGCGGCACTGATGCGTAAACGTTTGGGACTGGACGGAAACTTCTTCGTTCAGTATCTGGACTGGCTCCGTGCCGCGATTACAGGGGACTTCGGCTATTCGTTGATCAATGGAGCGAGAATCAACGAACAGATTCTCGAGCGTTTTGTGCGGACTCTACATCTGATGATTGGCGGCCTCGTTGTTGGGCTGGGAATCGCTATACCACTAGGCACCGTGTCTGCGCGTCGTCGTGATCAGAAGTCTGGGTCCTTCCTGATGGGTTTGAACGGACTCCTCATTTCAATTCCACAATTCATCACCGGATTATTCTTGGTGTATATCTTTGCGGTAATTCTTAAGTGGCTCCCTGCGGGTGGCTGGGTTGATCCAACTTCGGATTTCAGTCGTTGGTTGACCGCGATGATGCTCCCGTGTGCTACTCTCGGGATTGCTCTTTCGGCATTTACTGCTCGAGTCCTTCGAACGAGCATTGTCGAGGCCACAGTGGCCGACTATGTCGTGGCTGCGAAGTCTTGGGGGCTTCCTGAGCGGAAGGTTTACCGCTGGCACATCTACAGGAATGCCGCACTTCCAACGCTCACCACGGTAGGTCTTGAGATTGGCTATCTCTTCGGAGGATCCGTGGTTGTTGAGGAAATCTTCGGCTATCCCGGCGTTGGCCAACTCACGGTGGACGCGATCTCCGGCCGAGACTATCCGATGGTTCAAGCGGCCGTGCTGTTGTTCGCCGTGGGATTCACATTAATCAACCTATTGGTCGACTTATCACTCTTCTTCGTCGACCCGCGACTGAGAAAGTAATCGGAGCCAACACAGTGAGTACACCGCGCTTTTCTCCCAGTCAGAGAATTCGAGTTAGCTTCTTCATTCTTACCATCCTCTTCGTCGCCGCAGGACTGGTGCTCTTAGTTGGCTCTTACTCGTATGACGATATTGGGGCTGGTGCGAGACTTGCCACTCCGAGTGCCTCGCACCTCTTTGGAGTTGACAGTTATGGACGCGACTACCTCACGCGAGTTGCTTTAGGGATCCTCATCTCGCTTGGGGTCGGTGTCCTTGTGGCACTTCTGTCGATTGCAATTGGCGCCCCAATTGGTATTTACAGTGCAATTCGGGGTGGCTGGCTCGACATGTCAATCGGTCGGACTCTCGAGGTGCTTTTCGCGTTTCCTCAAATTCTGCTTGCCCTGGTGCTCATCACAATTCTTGGTTCGGGAATACAGACTGCCATGATCGTCTTGGTCATCATCTATATCCCGATTGTGATTCGGTATGTGCGCAATGTTGCACTCGTGGAAGCCAAGAAGGACTACCTCCTTTCTGCCCAGATGTACGGCTCGCCGCGATTCCAGCAGTGTTTCGTGCACATTCTTCCAAACATTCAAGGCAGCATCCTCGTGTTGGCATCCAGCATTGCCGCCTTCGCGATGATTGCAGAAGCCACCCTGTCATACCTCGGACTGGGCGTACGCCCACCTCTGCCAAGCCTCGGCATCCTGCTTACCGAGAACCAAGGTTTCCTTTCCACCGAGCCACGCCTGATTTTCTTCCCCGCAGCAGTGTTGGTTTTGCTGGTCATTTCGGTAAATCAGATTGGTGATGCGTTGGTTGACAAACTCGATCTCAAGCGAAACCCTGTCAGGGCATAATCGATGAGCAACTCGCCAGGCAATGACTCCCAGACTGCGGTTGCAGTACAGCACCTGACGGTTACCTACAAGGGGAGAAGCGAGGTTCCGGCGGTACTTGACGCAAATCTTGAGGTTTCTCGGAAGGAAATCATCGGGGTCGTTGGTCAGTCTGGGTCCGGAAAGTCCACTCTCGGAATGGCGGTCGCAGGCTTACTTGACCCACGTCAATGCGACGTACGTGGCACTATGCAATTTGGGGGCCAAGTAGTTGACTTGGGAAACGCCAAAGCCCCTATTTGGGAGACATTGAGGGGTTCGCAAATCGGGTATGTATTCCAGGATGCGCAAGCTGCATTGAATCCATTGCTGACAATCGAGCAGCTTCTCGTTCAACCACAACGCCATCGCGGGGTTGATACTCCAGTTGCCAGAGCCATTGCCCGTGACCTGCTTGAGGCGGTCGAGATACCCGACGTTGATCGTCGGCTGCGACAGTATCCGCACGAGCTGAGTGGTGGAATGAAGCAGCGAGTTGTGATTGCGGCGGCGCTTCTCGGTAGACCGAGCGTTCTCATAGCGGACGAACCGACCACGGCGCTCGACGTGACTCTTCAAGCCCAAATCATTCGTCTACTCAAGCGTCTCAAGGATGAGTTTGAACTATCGATCATCTTTATCAGTCATGACATCGATCTCGTTGCTGACATCGCGAGTCACATTGTGGTAATGAAGAACGGAGTCGCAATCGAAGCTGGAATAGCAGACTCGGTGGTTCGAAGGCCATCTCACCCCTACACCAACGAACTCATCCAGTCGATACCGCGACTGGAGAAGATTGGATTCTTTGAGAACAAGGGGCACTGGTGAAACCGTGACTGAAAGAGAAAATCCGCGAATCTCTCTGCGAGAACTCTTCGTTGAGTATCAAATATCACGTGGAATCTTCAATCCCGGAACTTTGAAAGCTGTTCGCGGGGTATCTTTTGACGTTTCTGCTTCAGAGACGCTCGCACTCGTTGGAGAATCCGGATCAGGCAAGAGCACTATTCTTCGTTCAATCTCGGGTCTGGCCCACATCGCCAGCGGAGAAATTCATATCGACGGTAGGCCCTACGATCCTTCTCGAACCCGAGCAATAGATGCGGGAATAGCGATGGTCTTCCAGAATCCAAACGCAAGCCTCAATCAGCGACTCACAGTTCGGCGCATCATCTCAGACCCGCTGAAGTCCTCAGGCAAGATGCGGAAGCAGACCACGACTGTTGAACAGCTGCTTGACATGCTGAAGCTAGACCGGGATTTTCTAGACCGGTATCCCTTCCAATTGAGTGGCGGCCAGAAACAACGAGTTGCAATCGCGCGGGCTCTGATCAGTTCTCCAGAAGTCCTCTTGTTGGACGAGCCGACAAGTGCCCTTGATGTGGCGAACCAAGCACAAGTCGTGCAGATTCTTCAAGACCTGAAGCGGAACGCCCAGTTGGCAAGCGTCTTCGTAACGCACGACTTACCACTCGCAACCCATGTGGCGGATCGAGTTGCAGTGCTCTACCTCGGGTCAGTGATGGAGGTTGGCTCGCAGTCCGAGATCGTCGAACGTTCAGCGCACCCGTACACACAAGCTCTGCTGCGCTCTATCCCCAGCCGGAAGATCAAGTCATCTGAGAGTGTCGGAGATTTTCGCATGTCAGGGGAGATCCCGAGCCCCATTGACGTTAAGCAGGGCTGCGTGTTTCGAAGCCGGTGCCCGATCGCCATGGACGTATGCGCCGAGACTGCTCCGCAGTTGACGCAGATCTCTGTGACCCACAGCGTGGCGTGCCACGCAGTGAGAGTCAGTTCTCGACTCTAAGCGGGTTCGATCGCCGATGCGCCTGAAGACGTCGCTGGGCGCTCGGGTCAGGAACGTTCGAGGCTTGCTGCTCGCGCCGCTTTCAACAGGGTGGCGGTGTAGTCCGATGATGGTCGCGACAGCACGTCGGAGGTGCGTCCCGCTTCAACGATGTGACCGTGGCGCATGACGACGATGTGTTCACACATTCGGCTGACAACGCCGAGGTCGTGCGACACCATGACGAGGGTGAGACCCATCTGGTCACGCAGATCCATGAGCAGGTTCAGCACTTGGGCTTGCACCGAAACGTCGAGTGCGCTGACTGGCTCGTCGGCGTACAGGATGGTCGGGTTCACCGAGAGTGATCGTGCGATGCCAACGCGCTGGAGCTGACCTCCGGACAATTGGTGTGGGAAACGCGAGAGCACTTCCGGTCCCAAGCCCACTCGCTTGATGGAACTCACGAGTTCGTCATCGTCCGGCGTGCGCTGCTGCAAGGCTCGGATGGGTTCGGTGAGTGATCGACGAATGGTCATCCTGGGATCGAGCGATCGGCGCGGATTCTGGAACACGATTTGGTTCTGTCGGCGCAGCTCGTTGGCGCCATCACCCTGGTACTCGGTGATGTCCTTGCCGTTGAAGCGAACGTTGCCTTGCTGATGTCGCAGCAGACCGCACATCACGCGAATGAGCGTGGACTTGCCGGAACCTGATTCTCCCACGATGCCCACCGTCGACTTGAGATCGATGGTCAGCGAAATGTCCTGCAGGGTCCATCCAGCACCCCCGGCGGTGATTCGCGCGCGAGGGTAGTGAAAGTACATCTGCTCGACGGCCACGAGTGGCGAGGGGGATGTAGCGGCTGAAGTCACGACTGACCTCCTTGTTCGGGGTGCCAGCAGAGGTAACGATGATCGGATGCGCTGACGGTGATCGGTGGTGTGGTTGCACATTTCTCCGACGCGTGCTGACAACGGTTACGGAACCGGCAACCGCTCGGGAATCTGCCAACCGGCGGTACGGATCCGGTAATGGTCTGCAGGCGTCGTCCGATGAAAGCGGAGAAGTTGTCATCCTTTGGCATTCCCGGATTTGCCGCCAGGAGCGCAGCCGTGTAGCGGTGTTGTGGTCGGTTGATGATGTTGTCGATGTTGCCGGCCTCGACGATGTTGCCACCGTAGATGACCGCCACTTGGTTGCAGACGAAACGAACCACGCCGAGGTCGTGGCTCACGAACAGCAGGCTCATCTTGCGTTGCTCACTCAAGGAAATGAGGAGACGCAGGATTTCTTCCTGCACCGTGACGTCGAGCGCGGTCGTCGGCTCATCGGCGATGAGCAGATCCGGGTCGGCAGCAATTGCAGCGGCGATCATCACTCGTTGCTGCTGTCCTCCCGACAACTGGTGCGGATAGCGACGCAGGAGCGTTTCGGGCTCCGGTAGCTGCACCTGGCGCAACAAGTCGACGACTTTGTCGGTCACCGCCTGCCCCTTCAGATTGGTGTGGATACGAATCGCCTCGGACACCTGCTTGCCGATGCGCATCATCGGATTGAGTGAGCGAGCAGGATCTTGGAACACGAATCCGATTCGCTTGCCGCGCACCTTGGCGAGATCGCGGTCGCCGAGCGTGAGCAGGTTCTGTCCGTCGAAGTTCACTTCGCCCGAGACCTTTGCCTCGTTGGGCAGGAGACCGGCAATTGCCTTGGCGGTCATCGTCTTACCCGAACCGGATTCGCCAACGAGACCGAGTCGTGCCCCGGGCTGCAGAGCGAGATCGTCGATGTTGATGATCTCGTAGTCGTCGATGGTGACGCGGAGATTGCGAAGGTGCAACATCACGCGACCCCCGTTCGAGCCTGTTGTGGATCAAGTACGGTGCGCAGACCGTCCCCCAGCAAGTTGAAGCCAAGTGCCGTCAACACGATTGCCACGCCGGGGAAGAACATGAGGTACGGGGCTGCTTCGAGCAGCGACTGTGTTTCGTTGAGGAAGCGACCCCACGACGAAGTTGGCGGCTGGACACCCACGCTCAAGAAGGCAAGTGCAGCCTCGATGAGGATTGCGGCTGCGAACATCACCGAACCAAGCACGATCAGCAGTGGGCTGATGTTTGGCAACACGTGACGTCGCAATACGTACGCCTTCGTGCGTCCGTAACCGTACGCAGCCTCCACATAGTCGAGGGCAAGGATCTGGCGTGCAGGACCGATGGTGACTCGGGCCGCCACCGGCACCTGCCAGGTGATGATGGCCAGGGTCGCCGTGGTGTTGCCTGGTCCGAGTTTGGCCGCCAGCACCAGAGCGGTGAGAATTCCCGGCAGGGCAAGACCGGCATCGACGAGGCGAGTGAACGGACCTTGCAACGTCCGTCGCGATCCTGCGATCGAGAGACCGATCAATGCGCCGAGGGACATGGCGATGATCGTCGATACGACACTCACGTAGAGCGAGTTTCGTGCGCCGAGCATGAGCTCGGTGACGACATCGCGACCGGCTCGATCGGTGCCGAACAGGAAGCCCGGCGTCCCCGGTGGTGCGAGTCGATTGGTGAGGTTGAGCTTGTTGGCCGGATAGGGAGTCCACACGAATGACACCATCGCCACCAGAACGAAGAGCGACACGAGGGTGCCACCCAGATACAGCGTGAGCGGAAGTTTGCGGAGTCGCTTTACGAGCGACGGCTTGAGCGGCCGTGCATCGTCAACTGGAGAAGTAGTAGAGGTATCAGGCATCGGACGACTCCTTGTCTCGGATACGTGGATCGAGGAACCCGTAGGCGATATCAACGACGAAGTTCAGCACCAAGATGATGAGCATGATGACGAGAGCCAAGGACTGCACCACGACCACTTCGCGTCCGAGCGTTGCCGTCACGATGAGACGCCCAATCCCCGGGAGCACGAACACGTTCTCGATGACCACGGCGCCGGCGATGAGCTGACCGAACTGCAGTGCGGCAACGGTGACGAGCGGAATCGAAGCATTGCGTACCCCGTGCACCAACGCTGCTCCGCGTCGGGTGCGACCTCGAGCCATGGCTGAGCGCATGAAGTCTTCGTTCATGACGTCGAGCATGGCGGTGCGCACGTAGCGAGTGAAAACGGATGTAACGCCGAGACTGAGTGCGCACACGGGAAGAATCGCGGATCGAATTGCTTGAATCGGATCTTCGGTGAAGGGCACGTAACCACCTGTTGGCAGCCAACCGAGTCGCACGGCAAAGACGAGAACGAAGAGCAGGCCACCCCAGAAAGCCGGAATCGCAATACCCACCTGGGTGAAGACGTCGACAACGTTGCTCCGGAGTTTCTTGGCGTTGATTGCCGAATAGGTACCGAGAACGAGCGAGAGCGGAACGGAAACGAGGAGTCCGCCGAGTGTGAGCATGAGCGTTGGGCCCAGTCGCCTCACCATTTCACTGAAGATGTCGTAGCCCATTCCGTACGACTTACCGAGGTCACCCGTCACGATTCCCCCGAGCCAGTTGAGGTACTGCATGACGAGCGGCTCGTTCAAACCAAGTTCCTCTCGCATGTATGAAACGTCGATTGGCGCGGCGTCTCGTCCGAGGAACACCGTGACGATGTCCCCGCCAAGTTGGCGCAGGAGAACGAAAACGGCGATTGATCCGACGAAAGCCGTGAACACCAGTGTGAAGAACGATCGCAGAATGTGCTTCAACATGCCCTTACCCCCTCGAGGTATTCCCACAAAGTAAATGACCGTCCGACGGTTTGCAACCGCCGGACGGTCATCACCGTGTGTGGTGGCTCAGCATCGAGCTGAACCACCACACCATTCACTTAGTTGCCCCAACGGGCCTTGCGCAGGTCGACACCGTCGTTGATTCGGACGGCGGGTACACCTGTCAGGTCAGCCCTCGAGATCATTGGTACCTGCACTGCGGCGATTGCATTCACCCATGCCAGGTCGGCAAAGGTCTTTGCAAGGTCGCTCATTGCGGCCAAGTGATCGTCGTAGTTGAGGAACGCATCGGCCTTGGCCAACTTGTCCTCGAACTCTGGGATGCACAAGCTCGAGCTCTTGCCCAACGGCTCACGTCCACCCTTGCAACCGAATTGCAGGATGCTCGCGGAGTCGCGGATTTCGCTCATCTCGTAATTGCCCTTGGTCCACGTCTTGTCCAGCCAGGTGGTGAGGTCTTCACCGCGGCTCTTCACCGTGATACCAGCAGCAGCAAGCTGTTGCGTGAGGACTTCCATCGTGAACGGGTGCGAGGCAACCGTTACGAATGGGTAGTCGATCTCGATGCCTTCGTAGCCGGCTTCCTTCAGGAGGGCCTTGGACTTCTCTGGATCGAATGCGTATGGGCAGTAGTCGCTGTTGTACGGCTCTGAATCCGGCATCACCATGAGGCAGGTTGGTCGCGCATCACCGTTGTACACGGCGATTGCTTCCTCGCGGTTGATCGCATGTGCGATCGCCTGGCGAACTCGAATGTCCTGGAACCGCTTGTCATTGACGTTGAGCCACATGTACGAGTTCTCCGTCGAACCCTGCAGGGTGACGGTGAAGTTCGGATCTGTCTCGAACGAATCGACACGCTCGATACCTTCGGCAAGTACTGCAACGTTCAGGTCGTACTCGCCGGCAAGCATGCCGTTGAGTGACGCCGTTTCGTCGTCAATGAAGAGCCATACCAAGGTGTCGAAGAATGGTGCCTCGCCCCAGTAGTCCGCAAAGCGGTTCAACGTCAGGCTGGTGTCCGGCTTGTATTCGCCGAACGACCATGGGCCCGTTCCAATCATGGTGGTGTTTGGATCGTTGTCCGTGAGGAAGTTCTCTGGCACCACGTAGCCGGCCGACATACCCAGTTCTTTCAGGAATGTCGAGCTGACCTTCTTGAGCGTGATGACGACGGTGCTTGCATCGGTGGCCTCGACACTTGCCACGTTGGCATGTGGGGCACTGAGCTTGCTGTTCGGCGACTTGGCGTTGATGGTCATCGAGTACGCAACGTCGGCTGCGTCCAGATCGGATCCGTCATGGAACTTGACACCCGAACGAATCTTGAAGGTATAGACAAGACCGTCTTCGCTCACTTCCCATGATTCCGCCAACATCGGCGTGATGGTTCCGTCGGTGTTCAGTTCGACCACGGTTTCCTGGACGTTCTTGAAGGTCGGCACTCGCAGAGCGTTTGCCGCGACTTCGTAGTAGTTCCAGCTCGCCGGTTCTTGTGGCGAGACGATGGTCAATGTCGTCTTGGTTTCGCCTGAAGGTGTTTCTTCAGGTGCCGTTGTTTCCTCTGTTGCGGAATCATCGGCTGATTCACTTGCGTCGTCGCTACCTCCGCACGCTGCTACAGCGAGTGCTGCAACAAGTGCGAAAGCAATACCGCGACGTCGCCCCGATTTACGGGCTGTTCGGTTTGGTTTCATGTTCCCCCCTTTGAAAGGACTCGTTCGTAACTGTATAGTATTTATCTTGACCGTTACAAATGTCACTTCACTCCATGTGAGGGCAGGCACAAGCACGGTCCGAAGGAATTGCCGCATGGTCCAACGACCACAATGTGAGTAGGGAGGACTTCTCATGGCACGCAAGGAAAATCTGTTCGACCTCACTGGACACACCGCGCTGGTGACCGGTGGTGGCTACGGCCTGGGCCGCGGTTTGGTGCACGGGCTTGCCGCCCACGGTGCAACGGTCATCGGCGTTGCGCGAAGCGAGGCAGCACTTCGCGAAACGTTCGCCAGCCTGGGGGCTCCGCACCGTTACATCGTTGGCGACCTGACCTCCGACTCGCTGTACGAGCAGCTCGACAAGATTCCCGAACATGTCGACATCCTCGTCAACAACGCCGGCGGTGATCCCTTCTCCAAGCCGTGGGGTCAGCAATCCACCCAGGAGTGGCGCGACACGTACGAGATCAATGTCATCGCATCGGAGCGTTTGTGCCGTTTGTTCATCCCGAAGATGAGCGCCAAGAAGTGGGGTCGCATCATCAACATCGCCTCGATCTACGGCGTGATCGGCCAGAACCCGAACAACACGGGCAAGAACGCCGGTGCCGGCGCCTACACGGCCGCCAAGCACGGCTTGATTGGTCTCACGAATTATCTCGCCTGTCAGATCGGTCGGAGTGGCGTCACGATCAACACGCTCAGCCCGGGAATGATCACCTGGATGGAGACACCCGACGGTGAACCGGAGTTGTGGAAGCACCTTGCATCACAAACACCGGTGGGTCGCAACAGTCAGCCGGAAGATTATGTGACTGCAACGGTGTTCTTGGCCTCGGAGGGTTCGTCCTTCGTCCACGGCACGAATCTGATCGTTGACGGTGGCTGGAGCGTTTGGTGACATCATCCCCTCGTGAGGCCAGCGGGAAGTTGGCCGGCCGCGTTGCGCTGGTCACCGGCGCCTCATGGGGAATCGGTGCAGCAGTAGCGAAGTTGTTCGCCCGCGAGGGTGCATCCGTCGTGGTCAACACCTACCCGGATGACAAGATGAGCAAACTCGCCGACGACGTCGTTGCATCGATTCGTGCGGATGGTGGTTCCGCGGTGAAAGTTCCTGCAGACATCTCGAATGAAGAACAGGTTTCCGAGATGATTGCTGCTGCACATCGCGAATTCGGCGATGTCGACATTCTCGTGACGAACGCTGCGTACGGGGTGCGCGTACCGTGGCACGAGATCACCACGAAGCAGTGGGACTACACACAGGCCGTCAACGTTCGCGGGGCTTTCTTGTGCGCAAAAGCGTGCTATCCGGGAATGCTTCGCCGCAAGGGCGGAAACATCATCACGGTGACCAGTGTGACGGTGGAGCTCGGAATGGCCGGTCTGCTCGATTACGTGAGCTCCAAGGCTGCACTCATCGGCTTTACCCGATCACTTGCTCGGGAAGTCGGCAAGGACGGCATCAGGGTCAACTCCGTCATGCCCGGCGCGATTCGTACCGAGCAGGAGATTGCCCTGGGATTCGACGAAGAAGAGTTGAAGGTGCTATCCGCCGAACGCCAGTGCTTGCCGCGCCGCGGATTTGCCGAGGACCTTGCCGGAACCTTCCTCTATTTGGCATCCAACGACAGCAGCTTCGTATCGGGCCAGGTCATCAATGTTGATGGCGGCTGGATCCACTACTAGACCACTCGACGACGGCACGGTGAATCACTCGATGCGAGTCGCGTTGATTCACGTGATGCAGGAGACCGACACGTTCAATCCGGTCTTGACGACGCTGGACGGGTTTCGCAACGTGGCGTTGCTGGAAGGGCACAGCGTTCTTGATCGAGTGGATCCCGCCGGACCGATTGCCGGTTGCATCGACGCGGTGGGGACGAGTGGAAAGAACGTGGAACTCGTTCCAATCATTCGTGCCGATGCGCAATCGGGAGGTCGCCTCAGTGTCGACACCCTCGCGATGCTCTCGGAGATGATCGTTCGTGGGCTTCGCGCGGCAGGTAAGTGTGATGGCGTCATCATGTTCCTGCACGGCGCCGCTTCTGCCGTCGATGTCGATGACGTCGAAGGGGCACTCCTTGCCGTCGTTCGGAGAGAACTTGGTTCCGAAATCCCGTTGGCGTTGATGCTCGATCACCACGCGAATGTCACGATCGAGATGATGTCGCACACCAACGTCTTGATGGCATTCCGCACACAGCCGCACGATCCGTTCGAAACGGGACGCGATCTCACGAAGATTGCATTGCGCACCTTTTCCGGCGAGGTACAACCGACGATGGCGTGGCGAAAACTTCCGATGATCACGCATCAAGAGCAATTCCTCACGGCGAGTGGTCCGATGAAGGAATGGTTCGACCATGCACGCCGATTCGAGTCCGAAGGAAGGGCACTCACGGTTTCGCTCTTCCCCATGCAACCTTGGCTCGATGTGGAGGAGGCCGGGTGGTCCATCGTCGTGGTGACCGACGGCGACGCTGCGTCCGCTGAGCAGATGGCCGACGAGCTGGCGGACCACGCGTGGTCGATGCGCGAGCGATTCATGAAGTTGGACAATCTCTCGGTTGATCGCGCCATTGCGTTTGCCGACGATGCGTCGCGTGGCGCCGTACTTTTGAGTGACACTGGAGATTCCGTGTTGGGTGGATCCACTGGCGACAGCACGGTGATTCTTCGCGAGCTGCTTTCAACCGACCTTCGACATCGTGCGTTGGTTCCGGTGACCGATCCGAACGTTGCGCGACATCTTTCGTCGGCGGACATCGGATCCACGGTCACGGTCGAGCTTGGTGGATGGGCGAATTCGTTCTACAAACCAGTGAAGGTGACCGCCGTGCTCAGGGCACAACGTTCGGGTGCCGTCGCACTCGATGGACTTCCGCAAGGTTCGGTGGACATGGGAGACGCAGCAATTCTTGAAGCCGGCAACGTCACCATGCTCGTCACCGAAACCTCTGGAGTTGGCGGAATCCATCCGGGCGTCTATCGGCACCTCGGAGTCGAGCCCGCCGACTTCAAGATGATCGTGATGAAGACCGCATCCAACTTTCAGTACATGCGTGGAATCACCACCGAATTCGTCCGCGTTGCCACACCCGGGCCAACGCAATCCGACGTTCATTCGTTGCCATGGACCAGAATTCCGCGGCCGATGTACCCCTTGGATGCAATGGAAGACTGGCGGGCATGACCACACCGCCGGGAACTCCCGTCTCTCTCCGAACACGTCACTGGTACGACGGTTCCAGTCGTGACAACTACATCCACAGAAGTTGGATGAAGCGTGGACTCCCCGACGACGCGTTCTCGGGCAAACCGATGATCGGAATCTGCAATTCCGCATCCGATCTGACTCCCTGCAACCAACACCTCGATGAGCTCGCCGAGTTCGTCAAGCGTGGTGTGTGGGAGGCCGGCGGAGTGCCGCTGGAGTTTCCCGTTACCTCGCTCGGTGAAACCCAGATTCAACCCACGGCCGCGCTCCTGCGCAACCTCATGGCGATGGATGTCGAGGAGTCGATTCGCTGCAATCCGCTCGACGGAGTGGTGTTGCTCTCGGGATGCGACAAAACGACGCCCGCAATGCTCATGGGAGCAGCGTCGGTCGATCTGCCGTCGATCATGCTCACGGGTGGTCCGATGTTGACGGGTCGGCATCGAGGCGCACCGCTCGGATCCGCCACGGATATGTGGCGTATGAGCGAAGAGGTACGTGCGGGAAAGATGAGCGCGGAGGAGTTCGTCGCCACCGAATCATCGATGACACGAAGCGCCGGGCATTGCAACCCGATGGGCACGGCCTCCACGATGGCGTCGATGGCGGAAGTTTTGGGAATGACGTTGCCGCAAAGCGCGTCGATTCCTGCGCCGGATACCCGACGCAAGCAACTTGCCCACCTGACTGGTCGAAGAATCGTGCACATGGTGTACGAAGACTTGCGTCCCAGCAAGGTGATGACACGTCCCGCTTTTGAGAATGCCGTGAAGGTGCTCTCTGCAATTGGTGGCTCCACGAATGCCGTGATTCACCTGTTGGCAATTGCCGGCCGAGTTGGAGTTCCGCTGACGTTGGACGACATCGATCGGATTGGATCGCGTCTTCCGCTGCTCGTCGACATCATGCCTGCAGGAAATCGATTGATGGAAGATTTCTTCGAGGCTGGTGGTATTCCGGCGCTCATGGCCGAGCTCGCCTCGATCCTGGAAGGCGATGCACTTGCGGTAACGGGTCGGCCGATTCGCGAATCATGGCAAGGTCGAACGACCAGCGACACGACGATGATTCGTCCGCTGGACCAGCCGATCATCGAAGAAGCAGGAATCGCCGTGCTACGCGGCAATCTGTGTCCACAAGGTGCGGTGGTAAAGCCGTCGGCCGCGTCCCCCGAGCTCCTTGTGCACACCGGGCCGGCTCTCGTGTTCGATTCCATCGAGGATTTCAAGGCACGAGTAGACGACCCGTTGCTCGACGTCACTGCCGAGACGGTGTTGGTGCTCCGTGGGTGTGGTCCGCGTGGCTATCCGGGCATGCCCGAGGTTGGCAATATGCCGCTGCCCGAAAAAATGCTGAAGGCCGGCGTGCGCGACATGGTACGCATCAGTGATGCGCGCATGAGTGGAACTGCATTTGGTACCACCGTGCTGCACGTTGCTCCCGAGTCGACGGTTGGTGGACCACTTGCGCTCGTTCGCACGGGGGACCGCATCACGCTCGATGTGCCGTCACGATCGCTCACCCTGCACGTGTCGGACGATGATCTCGAGCAACGTCGCAAGGAATGGCATGCACCTGCACCGGTTGCCACCCGGGGATGGTCGCGTTTGTACATCGACCACGTCATGCAGGCGGATACGGGTTGCGATCTCGATTTTCTCGTGGGCTCGAGTGGCTCGGAGGTCACACGCGAGAGCCACTAACTACATGCTGGCGAGTGCAGACTCCGTGATTTCCAGCGTGCGGTCGATGAGACGCTCATCGTGGGAGACGGAAACGAAGAAGAGCCCACGGCTGGTCGGTCGAACTCCACGATCCTGCAATGCATCGAGGAATTTCATCAGTTTCTGCGGATCGGAGTTCTTGACGAAGTGCTCACGGTTTTGCATCGGCTCCTGTGAGCCGAAACGCACCTGGAAGAGCGAGCCCGCAACGTAATCGACGGCAAGTCCCTTGCCGCCTCCCACCTTTCGCAAGCCTTCGACGAGTCGGACGGTGTTCTTTTGGAGTGACGGGTACGGGTTTTCTTCCACGAGAATCTTCATGGTCTCTACTGCTGCAGCGACGGAGAGATATCCGGAGTTGTAGGTACCCGAGTGATTGACTTCACCGCGGCCCACTCCTGCCATCAACTCACGCGAGGTTCCGATGGCAGCCATCGGGTAGCCCGAAGCAATTGCCTTTGCGTACAGCGTGATGTCTCCCGTGATACCGAGATGACCTTGTGCACCTTGGAGGCCGACTCGGAAACCCGTGATCACCTCGTCGATGACCAGGACGGCACCATGCTGTTTGCACAACGCCTTCACCGACTCGATGTATCCCGGCTGTGCAGGAATCACGCCCGTATTGCACATGATGGGTTCCATGATCACGCAGGCGATTTGGTGTGCGGCAAAGACCTGCTCCACTAGTGAGACGTCATTCCACTCGCACATCACGATCTCACTCGCGGCTGCCACTGACTGCCCTGGTCCAACGGGGGGTGTGCCGAACGGTGTCGGTGCGGCACCTGGACCAACGAGTAGTGGATCAATCCAGCCGTGATAGTGGCCGGTGAAGCGGAGAACTTTCGACCGGCCCGTCACCGCCTTTGCGATGCGTACGGCAAGCAAGTCCATGTCGGAACCGGCGAGACCGATTCGGATGTTCTCGATCCAGGGCACTGCGCCGATAAGGCGCTCGGCGAATTCCGCTTCGAGTTCATGTTGACCTGCGAAACACTGTCCTGATTGCAATGCCTGTTGCACTGCGGCGAGTACGCGCGGATGATTGTGACCGAGAATCGTTGGGCCCATCCCTGCCGCGTAGTCGATGTATTCGTTGCCGTCGATGTCCCAGATCATCGCGCCGTGTGCACGAGTAAAGGTGAGTGGCACGGGTCGACTCATGAGTCGCACGTTCGAATTCACACCACCCGCAATGACACGCGAGCGCCTTTCATGTGCGGCGATGCTCTTGGTGTAGCGCTGTGATGGGTTCTCGGAATTCGACGACAAGACGGTGCTCCTTTCGGCAACAACGACATTGCCGATGTCTCAAACTCTATAATGTTTGGACTGGGTCCGTCAATCCGGTGATCTTCGCCTCACCCGTTACTGTTGCGCGGTGACTGCAGCCGATATCTCCGGGTACATCGCAGCCGCACTGGGAACGATCTTCATCTGGCCCCAAGTGATTCGGGTGTACGCACGCAGGAGCGTGGAGGGAGTCTCGGGAGCCTCGCAACTGATTTCACTGGCGGGAACGATGATGTGGCTTGCCTATGGTGTCGTGCTCGACAGTGTTCCGATGATGGTGGCCAACGTCAATATCGAAGTTGCGTTGATTGCGATTGCGGCGATGATGGTGCGCAAGGGGGTGATGCCGCTTTGGCAGCCAGTCGCCGTCGTCGTTGCTGCCGCGGCGTACTGCATCGTGGTCGGGCAGATTGCGCCGACCCTGGTGGGACTGACGGGTGTCATCATCGGTACACCATCGATACTTCCGCAGGTGTGGCGCGCCATCCGTACCGAGAGGTTGTACGGCGTCTCAGCGACGACCAATCTGATACTCGTTTCGATGGGCTGTGCGTGGGGAGTTCACGGATACCTGATCAGTGATCCAGTGGTCTCGTATCCGAATCTGATTTTGATCCCCTGTGCGTCGTACATTGCGTGGCGCGCGTGGCGGTCTCATCGCATGCCGAGTTTGCACTCGATGGTGTGACTCCTATTTGAGCGTGATCGTGCCGGTTACCGTGCCCGCACGTTGGTGCGACGCTCGAACCGTGAGCGTGGTGCCGATCGGAGCCCGCACCAACCAGGTGTGAAGATGACGATCCGGAGTGCCGTCGGACATCGCGCCACCGTCGAGGAGGTATTTGGAACGTCCATCGAGCTGGCCGATGCGGACACGAGCTTCGCCTTCAACGAGATCGAGTTCGCTACCTTCTGCGGCACCGGCGTATGAGATCTCCACCACTGCAGGCAACACGATCTTCTTGCGTCGAGCGTGTTGCGTCACGTCGGTGGGTAGCCAGCCGGTGTTGGCAACACCGAGGCGAACCCTCCACACGTCGTTGCCCAACGATGTTGCATCAGCAAGCTTGATCTCGAGGCGCGGTGATGCCATGGCTTGGTAGATCGCCACCTCGGTGTGCGGCGCAACTTCCGCCTTGAGGAGAGATGAGGGAGCGTTGGTCCAGGTATGGAATGCGTCGACTCCACCAAGTTCCACCTTGCCGAGTTGCGGATGCTCGAATGGATACCACGCAACGTACGAGCCGGGCACGTGCTGATCGCTCCAGGCGCACACGGCCACATCCTGTGCCGGGGTTGGCCCGACGTACCACACATCCGTCGGTGAATGCTCACCGGTGGCTCGATAGATCGCGTCCCAGAATTCCGTCGTCCAGGAGTACACACCCAAGTGGTCGTATGCCCAATCGTCGCCGGCGCCGCCCATGACACGGGACTTGTCCCACGTGAGGTCTTCGTACACCGAATGCACGGGATAGGAGGTGAGTGGCGTGGAGTGCTCACCGAACTTCTTGAAGATGAACAGATCCTCCGGCGGCAACTGGGAATCGGGAAGGTTGCTGCTGGGCCGCAACATGAAGCCACCTGCGGTGTGGAATGCGTTGTATCCGCACACGTTTGGTCGCGCCTTCACGGCACGCACGAGTGAGTGAACCTCCGGCTCGCTCATCGGGTGATCGCCCGAACCCAGGACATCCACACCCCAACCGGCAGGAAAGTTTCGATTGAGGTCGAGGCCTGCAGGGTCGCGGGGTTGGTCGATGGTGAAACCGTCGAAGTTCTCGATGAGTCCTTCTGCAAGGAGTCGGTACCTCTGTACTCCGGCGGGAGCACCGAGCGGTCCGACGGGAATCATGACCCGAGGCTCTTGCGGATGTTGCATCCATCCGCCGTCTGCATCGGCGACTCGCATCGTGAGAATGCGTCCGTCACCGTCGATGTCCTGTGGATGCAGACCCGGCCAGCGATGACCGTCCGTCCAAGGCCACGAACGCACGCTGGATCGGTGGAACAGTGGCCGATCGCCAAGGGCATCCTCCACGCCATCGGGGTTGACGCGCGGTGCAATGTAGAACGTTCGCGTTCGAAGTGCTTCGACCACCGTGGGATCTCCAGCCACGAACTTGGTGATCAAGTCATGGATGATGTACAGCGCCGCCACTCCACCGGTGACTTCGACGGCGTGGATGTTGGCGTCGATCCAGTGGGCAGGTTTGGTGTGGTGTTCACCATGACGTGTATCGGTGATGGTGGCAACGAGGAGATCGCGACCCAGGTGTGACTTACCGTAACTTTCCACGGTGAGCAGCGTCGGGTGTGCTGCGGCAAGTGCGCGGAGCCACGAAGCCATTTCTTCGTAGCGCAAGAATCGATCGAAGTCGTAGGTCATCTGCCGAGGCTAGACCTCGGCTGGTGGCATCTGCCAAGTGGACATTCGTCCGACGGGGTCGTCGGGCGCGAAATGTAGGTTGGATTCGTGCGACCAATTCGGCTTCGACTGCTCGCGTCGTTGATTGCGGTCGTTTGCATGTGTGCACTGCTCACCGTGGGACGAGTGCGCGTGGTTGAGGCATCAACGACGTGTGCCAAGGGAGGCGTGTGTCGGTTGGGCGACGTAGGCCCGGGCGGCGGCATCGTCTTCTACGCCGCGCCAACCGTCCAATGGTGGGGGCAGTACCTCGAAGCATCCATCAAGCCGGACCGAACCAGGGGTGCGTGGGATCAGGTGGTGTTGCACGGCGGTAGTGACGCAAAAGTACAGCGGATACTGGGCAAAGCAATCGGCGCCGGAGCAAAGAACACCGAGCAACTGGTGTCGCGTAGCGACGTATGGGCGATGCGACAGTCCGCGAACGGTTGGCGCATTGTCGATGGCATTCGATTTCACATTCCATCCAAGGATGAACTCGATGCGCTGTACAACTTCATTGCCACCACCAAGACACCGTTGTCCAGCGTGTTCACGCTGGGGGTAAATGGTCAGCCGTTCTGGACTTCAAGCGAGGCCTCGGACACGTTCGCGTGGTACCAGTTGTTCCAGGACGGCACACAGTTCACCGATGCGAACGGCATCATTCGTGGACTGACCGGCAACAAAGCCAGCGGTTTCAGCAACGTCCACACCGGATCGAGTTTTTCGGCATTGCCGCTTCGTTTTGTGTGGGTTCGGGCGTTCGCTCCGCGCGGGGTGTCGCTCACCGTACGTCCATCGATTCCACAGATTCCCTTCGGTGGTCGCACCTCGGCAACTTGTGCCGCAGGTGTGGCATGCACCGTCGGCGATATCGGACCTGGCGGAGGAGTCGTCTTTTATGACGCCGGGTCACGACAGTCGTGGGGTCGCTGGCTCGAGGCTGCACCAGCGGCATGCGAAGGCGTTGCCAAGGTATGGAGAAATGCCGCTGCAGACAAGAAGGGCACGCAACAGTTGCCGTTGTTGTATCCGAAGTGGTCGACGGCAGCTCGACAGCGCGTGCAGTCGAAAGCGATTGGAATGGGATCGCAGAACACCGCAAGGATCGTGAAACAACACGCTGCCCTCACTCCCGAAGCTCGCGAAGCAACTGCAGCGGGATACGCAGACGCATTGATCTGTGGTGGCAGGGACGACTGGTTCCTCCCGAGCAAGGATGAACTCGATTCGCTCTACAACGTGCTTGCGCTCACCGACCACGACCTCACCGGAACGAATGCGTTCGGATTCGATCGGGGTTTCTATTGGACGTCTTCGGAGTACAACAATGAAACGGCGTGGACCCAGTATTGGATCGACGGCCAGCAGTTCGATCGTGAGAAGTGGCTGAGTGCCAATGAAGTGCGGCGCAGGGGTGGCACGGAAGATCCTCGTCCATTCCGGGTACGACCGATTCGCGCATTTGGCTGAACCCGACTCCACACCACGCCGAGGCACGGAGATGTACGCTCGCCCATAGGAAGCGCATGCCCCACACACCGGTGTTTCATCATGTGACTGGTGAATGGCGCGCGCGGTGGCGTGGTCGCATCCACGGTGGCGCAGTACTCGTGGCATTGCCTGCGGGTGTGGTGTTGACGCTGCTTGCGTCGGGACCGCTCGCAACGACCGCGACGGCGATTTACTCCGCATCACTGGTTGCTCTGTTCGGAACTTCTGCCGCATACCACCTGTTTGCGCGGAGCCGACGAGTGCAGCATGTGATGCAACGTGCAGATCATTGCATGGTGTACGTGTTGATTGCGGGTACGTATACACCGGTTTGTCTCCTCGCGTTACCGCGAACGATGGGAATCACGTTGTTGTCGGTGGTATGGGGAATCGCCGTGGTTGGCATGGTGTTGAAAGCCATGTGGAAGGCGCGAAGGTTTGCGACGTCGTTGTACGTCGTGCTCGGATGGATCGTTCTCGCGGTGATTCCTTGGGTGTATCAGCACGCTGGCGCTACCGCTCTTTCGCTCTATGCCGTTGGCGGTGTGGTGTTCACGACGGGCGCGGTGATGTTCCTGCGCCGGTATCCACGTTTGCGGCCCGAGGTCTTCGGGTTTCACGAGGTATGGCACGTCATGACCGTCGCAGCCGTGGTGTTGCAGTTCACCGCAACTGCACTGCTGTTGCGTCGATGACGCAACTAGCCTGAACGCTTCACGGGTCGCTAGCTCAGTTGGTAGAGCAACGGACTTTTAATCCGCAGGTCCCGGGTTCGAGCCCCGGGCGACCCACGTGTCAACGCAGTTGGAACAGATCGATCTGTCCGTTTCGGGCATGACCTGTGGCGCGTGTGCGACCAAGATCGAAAAGACGCTGAACCAGATCGAGGGCGTCAGTGCAACGGTGAATTTCGCGACCGAGTCCGCACGTGTCACCTTGAGCGATGCCGTGTCTGCCCAGCAAGTGATTGCCCAGGTGGAGAGGGCGGGTTACGGAGCGCGACTCTTGGAGGACACCACTCCGGACATGCTCGACAAGGAAACCATGGAGCGAGTGGCCATGTTGCGGGCACGACTCACCGTGTCGTTGATCGCCGGTCTACCAGTGGTGGCATTGTCGATGGTTCCCGCACTGCACTTCAATGGCTGGAAGTGGTGGGCCCTGGTGTTGTCGTTGCCCGTGGTGGTGTGGTCGGCGGCCCCATTCCACAAGGCGGCAATGATGAACGCTCGCCATCGCGCCACCACGATGGACACGCTCATTTCTCTGGGCATCGTCGCTGCGATGGGTTGGTCGGTCTGGGCGATGGTGTGGGGAAATGCAGCCGAGCATCAGGCCATGGACATGTCGTCGATGGATGTGGACCACATATATATGGAGGTCGCGGTTGCGGTGACCATCTTCTTGTTGGCTGGTCGCTACTTCGAAGCCCGCGCCAAGCGTCGTGCCGGCGACGCGTTGCGGTCACTGCTCGCACTCGGAGCCAGGAATGCAACCGTCTTGCGCAATAGCGAGGAGTTGGTGATACCCGCATCGGAGGTGCGAGTGGGCGATCTCCTGGTGGTACGGCCCGGCGAGATCATCGCTGCAGATGGCGTGGTTCGTGAAGGCGCCTCATCGGTCGACGTGTCGATGCTCACCGGCGAAAGCGTCCCGGTGGACGTCACCGTCGGTGCCAACGTCACCGGAACGACGGTGAACATCACCGGTCGACTGGTGGTGCAAGCAACGCGTATCGGTGCGGAATCGACGTTTGCACAGATGACTCGTCTCGTGCGCGATGCGCAAGCCACGAAGGCGCCCGTACAGAAACTCGCCGATCGTGTGAGCAGTGTGTTCGTGCCGACGGTGATTGCGATTTCACTCGGCACGTTCTGTGCGTGGTGGTTCTTCGGCGGAGACCTTCCTCAGGCATTCACCGCAGCCGTTGCGGTGCTCATCATTGCGTGCCCATGCGCGCTCGGTCTTGCCACTCCAACGGCGCTCATGGTGGGAAGCGGACGTGCAGCACAAATGGGCATCGTCATCAAGGGCGCAGACGTACTGCAGGGAACTCGACGAGTCGACACCGTGGTCTTCGACAAAACGGGCACCGTCACCACGGGTCAGATGCAACTGGTCGACGTCGTGTGTGCGGAAGGCTCATCCCGCTCGGAGATTCTGACGACTGCAGGTTCGCTCGAGCATGCAAGCGAGCACCCGGTAGCCAAGGCAATCGCATCGGCAGCACGAGCAGAAACCGGCCTGCTTCGACCAGTCGAGAACTTCGAGAACTTGCCGGGAATGGGAACCGCCGGACTCGTGGATGGTGAGAGTGTGTTGGTGGGCAATGAAACGTTGATGCGCCGCAAGCTCGTGCTCATTCCTGCAGCCATGAACGACGCGTTGGTTGCGGCCCGCGACAACGGAAACATCGGCGTGCTCGTGGCGGTGAATGGAGCGGTCAAGGGAGTTTGTATCGTCGCCGATCGTCCGAAGGCCAACAGTGCTGCCGCGATTGCCTCGTTGCGAGATCTCGGGTTGCGACCGATTCTGCTGACGGGTGATAGTCGCGCCACGGCATTGGCAGTAGCAAAGCAGGTCGGAATCGATGCAGACGAACAGCATGTCATCGCCGGAGTGTTGCCGGAAGAAAAGGTGCGCGTGGTCGCCGACCTGCAGGAACGTGGTTATGCCGTTGCAATGGTGGGTGATGGAGTGAATGATGCCGCGGCACTCGCACAGGCCAATGTGGGTATCGCCATGGGAACCGGGACCGACGTTGCCATGAACGCGAGTGATCTCACCATCGTGAGTGGTGACTTGCGCTTGGTGCCCGATGCAATCCTGCTGTCGCGGGCCACACTTCGAACGATCAGCGCAAACGTGTTCTGGGCATTCGTCTACAACGCTGCAGCGATACCGATTGCGGCACTCGGACTGTTGAATCCAATGTGGGCGGGTCTGGCGATGGCGTTCTCCAGCGTGTTCGTGGTGACCAACAGCCTGAGATTGCGAACCACGAAACTCACGCCACACACCGCGTTCGTGCACGCAACTCGTTGATTGCATCGTCGCTCCAACCGCGTACGGTACGTCGCGTGACCCCGTGTCGAGTCGCATAGTTCGCAACTTCTCCTGCTCCCAACGCGGCACAAAGTTCGAGCGACTTTGCCGACACTCCGCACTCCCGTGCATATTGCAGCAGGTATGCGAGCTCGATGTCCGACGTGGATCCACCGGTGGTGGATCCATACGGATCGTCGAAGGTCATCATGTCGGCGCTGCGGTGGTTGAGCATCACCTCACTGTCGGGCATCAGTGGTGAGTGTTGTGGACGTCGTCGCTCGGATCGCACGAACGCAAAGTATTCGATATCGCGCACGATATTGACGGCGATCTTCGTAGGCCTTCGCTTGATTGGGTAGGTTCGGATGACTTCCCACGCATGTGAGAGTGACATTCCAAGTGCGTCGTCGTAGCCGATGCTGCGGGTTCGCCCACGCCGACGGGCAATCGAAATGATCGGTGGAATCACGCGCTGCAGCACGATGCGTGCCGCAAGCTCGTCGGTTGGGGCCCGTTCAACCAGCTTGGCGAGCACGGCGTCGGCAACGGGATCGATGTTCTTCCCACGAAAGCCGGCTGCGGTCAGAACCTCATCGAGGGAGTGGAAATTCGTCGGGGAGATTGCCCAAGAGTTGACTTTTCGCAGCGCACTCGTTGAGTGCCTCAGTCGCCGCCACTCGTCATCGAGTCGTGTGATGGGATTGCAACGGGAGGTTGTGGCAGAGGAGCGCGAAGTGGTCATGCCACCCCAGCGTGAGGATGCACCTCACCGCTACCCTCACCGCAGCGCCCGTTGTAGCTCGTTGCGCTGTGGAATCGGCAAGACTGAGGTGATGCGCATCACCCTTCCGTCGGGGACACTTGCAGAAATCGACACGTCGGTTCCTTCGCCATCCATGGGTTTGGTAATTGCCCCCGACATCTTCTCCTTGCGGCCGTTGTTCGATGACATGGTTGCTCGATTGGCTCGCGAATGGAACATGGCGGTGTGTGCAGTGGAGCCGTTTCCCGGTCGCAGTCTTGGCGCCGACATCCAACCGCGTTTTGCCGCAGTGCCCTCGTTGGACGATGCACATCACCTTCGAGACTTGCACGAAGCTGCCGATGCACTCGGCACGGAGCGTGTCGGCTTGATGGGGTTTTGCATGGGGGGAATGTATTGCTTCAAGTCCGCGGTGAGTTCGAGGTTCGATCGAATCGCCAGTTTCTACGGAATGATTCGGGTTCCGAACGACTGGCAATCGTCGACGCAGGCGGAACCACTTGCGATGCTGGCGCAAGGTGATGCCGGCAAAGTGCTTGCAATCATCGGAACGAAGGATCCCTACACTCCACCTGCCG
>Ga0208231_1000103_pt1 | contig 25420 bp, 23 predicted proteins | sample LakMenEpi15Jun12_FD_150702 | JGI IMG/M metagenome (GOLD analysis project Ga0208231, IMG submission 150702) | Freshwater microbial communities from Lake Mendota, WI - 15JUN2012 deep hole epilimnion (SPAdes) | ecosystem: Environmental > Aquatic > Freshwater > Lentic | place: Lake Mendota, Madison...
CCGCGAAGGGAATCCATTGCAGAGCGCCTTGGCGCACCAAGGGTGCGATTACCTTTTTTGGGTGGGTCAGTTTGTAGCCCGTGGCAATCAAGATGGCCGCGAGCGTAGCGAGCGGAATTTGGTTCAGCACGCTCGTCAGGAGCAGCACGCTCAGCGCGAGAATCACCGCATGAAGAATGGCGCTCCAGCGGGTTTGTGCCCCCGCCTGGGCGTTCACGCTGGTGCGCACGACCACCGAGGTCAGGGGCAGTCCGCCCAAAAATCCTGAAACCATGTTGCCCGCTCCCTGAGCCAGCAGTTCGCGGTTGGTCGGCGTCACACGCTTCAGGGGGTCGAGGCGGTCGGCGGCTTCTATGCTCAAAAGGCTCTCAAGGCTGGCGATTAGTGCCAAGGTCAGTGCAGTGGCCCACACCGCGGGCTGGCCGATGGCGTCCCAGCGCGGAATCACCCACGACGACGAGGACAGCTCCGGCAATTGAACGCGGTGGCTAAGGGCCACAGCCCACGCGTCACCCAAGAGCTGGGGGAGGGCGGAGGCGAGCAAGGTTCCGCCCGCGACGGCAATCAGTGCCGACGGAATGATGCGGCCCAGTTTGGTTTTGGCGTAGCCGATGGCTTCGGCCAGCTGCAGCCAGATCAGCGCGGCGATTCCGACCAGAGCAGCACCTGGGCTGAGTGCGCCTAGGGCATGAACCAGGGCAGTAAAGGTGTTGTCGTGGTCCGCTTGGTCAAAGCCCTCGTCGCCAAAAAAGTCCGCGTCGTAGCCCACCAGGTGCGGAATCTGCTTGAGAATCAAGATGAGTCCAATGGCGGCCATCATTCCTTTAATCACGGTGTTGGGCACGTAGTGGCCCACCACGCCCATTTTAAGCAGGCCCATCGCAATCTGCATCACGCCCGCAAGTACCACGGCGACCAAGAAGATTTCGAAGGATCCCAAGTCGCTGATTGCGGCGAAGACCACGGCGGTTAGGCCGGCCGCAGGCCCCGATACGCTCAAGGGCGATCCACTAAAGGCGCCAATGACTACGCCACCCACAACACCAGCGATAATTCCGCTGATCATTGGGGCGCCAGAGCCCAGGGCGATTCCAAGGCAGAGGGGGAGTGCAACCAAGAATACCACCAGGGCGGCGGGCAGATCAGCGTGGAGTTGGGGACGAAATGTGGGCATAAAAAGTTTGGTTTTCGAAATTAAGCCTATCTGATGGTTGAACACAAATCGGCTTCCCAAAGTTTTCGGGCATAATCCGAGTGAGTTACTTTCAATCAAAAAGTATAATGCAACTAAGTTGGATTACCTTTGGCGCCCTTTAAAACTCCTAGCCGATGCGTACCAAATACCAAGACCTTATCGAGCAAACCTTTGAGTGGCCGCAGCAAGAATTCTCTACCGAAGACTCTGAGTTGCTCTGGCACGACATTCCGGTGATGGAAATTATCAAGCAGTACGGCACTCCGTTGAAGGTCACCTACCTGCCGAAGATCTCCGAACACATTCAGAAATCCAAGCGCATGTTCAATGTGGCTATGGCTAAGGTTGACTACCAGGGGGACTATCATTTTTGCTACTGCACCAAGTCTTCCCACTTTCAATTTGTTCTCGAAGAGGCACTTAGAAACGACATTCACCTCGAGACGTCGTCAGCCTTTGACATCAACTTGATTGAAACACTCGAAGAGGAAGGACGCATTACCAAAGATCAATTCATCGTCTGCAACGGCTACAAGCGGGCGCAGTACACCGAGAACATTGCACGGATGATCAACAATGGTTGGACCAACGTGATTCCAGTTATGGACAACCGCGAAGAGCTCGACTTGCTCATGGAGCAGGTGAATCCAGACAACGCAAATCCGGTCAAAGTAGGCATACGCATTGCAGCCGAAGAAGAGCCCAAGTTCGAATTCTACACGTCCCGATTGGGTATTGGCTACAAAGAAGTGGTTCCGATGTACAAAAACTACATCCAAAACATACCCAATGTGGAGCTGAAGATGCTGCACTTCTTCATCAACACGGGCATCAACGACACGGCCTACTACTGGAATGAGCTCAACAAAGCGGTGCGCGTGTACATTCAGCTGAAGAAGATTTGCCCTACACTCGACTCGCTGAATATCGGTGGCGGATTCCCGATCAAGAACAGTTTGTCCTACGCCTACGACTACGAGTACATGGCCGAAGAGATCATCTCGCAAATCAAGCAGATTTGTAAGGCAGAGGGCATCGAAGAACCCCATATTTTCACCGAGTTTGGCAGCTACACGGTGGGCGAATCGGGCGCGACCTTCTACAGTATTTTGGGCGAGAAAAAGCAAAACGACCGCGAGAAGTGGTTTATGATTGACTCGAGCTTCATGACCACGCTCCCCGACGCATGGGCCATTAACAAGCGCTTCATCATGCTTGCCATCAATAACTGGGACCATGACTACGAGCGGGTTCTTTTGGGCGGACTCACCTGCGATTCCGACGACTACTACAATTCAGAGCAGCATTCCAATGCCATCTTTTTGCCCAAACTAAAAAACGACACGCCGCAGTACATCGGATTCTTCAATACCGGCGCCTACCAAGAGTCGATTGCGGGCTACGGCGGTCTGCAGCACTGCCTGATTCCAGCCCCCAAGCACGTGGTTATTAGTCTAGACGCAAACGGTGATTGGAACACCCGCCTGTTTGCCAAGGAGCAGAGCTACAAGTCCATGCTCAAAATTCTCGGCTACTAAGCCTTTGGGGAGCCCCTGCGGCTCCGTACGTTTGTTCAGCAATCCTTTTAAACTTCTTCTGCCATGCCTCGCGGACCCATTTCTCAGTTCATCGAAAACCACTACAAGCATTTTAACGCCGCCGCACTCGTCGATGCCGCCAAAGGCTACGAAGCGCACCTGACCGCAGGCGGAAAAATGATGGTCACCCTCGCCGGAGCCATGTCTACCGCCGAACTGGGCCGGTCGTTTGCCGAAATGATCCGCCAAGGCAAAGTCGACATCATCAGCTGCACGGGGGCCAACCTCGAAGAGGATCTTATGAACCTGGTGGCGCATAGCCACTACGAGCGCGTTCCGCACTACCGCGACCTCACGCCAGAACAGGAGCGGGCTTTACTCGACCGCGGCTTGAACCGCGTGACCGACACCTGCATACCCGAAGAGGAGGCCTTTCGCAAGCTGCAGCACCACATTCATAAAGTATGGTCGGCGGCGGAAGCCAAGGGCGAGCGGTACTTTCCGCACGAGTACATGTACCAGATGATTCGCTTGCCCGAGTTTGCTGCCGAGTACGACGCCGCAGTGGACCCCGCCAATTCATGGATGCTTGCCGCCGCAGAGCGCAACCTGCCGATTATTGTTCCGGGCTGGGAAGACAGCACCATGGGCAACATCTTTGCGAGCTACGTGATCAAGAATGAGCTCAAGGCTAGCACCATGATGTCGGGTATTGAGTACATGGCTTGGCTCGCAGGCTGGTACGTGGCCAACTGCCGCAACCCCAAGAATCCAACGGCTCCGTCGGTGGGCTTCTTCCAGATCGGCGGTGGCATTGCGGGCGACTTCCCGATTTGCGTTGTGCCGATGCTCTACCAAGACATGGAAATGGAGGACGTTCCCTTCTGGGGCTTCTTCTGCCAAATCTCGGATTCGACTACTTCCTACGGGTCTTATAGCGGAGCGGTTCCGAACGAAAAAATTACCTGGGGCAAGCTCGATATTGATACCCCAAAATTTATTGTAGAATCTGATGCTACAATCGTTGCCCCGCTTATGTTTGCATGGATACTAAAATGGTAAACTACCCCCATGGAAAAGCGACGCATTATCGTTGACTATAAAAACATTACCTCAAGCCAGCTTTCGCTGATTACCGACCGATATCCGGAGGGTTTTGCGCCCGAAGACATGATGTCGTTTAAAAATTCCAAGGGCGAGACCGTTCGTGCGGTACCCCTGGAGACCGAGGATACCAAGTACCTTTTTAAGGTTTCTGTTGAAATGGAGCGCCGCATGGAAGCCCATATGGACGAAGACGATTCGGTCTCTGAAGTTGGGACGGCGCCCGACGAAGTCGATGCGCTAGGTCATGAGGACTCCTCGGACGATGACGAGACTCCCGGCGTGGACGAAGCTCCCGAAGAGGACGAAGGTCCCGAGGAGGATTAGGCTAAGGGATTTCTTGGTTTAGTTTATCGAACAAGATTTACATGATTATTGGGCTGGCGCGTGGAAGCGTGCTGGTGCGTTTTTGGGCTGCCGCGGAAGATTGCTGGCGCGTTTTTGGGCTGACGCGGAAGATTGCTGTCGCGTTTTTAGGCTGGCGCGTGGAAGCGCACTGGATGACTTTTTTGCGCAAAAGAGCGCTTCCGCGTTTCAATTAAGCACCCTGCAGCGGCCTGCGGTGGTAGGTTCCCGACCGCGCATAGGCACGTCCGGTCCAAATGAGTTCTGCTAGGGCAGAAAGCACGGCTTCGGTCGGCAGTCCCGTTGCTTTTTGAAGGTCTTCGACCCGGCTGGGCCCTCGGAGTGCTTCTAGCACCGACGCAAGCGGTTTGCTCAGGTCGGCCTGCGGACCCTCTTGGCGCCGAGCGGACCAATTGAGGTTACTCAGGACCTGTTCGGGATGCAGGGCCATTTGGGCAATTTGGTCGGCAATCAGGCTTAGGCATCCTTGGCTGTGCACGTCGTGGATGCGTCCCGGTATGGCAAAGACGCTGCGGTCGTAGCCATGCGCGAGTTTGGCGGTAATCGATGCACCGCTTTTAATAGAGGCTTCTACAACGAGTACCGCATCGCTCAGGCCGGCGATAATGCGGTTCCTACGGGGGAAGTTTGCTGCTCTGGCCGGAACGCCATAAGGCCATTCGGAGATCCAAGCACCCCCGGATTGCAGTATGCGCTCGGCGAGCCGCGCGTTGGCGCGCGGCTGCGCGGCGTCGAGGCCGTGCGCGAGAACCGCCCAGGTGCTGAGACCCGAACGCAAGGCCTCGCCGTGGGCGGCGGCGTCAATGCCCAAGGCTAGCCCGCTGACGATTGTGGGACGCGCCGCCCCGAGCGCGTTTACCCAGAATTCCGTGTGCAATAAACCGTCAGGGGTAGGCGACCGCGTACCCACCACGGCCAAAACACGATCGTTGGAACTCAGAGATCCGCGCACAAAAAGAAGTGGCGGAGGATCATTGGCTTGAGTCAAACGCTCAGGATAATCCTCCTCACCCAGGGCAATGCACCGAATCCCGTGAGAGGCATGCAATGCCACCATGCGGCCGACTTCATGCAGCTTTAATTGCACGGTCTTGGCCCATCGGCCCGGAAGCTGCTGCACCTCAAGTTGAAAGGCCTCCCCAGTAGGAGCAAGCTGCCGCAGCCACGATAAAGGCTGCTTGTGCTCTGCTTCGAGCAACCTAAGCGCGAGCTGGTATTGATGTTCTTCAGTCATAAGCCGAAGGTCCGGCATCAAAAACCCCAAGCCGGTTGCTAACGTAAGCATGCGTTTAGTACATTTGCCGTCCATTGGGGGATTAGCTCAGCTGGCTAGAGCGCTTGCATGGCATGCAAGAGGTCATCGGTTCGACTCCGATATTCTCCACGAAGTGTTGAAAACCCCGCCTTATTCGGCGGGGTTTTGTTTTTTACTTAGTTTTTGCGCCGCGGAAACTCTGAATCAAAACAGTTTACGAGCGATGAACTAATATGCTAAATAAAGCGGCGCACTCGCTTGATGTATTCCGCGTAGTCGGGGTACTTGCCGGCGCTGATGCCTTCGCTGAAGTTGGCGCTTCCGTGAAAGAGCAGGACGAGCAGGATGCAGCCGACGATGCTGGCGTTGAGCCATTCGCCGGTGGCGGCTCCGGTAAACAGGTAGAATACGACCCAGATGGACTGTTCGCAGGCGTAGTTCGGGTGGCGTGACAGGCCCCAGAGGCCGGTGTGCACAAATCCTTTGCCGTAGAAGGGGCCGAGGTCTTCGCCGGCGGCGAGGCGGCGGTGCTTTTCGCGCTGAAAGGTCCACTGCTGCTGGTCCGCCACGAATTCAAGTGCGATGAGGGCAATCATGGCCAGGGCGAGCAGGGCGTCGAGTGTGGTGAGTACGCTGGTTCCGCCACTCGGACGCCAGGCGTAGGCGATCGGCAGGGTGAAGAGCAGGATCAGGCCCATTTGGTAGATGCAGATGAAGAGCAGGTGAAATATTTGCCAAACCCAAGGTTTATCGAGGGGCGGAATGCGGCGCAGGACTTCCCAGCGGTAGTCTTCTTCGCCCTTCCAGGGGAGCCAGCTGTAGCCTCCGCGGCGTGCAAAGTTGAAGGTGAGGCGCGCACCCCACAGGCCGACAAGCCCGGCCATCAAGGTGGCGCGGGGGTCCCATTGGGTAAACCAAGCGGCGTATACGGCGTAGACGATGGGCACGGTGCTCCAAAGTCGGTCCACTTGGCTGTGGTTTCCGGTGAGGAATCCGGCGATGAAGGTGTAGGCGGTGAATCCGGCCCAAATGGTGACGAGGTTGCTGAGGAGCTCAGACTGCTGGGGTTCGAGCGATGGGCCATAGAGCCATGACCAGGTAACGGCGCCAATGAGGGTGAGGCCGAGGAGGATCGCGGTGCGGATCATAGGTAGACTTGAATTTAAATCAGTTACTAGTTGCTAGTTACTCGTTGAAGTGCTTTAGGCACTTCAACGGTTTGCGACGCTAATGTAATAAAACGGTTAAATTCAAACCTTTCTTTATCTTGGAAGCTATGAAAATCAGCTTTTTGCGCGGCCGCCTTCAGCAGCTCCTCGATGCCATCAACCGCGAGCTTCCGCAGCACGAGCGCATCGCCCAGCTCATCGTCGTCCGGGAGCGCTGGGAAGTAGACAACGGCTTCATCACGCCCAGCCTGAAAATCAAGCGCAACCAGGTGGAGCAGTTCTACCACGACCTCGTGCACGGTCTTGCGGCCAAGGTCGAAAAGGTGGTGTGGGCGTAGCCAGGAGCTAGTTGCTAGTTGCTTGAATCGCCGCGAAGCCGTTTGCACCCGTTTGGCTGCGATGCAGGCTGCATCTTGCGTTCGCCTCTGAAGGTCTGGGGTGGCGGAACCTCCCGTTTCGCGTTTCGTTTATTTCGATTAATGCATTATGCGACGTAGTTTTGCCCCTATGGAAACCCTAAACTTGCGAGAACTTGCTGCGCGCTTGGCTATAGCTGTTGCTGCCCCAGGAGCCACCGTGGTGCTGCCCGAGCTCGAATTGGATCGCGCCGATGCGCTCGACCTACTGGACCGCCTTCAGCCCCGCGCCGAAGTCATGACCTCGCAAGAAGCTGCTGATCTGCTTGGGGTTTCGCGTCCGCACCTCGCCAAACTGCTGGACCAAGGCGAGATTCCGTCCCATAAAGTCGGAACCCACCGCCGCGTGCGCCGCTCTGACGTGGAAGCGTTTGCGGCGAGCCAGCGCGGATCCGCCCTGAGCGCATTAGTCACAATGACCTGGGATGGTGAAGAATCCGGACTCTATTCCGAACGCGGTACTTGACGCCAACGTACTGTATCCCATTCATCTACGTGACTTTGCATGCTGGCTCCAATGGCAGGGAGCCCACCGTATGTTTTGGAGCCTAGAATTAGGGACCGAGCTTCGCAGGGCTCTTAACCGCGCGAATACGGACCACCAGTTGGGCAATCGAGTTTGGCGCCAACTCAATCAGGCCTTCCCCGACAACCTCAAGAATCTGCATCCCAAGGTCCCAATTGGTTTGCCGGATGCCGACGACGAGCATGTAGCTCAGTTGGCGTCCCAGTTTCAGTGTGAGCTGGTGACATTTAACCTTCGTGATTTTCCCGCCGAACTCCTTAAACCGATCGTAGTTCGCCATCCCGATGAGTATTTTCTTGATTTAGTGCGGAATTATCCCCTGCAATCAATCGAATCAATTCACTCCATGCGGTTAGCTCGACACAAGATATCCGTAACGAACGAGCAACTCATCGAAGCCCTAGCCCAAAACCGCCTTCCGCGCACTGCGGCGCAGCTCAATCGGCTTGGCGGACAATACGAGCAACTAGTAACTGGCAACTAGCAACTGGTTACGTTTTGCAGCTTGGCGAAACGGCGTTCTGGATCTAGTTCAACTCAAGCCGTTGCGCTAAGGTGATGTTAGCTGCTGGTGATTTTAAAACTCGTTCTCCTTCAAGTCCTTTGCCAAACTTGCAATTTTGAGTTTTCTGTTTCTAATTACATAGTTTAAATCAGACGCATTGTCTATCATTAATTGTCTATTGTAATAATTGATGTGCTCAAGAATGCCAAAAACGTTTGCGATAATTGCCCAAAACATCAATTTCTCCGTTTTTACTGTCCAATTGATAAGATAAAGTTGGATAATAAACATAATCGGTATTAAACCCATCATAAAAAGGTTGATTTTTTTAGATTTTCTAAAAAACCTCAGATTCTTGTTTTGGTCAAATGTCTTTCCAGTAAGCTTACTAAGTTTTAGCTTCCAATAATGTTGTCCCTGAAATAATATAAAAATGCATAGAACTAAACCATATACAAGAAATATTATATCTGATAAAGAACTAGTATAAATCAAATAGATTGATATCAAGGGGAAAGTTATGAATGCGTGCATTCTTTCCATCGGGTAATACCAAGTCAATCGTTTAATCAACTCTTTTTTACTCATTTCCTGGTTTTATTGATTGTTTATATACACGTGCAGCAACGTTTTGGGGCTTGGCGAAGTGGGGGATTAGAAGTACAAATGTTCAAATTAGTACTAAAGTTAATAGAAAGCACAAATGCTCAATTTAGCACTAATGCCCCCATTTTGCCAAACCCCTGTTGTGCGTTCGTTGTTTTCTTTTAAGGTTTTGTTTCTTATTCTTTTGCTGTAATTGGATATAAAAGTCTAAATGAATTTGAAACAGCTTGGTGCATAATTGTTGCATGATTTTCTTGTGGTAAATAGTCAAAGAATACTCTCACTTTTTTGCTTTTTGAACCTTTAATTTTTTCAGTTAATTGATTTGCATCAACTTCCATAACTCTTGGTATTTTAGTTGGTGTAAGTCCTTCTTTTCCTACGCCAATGTATATATCTGTTTTTCGATTAAAATTCTCTGTCAATAAATTTGAGTTCTGATTTAATAACGAACCATTGTCCCACCATAAACTTGGGCTAATAATAATGTATTTGTTGAAAAGTGTCGGTTTTTTTAAAAGTACTTCTGTCGCAAAAAGTCCACCTAATGATTGTCCGATTATAGTTTTGTCATTGTTTGTCTTGTATTTGGTTTCTATAAAAGGTTGTAATTCCTTTTCAATAAACGAAATGAATTTATCTGAATGTCCTGATGTTGGATAAGTCTTTTTATCTTCTTGAATTGTTGTAGGAAAAGTAAAATCTCTTCTTCTGTCAACTGTTGCAATGCCAACTACAATTGATTTTGGAACTTGATTTATCCATTCAAAACTATTGAATTGTACAAGTCCAACAATATGTATAAAATCTTCGTCTGCTGAACCGTCTAATAAATAAATAACTGGATATTTTATTGTGTCATTTTGATTATAACCTTCTGGAAGATAAATATTCAAAACTCTTTTTTCTGTAAGTTCTTTTGATTGAATTTCGTCAATAACACCAAGAACAAAAGGTTTCGTAGTTTCTACAGGTTTCACTTTCGATTTCTGTCCAAATGCGAAAAACGAAATGAAAGTCAAAGTAAAAAGTATAATATTATTCTTCATTTTTTCTATTTTTTTCTTGTCAGTAGTAGGGTTCGGTACAATGACGCACAACTCCCTGCTAAACCCCTCTAATATACTAACAAGTCCAAAAAAAATCTCCTATCAATGCTCCCAAAACACATTCGGGTTATTGGTTTTGTGGAAGATCCATAGCGTATTGCTCTCTTCTCGTTTATCTTCCTCTTTATGTGGTTCTTGATTAAAATAATCAAGCGGAAGAAGCTCTATGTAGTAGTAGGTTTTACCTCCAGAATTTGTTTCCATATTGTACTCGCTTGATGCTGTACGCTGCAAAATATAGAGGTTTTTAGCCATGTAATTTTCAAGGTAATTCTCTTTTGTTTGCGTCTGCTGATTGTTCCAATTGGCATCTGGATTCAGAATTAGGTGTTTGTCACCGATCAGGTACTCTCGAACTTCTTCAATACTCAATAGTTCTCCTTTTTCATTCATCACATAAGCATCGAAAGTCGGATCAATCCAAAGCCATTTTTTGAGTGATTCGGAATAAACGGAATTAATAACATGGCAATCATTGTCGATTTTCAGGCTGTCTTTAGGTAAACAGGTAACAACTCTCGATTTAATGCCCATTGATAAATAACATTCATTCAAAACCAATGCAAGCCCTCGGCAGTTTAATCCTCGATTGTCCTTTTTACAGACATTAATCATACTCATTGCATTTTTGACCTCCGGATTTCCATTCATTCCATCATGGGGAACTAAATCGTGAATCCAATGCATGAGATTTAAAATTTGTAACACGTCTGAACCTTGTCCGGCTATGCTATCGAGATTGAATCCTTTGCGCAATGCCACAAGGTTTGGATTATCACTTGCTTGATAACTGAACGCTGGGACTGATCTATTGTCTGACAAGTTGTATTTGCCTGCTCTTTTGAGAATAGAAAGATAGTCGCCGGTTGACTTCAATTTTTTATTGAGTTCCAGAAATTCTTTCTCGTTTCGGATATTGTCTAAGTCGGTATCAAGTTGTACATGTCCGTAATCGTTATAACCAGCATCAATTGCTTTTTTCAAATTGGCTAGAGCAGATTTTTTATCTTTCGAAATGGAGTATATGCAACTTAGATTATAGTAGATATTGCTTATCAAATAGGATTGCTGTTTTTTCTCATCAACAGATAATTTCTCATATATCAATAGATAATCAGACAACAATGCATTGTATGCCTTAACGTCTTTCTTTTCATATGCTGCCTCAAAGTCATCTCCTTTTTGCTGAATAAAGTCATCCATTTTTTGTAATGGAGTAGTTTGCGCGATGATTTGTTGCATGCTCATACACAATGCACACAGGAGGATTATTTGTTTTTTCATTTTTATTTGTTTTAACTATTTACTATTTGGCGCATGCACGCTGTTATTTGGCCTTTATTTTATTCCGAAACGGCTATTTTTATAATCGATTATTACAATATTGTTTAAGAAATAAGCGTTCCCAGTTATTCCCCAAATATTTTGCTGTTTAAAGAATTCTGCGATCATTGGGTTTTTAATATAATAAACATTAGATGAGGGTAAAGTAGTATTGCCAAATTTCACATCAGCGTTTATCTTTTGACCATATACCGTTAAGTAATCACCCCAGCTATTTACACTCAATGAATCAATGATGGCATTCTCTGATATTTGTTTTGCATTCTCCTCGCTCGATAGTAAAGTAAAAATACTGGAGCCTGAATCAAACATTAAGTTCTCTACTTTACTGTTAATTGTAAAAGGAATGGTAATTCGCCCATCTTCTATTGAACACGGTTGAAAATTTACTTTTGCAAATTTCTTCGGTAGTTTTTCTAGAACACAAATTCGTTTGTTGGCATAATCGATTATTAAATACTGGTCTGTAAACAAATCAGGGGCAATGGTTCCAATATGTTTTTCTGTGTTTGTATAAATTGAATCAGACGGAATCGTATCTCCAAATTCTTTAAAATAGCCCAGATCTCTTTTCCCGAATGAAATATTTCCTAATCCCAAATGAACATCTTTGAACATAGGATTTTTTTGGCCGTTGATTGTAAAGCTCGTATTAGTATCTATTTTATTTTTGAGCTCAGAATATTTATCAAGATAATTAGCAATAGAGTTTCCATAAATAACGGTCGTGACAGCGCCTAAATCAAATTGCATCTTGAATTTATGCGGTAACCCATCAATAGAAACTGGAATATTTATAGCAGCTTTGTCAAAATATTTACCGGACAGGCTATCACCAACCCATTCAAACGGAATCCAATTTACCTTCTGACCAAAAGCTACAGTTCCAATAAATAGGTTAATTACGATAAAGCAAATTGTTTTCATTTTTTGTTTGATTATTAATTGATAGCTTAACGAACAATTACCTTCCCTAAAGAAGTTTCCATTATCACTTTCAATTTCCCATTTCCTATGTTTAATTGACTACCTGATTTCTTCTTGAGCTCTGGTCGATCTACTTTAACTTTACCCAAGCTTGAGCTCAAATCCAGGCTACAGTCAGAAAGCGGATTACTTAATTGAACATCAATATCTCCAAGGCTGGTATTGAATTTACTGTTGTCTGAGATCAAAATATATTCTCCATCGATATCTCCTAAAGATGTAAGGGAATTTATTTTTCCTTCCAATTTTCTCATTGAAATGTCTCCATAGTCTGTGTTCAAATCGATGTTTCCCGAAACATTTTCAGCAGTTATATCCCCAAGTGCTGTGTATACTTTTGTTGTATTTGCTTTTAATCCATTGACAACTATATCGCCTAAATCGGAATTCATTTTAACATCGATATTATTGGGAACATAGAATTCTAGTGAACTGGTTTCAGACAGGACGCTTACCCCGTTAAAATTCTGATCTTTCCGTTTAACACGAATCGTTAGAACAGAGTCCTTCCGCTCGTAGCTCAATTCACAATTTCCTTGATTTTTTCTATTGAAAACACCTTTTGCTTTTAGTTGATATTCGTATTTCATGGAGACATCTGAACGCTCACTTCCACGAACCAAGAGATCACATTTATCCCCTTTAAAAACCAATGATTTCACACCACCAAATAACGTATCGACAAATAAACTGTCATTGGAAGACAACCAGGAGCCTGTGTTGGATTGATTATTCGTTATTGATGAATGCTGTGAAGAACTGATTGGATCAAGTTGAATGATTGCCGGTTCATTATCTATTTCTATAAAAGGTAAAGGTTTAATGTCTAAATCGATCAACGGTTGAATAAAAGGAATTTCGCTGAATTCTTTATAGACCGGTAATTGATTGGCTTGTTTCACGACACTTTCTGAAGTATCAAAAGTGGCTTCTTTCGAAGTGTTTTTTTGTGGAGGAGTGCGTTTAGTCTCCTTGTTTCCGGAAAGAAAAAGGAAACCTCCGACTATTAACGTAGTTACGATTGTACTCAAAATAAAAAAGTTTTTTTGAATGATACTTTTACTGGTTGATTTGGGAGCGCTGACCTGAGCTGAAGCTTGAATCCAAGATGTAACATCAGCAACACTTGTTGAGGCTTTTTCCGCTTTTAGCGCTTCAAAAAGGTGATTTAATTTTTCTTCAGATTTCATAATACACCGTTTTAATTTCAAGTGATTGCATAAGCGACAATAATTGCTTTCTACCTCTGCTGAGGCGTTGCTTTACGGCAGCTTCACTTGAGTTTTGAATACCCATTATTTCTTTGATCGAAAATCCCGAAATTTCAAAGAGTATGATACACTCACTTGTTACTTGATCCAGTTCTTTTAAGCATTTGTACAAATCATTGATTTCAAATTGTTGTTCAATCGAATTATTCCCGTTTTGAGAATGCTCGTAATTTTCTTTGAACTGATCAACATATTCTGGTCGTTTCTTTTTTCTGTGATTCGCTAAAATCCGGACAGCCGTTCCGAATAAAAAGTGAAGAAAGGCCTCCTTTGATTTGAGTTCATCGAATTTTTCAAAAGCGACAACCAAGGTGTCGTGCATGATGTCTTTGAAAGGAAACTCGGCGTTAGCACGCGTTTTGCAAAAGCGCTCAAACCGTTCATGAACCGGTTCGTAAACTTGCATAAAACGTTCTTGCTTGGTTAATTCCATTTTAATTACACTCGGGATTTGGCAGTAAGTGTCTTAACGTTGAAAAAAGTGACACGAAGTCACGGATCAGCGGATATTTTTGGGGAGTGGAGGGTTTAAGTAAAGATTTTCTCAAGCCTGAAGAGGAAGAATTTGGTGTCGGTCACCCCGCGTAGGTTAGACCTAAAGAGCTTGATTTGGGCGTTGAGTGATTCCGCGTGGGCATTGGTGCTTCGGTTGGTAAAGAAGGCGACGATGCGCTCCCAATGGGCGATTAAAGATTCCGCGACACTTTGGAAGTACTCGATGCTGCTGTCCTGAGCTCGCTTGATCCGTTCGACCAGCGCAGTCTTGGCTTTGTGTAGATCCTCGAGCTTGTAGATGTTTTTAAAATCCCGATGAAAGCGGTAGGCTTGCTCAATGCTTGGGTAGAGTTGGAATAGTAAGTAGGCTCGGTGCAACTGGGACTTCGTCCACTGATGGGGCATCTTATAGAGAATGTACCTTGACCGCGCCAGGAGCTGCTTGGGCGTGTCTCCGTTGGTCAGGATGATGGGCTTGTACTTTTTGCCCTGCTTCTTGCACTTGATGATGGCCTTGGCCTCGCGGTCAATCTCTTTCCATCGCTGATCAATACGTGCTTGCTGCACAGCGTCTGCACTTAGGCGCTCCACATGGAATCGGTCCGTTACCAAGGCAGCATGAGGAAGCGCCCACTGCGCGGCCTTTACCATGCTCATGGACATGTCTAATGCTACTTCTTTAGCAGTCTCTCGAAGAGCTTCAGGCAATAGGGCCAGGACTTTAATCAAGTCCTCAGCCTTGGTACCGCGGATGACAGCTGCCACTTTTCCGCTTCGGCCCAGACGGTCTCTTGACGAGAGGATGGTGTACAGCTCGCCTTGAGAGAGGCTTACCTCGTCAATCGCCATGTGGGACGTAATGTTATGTGCATACAGCAAGTACTTGTCCGCATGTGTGAGTTGATTCCACAGCTGGAGGCCGCTCCATTTTTTCTTGTAGTGACGCCGCAAAGTGTCTTCGTTTACTCCCATGTAGTGCGCGACCACGCTGGTCGGCTCAAGCCTCGTCTTGATGGATATCTTTTAAAAAAGCGGCTACCTCTTTAGTAAACCGACTGCCCTCTGCAATAAAACTAAGATCCCTAGATATGGTCGCTCCCGTGATCTTATGCCGCCATCTGCGGCGACGAAGCTTAAGGAAGACGGCGTGGCTGCGAATCGGAAAGTCCTGCACCCGACGCACTATAAAGTCCTTGCTCTCGTAGTCTTGGCGAGCGTAGCCGTCCGGCAATTCATTCTTCTCTTCAAACTCTACTTCTAGGAATTCACCATGCTCACCCATCTTGATTTGACTACTGCGGTACTCAAAGTGATCAAGCAGCTCAACGGGAAAGAAGTGCTTGATAAGGTCTGCTTCCATAAGGGGATTTCGTTTCCCCAAACCTAATTCCTAGAACGCTACTCCCCAGAAAAATCACGTGACCCCAAAATGGCTGCCTTTAACTGAAATTCAACTGCCAATTTGTTGTTGCGTGCTTTACACTCGCTGGTAACTGATTACTCGCTACGGCCGCGCGGTAAACGCTCCCCAGAGCTCGTCGTTCGCCACACTTAGCTTGTGCGCGCGCATTACGGTTTCGGTTTTCACCGGAACCTCGAGGACCACGCGGGTTCCGCCACGAGTGACGGGAAGCTTCATGATGCCATCGACGGCTGCGTCGCGTGCCGAGACTAAATCCTGCATGGCGACCTCGTCGCCCACCTGCAGTCCGGCCCACTCGTTGGGTCCGACCTTTTTCACGACGCGGGTCATTCCGAGGTTGCTGGCTTTGAACTTGAGGTCGTTTTTGCCCGCATCGAGCGGGTTAGTGGCCTTGATTTCGCTGCCTTCTGCGGAATACTCCAGGCCTACCAACTTCAGCGCTTCGCTGTAGGGAAGCGGCTCGCGGCCCTCGACGTGCTTGGCAAAAAACTCACGAAGCCCGGGCGTTTTGGCCACCTCGCAGAAGGAGTCAAAGAATCCGGCCTCGTCAAAGGGACGGTCGGGCCCGTATTGGCGGTGAAGCGCCATGATGACGTCGATGAGCGAGCGCTGGTTTTGGTGGGCGCCGCGGATCTGGGCGTCGATCAGCCATGCCATAACGGCTCCGCGGTCGTAGACGTGCCCGTAGGCGTCGGCGTAGGGCTTGTCGAGGACGTTGCGCGACATTTCGGTGAAGCTGAACTTGCTGTTGGGGAACTTTTCGCCCTGTACAATTTTGCCGCGCATCGCGTCGAGGTACTCCTTTTCGCTGAGGCGTCCGCCCTGATAGCGAATGAGTTGGGCGAAGTACTCGGTCACGCCCTCGTAGAGCCACAGGTGCTGGCTCATGGTGGGGTTGGCGTAGTCAAAATCATGAATGGCCGGAGCGTGCAGGCCCAGCGGCGTGATGATGTGCATGAATTCGTGCACGGCGGCGTCGAGCAGCTGATTTTCGACGCGAAGGTCGTCGGGCATGCGCTCACCTGAGCCAAAGTCGCCGAGGTAGTAGACTGACGAGGTGTTGTGTTCGAGCGCACCAAAGCCTTGGCTGCCCAAGGATTTGGCGACTTTGATGATGCCGCCGATGCTGGGTTTTCCGCTGAACAAAATGTCGCCAGCCCAGCGAAAGTCGCCCACCATCGTCAAAAAGGTGTAGCGGTCCACCGGAAGCTGCGGCAAGAAGCGCGCGACCGCGGCCATGTCGGCCTCGAGTTCGCGCTTAAACTCGGCCGCACGGGGAGTTCCGTTGAGGTCGAGGACCGCGATGGTCACACGGGTGTTGGCTACCCAAAATCCGGCGGTATCGGGCTTGGTCAGCAGCACGGGGTTGTCGAGCAGCGCGTGGTAGCTGTCGGCGCGAAGGAGCGTTCGGCCGTTGCCCGCCTCTCCCTCGAGCGACGTCGCGGCGAACCAACCCTGCGGGGTGCCAAGGTCGACGGTTACCGAGCCGCGCTCCTGGCCGGTCCAGAATCCGTACACTCCGCCGCCGTTCAGCACGGAACCCTTTTGGTCGTCGTGAAAGGTGCTGGCCGGCTCAAAGATCTTGTCTTTTTTGACCTTGAGCTCCATGATACTGGCCACGGTGTAGCGCACGGCAACCGGGGTGGCGGAACCGCTGACCTTCCAGCTGTTGTTGCCCATCTTTTTGACCTTCAAGGCCTTGCCCTGGGCGTCCACCGCCGTAAAGTCGGTCACAAATCGGCCGTAGTCGAGGGTGGCATAGGTTCCGGGCACCGTTTTGGGCAGGTGGTAGGTCGCCGTGAATCCGTCGGTCAAATTCGCGTCTGGAGCGGCAAATCCGACATGCTCGACGGTGGCGCCGTCGGCTTGGAGTTGCACGCGGTACAGCGATTGGGCCTGTGCGGCAATGCCCAAGGAAAGGGCAGCAAAAAAGAGGGAACGATTCATAGGGTATATAAGATTACGAAAGTTAAGATGCAGATTCGGGTGTCAAGGTTGCACAAAAGCCAGTTGCTAGTTACGGTTTCGGGCTTTGCGAAGGTGTCGATTTTTACCACAATTGTTGATGCGGAGAACCAATGCTCGAATCACCACAAATGTGCTGCGGAGCACTGAACCGCCACTTTTGCCAATTGAAAATCAGCGAAGCTAAACCCATGTTAGCCACTGCCTCATTTATTCATCCAGCCATCCATGATCCCCTGTTTGATGTCTGGATAGGAATAAAGTAAATAAAAAGTTATAACGATTACTAAAATAGTTTTCCAATGAGTTCTAATCAATGAATTTAGATCATATAATAATGTTTGCATTTTGCTTTTTTTTAGTTTGTAATTTAAAATTCTCCCTTCAACACATCAACACCAATGGCATACCCATAGGTTTTCCCATTGGCATCTTTGTAAATTCTGATTTTATTACAGGCCATGCCAAGGTTCACGGTTGTCCAAGTTTTACCACCGTCTTTGGTTTCGTATCCTGTATTCATAGTGCCAACGAAACCATGGTTTTCGTCAATAAACCCAATTCCAAATTCCCTTGCTCCTGCATCGGCTACCAAATTGATTTCTTGCCAAGTTTCACCGCCATCGGTCGTTTTGGCAATGCGTTGTTGTTTCACGTTTGGATTAGGGTTGTAGGATTGAATGGTAACATAACCCACTTCCTTTGTTGGAAAAGAGGCCTTCCAAGTGCCTTCAAACGGACGATTGGATTGATACACCTTTTTCCAGGTTTTTCCGCCATCCCTGGTTTTTAAAATCAAGGCGTTGGATTTTTCCATATCTTCATCGGAGGCAGCACAAACAAAACCATAGTTTTTATCAAACATTTTGATATCAAAGAGCATTTTACAGTCGTTGTTCATACTATTGGAAGTCCATGTTTCGCCACCATCGTGCGATACCATCATATTAGCTGGAGAACCTACACGACCAACTGCATAAATATGTATTTTGTAGTCTATTTTGCCGTGATTAATATATTGCTCTTTGACAATATCAATGGCGCAAAGTCCTTTAACATAAGGGCCTTTATAGTCAACAGGCATCCAAGTTTTACCACCATCTCTTGTCCCATACAATGGAATGGAGTCGGTAACATTAGGAAAATAATCTGTTCCAACAGTACCTGCAAAACCGTTTAAACTATCTACAAAGGCAATGCAGCGGAAAAAAGTCCCTTTCTTTTCAAGTTGTTTCTCCCAGGTTACACCGCCATTTTTTGTGTGGTAAATGCTTCCGTAACCGTTGACATACCAGCCTTCGTTTTCGCCGATGAACGCGATGTCATCTTGTTTCCCAGGATAGCGTTCGGTATCCAGTTTTTTCCAACCTTTTTCAGTAAGTTCAACCTCGTCCTTTTTTGATAGAATTTCATTGCTCCATTTCACTGCGGATAAACCCACCTCATTGTTGTATTCATCAAACAATTGCTGGATCTGTCCATTTGCAAATTTGTTATAGGCTTCTTGCATCGTGCCTGATTTCGCAAAAAAATGATCCGTTGAAGGATAAGTCATCAACGTTGCATTCCCCGGATTGAAATAATTGACCGTATTGACAATTTGCTGATGGTCAGCTTTGGAAAAGGCTTGAAAATCAGATTCGCCAAATTGAACCAAGACTTTTGCCTTAGTATTTTTCCAGTTTTCGAGGTGTGGATAGTCTTGAATTTGACGCCAATATTCAGCATTTCGGGAGTAGATTTTACCATTTCCGTCGTATTCCCAGTTCATTCGCAAAACACTATCTGCTTTTGGGTCTTTTGCAAGGTCTTCGAGTTTTTCTTTTTTAACAAAGTATCGGTAATTCAAATCGTATTGCTCAATCACAGATTGCTCTACTTCGATTGGATTCATGCCAGCCAACGCATTTTGTACGCGGTGCATTTCAATTTGGTATTCGAACCACGATTTTGCCGTTGTTCCATAAACCACAACCCCAGCCACTTTGTTTTTAGCGCTAATAGCTGGCGCAATAATTCCTCCCATGGAATGTCCAACGATAATGATTTGGTTAGTATCGACGTAAGGTAAGGACTTCAATTTTTTCAGTCCGACTTCAAAATTTTCAATCTCATCCAATAAATCGCAGGACTCACAAGGTGGCGTGTTTTTGCTGTCTCCCAAGCCACTCTTTTCAATGCGAAGGGTGACGTAACCGGCATCCACATAGGCATCCACTATTCGTTTGTAAGGATGGTCGTTGGTCAATTCATCAATGCTACTGCAGGTATATCCAGGAATGAAGAGCATGGCAGGCATTTTATTCTCCTTGAAAGGTTTGTTGATGATTACCCGAAGCTGACCTCCTTTGTATGGCGCTTCGTCGTAAATAACGCTCGCGTTGTCGTCTGTTTCGTAACGACGGGCAACAGCTTTTGCTTTTAACACAAGTTTCTTTTTGCCACGCAAGACCGTTAATTGAACTTCTTGATCGGGGGAATAACCGGTAAACAGACGGGTGAATTCGTCTGTTGAAGCGAAGGTGGAATTACCAATTTTTACAATTAAATCCTTTTCTTGCAATTTAAGTGCAGCACTGGTGCCGCGAACAACTTGCAACACTTTACATCCGGAAGCTCCATTTTCGGTGACAAATTCAACTCGTGCACCGAATTGCACTTTACGCTGAAGTTGGGAATACCCATTAACACTAATAAAGAATAGAAAACAAAGATAAATTAATCGAATCATGAATTTTTTAAGACAAAAAAGAACTTTTTCAAGAACTTCCTCTTGTCAAAAATTGCTTATTTAATAAATTGACTCGGTGATTGCCCAAAAGCTTGCTTGAATGCTTTAGAGAAAGAAGCTAAATCGGCATAGCCATAAGCAAAAGCAGTATCAAGAATAGAAACACCTTTGAGTATTTCGAGTTTCGCATTCTCTAATCTTCTCCGGATTTGATATTGATAAGGGGATAATCCAAAAACGTTCTTAAAAAGGCGAATGAAATGATATTTTGATATACCAGCCGCTGAACTAATTTCATCCAACGACAAGTTTTTAATTGCGTGCAGATCAAGCAGTTCTTTTGCTTTTAGTAATAAGCGAAAAACTTCTTCATTGGTATTTTGTTTTTTAAACTCCATTTTATTCAAATGATTGAATATAAAACGCTGGTCAGTGATTATGGATTCTGCCAATGAGTAGAACAGTTCTTCCTGTAAAAACTGCATATCGTGGTTTCTTGTTTTGATTGATTCATTAATGTCAACCAATGAATAACCTAAGGTGGTGTTTTTGATATTGTAGCGATTCACAAAAAACTGATCGGAGAGCAAAAATTCCGTGAGGTCTTCACCGTTCAAATCATAATAGTCGGCAACTTCAGAAATGATTTCAGAGGAAATATCAATGCAGAGGCCTTGAACAGTTTTCTGGTTATCTATCTTAACAATGGAGGATGTGAAATCATTTCCAATGATGTATTCACCTTCTTTGACCAAAATTTTTTTATCATTGGCGAAATAGGTTTCTTCACCTGATGCGACATATTTGATACCCAAACCAGTAAAAGGTGTTTCGGCTTCTAGTTTGTTGATCTCTGAAAACCGAATGGCGTTTTTATTTTCGTCTTGATAAATTGTCTGATTCATAGGTGTTTTGACGAGGTGGTGGCTAACGGGTTGCTTGCTGCTGGTTAGTAGTTCCATCGACCTCGATAGCTGTCGTAGAAGTCCACACCGAGCTTTAGCCGGAATCCAGGTATATCTGGGTTTCCTTGGTCGGTAAATACTCGGTAGGCTCCGACGCGCATTCGCTGGTCCCATAGGCGGAACGGCAGTTCCAGTCCGCCATAAAATTCCGCGTGAAAGACTTGGGCCTCTGCGACATACAAAAGTCCGCCACCCACTGCAGGCACCAGGTGGAGGGCGCGAACCAAGGGAATTCGGTCGAGCAGCGATCGGTCGAAATGATGAATAAAGTAGGCCTCAATCCAGGGCCGGGCAGTGTGGTAGGTAGAGTCCAAGGCCTGGAAGCTAGTGGTTGGGTTGCTCAGGAGCAGCTGGTCGGAACCCCTGAAAAACCGATGCTCAATAAAGCGAATGGAGTCGAGTTCTGCGGCGAGAAAGGTACCAAGACCGGCGTTCCAGGTCGTACTTCCCCAAAAGCGAGACTGCCTGAAGTCCCGTGCGTTAAGGCGCAGGGAGGTGAACGAGACCATGCCCCCAAGGAGGCCAGGAATGCCCTGCTTAGCCTGAAGGGTGAAGGTGGGCCAGACGCTGCCGAGCGCAATTTTGCGCGGACCCTTGATGACGTAGCGCTGGCCTGGAGTGTAGCTCAGTTCGGCCCCGACCAGGGCAATGGTATAGGTGCGAAACGGGGTTGGTTCGTTGAGCTCCCCAAACAGCTCGTTGGACCAGTCCTCGAGCTTGAGGCCCGTGATTGCCTCACGGCGCGAGAAGTCAAAAGAGGTCCGCAGGTAGAGTCCATTCACCAGTTCGATGCGGTGCGAACCCTGAAAAAACGTTTTGCGCACGAAGTTTCCTCGGGCGAAGGTGCCCAGAATGGGTTCGTAGGTATTCACAAAGACGTAGTTGTCTCCCAGCTCGACCCGCAAAAGGCCGAACCTACGCGGATTATAGAGGTAGCTCAGGGAAAGGTCGCCGCGAACGTCGCGGTTGACCACGCCGTAGTCGAGGTTGCCTTCTACCTCGAGTCTGCGGCGGTCCGAAAAAGTCCGCGCAAAGCTCCCTCCGAGGTTGTGGCGGTAGCCTCCGACTCCAAAAAACCGCATTTGGGCGACCACCGGAAGCACAAACCATTCTACGCCTTTCTTGCTTGAGCGGTATCCGAGGCCCGACAAAAACGGTTCCCAGAGGTGGAATTTATTGTAGACCGCATCCACGCTGTCTTTGTAGGCGTCTGAGTCGTAGTAAAGCGTCAGGCTATCTTGGTAGGTGATGTGGCGCGCCTCCTTGGGGTCCAGTGCAATTTTGCGCGCGGCAATCCAGTCAGTAGGCTTTGCATCAAAGGCGTCGGGACTGTATTCCACGGAGGCCAAGCCCAGATCCTTGGGGCGGTAGCGGGCATTAAAGTCGTAGTGGTCGTGAAGGATTTGGCAGCGGGCGCTGTCTCCACCCGGTGCAATCAGGGTAAAATCTCGCCTTGAAACCACCGATCGACCTTCGGCCCACTCGTAGGTTTGGCTTAAATGCGCCGACTTGTGGCGCACAAGCCCCTGGGCAGGGAGCTCAAGGTCCGCCTGAACCAGGGTGAATGCACTGTCTTCGATTACCAGGGTTCCGCGCAGCGAAGGGCCGGCGGCCTGGCGGGGTTCAATTTTAATGGTCCAGTGCACCGCATTGCGCTTGGTCTCGGCCTGCTGCACCACTGCCCGGTACTGCAGGCTTGCATCCCAAGACAGGGGCGAGGGAATGGGCAGGGAGGCAAGTTTTGGGAGTTGAATCGTCGACTGGTACAGGTCGAGGTTGCCGTCGGGGTAGGACTCAAAAAAATGCTGGCCCAGGGAAGCTATGCGTTCGTTGGGCACTAAATCGTCTTCGCGGCCTACGCTAAAGCTGAGTTGAACGCTGCGCCCGTCGTCCAAAGCCTTGCCGCCTTGGTGCTCGTCGGCCAAATAAATTTGCTCGCTGTAGCGGTCGGGTTCGGCAAAAAAGCTCATGCTAAGCGCTTCTCGCAGCTTGAGTTGGCTCCCTGAACCGTAGCTGGACTTGACGGCGGTACTGCAGCTAAAACTAGGTAGCGGACGGTTGCGCCGGCCTGCTTCGCGCAGCACTTCGTAGGCTTTGTCTATAGGCTCCGCGACAATAAGAACTGACTCGAGGTCAATCCTGCGCAGGGAGTCGCTGGGGGATTGCCCCCAAGCCACACTCGGGAATAGCCCAATAGCTAGGGCAAGAGAAGTAATGCGCCGCACGCCGCAAAGGTACTCAAGCACTATGCCAATGCCCCAGGAGCTATGCGCTATAGTTCAAACAGAAAGCCCTGTTTGGCCAGAGAATGGTAGCGCTGCGTGTCAAATTGATAAAGGCGAGCCGGGCGGTGGCGCACGGCCTTCTCGGTCTTGTCGAGGGGCTTTAGTACCTGCATACTCAGAATTTTTTTGCGGAAGTTGGCCTTGTCAAACTGGGTATTCAGCACGGCTTCGTACAGGTTCTGAATCTGTGCCAGGGTAAACTCTTCAGGCAGTAATTCGAATCCGATTGGCTGCTGGCGAACTTGGCTCTGCAGCGCGTCAAGGGCGGTTTGAAGGAGTTCACGGTGGTCAAAGGCCATATCGTGCAGCTCATCTAGGGACTTCCATCGGGCTTTAACGGCCCAGGATGCCGGGCGAGGGTTGTACTTCGTTTGGTTGATCAGCGAATAAAAAGCCGTGGTAACTACGCGCCCCATCGGGTGGCGATCGACCCGTCCAAAGGTTTTAAGCTGGTCCAAAAAAACATTGTCTAAACCCGTCAGGTCGTGCAGAATTCGAGTGGCGGCCTTGTCAATGTCTTCGTCGATGCGCACTAAATCGCCAGGCAGGGCCTCCGCACCATAAAAGGGCTCGGCTCCGCGTTCAATTACTAGAATTTGCAGTCGGACTCCGTCAAAACCAAACACTACGCAGTCTACCGACTGACCAAACTGAAAGAAGGCACTCAGCCGCTCTCGCTCTAATTCTAAACTCATGGCAGGTCTGTGGTCCACGTTAGTCCTTCGGAGCTGTTGGGCCCTAGGGTAATACCCAAGGTTCCGCGGTCAAAGGGAAGGCTTTTCCCGAGGCCGTCGCGCTGGTTGAGCGCTTCGCGCGGGAGGAAGATCTGCACGTCGCGCACTTCACCGGGTTCCAGCGTTACGCGTTGAAATCCCTTAAGCGCTTTGGTTGGGTAGAGCTGCCCATTGCCCTGGCGGCTCACGTAGAGCTGGACCACGTCGCTCCCGGCGCGCGTTCCAGTATTGCTTAGGGTCAGGGTCGCAGTCCAGCCTGTGCCGCTGGGCTGAACCCTTAGGTTTTTGTAGTCAAACGAAGTATAGCTCAGTCCGAAACCAAAGGGATATGCCGGAGCATTGGACTCGTCGGTGTAGTGCGACCAAAAAACCTCGGACTTGGGCCCCGGGCGGCCGGATGAGAAGCCGTCGTAGTGCAGCGGAATCTGCCCTTCGCTGCGCACAAAGGTCATAGGCAGGCGGCCGTAGGGCTCGCGGGACCCTCTCAGCACGTCGGCCACGGCGCTTCCGCCCATGCTTCCAGGCTGCCATGCCCAAAGGATGGCTGCGGCCCCGTCCTGCATCCAGGGCTCAAGAATCAGGGGTCGGCCGGCGTACACCACCAACACTACTGGCTTGCCGGTTTTAAAGGCTTTGCGCACAAGGTCTTGCTGTACTGGGCTAATCCTAAGGGATGCACGACTACGGCCTTCACCCGACTCGTATCCGTGCTCGCCAATGGCCAAAACCAGGACCTGCTGAGAACGCAGCGCCTTCAGGGCGCGGTCGTTGCCGCTAAAGTCCGTGCTGTTCAGAGTCAATTCCGTGGCAAATGCCTCGGGTCCAATGGAATGCGGCGCAGACGGAGCAAAAATCCAAGAAGCTTCGGTTGCTTCGGCAAGGGATTGCGCAGACTGATCCTTGGCCGAAACGCGCCAGTTGCCCAGAACTCCGTTTTTATCGGCTGCGAAGGGCCCGGTCAAGCCCACTCGAAGCGAGGAATTAAGCGGCAAAATGCCCTTGTTCTTAAGTAAAACACTCGATTTTACAGCCATTTCATAGGCCTGAGGACGCAGGTCGGGCAGGCTTTTTTGCTTGCAGTATAGGTAGGGGTCATCCATTAGCCCAAGCTTGAACTTCAGCTCGAGTATTCTGCGGGCGGACTCGCGAAACCTAAGGCTGTCGCTGTGGTTGCTGCGCGCCAATTCCAGTCCATAGCGCAGGTAGGCGTCGGACTCCATATCCACATCGCATCCCGCGGCGAGCGAAAGCCTGGCGGCTTCTCGTAGGTCTTTGGCATGTCCGTGCGCAATGGTTTCTGCAATAGATCCCCAGTCCGAAACGACGACGCCGTCAAAGCCCATGCGCCCCCTGAGCTCGCCCCAGAGTTGCGCCGAATCAAGGGTGCTGGGAATTCCGTTGGCCGCACTAAAGGCCGTCATTACGGTGGCT
>Ga0208231_1000104_pt1 | contig 25415 bp, 37 predicted proteins | sample LakMenEpi15Jun12_FD_150702 | JGI IMG/M metagenome (GOLD analysis project Ga0208231, IMG submission 150702) | Freshwater microbial communities from Lake Mendota, WI - 15JUN2012 deep hole epilimnion (SPAdes) | ecosystem: Environmental > Aquatic > Freshwater > Lentic | place: Lake Mendota, Madison...
ATGCGAAACATCTCAAACACAGCAGTGCTGGTATTGTACAACAAGCGTAAACTCTAACTGTGCAGGCTGTAGTCAGTCTATTGAAGGAAGCAACATCAGTGGTAGCGGTTCTGGATACTCAACATCATGTAGCACAAGCGGGTTTCCAGCATGTCAAACCCCTTGCGTTTGTAATTCTGCAGCAGATAACGCATGTAGTACTTGGAGTTTTTGGAGTGCTTGTGTAAATGGATATAGAACTAGAACTAGAACGTGTCCATCTGGATCACCGTGTTCAACTTCCGAAACAGAGGCATGCAGCACATGGTATTGCACAACAAGCGTTAATATTAACTGCGCTGGATGTAGCCAAAGCGTTGAGAGTAGTAACATAAGTGGTAGCGGTTCTGGATTCTCTACTTCTTGCAGCACATCTGGATACCCAGCATGTCAAACCCCATGTGTTTGTAACGAAAGTGCATGCACAAGTTGGTCATTATGGTCAGCATGTTCAGGAAATAGCAGAACTAGAACTAGAACATGTAATTCTGGATCCCCTTGTGCAACTTCTGAAACAGAGCCATGCAGCACATGGTATTGCACAACAAGCGTAAACTTTAACTGCGCTGGATGTAGCCAAAGCGTTGAGAGTAGTAACATAAGTGGTAGCGGTTCTGGATACTCAACATCATGTAGCACAAGCGGATACCCAGCATGTCAAACACCTTGCACTTGTAATGCTACAGAATTAGCAAATTGTAGTGCTTGGTCTGGATGGAGTGCCTGCAATAACTTTACACAAACTCGCACGAGAGTTTGTGGTTCTGGTTCACCATGCAGCACTGTAGAAGAAAGATTCTGCTCAACCCCACCTTCCTTCCCTGCTAACCCGTTCTTCCCACCGTTCTTCCCACCGTTCTTCCCACCGTTCTTCCCACCGTTCTTCCCACCGTTCTTCCCACCGTTCTTCCCATTCTTCCCACCGTTCTTCCCATTCTTCCCACCGTTCTTCCCATCATTTAAGGGCCCTAGCTTCCCTGCTAACCCATTCTTCCCACCATTCTTCCCACCGTTCTTCCCACCGTTCTTCCCACCGTTCTTTGACGGACCATTCTTCCCATCATTCCAGGGCGATGAGCGTTAATGAAAATATAAAGCCTTGACAATCCTGTATAAAATGATAGAATATAGTAACTCGAAAGGTAATATATGAATAAATTAGATTTAGGTGGAAGCACCTACATGGTTTTGATCGAAGGAGAATTTGCTGGTTGGTTTAATATACCAACTGGTACAGAAGAGACATTCTTACTTAGGTCAGCACTTTCAAGCAACCCAACACTTGTAGACATGGAAGATTTAGAAATTGACATTCCAGATCTTCCAGTACCAGGAAAAGGATACTTTTGGAACGGGTATAATTTTGAAAAGGCAGAAGATCGTGGCTAGCAAGTGGCAGCAAATGAAAAATTTGGTTAATTCTGACGGGGTTAAGCCATGGGATTTTTTAGATCCTAAAACAGAGTATGCAGAAAAAGAAGTGGCTGATAGCAGATACTCTATTTGTCAGGAATGTCCTCTATTTAATCAAACAACTAAGACATGTTCTGAGTGTGGATGCTTTATGGCAGCTAAAACAAAGCTTAAATTAGCCACTTGCCCAGTAGGCAAATGGTAATGGTATAATAATAATATAAAAAATGGAGGTACGAAATGTCAGATTACCAATTAACAAATGACGAAAAAGCAACAGTTATAACTACACATCTAAGAAGCCTATCTTACAGTAAGTATAATACAGAGCTTTCAATCATTGAAGAGGAGTCTTTGGAAGCACCTTCCTCTGAATCCTTGGCACAGCTGAATTCACAGCTGGATTCAATTAATACAAAGATCGCTGCCCTTGAAGAAGAACTAACAAAAGTTAGCTAAGGATAAAAGTGCAAAGCAAAGAAGAACTTATTATTAGTGCTATGCAGGAAAGAATTGGTCAGCTCGCCGCTAATTATGAATTGCAAATTGCAATGCTAAGAGCTGAGCTGACTTTTCTTACAAACGAAAAAAATGATAGACAAAAAGCATTAGAAGAATACTCAAATGAAATTGAGTCAAAGCTAGGGAGTATTTAATTGACTGTAACATTTCAAGATGGAGAGCCAGTAGATCCTAAAAAATTACAGGATCTTCAAACTCAAATAGATAACATTAAGCTTCAGTCTGATGAGTCTTATAAGCTTAGTACAACAACTGCAGGTAGTATCACACAGTCATCTAGAATGCATTTAGAGGCTGGCGTAGTCACATTTGAAACTGGATTGCCTGGTGGAAAGGTTAGCTCAATTGACATTGATTTAGGTTGGGGACCAGGATATGAAATTGCTTATGTTGTAGCAACACCAAGAAACCAAGATCCTAAAACTAATAACATGCGATGGTCTATTTCTGGACAGTGGGCGGGATCAACTAAGCTTAATGTGTATGCTGAAAAAACTATCTCTGGACCAGTTAATTTTCACTGGTTGAGTGCAGGTAAAAAGATTATAAGTAACCCTTAAATTATCTATTGACACATTGATTTAATATGTTACAATTGCTATAACGTTAAGCCACGATATCGTGGCTTTTATATATATTAAGGGTTTTAATGAGCAACGATTTAAAGTGGATGATATCATCCGATCAACAATTTCCGTATCAAGATGATAAGATGATTGCGCTTTGGTTTAAAGTCATGAAGTGGTTTAAACCAGATGTCGTTGACTACCTTGGAGACACAGATGATCAGGCTTGCTATAGCAAGTATACTGAGGGCAAATCAGCAGAGTTTTTAAACTATCATAAGAATGATAGCAAAGATCTTATTGTTCCAATGATGAGGCATGAAGCAAAAGGCGCAAGAGACTTTTATGCAAAGACAAGAGAGATGCTTCCAGATGCTCAGCTTTTTTCAGCATTAGGAAATCATGATATTAGAATCTTTAATTATGTAGATGCTAAATTGCCAGAGTATATTTCTGAGGTAACTCCAGAATCAATGTGGAGCTTAGACTCTTTAGGCTATGAGTATATTTATTATAATGAACTTCCAAAGCGCCGATTCGGAGATATACACGTTCACCATGGGCTTTCAATTGCTTCAACTGGTTCAGTAAGAAAAGACATGGAAGACCTTCAGATATCTTTGATGAGAGGACACTCTCACAGAATAGCATCACACCTAGTTACTTATGAATTAAGAAACGGTGGACAGGGAGAAACTCTTCGAGGTTATGAGCTTGGCCACATGTGTGATGAAAAATCAGATGGAATGAAATATATGCAGCACCATGATTGGCAAAAGGGTTTTGCCATTGCACATATTGTAAATGACTACCCACATATTCAAATGATCCATGTGGCACCAGATTACTCATGTGTTGTTGATGGGAAGCTATTTACGCTATGATGAAATGCAATAAGTGTCAGGGGAGAGTTTTTGTAGATAGAGTATTTTCACAAAAACTACACGTAGAGCTTTTCTGCATGATGTGCGGTAAAAGATGGATGATTAATAAGGATACGAGTGCACTAGGTAAATGGATAGAAAAAAGAGAAAACAGTCAGCTAAAAGCATTCGGTATTTCTTCTTAAATAACAAGATACATAAAGTATTAAGTCATTCAAGATCTAAAGACCAAATGGTTGCTTGGTGCTATCCAGATAAAAAAAGACTTATGTATTCTTATTCACAAGTTTTAAAAACTATGGAGAATGCATATTCAACTAGCCAAGTAGCTCAAATGCTTGGCAAGCATAAGGTTACTATAGAAGATTATATTTTGGACGGGAAGATAAGATATCCTCAAAAAGTATATCCAATAGGTAATCCAGATAGCACATGGTATAAGTTTATGTATAGTGAATCGGACATTATGGACATTCATGAGTTTATATTAGAATCAGGGTATTCTAATAACATGCCTTCAAGAAATGAAATGAGGGCTCTTCTCAAACACAACACTATATTGTATACTAAGACAACAGAAGGGAACTTTGTGCCAGTATGGAAAGCAGAGTAGCCCCAGCAAGAGTTGTAGTATGTGAAATATGTAAGAAAGAATTGGTAGTGCGTTGGGGCATTTTTGCCCACGACACTTTAAGCAGACATAGAAAGGCGGAGCACTAATGGAAAAGGGAACTCAGGTTAGAGTTGATCTATCTTTTACACGTAACTTAGGTAACTTCGAAAGCATTAAAATTGGTATCGGCGTAGACGATTTTGTTAGAGACGGCGAAACAGTAGATGCAGCAGCAGATAGAGTTTACAAGTTTGTTGAAGACAAGCTCATTCAAAAGACTCAAGAAGTAGAAGAGGAATTGCGTGGCAGTAAATAAAGAACCCTATATCCTGCTATCTTTATATTCAAATCTATATGAAGGCCTATACAGTTCAAAGCCAACAATTAATAGATATAAAGAAAAATGGGCTATGCAAGATGTGATTGACAGCATAGGGTTTGATCGCGCAAAGGATGTTTTGTACTATTATTTTGAGACTGGAAAGAATAGGCACCCGCTTAATTTTTTCTACAACAACTTTGAAAGAATAGAAGACATGATGATGCAGATTAAAGAAGACAAAGCCAACAGAAGCCGTCTGTTGCAGGAAACAAAAAAAATGATTGAGGGTAATGAATGAATACAGAAGCCGAGCTAATCTCAGCGGTATGCAAGAACAAAGACATCAGCACTATACTTGCAGATAACTCAGACGACCTATTCGTTTCTCATAAAGATATTTGGGAAGGCCTTAAGTCATATTATTATAAGTTTAGAGCTGTACCAGAAGCAACTATTCTTCAAGATAAGTTTAAAGACTTTGAGCCAGTTGAAACTAAAGGAGAGACTGGATACTATTTAGATAAACTTAAAAATGAATTTGTTGGCAACAAACTAAAGACCATTCTTCTTCAAGCTGGTTCCTCTTTGAAGGACGATGCTCCTTCTAGGGTTCTTGGTACAATGCAGTCACAGTTAGCAAACCTAAGCAGATATACTAATAATGTAAAAGATTTAGATATAACAGATTTAGATTCAGCAGAAAGACACTACGAGTCAGTAAGAACTAGATCATTGGCAATGGGCGGTAGCCCAGGAATCCTAACTGGATTTGAAGCAATTGATAAAGCTTACCCAACAGGTATGGCTCCAGGACACCTTATCGTTGCTATTGGCTGGCCAGGACGTGGTAAGACTTGGTTCACATCATACTTAGCATGCAAAGCTTGGGAGCAAGGCTTTAAGCCTATGATTGTTTCTCTTGAAATGGCACCAGAGAATATGCGAGACAGAATATATACAATGCTTGGTTCTGGATTGTTTAGAGCAAGCGACCTTTCAAAAGGTGACATTAACATTGATGATTTTAAAACTTGGGGAAAGAAAAAAACTGAAGGAAAGAACAGCTTCATTCTTGTTTCTAATGAAGGTGCTGGAGAAGTAACACCAGCAACAATTCAAGGAAAGATTGATCAGCATAAGCCAGACTTAGTAATTTTAGATTACCATCAACTATTTAATGATAACAAGCGAAGTAACTCTGAAGTAGAGCGAAATAGAAATATCTCAAGAGACTTTAAGTTATTGGCTGTTACAAATGGAATTCCAATTATTGATATTACTGCAGCAACTGCAGATGATATCTCAGACCAAAAGCAGCCTCCGATGATGAGCCAAGTTGCATGGTCAAAAGCAATTGAGTATGATGCAGATATGGCTATTGCTATTCACAAGCATGCTAATACAGATTTAATTGAGGTGGTGTCTAGAAAGAATAGACACGGACACGACTTCAGATTCTTCCTTGATTGGGATATTAACAGAGGTGTTATTACTCCAATTTACGAAGATCTTCCAGAGCTGAGCAATGACTCATCAAAACATTAAAAGGTTTCAAATACAGGTTGAGTTTCTAGATGATTCTAATATGATTAAGATCAAGAAACAGTATGAAAACTTGCTTGTAGATCAAATGAGAGAATCTGGATACACCAGAGTACTTGACATTGACCCATCCTTTTCGGTAGAATTTGATGGTCAAACGTGGAAATTCTTAATGACTATCCACGGAGTCTATGTAGGAAAGAAGAAGTCATGGCAATTAGAGGGTATAACTCAAGGCAAGTTGATAGCTCGGAGTACACCCCTGCCCATATCAAATCAATAGTACAAAGCCTTGGAATAGATATGGTGGGCGAGACATCAAATGATTATCTTGCGTACTGCCCATTTCATTCTAATAGACATACATCAAGTTTTAGTATAAGTAAAACAAAAGGCGCATATATTTGCTTTAATCCATCCTGCGGAGAAGCTGGAACATTGAGCGACCTTGTTAAAAGGATATTAAATAAAAATGAGTTTCAGTCGCTAAGATTTATTGAGTCTAAGCAGTCTGAAGCATTAGCAAATTTTGATGAGTCTCTTAAAGATATGCTGCAAGATAAACCAGAGTTTGTTGAGTTCCCAGAAGCTACCTTAAAAAATTTATATGATGGTTTAGTAAAAAGCAGCAAGGCAAAAGAGTATCTAGTTTCTCGTGGAATTAATTTAGAATCAATGGAACATTTTATGTTAGGGTATTCTGAAAATATGGACATGATAACTGTTCCAGTACATAGTCCAGATGGAACTCCAGTAGGGGTTGTTGGTAGATCCATATCTGATAAAAGATTTAAGAATAGTAAAGACCTTCCAAGAAGCAAGACTATGTTTAATATTCATCGTGCCAAGAAAATTGGTGACAGAGTAATAGTTGTAGAGTCTAGCTTTGATGCTATTCGTGTTCACCAAGCTGGCTTTCCTAATGTAGTTGCCACTCTTGGCGGTCATATATCTGGAGATAATTTAGGGCTTTTAAACAGATATTTCAATACAGTTATTATTATGACTGATGCAGATAAGGCTGGAAGAGATTTAGGCTCGGCTATTGCTTACAAATTAAGTAATAAAAACATCTTGTGGGCATCGCATTCTTATGGTAGAATATATCCAGAGGGTGTAAAAGATGCAGGTGATATGTCTGATGAAGATATTAAAGCCTGTATAACAAATGCCATATCTAATTTTGAATATAGAACTTAAAAAATACGTGGTTACAAACGGATATATACCGTTACATACATAAGGAGAATAAAATGGGAATAGTAAAAGGTTTGTCAGGAATGACAAAGGCAATGGACAAGGTTACATACACTAGTTCAGAAGATAGCAAGGCAAAGTGGTTAAAGATTGAAGATGGAGAAGCTGTAAAGATTCGCTTCTTACAAGAGCTTGATCCAGATTCACCACACTATAATGAAAAAATGGGTTGCGGATTTTTTGCAATTGAACACACAAACCCTAAAGATTATCGCCGTAAGGCACTAGACACAATGGAAGATGAAGGCCGTGACTGGGCTCAAGAGCAGCACCGCAAGGATCCAAAGGCTGGTTGGGGCGCAAGAAAGCGTCTTTACATTAATGTTCTAGTCGATGATGGAAAGACTGAGCCATATGTAGCAATTCTTTCTCAAGGAGTAAGCGGTAAAACAATTACACCAACACTGATTGAATATGCAAATGAAATGGGAAGCATCACAAATCTAATGTGGCGTGTAAAGCGTAGTGGTCTTAAGACAGACACAAGCTACACAATTATACCGTTGGCTAAAGATGAAAAGCCATTCGACTTTTCTGCTGTCGAGCTGTTTGATTTAGAAAAAACAGCAGTGCGTAGCGTTCCATACGCAGAGCAGGAAGCATTCTATACTGGTGAGTCATCTCCAGAAGAACGAGAGTCATCTTCAACAAGCAGCAGCGTAGACTGGTAAGAGAGAGTATAGGCGGAGAATTAAGTTGAACTTCACACATTTGCATGTGCATTCTTTCTATTCATTAATGGATGGGCTTAATTCTCCTGCCGAACTTGTAAAAGCTGCAAAAGAAGCTGGTCAGACTTCTCTGGCTATTACTGACCACGGAACACTATCTTCACACCGTGAAATGCAAATTGCATGTAAAGAGCAAGGGATCAAGCCAATTCTTGGAGTGGAAGCATACATTTCTCCAACAGATAGATTTGATAGATCTTCAAAGACAGATAAATCAATTCAGGCCTATAACCATATTATTCTTTTAGCTAAGAATAAAAAGGGTCTAGAGAATATAAACACCCTTCAGGAGCTTGCATGGACAGAAGGCTTTTATCATAAGCCACGTATTGATAGAGAGGTATTGAAAGAGTATGCAGAAGGTATTATTGTATTGTCTGGATGCCTTAACGGGCTTATTAGTAAGGCTATTGAACGCCAGGAATTCTCAGAAGCAAAACTTGTACTTCAAGACTTTAAGAAAACTTTTGGTGAAGACTTTTACGTTGAGGTGCAATCTCATAACCCGACAGAAATCAACTCAAAGCTTTTGGAGCTGGCTGATCAACTCAAGATAAAAGCGGTGGCAACAGGAGATGCTCACTTTGCTAAAGAAGAAGATAGAGTATTAGAAGAAGCAATGCTTATTCTATCAACATCTCCTAAGTCGGATAAAGATGCAGACTTTGAAATGTCTAGACAAATGCCAGACATGATGGATAGATTTAATTACTTATACCCAGACCGTAGAATATCATTTCAAGATTATAATCTATTTATTCAAAGCAGGTCTGAAATTGAGGCGGACTTTAATAAAGCAGGCATTACTCGTACAGATATATATGATAATACAATGGAGATTGCAGACAAGATTGAAGAGTATGACTTCTATGAGGGATTAGATCTGCTACCCATCCCAAAGACCAATGCTGACAAGAAACTAGCTGATATGGCCTTAGAAGGCCTTAGAAGGCTATCTCTGGACAAAGATCAGGTCTACTTGGATAGAATTGCAGAAGAGTTATCTATAATTAAAGATAAAGCATTTGCTTCATATTTCTTAGTTGTTGCAGATATGATTACATGGGCTAAGTCAAATAATATTATGGTTGGCCCAGGTCGTGGTTCTGCAGCAGGCTCACTAGTTTGCTACGCCCTTGGAATTACAGATGTAGATCCAATTAAATATGATTTGCTTTTCTTTAGATTTATTAATCCAGAACGTAATGACTTTCCAGATATTGATACAGACTTCGAGGACCGTCGTCGTAAAGAGGTTAAAGATTATTTGAAGAAGAAGTTTAAGCACGTAGCATCTATTTCTACATTTACTTACTTTAAAGATAAGGGTGTAATTAGAGATGCGGCAAGAGTATTTATGGTTCCTCTTTCTGATGTTAATCGTGCAATGAAGTCTATTGATACGTTTGAAGATTTTATGGATTCACCCAATACAAAAGAGTTTAGAGCAAAGTACCCAGAGGTAACTTGGCTTGCAGAACGTCTTCGTGGAAAGATTCGAAGCGTTGGAGTACATGCTGCTGGTGTAGTTGTGGCAAAAGATGACTTGAGAAAGTATGCACCAATAGAGTCCAGAGCAGATGCAAATGATGACGTGTCTGGAAGAATTCCAGTCGTGGCATACGACATGGATACGGTTGCAGATATAGGTCTTATTAAGCTAGATGCCCTAGGTCTTAAGACTTTATCTGTAATCTCAGATACATTAAAATCAGTTAAGGATAGACACGGTAAAGAGATTAATCTTTACAACATCCCCCTTGACGACCAAAAAGTTTACAAGATGTTTAACGACGGATACACTAAAGGTGTTTTCCAAGCAGAAGCAACGCCTTACACAAATCTACTTATAAAGATGCAGGTAGATAAGTTTGAAGACTTGGCTGCATCAAATGCTCTTGTTAGACCAGGAGCAATGAATACCGTAGGTGCTTCATATATTAAAAGAAAGCACGGGGATGAGGCAGTTAACTATATTCATCCTATCATGAAACCTTTTACAGAAAATACATACGGAGTTATTATTTATCAGGAACAGGTTATGCAAGCATGCGTACACCTAGGTGGAATGACTTGGTCAGAGGCTGACAAGGTTAGAAAGGTTATTGGTAAAAAGCAGGATGCAAAGGAACTCGGTCCGTTTAAAGATAAGTTTATTCAAGGCGCTAAAAAGCATATCAGCGCCGATGAAGCAGAGAACCTCTGGAAAACATTCGAAGCTCACGCTGGATACTCATTCAATCGTAGTCACGCTGTTGCTTATTCTATGCTTTCTTATTATACCGCTTGGCTTAAGTGCTATTATCCTTTGGAATTTTTATTCTCGATCCTTAAAAATGAAGGAGACAAGGATGCCAGAACAGGATATCTAATTGAAGCCAAGAGGCTTGGAATTAAAGTTAAGCTTCCACATGTAAATGAATCAGATGTAAACTTTTCACTACAAAAAGATTCAATTAGATTTGGTTTAGCTGAAGTTAAATTTATTTCAGACAGTATTGCAAATAAAATTATTGAAAAGAGACCGTATGAAAACTACAAAGATTTTGTCGACAAGGCGTCTAAGAAGGGTAGCGGTATTAACTCTAGGGCCGTTAACTCTCTTAATGCTATTGGGGGCGCTGCTTTTGATGATAATCCTAGAAGTGGCAAAGAAGCAGAGTCTTATTACGAATTTTTAGGGATACCTTCTTTTAACCTTTCTAACTTAGAGCCAAGGGTTAAAGCACAAGCAAGACCTATTGATGAATTTGAAGAGCTGGGATCATTCGTAATGTTTGGTATGGCCAAAAGCATCAAGCGTGGTAATGGCTGGTCGAGAATTGAGCTTGTCGATGAAAGTGGATCTGTAGGATTATTCGATATAGAGCAGACAAAAATAGAAACAAATAAAATGTATTTTGTTCTTGTAGGCGATAATAGAATATCAAGATACATAGATGTTGATTCTATCAATAAGGATTCTGACGATGCATTTGTTAAATATTTATATGCAAAGTCATACCCTATTGACGAAAATCAAAGGTTCGTGATAAGCTATACACCATATAAAACAAAAGCTGGCAAAACTATGGCGCACCTTGTTATGTCAGATAAAGATAAGAATTTAAATAGAGCTATTGTTTTTTCTAGCATGTATCCAATTTCATTGGCTAAAATGCGAGAAGGAATGATTTGCGAGCCAACTCTAAAAACCTTAGAAGATGGAACACTTATGGTTAAGGATGTAAGATGACAAGTAATACAGAAGATGTTTTTAAAACAATGAACGCTACAAGAGTTTTGGTTGCTATTTTAAATAAAATTGAATCTATTAGTATACCTACTGAAGATTTTATAAACTCCAACAATCAAGATGTACAGCTTTCTGTAACATATAATGACGAAACTATGTCATTTGAATTTAGACTAGAAGATAAACCATCTGAATCTGAAGAAGAATTGCCAAACAACTAATCGTTATGGAAATGCAACTAGACGATATATTAGCAAAGCTAGACCCTAAGACTAGAGCTAGGGTTCAGTCTGCCGTGGATATTCAGATTGAAAAGCAGCCTACACCTAGCATAGGACTGAACTTCGCATTAAACGGAGGTTTTGCTTATGGAAGGCAAATACTTGTTTGGGGAAATAAGTCTGCAGGAAAGTCTTCTTTCTGTTTGCAGATGATTGCTTTAGCTCAAAAAGAAGGCAAGACATGTGCGTGGATTGATGCGGAGCATTCTTACGATCCTGAGTGGGCAGAAAAGCTTGGCGTAAACTCAAAAGAATTAATATACTCTCCAGCTAAAACTGTTAATGATATGGTTGATGTTGCAACAAAGCTTATGGAAGCTGGTGTTGATCTGATAGTAGTTGATTCTATTTCAGCGTTGCTACCAGCAATCTATTTTGAAAAAGACGGAAATGAAATGAAGGATTTGCAAGACACTAAGCAAATCGGCGCAGAAGCAAAGGATATGACCCACGCAGTCAAGATGTTAAACTATGCAAACAAAAACACATTACTTGTTCTCATCTCGCAGCAACGAAATCAATTTGGATCTATGCATGCTAGTCACATCCCCACAGGTGGCATGGCAGTTAAGTTCTTCTCTTCAACCGTCATTAAGCTATGGTCTTCTGAGGCTGAGGCTAATGCTATTAAAGCAGGTATTAAAGTTGGTGACAAGATTATTGAACAAAGAGTTGGGCGACCAGTTAATTGGATTGTTGATTACAACAAGGTCGGCCCCCCAAATTTATCAGGACAATATGACTTTTACTACCAAGGGCAAGCTCTTGGTATAGATTATGTTGGAGAAACATTAGACGTTGCAGAAATGTGTGGCATTGTAGAAAAGGGTGGCGCATGGTATACAGTAAATGGAGAACGTTTTCAAGGACGTGCAAAGGCTGTAGCATATTTAAAGGAAAATCCAGATGTTGTAGACAGCTTAATAGGAGAAATAAATGCCAAACATTAATGAGTTTTTTACTTCAAAAGTTGAAGAGTCTATAGATAACAGAGTTGAAAAAATAGAACAGCAGAGGCCATGCAGTAAGTGTGATCTTTCTGCTCCATACTATAGTTTTAATCAGGTTACTTTAGAAATGTACTGGAAATGCCCATCTGGTCATGAGACAAAGCATAAGCTTAACTGATGTCAGAAAGAGCAGAAGTAAAGAGAGACGGCGCTAAAGCACAAAAGAATAGTGGCCGTGGAGAATATCAAAAAGGTGATGCTAAATGGAAAAACTTTGTAGTAGACTACAAAGAATCTAAAGCTTCATTTAATTTAAATAAAGATGTATGGGCTAAAATCTGTACAGATACTTTTAAGGTTAGCAGGGACATGCATCCAGCCCTTAAAATTATTATTGGTGGGGATTCCAAGGTCCGTCTTGGAATCATAGAGTGGTCAGTACTAGAAGAGCTGATCACATTTTGGGAGGAAAATAAAAATGGCTAATCCGATTATTACAATCGTTGGGCGAGTTGGTAGTGAACCAGAACCTGTTGGATCAAATGGTCTCAGGTTTAGAGTTGCAACTAATGATCGCGTTAAGAATGAAACTACTGGAGAGTGGGAAGACAAAAACACTTCTTGGTGGACAGTAAAAGCTTGGCGTACACTTGCAGGACAATCAAAGTCTGTAATTAAAAAGGGTATGGAAGTTATTATCGTTGGAAAGATTTATGAAGAAAATTGGACAGATAAAGATGGAATTAAGAGAAGCTCTTATGAAATCAATGCAGATTCAATTTCTGTAACAGCATACTCATTGTCTAAGGATAAGCCTTCAGGCGATAACGATTTCCCTTCATACAAGACATACGCTGAGGTTCCATTCTAGTGGTATACTTTATTTATGGATGCCTATTTGGCTTTGCTGCTGGGTATGGCGTTGGATTGTTGATGGATAAGTGGGATAAAAAGATTAAAAATGACAGAGGATAAAAATACATTAGAGTTAATTAACTCTATAACTGAATTTAACGATCTTCATGAGTATATGAATGATGCTCAACTGGACAGAGCTTTAGCTGTCATAGTTAAACTATTGTTAAATCCAGATGTTCCTGCTGCAAAAGCTCCTCAGCTTATTATTGAACTTCAGGCTATGTCAACTAAGTTTGCCATGATGGCATCTTACTATTCAACAATAGCAAAGGATAAGGCTGGAACCATGAACAATAATAAGAAAAATATATATTACTCAGCAAAGGAGTCCATAGACAAACTTGTAGATGCACTTAAGTATGTCGTTAGGTATAATCTATAATGGGAAGAAATATAGTAAAGAACTTAAAGTTTAAAAAGCATACTGGAAAGTTCTTTGATCCAGAAGCATTTGCTGAACTGCTTGATGAGTCCTACAAAAATACCAAGAGGGCTGACGGAGAAATGACAAAGAAATCATTTAGCCCAAGCTCTCTTGGATATGGACACGGAACCTGCCCAAGGTACTGGTACATGGCATTTTCGGGTGCAGTATTCATTGACAATAACGATGCAGTTGCGGTTGCCAATATGGCACAAGGAACCCAGGCTCACGAAAGGCTTCAGAATCTAATAAAGACAATGCCTCAGTGGGTTGCAGAAGAAGAAGAAATTATTAATGAGTACCCGCCTATTCGTGGCTTTATTGATCTTATTATGGAGTACGATGGTGAGACTGTAATTGGTGAAATTAAAACTGCAAAGCAAGAAGTTTGGGATGCAAGGCAGGCAGAAATGAGCCCGTCTGCAAACCATCTCCTGCAGCTTTTAACTTATATGAAGCTAAAGGATGCAAAAGAAGGTTTCTTTTTATACGAAAATAAGAATACTCAGGAGATACTAATTATTCCAGTAGTTATGAATGATAAGAATAAAAAGATTATTGAGGATACATTTCTTTGGATGAGAGAGGTATGGGACAACTTTAAAGATGGCGACCTTCCTATGAAGCCAGAAGGAGCCACAAAAACTAAGATGCCCTGCACTTACTGCCCAATTAAAAAGCAGTGCTACTCTAAAGAAACTCCTACTGGAACAGTGCAGATTGAAAGATTTAAGGTGCCTTCTTTATGATATGTGCAAACTCAGACTGTCTTAACGATAAAGAGTTTACCCCAAAAACTCACAACCAAAAGTATTGTTCAGATGAATGTTGCAGGGTTGCAACAAACAAAAAAATCATGGAGAAATACTATGAAAAAAAAGCTATTCGTTCTGGACAAAAAAGGTATTGTAAGAAGTGTAAATCTAGTTTAAGTAGGTACAACTCTTCAACAATATGTGCGAAGTGTGAGAAAAGTATTTCTAATTCAGACAAAGAGAAAATATTAAGGATGCTAAATGACTCTGGCCAAATTAGCTAAAACAAAAGCCAACAGGGTTTTAGGAATAGATGCATCAACATCTTCAGTCGCTTTTTGCTTGCTAGAAAACAATAAGCCACTAAAGTGGGGAAAGATAAACATACTTGGCAATGACATATATGAAAAGATATATGACGCTAAAGTTAAAACCGCTATTATGCTAGATGAACTTAAGTCAGACTACATAGCAGTTGAGGGAGCGATACTTGTCAGATCACCAGATGCTGTGATAAAATTATCTTATGTGTATGGAGTTGTAATTGCTGAGTTGATGTCAACTGGAGCTAAAGTTATTACAATAAGCCCTTCGGCATGGCAGTCCCACATTGGAAATAAAAACCCAACTAAAGATGAAAAAGATGCAATTAGAATATTGAATCCAGGATACGCAGATTCGTGGTACAAAAACAAATTACGTAACATGAGAAAGCAGAGAACGGCAGATTATTTTAATAAGAAGTATGATTTAAACTTAGAAGATTTTGATGTCGCTGATAGTTTTGGCATTGCGTATTATGCTAATGAAGTGTTGACGAAGAGGTGAAATTGTACAAGAATAAAGACTGGCTACATAGAAGATATGTTATCCAAAGAAAAAGTATGGAAGAAATTGCTAGCGAATGTGGCGTAACTGTTATGACCATATATAGAGCCCTAAAAGAAAAAGGTTTAATTAAATGACCCTTACACCAGTTTTTGAAGACTCAAAGGAATTTAGATACGATGATTTATATTTACTTACAGTAGGTACAGAAGCTGGGAAAGAGATATTGTCAACCTGCCTTGAAATTGCTCACATGTTAATTAAAAAAAATATTGCCTATGGAAATTCTGCATTGGAGCCAGTTAGAATATTTTCAAAGGCGGGACCAAAAGAGCAGCTATATGTCCGTATTGATGATAAGCTTAATAGATTAATTAAGGGAACAGATTATCCAGGCGATAATGATATTGATGATCTAATTGGATACCTAATATTACTAAAGGTTGCTAAGGAATTTGCTATTTCAGTCGACTAGAAGTATAATAAAGTCATATGGAAATTGAACTAGCAGATCATTTTGATCGAATGAATAAAGTAGTTGAAGAACTACTTAGAGGAAATAACCCTACCCAAATTGCTACACTTACTGGCTTTAAAAGGGCAGAAGTTGTTGGGCTTATAGATGAGTGGAAGAATGTAGTCCACAACGACACATCAGCCCGTGAACGTGCTAAAGAGGCTATCTCTGGAGCTGATCAGCACTACGCTATGCTAATTAAAGAAGCATGGAAAACAGTTGAGGATGCAGATCAGGCTGGACAGCTTAGCGTTAAGTCTGGAGCTTTAAAGCTGATTGCCGACATTGAAGGAAAAAGAATTGGAATGCTTCAAGAGGTTGGCTTGCTTGACAATGCAGAGCTTGCTGGACAGATAGCAGAGTCTGAAAGAAAGCAAGAAGTTCTTGTGAAGATATTGAAGGAAGTAACTGCGTCATGTCCAAAGTGCAAAATGGAAGTAGCTAAGCGTTTATCTCAAATCACTGGAATAGTTGAGCCAATAGAAATAATTGAGGAAGTCAGTGGAGTTTGATTTTAATGATCTCATCGACATCTTGGATGGTGAAGAGTTTGATGAAAGGCCAGTTGACCTAAAAACTTTTGTAACAGACAAAAACTATTTAGGTTTGCCAGAATTATCTGATCATCAGTATACACTTATAGAAAAATCATCTCAGATATATAAAGAGTCAACTCTAATAAAGCTCTTTGGTGAAAGCGAAGGGTCTTTAAGATACAGACAAACCTGTAATGAAGTTGTAGCACAGTTAGGCAAGGGTAGCGGTAAGGATTACTGCTCCACCATATCTGTTGCGTATATAGTTTATTTACTATTGTGTTTGAAAGACCCAGCATCTTACTACGGCAAGCCGCCTGGAGACTCTATAGATATTATCAATATTGCTATTAACGCTCAGCAGGCAAACAACGTTTTCTTTAAGGGATTTAAAAATAGAGTAACACACTCACCTTGGTTTGCTGGAAAGTATTTTGAAAAAGCTTCTGAAATTAAGTTTGATAAAAATGTAACCGTGTACTCTGGTCACTCAGAAAGAGAAGCTTTTGAAGGGTACAACGTTTTGGTTGCAGTGCTCGATGAAATTTCTGGCTTTGCCTTAGACAGTACAAGCGGACACGATCAGGCAAAGACAGCTAGCGGAATATATGACATGTACAGGGCATCTGTAGACTCTCGTTTTCCAGACTACGGTAAAGTAATTCTTCTATCGTTCCCAAGATTTAAGAATGATTATATACAGCAAAGATATGATAATATTATTTCTGAAAAAGAAATCATATCTAGATCTCATAAGTTTAAGTTAGATCCAAACCTGCCAGACAATACTGTAGGAAATGAGTTTGAGATATTCTGGGATGAAGATCAAATTATTTCATATAAGTACCCTAAAGTTTATGCAATTCGTAGACCTACATGGGAAGTAAATCCAACCAGAAGTATTGAGGATTTTAAAATTGCTTTTTACCGAGATGTTACAGATGCTCTAGGAAGATTTGCATGTATGCCACCAGAAGCAATTGATGCTTTTTTTAAGTCACGTGAAAAAATTGAAATGGCTTTTAATGATCTATCAATAGCTGTAGATGGCTTCGGTAGATTTGAAGAGTGGTTTGTTCCTCAAGACGATAAAGAATACTTTATTCATGTTGACTTAGCTCAAAAGCATGACCATTGCGCTGTATCAATGGCTCATGTTGAAAAGTGGGTTAGTGTAAAGGTAACAGACACATACTCTCAGCCAGCTCCAATCGTAAAGGTTGATGCTGTTATGTATTGGACTCCAACATCAGACAAGTCTGTAGACTTTACTGAGGTTAGAGATTACATTCTTTCTCTTAGGTCCAGGGGCTTTAACATTAGGCTTTGTACATTCGATAGGTGGAACTCCCACGACATGATGCAGCAGCTAAGGCAGTATGGAATAAGTACAGAAACTTTATCAGTAGCTAAAAAACACTATGATGATATGGCTATGGTTGTAATGGAAGAAAGATTAAACGGTCCACACATACCGCTTCTAGTTGATGAATTATTAGAGTTAAGAATTATGAGGGACAAGGTAGATCACCCAAGAAAAGGATCTAAAGACTTAGCCGATGCTGTATGCGGGTCAATATATAATGCTATTAGCATGACAAGGACGGCGTTTGGAGATATCGAAGTACATGATTATTCATCTGTAAGAAAACAGTATAGAGAATCAATATCTGCAGAGTCACCTAATTTAATCAAAGCACCATCAGCAATGCCAAAAGATCTTTCTGATGCACTAAGTGGAATGGAAATAGTATGAGTATATATCAAGAAAAGGCTAAAGAATGTAAGTGCTGCAGTAAGCATGTGCCTCTTCCTACAAGATTAAAGGAGTATGAAGGAGTAATGGTTTGCCCAACTACATTTGACAACATACATGAATACAAAAGGGTATGGGCGGATATAGGAAAAAGACCACCAGGAAGTATAAGAAAACATTTTTCTGAGTATGTTCAGCAAATAGTTGAGCAGTCTATTGACAAAAACAATAATAAAATACTATAATTCAACTAGGCAACAATAGCTTAGTTGGTTAAAGCCCCGAACTCATAATTCGGTAATCGTAGGTTCAAGTCCTACTTGTTGCACAGGGGGTAACATGTTTAATGATTTTGACGAAGAAGAAATGATGAATAAGATACAGCACTATATTGAAATAGGCGCAATAAGGGTTGCTGGGTTTACTGAAGATGGAGAGGCCATATTCGAGCTAAATGAAGATACTACTAAGGATTTGGCTCCAGAACTCTGGGAAGCACACGAACAGTATATCGATGCAGAACTATTAGATTTATTAGACAATGATTTAATGCAGGTTGAATACGATGAAAATCTAAATGCCACATTTAATTTTACATTAGAGGGGTACGAGATTGCTAAAAGTAAAGGTATTATACCTTTAGACACTATTGAAGATTTTGATCTTTAATAGTATAATTTATTTATACCTCTGTAGCTCAGAGGAAGAGCAACAGACTTCTAATCTGTTGGCCGCTGGTTCGAATCCAGCCAGGGGTGCGATATGAAATATCATCACTTATACACAAGGAGAAAAATGAAAACAGTAGGAGATAAGTTAGGAAATTTTGCAGTCACTGGTGTTAAGCCAGGAGCTTTGTCATATGAAGATTCCTCTTTCGAGGTAATCACGCAGGATTCGTTCCCAGGTAAATGGAAGATTATTGCATTTTATCCAAAAGATTTTACATTTGTATGCCCAACAGAAATTGTTGCTTATGATGCTTTAGTTAATGACTTTAACGATAGAGATGCTGTCTTAATGACTGGATCAGTGGACAATGAGTTCTGTAAGATTGCTTGGAGAAATGCCCACGAGGATCTAAAAAAGACTAATTCATGGTCATTTGCAGATACTGCACACCATTTGGCTAATGATCTCGGAGTTCACCATTCTTCTGGTGTAACTTACCGTGCCACATTTATTATTGATCCAGACAATATTATTCAGCATGTTACAGTAAACAACCTAGATGTAGGTAGAAACCCAGATGAAACTCTTCGTGTACTAGATGCTTTGCAAACAGGAGAGCTTTGTGCATGTAATCGATCACTAGGTGGAGAAACTTTGTAATGTTATGGGTTGACCAGCTAAAAGATTCCTTGCCAGAGTATGCTAAAGACATTAAGTTAAACCTAGATGCTGTAATCAACAGGTCAACTATTGATCCAGAGCATGCAACATACCTTTCTATTGCTGCAGCATTTGCAACTGGAAATTCTAAGCTGCTTGCATTTATTACTGCAAGCGCTACTGATGAAGTTGAAAAAAATGCAGCTTTAACAGCTGGTGCTATCATGGCACAAAACAATGTTTGGTATCCATTCATTGAAATGGCAGATGACCCAAACCTAAAGGGGTTGCCAGCACAGCTAAGAATGAATGCTATTTCTTCTCATGGTGGCACAACAAAGGGTAAGTTTGAAGCTTACTCTTTAGCATCATCAATTATTGGCAAATGTCATTTTTGTGTTAAGGCACATTATGAAACATTGAAAGAAGAAGGCTATACGGTTGAGCAGTTGCGTGATATCGGAAGAATTGCAGCAACAATTAATGCACTAGCAAAAATTCTTTCGGCTTAGGATAAGTCCTTGGTATGACTTAAAACTACCAGCTTTGCCCTATAGCTCAGTTGGTAGAGCGTCGAACTGTTAATTCGAATGTCCCTGGATCGAGGCCAGGTGGGGCAGCGTTCCTATAGCTCAGTTGGTAGAGCAGCAGACTTTTAATCTGCGGGTCGATGGTTCGAGACCATCTGGGGACACTGTATTAAAAAGGGGAAAGAATGAAAAAAGATACAAGCACTAGGTCAATATGCTTTGATGACATACTGCTTGTCCCTAAAAAATCTAACATAGTAACAAGGGGCAGCATAAATCTAGATACTGTAATTGGTAATCCAATCAGGCCAAAATCTTTTATACACTTAAGGTCTCCTATTATTATGGCACCTATGGATTTTATTACAAGTGATTCTATGATAGAAAAGGTTACATCATTTGGTGGGCTAGCCATACTTCCTAGATATACTAATTTTGAAGAAAGAATAGCAAGGTTAAAATCGATATTACCTAAAGTTGACAACAGTCTTATTGGATTTGCTATATCTATTGAAGAGTCAAAAAATAAAAGCTGCGTAGAACTACTAGGTAAACTTGGCATAAAGGTTTTGCTTTTAGAAGTAGCTTTAGGACATTTAGAAATTGTTGTTAACGCAGTAAAGGAACTTAGACTGTTAGTAGGCTCTGGTGTACATATTATGTGTGGCAATGTTTCTTCTTATGAGGCTTATAAAGATCTGATGGATGCTGGCGCAGACTCAGTAAGAGTTGGAATTGGCGGAGGCGCTGCATGTACAACTAGAATGGTCACAGGGTTTGGAGTTCCAGTTTTATCATCAGTTATGGATTGCTATGAAAATATAAATTCTTCTGAAGTAAATGGAATAATATCAGATGGTGGAATTAAAAACAATGGAGATGTAGCAAAGGCTTTAGCTGCTGGAGCTTCGGCTGTAATGATGGGATCATTTTTTTCTGGGCATGATGAGTGTGATACAGACAAAAATGGCAGACATGTGTTTAGAGGCTCTGCTTCATTAGAAGTTCAAAAAGATAATAACGAAGAGCTTACAAAAGATTTAAAAAATTTATATGTTGAGGGCGTATCAGGCTTTGTTTCATCTAAAGGATCAATAGAGTACTCATTAAATATGTTAGTAAATAATGTAAAGAGTGCTTTGTCTTATTCTGGATCAGAAAATTTAATGGAGTTTAGAAAAAACTCAACATATATTGAGGTTTCATCAATGTCTAATTTAGAGTCTATAAACAGAGTTTAAACGATATTGTTATTTTAATTTGATATGATACAATTGGTATCTATCGCAAAGGGTTAGGGAAATAAATGATTATACAGATTATAGGCCTTCCAGGCTCAGGGAAAACTGAATTAGCCAAAGCACTAAAGGAACGCATAAATGCTATTCATCTTAATGCAGATGAGGTACGTGCAACAGTAAACTCTGATTTAAGCTTTACTCCAGAAGACAGAATTGAACAAGCAAGACGCATGGGTGAGATGGCTCGACTAATTGCCAAGCAAGGTGTTGCGCCCGTAATTGTTGACTTTGTATGTCCAACTGAAATAACTCGTGCAGCATTCGGTAAGCCAGACATCCTTGTATTCATGGACACTTTAGCAGAAGGACGCTTCGAAGACACTAATAAAATATTTGAGCGACCAGATAAATTTGATGTATCCTTTATTAGTCATAACCTTAATGCAGATGCAAAGGCCTCACATATTATTGAAAAATTCAGATTGCATGATTGGTCAGCTCCAACCACATTGATGCTGGGTAGGTACCAGCCTTGGCACGAAGGCCACCACGCTCTTTATAAAGAGGCGGGTAAGAGAACAGACCAGGTACTACTTGGAGTACGTAATACATACAACACAAGCGAGAAAGATCCACTTAAGTTTGATCAGGTAAAAGAATATATTGCTAAGGATGAATTTATGGATGGTGCATTAGTACTAAGACTACCTAACATTACCAACATTGTATACGGTAGAGATGTAGGATATAAGATTGAACAAGTAGATTTAGGTGCAGATATTCATGCTATTTCTGCCACACAAAAGCGTAAAGAAATGGGACTTTAAATGTTAGAAAATGCTATTGCAGTTGTTGTTTCACTTATAGTTGCCGCTATTGCCGTCCACTTTGTTGACAAAAAATGGGGTGGATCTGATGACAGTAACCAGGGCTAGATCTTTTGCCAAGGCATTAAGTTATCGAATATGGGGAACGCTTTCCTCTGTTGCTGTTGCCTATGTTATTACAAGAAATGCTGGTCTTTCTGTAACTATTGCCTTTTGGGAAACGGTAGTTAAAATATTTATTTACTACGCACATGAGCGTGGATGGAACTATATACAATGGGGAAGAAAATAGTGCCAAAAACAGTAGTAGTTGTTGGCGGCGGAACAGCAGGCTGGCTCACTGCACTTATGGCAAAAAGATCTCAACCTAATTTAAACATTACTGTTATAGAATCTAAAGAGATAGGTATACTAGGAGCTGGAGAGGGATCCACACCACACCTAAATACCTTGTTTGAATACCTTGGAATACCAATATCTGACTTGGTAAAAAATTGTGATGCAACAATAAAGAATGGTATTAAGTTTACAAATTGGAATAATGATGGGGGCTTCTTCTATCATGGATTTCCAGCAAAGGACATGTCTTTAGGCCCTAACTTTTCTAAATCCCCATTTGTAGCAAATAGCACACTTTTAACAATGAGTCTATTATTAAACAACGGATTAAAACAGGTGGACTTCACAGAAAAAATTTCAGAAGAAAACAAAGTTCCATTTGTATTTAAATCTCACAATGAAAACGATCCAACATTATCTTACGATAATATATCAAGTACTTCAATTCACTTTAATGCGTCTAAGCTTGCAAACAGATTGAAAGAGATTGGCCAAGAGCGAGGCATAAATGTAATTGATGGCATAATAAAAGAAGTTTTGTTGGATGATCAAGGAAATATTAAGTCTTTAGATTTAGAAAATGTTGGAGTTATAGATTGTGATTTTGTATTTGACTGTAGTGGATTTCACAGGTTAATTATTGGAAAAACATTTAATTCAAAGTGGAAAAGCTACAGCGACTTCCTTCCGTCAGATTCTGCTGTTCCATTTTTTATTGACGTAACAGATGATATTCCTCCGTACACAGAAGCAATAGCCATGAAGTACGGTTGGATGTGGAAGATACCTTTGCAAAATAGGTTTGGATGTGGGTACGTTTACGACTCTTCTTTAATATCTGAAGAACAAGCAGTAGAAGAGATAGAAAATTTTTTAGGGTATGTTCCAGCATATCCAAGAAAAGATAAAGGAGGATTTAAATTCTCCGCTGGGTACTTTGAAGAGCCGTGGATAAAAAATTGTGTTGCAGTAGGTTTATCAGCAAACTTTATCGAGCCACTTGAGGCCACATCTATTTGGGTTAGCATTATAGGACTCTCTCATATTTTTGGAACACCCGATTGGATTAATGGCGGGTCGGATGAAATAAGGAATCAGTTTAATAGCACTATAGCATCAATGAACGATGACATAGCTAGCTTTATATATTTCCACTATATGACTAAAAGAAAAGACACAGAGTTCTGGAAAAAATTTTCTTATGAAAATGCACCAGAAGATTTAAAGAAGCGAATTGATCTTTGGAGAAATAGACTTCCAAATAAAACTGATAATGGAGAAAGATGGAGCCCAAATAGTTGGTTTATTGTTGGATCATTTCAAGAAACAATTAACAAGTCTATAGCATCAATTTATATAGATGGTGAAGACGAGTATAGAAAAGGATTAGACTTGTACAATTATTTTGTTGGGTACCAAAAAAGCAGGGCTTCAAAATGCGTTAGCCACAATGAATTTTTGGAGTCTCTAAAATGAAATTTAGAACTGAATGGATAAATGCATTAAAAACAATGAGACATAGAAAGTATTGGGACAGACCTAATACTGTTGAATTCTTTGCTTTCATGACAAAGATATCTATTATATTTCCAGGCTTATTATTTGGTAAGCAATGGTGGTGGCTATATATATTTGCCCTAGTATCAAGCCTTGCGCTGATCTGGTCATCAACAGTAAAAACTCTCCCCACAATAATTTGGTTCAACATACTTTGGACAATACTTGCAGTGAGTGCTATAATTAAGTATTGGATATAAGGAGAGAATAATGTTTGAATACTATGTAAAAAAAGTCAGTAAAGTGGTAGATGGAGACACAATAGATGTCGATATCGATCTTGGATTTGATATTTCGTTTAGCTCTAGAGTTCGTCTTGCTGGTATAGACACTCCAGAAAGTCGTACTTCTGATAAAATGGAAAAGGCTTTAGGATTAGAAGCAAAGGCGTATTTAAAGAATGCAATTGATTCAGCTAAAACTGTTGTTATTAAAACAGAAAAAATGGACTCATCTGAAAAGTATGGTCGCATCTTGGGATGGGTTTTCTTAGACGGATCAGATAAATCTATTAACTATAAGATGATTGAAGACGGACATGCTTGGGGTTATATGGGAGAAACAAAAATTAAAGACTTTGATGCCTTAGCTAAGGCGAGGAAAAAAAGCGGTAAGTAATGCCTGTATACGAATACAAGTGCTCATATGATGAAGCACACGCTTTAATGTCAGTTAACAGATCAATTACAGAAGATGATCCAGGGTATACATGTATTGAATGTGAATCTGTTATGGTAAGACATTTCACCCCATTCGGTATACAATTTAAAGGCAATGGCTTTTATAAAACAGATAATGCAAGATAGGGTATAATTACTACATAGCAAATTTTGCTTGTAGGAGTTATAATTGACTAGGACTAAAGCATGGAGATTATCATTAGCCACCATTTTAATGTTTGGATGGGTATTTCTCACTCCTGCCCACGGAGATGATCCACTTAGCTTAGCCGCTCAAGAAATAGAAGAGCTTAATAGTAAAGTGTCTAATTTAGTTTATCAAGATGATTTTATAGATCTTATAGACATAGCAGAAAATAAATTTACATATGCAAAAAATGCTATGGAGCTTAAAGACGATGCATATGATGCCTACGATGATGCAGTAGATGCAGAATCCGCAGCACTGGAAGCTAAAAACCTTGCTCAGTCAAATGTAGATGGCCAGACAGTCACAGTAGCCTTGGCCCTTGAACATAAAGACAACGCTCTTGAAGAAAAGAATGATGCTCAAGATGCACTCAGCATAGCCAATATTAATGTTCAAACTACTCAATCAAGTATGCAAAGTGCTGGAGGAACAGGTTTGGCATACACTGTTTATACTCTTGTTAGGCAGGGTAATGTTGCTACCCCAGGATCTGTTCTTTGTTCTGGCACCTGGAACTCAAGCCATATGAGTCTTCCAGTGTGCGGAAATAGATATGAAAACCTTATAGTTAAATTTACTGGACAGATAACAGTCCCTTCATGGTTTACACAAACCTACTTTGCAGGATAT
>Ga0208231_1000105_pt1 | contig 25386 bp, 34 predicted proteins | sample LakMenEpi15Jun12_FD_150702 | JGI IMG/M metagenome (GOLD analysis project Ga0208231, IMG submission 150702) | Freshwater microbial communities from Lake Mendota, WI - 15JUN2012 deep hole epilimnion (SPAdes) | ecosystem: Environmental > Aquatic > Freshwater > Lentic | place: Lake Mendota, Madison...
CACGCACACAGATCGCCGATTGGGGGTGCTGGTTGCGGGTTCCTGGGGGTGTTCGCCGGCGTATAGCGATCCGGTCACAGTCTGTCAAGCGGTATTCCGAGGACGGAGAGGAGGGGGAGGGCGGACACCTCATGTCCAACGGATTGACACTTCTGCATGGGACACCGCATCCTACCAGTCCTATGCCAACGCCAGAGGAAGAAAACCCAAGCCTGAGACAGAGGTTTGGGGAGAAGGTCGCTGCGAAGGTCAAAGCCCAGGAGCAGCGCAAGAAGTCAGAGTCAGACTACAAGGTCGCATCCAAGTTCAGGGTCCGAAAGGCTGAACGAGGGACCATCGTCCTGATCGCAGCCACCAAGACACGGGAAGCCAAGCTGGGCGAGCGTGTCGGACCCAAGTACCGGGGCAAGGTCTTCGCATTCTACATCACGAAGACAGGGGTCAAGAAGCCGTATCGGGAACTGGAATTCCGAGGAGTCGGAAAGCCCCGCAGAGCGAAGACCAAGACCCCGCAGCCATACCGCAAGTCCACCCTGGACCCTTACAACTTCCCCAAGCGAGCCCGAGACAAGTTCTTCTTCGCCAAGCTGGGGACGCCGGTCAAGAAACCCCTCATCGTCAAAGCGAAGACAGGGAACGTCTGGTGGAACGAGGAGTTCGTTCCGAAAGCGGTGCGGAAGACCCGAGAGGTGATCGATAAGGTCACGAAGGGCAAGCAGGTCGGTAATATTCAGATCGTGATGGGCATCACCGCATACATCGAGTTGCCCAATGGACAGGTCAAAGCGATCAGTCACGAAGACGTTTTCGGTCAGCGCAAAGAGCAGGAACCCAAGCCGAAATTCTACGAACCCTTCATCGCCCGCCGGATGTATGCTGGCATCGCCCAGAAGCTCCAGCAGATGGGTCTGGTGAGCCAGGGATCAGCGACCCGAGTCAGTTCTCTCCCAGAGAACAAGGGTAAGCCTCGCAGCAAGTGGATGTACAAAGGCGAACCGTGGGCCAAGCGCAAGCTGGAGACGGCTCGCGTTGCTGAGATCCAGTTCCTCCCGAGGACTGTCATCGTGACATCAGTCCCTGCGAAGAAGCCTGCCAAGAAGCGCAAGAAGGTCACCAAGAAGCGCAAGAAGTAAGCCCCTTTCCTCCGGCGGACAGCCGGAGGTGTCGGAGAAAATAACCTATGGAAAAACCAATTGATAACGGAGCAGCACAGTTTGCTGCGGACGAAATTCAACGCCTTGAAGACCGCATCAACCACCTAGAGACCGCGCTTCGCAAGATCGCCAATCAGGACTACCGGGGAAACCGTTCAACCGAATCCCAGATCGCTTTCGAGGCGTTGAAGGAGACCCAATGACCTTCACCGATTCCCAGCGAAAGATCCTCATCAAAAAGCTCCATGAGGTCTGGAAAGGAGACAGACCGTGTCCCATCTGCATCACCCCCACCAAGTGGGGCATTGGAACCCTCGTCGAGGTCCGAGAGTTCAACGAAGGTAATCACTGTCCCGGTGCTGCAATTACTCCGCTGATCCAAGTTCACTGCAACAACTGTGGGTACACCGTGTTGTTCAACGCCATCTCTCTCGGTGTCGTTGACCCGGACACCGGCAAAGTGAAGGACCCCCAATGACCCACTGCAACCTATGCGCCTTCGACACCGAGGACGATTCCAAACGCTTCTCTGATGCCGGCCAGGATCACGCAGGCTACGAGAAGATCTGCACCCAGATCGCAGCCATCGACGCCCGGACAGGCGAGCGTTTCCATTACCGCCCAACGGTCTCCCGCAAGCGAACCAGGGGTCGGTACACCGAGATCGTCTGGGACGTACAACCGTTCCTCGACTGGCTGGAGGCCCGAGGCCCGATCCGCTGCTTCGCACACAACCTCGCCTACGACATCGGCAACATCTGGCGGGACCGCCTGGATGAACTGGACATCACGATGGTCGGGAACCGGCTGGTTCGCGCTCGATGGAAGAACGTCACCTTGCTGGATTCGAGCAACGTCTGGCCGATGCCGCTGGCCAAGGTCGGAAAATCCATCGGCCTCGAGAAGATGGAGATGGATGTGGAGTCTGAGGAGTACGTCTTCCGCGATGTCGAGATCGTCATCGAGGCGATGGCACTCGCAGAAAGAATCTGCATCCAGTACGGGGCCGACATGAAATCGACCTTGGGCTCAATCAGCATTGCGATCTGGCAAGCTGGCGTGATCGGCGGGGTCAACTGGCAGTCATCGATGGAAGATATCCGCAATGCCTACTATGGCGGCAGGGTGGAGCTTTTCCGCACCCATGCGAAGGGCGACAACCTTTACTACACCGACATCAACAGTCTCTACCCGGCGATGATGCTCAACAAGTTCCCTGATGGGGACGATCAGTATTTCGACTGCGAAACCCTCGCAGAAGCCAAGGCACTGCTCCTGAGTGACGAAGAGCTTTACGGTGTCGTCCACTGTGACGTTGAGATCCCTGAGACCCTTCGCATTGCACCGCTGCCGGTGAAGCGGGAGGGCTCCGGGGAAGTCTGCTTCCCGGTCGGGCCGGCATCGGGATGGTGGACCGTGCATGAGATCCGCTATGCGATGTCCAAGGGATGCAAGCTCAAGAAGCTGAAAGACGCCTACGGGAGCCGCACAGGCTCGTACTACTACCGCGAGTTCGTCGAGACCTTCTATCGCCTGCGGAAAGAGGAACTCGACAAGCCCAACCCGGACGAGGGCAAGACGCTCTTTTACAAGCTCCTGATGAACAACCTCTACGGTCAGCTTGGGATGAAGGGCAGCGTCACCCGATCCATCCACCTGACGGCGGACATGGTCGAAGTGGACGAGGAAGGTGAGATGCACCTCACCCGGCAGGGGATTCCGTTTGGCACCAAGCTCCTGACCGATGTGGCGATCCCTCTGCCGGAACACGTCAACTACCTCCATGCCGCTTATGTCACGTCCTACGGTCGCCTGAAGCTCATGTCTTACATGGATCAGGTCGGGGCCGAGAATCTTGTCTACTGCGACACCGACAGCTTGTTCTTCGTCTGGGATGGACCGTTACCGTTTCCATTGTCCACCACTCTGGGCGAGATGAAGCTGGAGGACCGACCGATGTGGGTGGAGACCAGGAGCCCCAAGATGTATCGGTACGAGACCGCCAAGAAGGGTCGCGTGACGAAAGCCAAGGGAGTTCCAAAGAAGAAGCAGGACGACTTCTACGACAATGGATGCGCCGACTTCTGGCAACCCTGGAGACTCCGGGAATCCATTGTGTGCGCGGATCGAATTCCTGACCCGGACGATGAGGACGTGAAAGTCTTGGGAGTCTGGCGGCGGGTGATGAAGCGAGTGGTTTCAGGCTACGACAAGAAGAGGCTTGACTCCGATGGCGTCACCTACATCCCGAAGAAAATGGTGGACATTGGAGCAGAACACGAAGACATTCCACTGGTCTGAAGCGTGTCCTCCGCATTCAGGCGGCAATAGGTTCTCCCCATCGGGCTGTCTCCCGGTGGGGAGTTTTGCTTTTCTAGCAGAAAGATCTTTGACAGCATCACCGACATCTGCAACATTCACAACGTCGAGAGCGAGGCGGCTCAAAACTACCGGGGTCTACAACTGATCCCACCGCATCAATCCGATACGAAACCTATGGCAGTTACATACAACCTCAAGAAGACACTCGGCGGTTCCCTCTGGAAGTGGCAGGACGGCGTCGAGAAGGTGTTCACCATTGTCGGTCCCATTCGCGCCGGCAAAGCGGTAACCAACCCCCGCAGCGGTATCGCCAAGGCACCGGACGTGATGACCGTCAAGGATGCCGAGGACGGCAACGAGAAGGACATCCTGGTGGGTGCGGTTCTCCGGTCCAGCCTCACCGAGAACTATCCCGATGACACCTATGTGGGTCTCACCTTCGCTTGCACCCAGGGTCCGGTGAAGGCCGGCACCCGCTACAAGACGATGGCGGTCGCCGAGGTCGAAGTGGACAACATTCTCGCTTCCACTTCCTCGAACAAGAAGAAGAAGTAATTCACCAACCAGAAAGGCCCACCCAGCAACGGGCGGGCCTTTTTGTTGGCGTTGACTCTGCATCTTGTGGAGTCTACAAACAACAACCTGAACTATTGCTGGATATGGACATCACGAATTTTGAAATCGTAGACCTAGGACCCGCTCCTGAAGGTCTGTTTGATGAGTGGGGAGCAAGCTATCGTCCACTGATGACGTGCAGTGTGGTCGGCGAAGGCCTCAATGCAGGCAAAGCATTCGCGGACGCACTCGATCAATTGGCTCTGGAGGGCTATGACACCAAGCTCCTCAACGAGTCTGGCATGGAAATGGGTTTCTATTCGATGGCGGCTTCGACCCCAGTCACCGAGATAGAACCCCATCTTGACCCGGACGAAGACGAAGAAGAGCCCGCAGACGATTCTGAGATCGTCTACCATGTTGGAATCCGCTACGAAGGCTTCGACGAAGTGACACCCGAAATGATATGAATGCTCTGACCCAACTCTACAGCGTAGACGAAATTCAAACCGACCGAGGCACGATCAAATGCGATGACCAGATTGCTTCGCAACTGATCGTTCGATCCAGTGACGACGCCCAGTTTATCTGCTATAACCCTGGCAACGTTCTGGATGGTCTCTACAGCCTGTCGGACCTGCTGAAATGCACCAAGTGCATGCTCAAAGGCATCCGCTACACGATTATCGGCACTGCCGGCGATTCCGCAGTCCGCACCCAGCGGTACAAGCACGATTTCACTACCAAAGTGGCAATCGACAATTCCTTCAACATCATCCCGTCCAAGGGTGCGCTTTTCCTGCCGTACCAACTGGACGTTCTGCTCGATACCAAGAACAAATTCCCGAAAGTGACCGCCATCCAATTCATTGCATGAGAGACCTCCAAGACCCATTGCCAGACGCAGAACCTGAATTCGTCCATGAGGAAGAACAGGACGATGTTTCAAAGATCCAAGCCCTGCTAAAGGAACTGGATATGTCCGGTGGTGTTGCGCGGATTTTCCGCCAACGCCCAGGACAAGCCAAACACGAATACGAGGGTGAGATCCCTGCCGACACCTTCACTTTGGAGACCATCAAGCGAGCTTATGGCGGCGGTGACTACCAAGTCCGTTTTGCTGCCAAGGGAGGTCGGTACGTTCGCTCAATCCGTTTCTCAATTGACCCCCGGCACAAGGGGGAACTCGACAAGGTTCACGACATCCAAACGCCAGTGACGCAAAACAACGACAACTCCCAGGCACTGCTCGCATTTATGATGCAGCAGCAGCAGACCCAAGCCCAGCAGGCCCAGCAGAGCATGACCTTGATGATGACGATGATGTCCGAATCTCAGAAGTCGATGGCTGCAATCATCGCTGCTGCTATCGGCGGCGGTCGGCAGGTGACTCCAGATTCCTCCAGCAAATTCATTGAGGTGATGATGCCCATGCTCACTGAGTCCATGAAGCCCCGAGGTGGGGTCGCTGAACTCACTGAGAACGTGAAGCTGGTGAAAGAACTCATGGGGACCGCCCCGGAAAAGGAAGAGAAAGACGATATGCTCGAAAAGATGATGACTATCGGTGCGCCGCTCCTGGGGGCTTTCATGTCCCGAGGTCAGCAGGCCCCGCAACCGCAACCGCAACCAGTCCGGGTGAACCCTGCACAGCCGCAGGCATTGCCGACTCCTGAGCAGATGGCGCAAGCCAAGGCCCAGGATCTCTTGGGTAAGCTAAGATTTGTCACCCCGATTCTCGTTCGGGCGGCAAAGAAAAGCGCATTCATCGACAGCTACCTCGACATCCTCGATGACTCCTTGGATGACGAAGGACACGAAATGCTGGCGTTCATGCTTCGACGTGAGGACTGGATTTCGACCTTGTTCAATGACAACCCGGATGTGGTCGCAAACCGCTCATGGTTTGAGCAACTCCGAGAAGCGATCCTGACACCTGATGAAGAAAGCACGGACCCCACTGGGGAAGCGTCTCCTGAGACCAGCAAAGAACCGAAAGCACCTCACCCATTTCAGTGATCGGCGGGGGAGGATCTGGAAGGTCTCATTCGCCGGGGACAGTCTCTTCTTCAGAGTTCACCGTTCCAAGCAGGTGCTGGAGGTATCGATCAAATCGGTCCTCCATGCAAAGCTCTTGAGTTCTGTGGACACTGTGGTAGAAGCACCTTGTGCGAGTAGTTTACCCACCCACCCAAAGCCTGTCAGGCCAGCCGGTCTACCAAACGGCTCCCCGGATCCCCATCCGGGAGAACCTGCTCGCACCTGATGGGACCGTTCATCGGATTCCCATCAATCCGAGATCCCCGGATGCGTTCACGATCATCGCCTCGATCCAGTTTGTGGTCGATCAGTTCGGCCGAGATCCACGCATCCGGGCCGCGACGCTCCCGCTGATTTCTTCCCGCATCAACAACGACATCCGCAACAACGCCAACACGGTGGCGGCGTTCGTGATGCGGAAAATGGTCTACCTCGCCGATCCCGATGGCGGGGAGTTTGTGCAGACACCGCTGGTGCTGCTCAACGCCATCGGCCGCAAGGGTGTCGCTTACGGAGACTGTGATGATCACGTCGTTCTCCTGGGTTCGATGCTCGTTTCTATTGGAATCCCGGCTCGAGCCGTCGCTGTGAAGCTCCACGGGGCGAATCACTTTAACCATGTCGTCATCGAGTACCCTTACCAGGGGCAATCAATTCTCATTGACCCGTGCGCCAAGAATGTGCCTACTCCCGCTTATAGGGACCGACTGGTCGCTGTTTAAGATGAGAAACGTCAGCTACATCACCAACGGTTTCGCTGCTCCGGTGAACTATCACGTCCCCGGTCCTCTTGGCACTCAGTTCGCATCCCCCTTTGGCGATCCCTACCGAGTCCAGGGAACCTCTGGATTCTGGAGCAGTGTTGGCACCGGATTGAGCAACCTCGCTTCTGGCATCGGCAAAGTCATCACCCCGGTCCTCCCAGGTCTCGCTCAAGTGGGTGTCGGCAGTCTCCTCAACAAGGCTCCGCAGACCACCACCCAGCAACCTTCTCAAAGTCAGTTCACTCAAGTCACGGGTCAGGCTCAAGCTCAACAGGTCGAGAAATCGAACACCGCAGTCTACGTCGCCGTCGGTGCTGTTGCATTGATCGCGGCCTACTATTTCATCTCAAAACGTCGTCGATAACATGACTGTTCCCAGCCTCTATTCTGCTCGCGCTTTCTACGATTCGACCTCGGCGTTGAACGGAAATCCGTTCTACAACCCGCGCACCTGTGGTGTGTTTGGCACCATGCGAGGGTCTGCTCTTTCGTCCAATCTTTCGACCTGCGGTCTGGGCTCATTTCCTGGTGGCAACATCGGGTACGCCAACCGGATCGAAGGCACCGGCGATTGGACCGAGTGGCTTGGCAATGCAGTCGGCAACGTGATCGACCGCGCTGCCCCGATCCTGAATCAGGCTTTTGATGCGTTCCTCGGTCAGGGAAGGGTCAAGATTTTGGAAGCCGCCGGCTACAAGATGCTGGGTCCGGTGACCACGGTCCTTAACGGTGTTGAGACCCCAGGTATCAAGGCTCAGAAGGCGGATAGTTCGTTCGTGATCGTCTTGAAGGACGGCAGCGAAGTGCCGTTCACTTCGACGGTTGCCGCTCAAACCAAGAACGTGGATGTCAAAACCGGACTCACCACCGGACAGACCGCCGGAATCGCTGTCGCTGCCGTTGCAGCAATCGCGCTCTTCTACTTCATGTCCAAGCGTCGCTGATATGGCACAAGTCTTCACTGATGACGAGACGACCGCACAATTCGCTGCGGACCCCGCTCCCGCTCCTGCTACCAGGACCGAGTACGATCTGGTTCCGTGCAGCTTTGGCGGCGACACCTTCCGCAATCCCTGCTTCTGGATGCTGGTCGGCATCGCCGGAACGCTTGCTGTGCAATACATCTTCACCAAGCGCAAAGAATGAACTCCCCCTTCATGGAAATGGGTGCCGGCGGTCGGGGTGTGACTTCAACTCTCGGATTTCGCCGAGTGGTCACGCCGCTGAACCCGTTTGGTGATGCGCCTTCCGGGGGATGGCCTGCTGTCAATGATCCCACCAACGCGGACTCGACTCCCGATTACGACAATTGGGGACCGGATTCCTGGTGGACTGCTCAGGACTGGATGACTTGGCATCGTTCCCTGAAGGCTCGATTCGGCCTGGACGAAGCCAATGTGCGTTTCGTCAATGCATGGGAGAAGCAGGGTGTTTTGTCGTCACCGCTGGATGCCCGGAGTTTCAATACCGCTTTCCGAGATTACGCCAAGGCGAATGGTTTCTTTGATGCGCTCTACTACGGTCTGGGTGCGCTCGTCAAACCCATTGGTGCAGTCACTGATGTTGTCAGTGGAGTGAGCCAAGGCATCTCCAGCACTGCGAGCCTGACCAAATACATCCTGCCGCTTGCAGCCATTGCACTCGCCTACATGGCGTTCACCGCATACGCTCCCCGTCGCAAATGACTCTTCCTATTCGCCAATCTGAACTGAACGCTGTTGGGTTCACGGGATATTTCCCGGCACTCAGTTGGCGTCAGCGTAAGGAGGTTGCTGCCATGACACTCAATCGTGTTGGCAGAAAGTCCGATGCTTTCCTTTTGGAAATAAACAATGTGAATGCCGTCCAGGGCATTACTTATGTTGCCGACACAACCCCTTTGCGAGCCGGTCGATGAGGTCCGGTTCACAATTACTTATTGACACCAAACCTCATCACCAACCATAACCCAACAACAGAATGAAGTCCCTCATGCTTCTCAATGCTCGCAAGCGGCGCAAAACCCGCCGTCGTCGTACCCGCCGCAACCCGGCGGGATCCACCAGTGCGTTCCGCGCCAACTTCCCCAAGTCGATGGGCCGCAAGCGTCGGACGACCCGCCGTCGTCGCGTGTTGTCGATCCGCCGCTATCGCCTGAAGGGTGGTCGCGCCGGTCTGGCCGTCCGCGCCCGCAAGATCTATGTGTCCCGCCGTGGACGCAAGGGAGCCATTATCGTGGCCCGCAACCCGCGCCGCCGTCGCTCTTACCGTATGAATCCCCTGGGAGGTAATATCCTCAACCAAGTCAAGGGTGTGTTCTCCAAAGAGAACCTCACCATCGCCGGTGGCGGCGTCGCTGCTACCATCCTCACCAACTACCTGCTGTCGATGACCAAGGCCGACAAGACCTCCCTCTTGCCCTTGGGCGCGACTGCTGACACCCAGAAGCTCGCTCGCATCGCGTATGCGGTCGGAATTCCGGTGGTGGGAGCAATCCTGACCCGCAAGATGAACCCCTCCCTGGCCAAGGGCATGGTGTTCGGTGCGTTGATCAACGGCATCGTGGAAGGCATCAAGGGCTACGCTCCTGACGCCACCAAGAAGGCCCTCGGCTTCGCTGAGTACCTCGACTACACCCCGATGTCCGCCGTCGGTGCGACCCCTGGCTACAGTGCCATCAACCAGTTCAGCACGGTTCGCCCGATGAACTCTGCGTTCTCCAATTCGTCTGCCTTCCCGGCTGACGCTTGGGGCCGGTAAACCTCCACCCCCTCACAAACACTCATATGGGTTTTCAATCCGAGTCAATTATCTCCGCCGCTTCCCAGAAGTTCGGCGTGATCGACTACAGCCGCTGGCAAGCCATCCGCTGGCAGTGGTATTCCTACGTCACTTATCCGTCGGCCGGTACGACTGAACTGAACTTCTTCGGTCAGGTCGCTGGTCAGGCCGGTGTGACTTTGCAGGACACCAACCTGCCCAAGGCCGGTTCGTTCGGCCAGACGCACTTCCAGTTGAAGAGCATCTCGACTGACATCCAGATCGCCGCAAACGATGTGGATGGTTTCACTCGCGCCAATCAGGCGTCCCTCGACACCCGCGCTCTGGCCTCCGACTACATCGGCGGTTTCGTGCAGGCCGGTGTCTTGAACTTCAGCGTCGGTGCGCGTCCGTTCGCCACCATCATCAAACCGTTTCAGTACGCGCCGCCTCCGGGCTCACCCCTGGATCTCTCCAACACCTTCGTCAACCAGATCAGTGCCGCGCCGAATCCGGCTGCTGGTGCTTCTGCCGTTGTCGGTGTGCCGTGGGTCACCCAGACGAAGATGCGGTCCAACGTGTACTTCACCGACCCCAACATCCTCATCGAGGCGGAACAGCAGTTCAACGTGAAGCTCAACTTCCCGTCGGGCGTTGTTCCGGTTCTCGCCACCAACGTCGTCAACGACAGCACCAACCCGCTCAAGGTCGGTGTGATCCTCGACGGTCTCCTCCTGCGCCCGGTGCAGTAAACCGCCAGCCACTCCCACAACATGACTCCCGAAATCATTGATTCCCTACAGAAGCGGTTCGGCTCTGCCGATTTCAGCCGCTATCAGGTGGTGCGCGGTCAGAAGTATGACTTCTGCCGACTGCTCGCCGCCGGCACGAACAGCGTGTCGTTCTTCAGCAACCCGATTGGTGCAACCGATCCGGGTGCTGGTGCGACGCTCTTCAAAACCCTCGAGCAGACGAACCTCGTCAAGAATGCGTCTTTTGGCCAGGAGTACTTCGCGCTCACCCAGATTCGCACCTATGCGAACTTCGTATGTCAGGCTCGTCAGGGCTTCACGACTGGCACGAACTTCACCTATCGCGGCTACACTGCCTTGGCGGATTCTGCGATGGAGAAGCTCCAGAGTGTGCTGAACACTGGCGTTCTGGAAATCAGCTTCGCTCAGAAGCTCTATTACCAGATCGCCCGTCCGTTCATCCAATGCCCTGCCGGCTTCGGCATCGACGTGCAGTCCCTGGCGTCGTCCCGCACCGGCAACGCTGCTGAGACCCAAGTCAACGGCACCAACTGGCTGGCGCGACCCGACTACCGGGCCACCGCCGTCTACAACATCGACCCGATCCAGATCATCGAGCCCGAGATCCAGATTCAGGCCGCAATCAACTTCCCCAACGGGAACACGCCCAACTTCACCAACACGGCTTTGGATACCGCCAACGGTGCCCAGACCCCGGCGATTGAATTGGGCTTGATCTTTGACGGCTACGTCATCCGCCCGAGCCAGTAATCCTGCAACCAACTACGGGACCGCCTGCCGGTTAGGCGGCGGTCCCTTTTTCATTTATGGACAACACCAATTCCCTCCCGTTCGTCTACGTCGTCACGGCCAGCCTTGGTGCTGCTGTTGGTGCAACCGTTTCCACGACCCTCATCATGCAGGCCGATTCCCGGTTTGAGTTGATGGGGATCTTTGGAACCGGCGGCACTGCTGCCACCACTGAGGACAGCTTGCAGTATCCCAACAGCTTCACGGTCTCGATCCGTGATCAGACCACCGGCCGCGATCTGATGTCGGCTCCGGTGCCGCAGCGTGTTCTGTGCGGCAACGCCTTCAAGCAGTTCCTCGAAAAGCGCGGCATCATTTTCGAGCCGCAGTCGAACCTGCTCTTCACGTTCACCAACCTGACTGCTGCAACGAACAGCATCACGTTGGCCTTGCACGGGTACAAGATTATCCTCTAAATCAATCCACCGGGCCTGGAGGAATTCGCCTTCAGGCCCGGCGACCTTCCATGATCCAGCGCAACATCAATCCGAAACCTCGGTTCGTCACCCTCACCGCATCGGTCCCCTCGACGGGTACTTTCGTCGGTGTTCCGCTGGCAACTCTCTGGAGGGCGAGCTTCTTCCGGTTCCCGCAGGATTCCGTCGTCCACTACATTTCGATCAACTCGACGTTCCTTGCCAATGGAGTCACGGGGCAGGTGATCGGAGCGATTGCCTACGGTCAGGGTCAGGACAATGTTGGATTCAACTTCGGTTCAGGTCTCGACAACACCTCTGAAGAGATCCTCTGGCGCGACGAACTCCTGAATGCCGCCGCTGGTATCGTGACCGCTGACAAGTCCACGCAGATCATGATGAACGAGTTCTTCGTGCATACCGGCACGGGAATCGGCATCTACGTCAACGGTCTGAGCGGCAACGCCAACATCAACGCCACAATCGCTTTCAACCCCATCGCGGAATGGGTCAATTTCCGCGAACCCACTATCGGAGCCCGAATCTAACATGAGCGCACAATCCTTCATCTACAACCCGACCCAGACCACGTCTGCCGCGACCGGCGACGGGTTCAGCGTCCCTCGACTGTCCACAGGCGGTCGTCTCGCCATCAACTTCGGACCGTCCGATGCCGGCATGATGGTGTTCGACACGGAACTCGACAACCTGTTCATCTGGAACGGGACAGCTTGGGAGTCGGTGGCGGGATCGGGTGATTCCCTCGATACCGAGGTCATCTTCAACGACAATGGCGAGTTGGCTGGGGATCCGGGGCTGACCTACGCCAAAGCGACCGCTCGCTTGAGGGTCGGTGGCACTATCGATATCTGGAAGGGTACTCTCGGAGACTCAACCAGCACTGCTGTCGGAACGAGTACCCTGAACCTGACGGCGGTGGGGGCGACCGGGAATACGGCAATCGGTTGGCGGTCGATGTACCGGGCTCTGACGGCTTCGGACAACACGGCAATTGGCGTAAATGCGCTGAGTGCGAATTTCTTTTCTGGTTCCGGCAATGTTGCTGTTGGCAATGGAGCTTTGCAATCAAACACGGCAAACGACAATGTTGCAGTTGGATTGCTTGCGTTAGCAGGGAACACCACCGGCACCCAGAATACTGCCGTTGGACGACAAGCTCTGGGCACTATTAGTGGTGGATCTCAATGCACCGCAGTTGGATTTCAAGCTCTTGTTAATTCTTCTGGAAATTTCAACAATGCTTTTGGATCTGGTGCCGGTGCAAACAACACAACAGGTATTTCCAATTGTGCATTTGGGTCAAGTGCGTTGAACGCAAACTTAACAGGATCAAATAACGTCGCTGTTGGAAATTCTGCTTTGTTAGTTGCAACTGTCAGTGACCTTACCGCAGTTGGTACTGGCGCGATGATTGCGAACACCACTGGTCTACAGAATACTGCTGTCGGTCGGTCTGCTCTGGCTACCAACGTCACTTCTGCCGCAAACACCGCTGTTGGATTTCAAGCTCTCCTTCTTACTACTGGGGCAAACAACACTGCTGTTGGAGCAAACTCACTTCCTGCCAACACATCTGGAACAAACAATGTTGCGGTTGGATTGACCGCAATGAACTTATCCCAAACTGGTTCAAATAACACTGCGGTCGGAACTGCTGCACTGTCATCAATTACAACGGTATCAAACAGCGTTGCTGTCGGAACCAGCGCATTGGCGAATGCAACCGGCGGATCAAACACCGCAATCGGTTTTCAGGCTGGCAGCAACACAACTACGGGTGGTTCCAACATTTGCATTGGATCGAATGCTCTTACTTCCGCAGTTGGTGTCAGCAACGAACTTTCTCTTGGAGGCGTCACCGAATTCGTCGCCACCAACGGTGCCGCAGCCACTTATTTTGCAACCGCTACTCCCGGTGCAGTTGCACTTGGTCTAGCTCAAGGATTTATACGCATTCGCTTGAACGGCACCTTCGTCAAAATCCCCGTCTACGGAAACTAATATGCCCATCACCTACACTTGGACCCCCACCACCCTCATCAGTTACCCGGAGTTTCAGGGCAAGACCGATGTCGTCACGACGGCGTACTACACGGTCACCGCAACTGACGGCGAATACACGTCGAGCAATTCGAGCCTCCAGCAGTTTGTGCTGGACCCGGAAGCTCCTTTCATCCCATACAACGATCTCACGCCTGAGATCGTCACCGGCTGGATTCAGTCGGCCCTCGGTCCCGCTGGCGTTGAGAATACCTACGCCAATCTGGACGCCCAGATCGAAGCCCAGATCAATCCCCCTGTCACCCCGGTGAACCTTCCGTTGCCGTGGCCGACCGCAACCAAAACCAAGTAACCATCCATCCATCCATGCCCCAACAATTGACGCTCATCCTGACAGAAGAAATCGCAAACGGTCTGATCGAAATCCTTCAGACCGGGATCAAAACCCACGGCTACAACACCGCTCGCATCGCGGTCCCGATCATCAGCGAACTGCTGCGTCAGGATGCCGAGTACAAGAAGCTGAACCCTGAGCCTCCTCTGGCTCCGGTTCCCAACCAGACGGCTGAGTAATGCAGGCGACTGTCATAACGCAGTCCGTCTCCGGTGGTGATCAGAATGCGCTCGCCCTTCAGGGTGATGTGGTTCTGTTGCCCAAGCTCTCGTCCACTCAACGAACCGCTCTCAGCCTCACATTTCGTGAGGCTGGGGCTTTCGTTTACGATACCACTGTAGACACTCTTTACTACTGGGACGGTGCCGCTTGGCAGGCATCCGGGTCTGGTATTCCGAGTGGTGGTCTCACTGGGATGAGTCTGGTCAAGCTCTCCGACACCTCTTACGATGTCGGCTGGGCCTTCAGTGCCGGCAGCGGTATCACCAAACAACAGGCAATTGCAATTTCACTGATCTTCGGATGAAAGACTTCATCACCCCTTCACTGACGTTCGTCCCCGGTGCATCCGGGGCCGGTTACGTTGACCTCTTTGGTATCGCCGGATTTGATATCCGCCGACTGGTCTCGCTGATCAATCAGACGACCGGCACGATCATCTACAGCACTGCTGACACCAGTCTGCGGTGGACCAATGTCATAGGCACTCAGGTCTACCTGCTCTTCGACACCAGTGCGATGTCCTCGGCCAACGTGATCCAGGTGGTGTACGACACCCCCTATCCGTTGCCAGTTTCCGCTACCGCATTGCCGCTACCTTTTGGAGCCGCAACCGCAGCCAATCAATCGGCTCAGATTACCATCCTGACGAATATCGATTCCAACACCCCGGTGTTGGTCGGCGGTCGGGTGCCGGTGGATGGGTCCGGTGTTACGCAGCCGATCTCAGCGATTGCATTACCGCTCCCCACGGGTGCTGCGACTGAATCCCGGCAGGCGGACGGCAACGCGAGCCTGACCAGTATCGACAGCAAGACCCCGGTCCTAGTCGGTGGTCAGGTGCCAGTTGTGATTTCGGCAAGCGTCCCGGTGACGGGACCATTGACTGACGCCCAGTTGAGGTTCGCTCCGGTGCCGGTCTCGGTCTCTGGTACTGCTGCGGTGACGGGACCATTGACTGACGCCCAACTTCGGGCAACGCCGGTTCCGATTTCCGGCACGGTCACAGCTTCCACTGGTCTGGCTCAACCGCTGACAGACGCCCAGCTTCGGGCTGCGGCAGTTGATGTCAATGTGACGGGGACCGTTCTCGCAGTGGGTGCAGCGACCTCCAGCAATCAGGGGACTGCCAATACGCTCCTCACTCTCATCGAAGCTGACTCAACTGCGATAGCGGGATCGGTCGCAAGCATCGACACAAAGACTCCAGACATATCACTTCGAGTTCTTGACAATGAGGCACCCGGAAGTCCGGTACGCGCAATCGGACAGGAAATCTGGAACGTGTCGTTTTCTCAAGTCGGGGCATCGGTAATCTCCGACCAGTTTGTCACTCCTCAAACAGGCACTGGCGTCTCATACAACCAAGCATCTGGTGCGCTCAATATTGTTGCCGGCACCACTACCAACCAAGAGTTCTTCACGCGCAGCGTCCGAAATTGGCGCGGAGCCATGCGGCTCAAATTCTCGATTGTTTCGTCAAACCGAATCGTCAACAACAATCTGGCAGTCATGCTGGCTGACCTTGTTGGTGAGGGTCTGACTGTCACAATCAACAGTGCAACAAGCATCACCGTCACCCAAGCGGGTCACGCTTTCACAGCAACGAGTGTTGGTCAGTTCGTTCAAATCGGACGCATCGTGGGAGCCGCTGGTGTTCCGGGTCGCTATGCCATCGCTTCGGTTGTGGCGGGTGTTTCCTACAACCTCACCGTTGCTGGATGGCCTGCATCTGGTAGCTGCACGGCGACAGTTTTCGGTCATTCGTATGTCCGAAATCTGGTCACCGGAGCCACCGCCACTGCCATCAACGTCGATGCTCAACGCCGTGGATGGGCACAAGGCGATACTGCCGCAACGATCAACACGACCGCCTCGCCGGGCACGATCATCACATCGGAATTGACGGGTCGCGAGGTGTTTTGGGCAGATCAGCTTCGAGCATCTACCACTACTCCGACTGTTACGGTCAGAGCAAACCGCCTCGAAAACATCCCAGACGACAATCTGGATTTGTACTTGTTCATCTGGAGCTTCAACGGCACGACCGCGCCAGCTTCCTCGACGACGTGGACGATGTCGTTTTGCACCATCGAGAAATTCGCGAATATGCCTGTGTACCTACAGGGCAATAGGGCAAATGGCGCGATGAATCCGCTGCCTGTGACGGTAATCGGAGCAGCAACGGTTTCAGGCACTGTGACGGTCAATGCATTGCCTGCCGGTACAAATGCCATCGGTGATGTCGGCATCCAGTACCGTGCAAACGCGACCGGGGCTGCTTCATTCGTGTCTGTGATGTCCCCGGCAACTCCTGCTGTTGGGACCATCAAAGCGGCTGCTGGCCGACTTTTGGGGTGCGTCTTGCAGAATTCGGCAGCGGCACTTCGTTCAGTCAAAGTGTTCAACGCCACTGCTCCAACCCTTGGGACGACGGCGGCTCTGTTTGAAATCGATCTACCCGCAAACGGCACTGTCCAATTCGACTTTCCGGGCGGTCTCGCATTTGCGACTGCCATGACCTTCTCGGTCACCTCGGCCAAGGGTCTGACCGACAACACCTCCACCGGACTCGTTGCCAATGATGTCAGCGGGTTCTTCGCCTTCGCGTAATGGCCTCCGCAAACCTCATCCAGACTTCAGTCAGCGGACGCACCCAGAATGCGCTCGCGGCTCAGGGTGATGGTTTGATCCTTCCCAAGCTGTCGTCGGCCGACCGCACCGCGCTCGCGCTGACGACAGCGGATGCTGGCTTGGAGGTATACGACACCACTGCGGGAGCCATCTACATCTGGAATGGTGTCACTTGGGTGGGAGCCCTCGTCGGTTACACTGAAGACATCTGGAGTCCAGCCTTCACGCCAGCCACCGGCACTATCACGCTGGACCCCGCAAACGCCACCGGCCTCTGGAGTCGGATTGGCAACACGGTGACGGTGGTGGGGCGATTTGTGGTGCAGTCGGTCTCGAGTCCGACCGGCCTGTTGTCAGTGACCAACTTGCCATTCGCGCCGGTGGTCGGGTTTGAATCTTCCGCCGCCATCACTGGATCTGGATTCAGTGCTGGTGCGATCACATCCATTGTGGGGATAATCACCGGCACGGCCATTCAGTGTTACCACTATCAAAACGGTAATTTGAATCCGATGGCGGTCCACATCATTGCAGGCTCACAGCTTTATATTTCTGGCACTTACATTACAGCATGAACTTGGACAACTCCATTCGAGATATTAGTGTTGGAATCGGTGGCCCTGTTGGTGGACTTTTCATAGCCAACATGAGTGCAGATCCATTCATTGCCAATCTTTCGGTAACCCTGGGCGCATTGGCTGCACTCAGTGTGATCATCAAAAACATCGTAGACATCTGGAAAAACAACCAAAAATGAACCCCAACCTCACTTCGCTCATTCGTCATGGTCTCACTGCCGCTGGCGGTTTTCTCGTCGCCAAAGGTCTCGCCTCTGCCGATCAGGTCGCTGAATTGGCCGGTGCCGCCGTCACCATTGTCGGCGTCGTCCTCTCGATGCTGAAGAACAAGAAGACGACCACCCCGCCGACCCCGTGAACTGGGTCTATCAACTCCTCAAAGCCCTTTTGGATTTCCTTCGTGAAACACCTCCACCGACTGTGGTTACGGGCAAGGCTCCTTCTGATCTCCAGGCAGAGCTTGGTGCTGCTGTCGATGCTGCAAAGCGTGGGGTGTCAGACAAAAGTGATCCTGGTGCCTGAAGGCCAGCCAGTCATGCTGGCGGAGCCAGTGAAGGTGCGGGTTTACGCCTTCGATCCAAATGGCAAATTGGTCCCGAGTAGTAATAAAGTAGTACTGCCCGCTGGGTGGTACGCTCTTCCGCGCAAATAACATGGGACGACCTGAGAACTACGGAGCCATCCCCGATGGCGTGACCAACTGCGCTGCGGCAATCAACGCTTGCATCGCGGCTACGAATTCCTGCCAGTTCTCAGACGGCACCTACGTCATCGGGTCGCCATCGATGACGGCGTTCGATCAGTCCACGATCAGCTTCGGGTGGACGCCGGCCCAACAGAATGGCGTGAAGCTCACAGGCACCGGCAAGACGGAGTTGAAACTCGCAGACGGTCTCTGCACCAATCCGTCTTTTGCCACCAACGGGATGGAGTACCGGATGATTCAGGCCATCGGTCCCGGTGGCAATGGGTCGGTGAATATCCGCAACATTGAGATCCGAGGAATCAATTTCAATGGCAATTTCAATGGGGTGAACAACGCCTCAGGTTACAAGAACCTGACCACCGCAGGTATCAGCACATTCGGCGACAACACCCTGATTGAGGATTGTGGTTTCAAGGGATTTAATGTCGGCACCGACAATGCGACGAGCTTCATCATCATCTCGATGCTGGCGACCACTTCAGCCCAGCAGGCGAAGGGTGCGACCGTCCGCAATTGCCGGTTCAGTGATCCTGGTGTGCTTTCGGCCGTCCCGGCAGGCTCCCCGGAGCAGGTAGTCTACATTCAGGTCGGAGGCAGCGTGACGGCACAGATTCTGGCGTCGGGATGCTTGGTCAATGGCAACACTCTGCGTGGTGATTGCAATGCCCAGCAGATCAGTCCCTTGGCCGGTGTGAGCCTGTCGATGACTCAGGATGCCATTGTCGAAAACAACAATTTCGACACCTTCCACGGGAAGGTCATCTACATCGACACCGGAGCCAATTATCGACCGATCTACAGAAACAATTCCGCCCTCGATGTTCCCAACTTCCTGTCGCTGACCACTCAGAATTACGGACGCATCTACGGGCCAGCGTTCGCCAACTGGACGGCGATCCACAACACGCCGCAGTTCATCGGCAACACCGTCCGCCTGAAGGGGCCGTGGAACTGGAATCCTGGCAAGTATGGTCCGTGGCCAGCGACCCTGTTCGCCTACTATCTGGACCGCGATCTCGACATGACTCAGCAGTGGTTCAAGGGGGTCACGTTCAAGGACAACTCAATCGATCTGGCCGGTTCCGCGCAGACAACCAACCTCGGAGGATACTGGCCTCCATCGGGAAGCATTCAGTCGGGACAACCCGTGGGTCCGGTGCCTGCGGAACCTGTGGCACAGCAGATTTTTTTTTTCAATCCAGCAGCGGTCGCGTGGCTCCCCTCTTAATCGCTGGGTTGCTTTTCTTCGGTCTATCTTCGGGAAGTAAAAAACGATGATCGATTTTCCCTCCAGTGTTGCTGCCAGGAAATGCCTCAAGGGTGAAGGTTGTGGAGACACCGTGTACTGGGTGCTGCGCCGAATGCTGCTCATCAACAGCGGTCTGCGGCTGGCGGGCGAGAAGGAGAAGCTCTGGAAGAAGAGTCTCTACGGTTCCTTGGCTGTCCAAGGATTCGTCTTCGCGTGGACGGCCGCGCACCTGGATGAGCCGGTCGCAAGCCTGCCGTCTGGCGAGGTTGCTGTGGCCGGCGACGCTGTGGGAATTCTGGGGACGTACCTGACAAGGTCTGCAATTGTCGGCACCGGCTTATGGCTTTCTGGAGATCGAAAACACCTACTGAGGAACACACTGGTCAGCACCGCAATGATCCAGGCGACGGTGCTGCTCTGGGCGCAAGGGAAAGAATCGTGAGAGCGGCCGCTCGAGGAGTCACCGATGCGGTCTTGGACCGGATCGTGATCACGCCTGGAATGGTGGAAAGGGTGAAGAGGTGGTGGAAGTGAAGAGGAACCCCGCCACCCCGGACGACTTCCCCCATGTCGGCGGATCCAGAATGCGAGCGACCCCGCAGACGAAGTCTGAGGCGTTCAAGAAGTGGTTCGCTGGATCCATTGTCGTCAACCAGGATGGTTCTCCCAGGGTGATGTATCACGGAACTGGGTGGACCGACTTGCGAGAGTTCAAATCAAATCGCGCCAGAGGTCAGATCTCTGGGTTCTTCGCATTCGACCCGGAGTTTGCAGAAGACTTCGCAATGATCTACGGACCAGACGAGTTCAACGCTGATGAAGAAGACGAACTGGGAGTCAAGAAGGCTGCATCGGTTTATCCTGTTTACCTAAGTCTCAAGAAGGTATTCGACGTGCGGAAGAAGGAGGACCGGGATGCTGTCGGATTCAAAGAGGTGGCGCGAGAAAAGGGTTGGGATTGGACACAACTTGAGGAGCCTTCTCTTGTCAGAAAGATGAGGACATTGGGCTTTGACGGTTACATCGATTTTGAGGGTGGATCAAGCTACCCACCCACCGGCATTGCGGTTTTCAATCCTCGCACCGTAAAGTCGGCCACCGGCAACCGGGGGACGTTTGATCCTGCTGACCCGGATATCCGCAATCCACGACGCTCCATGATCCGCACCAAACTCTCACGCATCATCGAACCCGGTGACCGGGTTCTCGACTATGATCGGGCCAAAGGCGAAGAGCTTTATCGGCTGTGGGATCTCATCCACACCGACATGCCGCTGACCAAAGAGGCCCTGGTGGAGATCGAGGGGATGCTGGACGATGACGGTGTTCTTGTGATCCAATCCGGCGAGGAGCCTAGCGGATTGCGAGATCATTTTCGCAGGGCCACCCGGTATCAGGGAATGCTTCTGGTGCAGGGTCCGATGAACCCGGAAGAGGCGCGGATCAACACTGAGAAACTGAGAAGGGATTTGGAATGAAGAAGAAAACGCTCAAACCCCGTAAGGGATGGAAAGTGCAAACCTCATCCGGTGGAGGATGGGCTGACGTGAAGTCCAGTGACGGCGGAGCTTATAAAACGGACTACTATGACACCAAATCTGAAGCCAAATCGGAGTTGAGCGAGATAGCTGAAATTCACGGTGACTACGATAGCTTCCGCGTTGTGCCTGCTGACACTGAAGCGGATACAGATATTTATGCCAACCCCGTCAAACCCCGCAAAGGCGAGAAAACCAAAGCATTCGTCTCCCGCTGCATGAGCGAGGAGAAGAGGTCCTTCCCCAAAGTGAAGCAGCGCATCGCTGTGTGTTTGTCGAAAGCCAGAAAGAATCCCTTCAATGACCGCAACCTCGACGCCTAAACGCAGGTCCATTTTCAACGTGATCCCCTTCGGTGACAACACCGAGGAGGAGATCATGCAGAGTGCTGCCGTGAACGACGTGTCGTCTGCGGAAGCCTATTCTGCCAACCAGGAACCCATCGAGGAACTCGAACAGTCCTACGAGCGGGTTAACCCTGCTGGCTTGCTGCCGGGGGTCTCCAACAAGTACTGGGTGCCGATTGGTGCGCTGGCCGTTGCCATTCAGCCGATGTCTGATGCTGCATTGCAGATTGCCAGTGCCAAGAAGCTCGATCAGATGCGTAGGGCTCTGACCCGGATGCTGAACACGCTCAAGCGCAATGCTGCCAGCATCACGCCGGAAGTGTGGGCAGAAATGGAACGCAAGCGGATCGCCAACTATATCCGCACCAAGGAGGCCGCAGGCAAGAAGCCTGATCCCAAGATGATCGTTCCCAAGGAGCAGGTGAAGAACCTGCACCTGACAAGTGCCTACTGGAAGCCGGTCAATCAGATGATCGAGTGGCTGAAAGATCCGGTGAACAAACAGCCTCCGTTCACAATCTTCACCGAGGGATCGATCAAGCTGCCATTCTTCCAATGGTCAACCGTTCCGGGCCTCACCTGCCCCGGTGCTGGCAAGTGCTGGGACAAACGTCCCGAGGCCATCAAGATCGACAAGAACGGAGACCCATACCGCAACATTTCGTCCACCCCGCATAAAGCCTACTGCTACAGTCTGTCCGGGTGGCGTCAGGTGTACCCATACCTGCGTCAGCTTCAAAACACGATCCTGACTCGGATCATGGACAAGAGTCACATCGAGCGGGATCTCATGCGGGTGCAGAAGAAGAACCCGAAAGCGGTGGTTCGACTCTTCGTCGATGGGGATTTCGATTCCCTGGAGACGTTGGAATTCTGGATGCACACCTGCCGGCGGTTTCCCGACATGAAGTTCTACGGGTACAGCAAGTCCTGGCACCTCTTCGTCCAGTACGACAAGAAGCATAGTGGCAGCTGGCCGGAAAACTATGTTCTCAACCTGTCCAATGGAACGATGTGGGAGACTCTCGGTGGCGAGATCTACCGCAAGATGTCTGACCGCATGATGGAACTCAAATGCGTTCGCGGTCGCTTCATCGCACTCAAGGACGTGTTCCGGCGCGATGCCAATGGCAACGTGATGATGAAGAAGGACAAGAAAGGGCAGGAGGTTCCCATCAAATCGGTCATGCCCAAGCTCTCGGAAAAGTTCGCCAAGGACGAAGCCGATCCCCGGAGTCATCCCTCGGTTGCAGAGGCGTGGCGTCAGCACATGGCTGATGTGAAGTGGAAGGCTCGAGAGGAAGGTCTCGGAAACGTCTTCCCATGCCCTGGAAAGTGTTACGCCTGTCTCGGTGCCAAAGTCGGCAGCGAAAGCTGGACGACAACCGTTCAGTCAGGCGGCTACGGCAAACACGCTTGTGGCGAGGCTGGGCGCAGGGAAAACATCGTCATCGCAGTGCATTAAGGAAACTTATGGGAAATCAAGTATCCACAGGAGGTATATCTTCAACGATCAAAGCAACAAATCCGGCCTTGAACCCTGCAAGAATAGCCTTGACGCTTGGGATCGGATATCTCATCTACAACAAGAAAACCCGGAAATTTGGTATCGCAATCACTGCCGTTGGAGGATTTATGATGTGGCGATATTTAAAGGCTTTCAGCGGCTAACATTCATCCACCAACCACCATGGGAATCTCATTTCTAGGTCATACCCCCAGCTTTGAAATCTGGGTCTTCAATGTGAACGGCAGAGAGTTTGTCGCTCGCAACTTCTCTACCCCGTCGCCGCTGCAACTCAAATTTGCAGGGGTCTTCGACAAGTACTCAGGCGGCGCACCGCTGATCAACACCAGCGGCTTCAATATCACCGATTCGACGGACAAGGTCATCGTGTGGACGTGGGCTGGAAAAAAGTACACGTCATGGTGGAAAGCGGAGTCGGATGACACCGATGACCCGGATGCGAATGTCACTTTGTTATTCGGTCCTGCGGTGCCGTACTCCGGTCCCCCGGTGGCTCCGGTTGGGAGTGGCGTGACGAACACCCAGAGCCCTCCGCCGGCTGCAACCGCACCGCCGCTGCCCATTGATACTGGCTTGGTCTCGGAGTTCAGAGACGCAATCGACAACGCCAACCGCGCACTGGCGGTTTCTGAGGCGCAACGGAAAGTGGATATCAATGCGCTCAACTCGGCCCGAATCGAAATCGAGGAATCCAAGCGGCTTCTGGCTGAGGCTCAGTCCAAGGCGACTCGAGATCAGGAAGTGCTGCTGGCTCGGATGGCCGAGAAGGTTCAGGAAATGCAGGAACGAGCTGAAGTCCAAATCAACATTGCTCGCCAGATGATGGCTTCGCAAAAGGCCCCGACTCCGACTCCGACTCCACCCCCGGCTCCCGTAGGCACCGGCACGATCCCTTCTCCGGTGGTCACCACTCCGACCGCTCCGACTGATCCCGCTTCAACAAGCCAGCCCGACTGGGTGAAGCTGGGTCTGCAACTCGGTGCGGCTTACCTCTTACTCTCATGAGAAACTGCGAAACAATTGGGATCCCGTCGATGTTTCAGTCGAGGGTGATGGGGGTGGGGACTCCAGTTGCAAGACTGGACGATGGTACTGAGATCACGTTCTACCCTGCTGGAAAGAAGTATCAGTTCCAGTCACGTCCTGCGGAAGTGGTATGGGAAAATGGGGTTCCAAAGATTGTCGAAGGACAGCCTGTCGGTGTTGCGGTGATGTACGATCTTCAGGTCACGGTGAAGAACTATTCGCCGGGATCTGGAGTTGTGACATACAGCACATGGGGCAGAGCCTTGTATCCGGGTTTCGGATCAGATTGGAAAACCGTACCAGAAAACCAGTTTCTGGCGTTGTACCCTGAATGGGCTGAGGTGAAGGCCAAGAGGTTTGGAGTTTCTGCTCCCGCTCCCGCCAAGTCCACCGGCTCCGCGATGCCGATCCTCATCGGTGCCGCATTCCTGCTGCTTTCGTGACCCGCAAGCCACCCCAGTTCCCCTATCGATATGCCGCCTACCTCAAGGCGCATTTCCCGGAGATCTGGGCAGCGGGCGGCAATATCCGGGGCAACGACACCTTCAAATGGTGGACCGCCTACCGGCAGGGTGACCGCTCCCCGACCGTCATGCACTGGTGGAACGTCACCCGACCGGCCTGGATCGCCCGCCACTTCCGCGATCATCGACTGCCGGGCGTGATCGCGCAGATCAAATGGGGAACGGTCGGCAAGTTGGGTGTGGCCGGAATGAAGCGGGTGGTGGAGGATGCGATCAGGAAACTCCTATGAGTCAGCAAACCATCTCAATCTTCAGTCGAGGCAACAAGACGCTTATTGAGACGAAGTACACCATCGGACCTCGGTTCGATGAGACTGACTCCAATGGCGTTCGACGCATTGGATATCGAGCAGGTGCCAGGGAGTTTGTGCAAACCGGAATCCACCCAGGTGGCGGGAAAACTCCTGCGGGAACCAAACTTGGGTACTACATCGAAGGCGCACCGGAACAGGTCATCTGGACACTGCGACCGGATGGAACTGCAACCCTCGAGCGGAAGCTATTCACACCCACATTCGGGCGAGAGGGAATGCCTGGGGTTCCTGAGTACACCTACAACTTTTCAGCGGAAGGACTGAAGGTCTTCCGCATGGTGGCCAGCCAGTTCCCTGATGGCATCATCGAGCGTGGGATCTCGGTCAACGGTCTCAAGTGGCCTGCCTGGGACTTCCCGTTCACGGCTACAGACTCGGCAAACATGAGAGCGTGGGTGATCTCGCTCACCCCGGCCGATGCATTCGCCATCTACTACAATCTCCTGGCCTACGACGGGAAGGAGTTCTCCCGATGCACCTACCGGAAATTCAATCCGTCGATCTCACCGGCCGAGTTTGAAGCCAACTGGTTTTGGCCTGTGTTCCAAGACATGGTCGCGATGGCCATCTACAACATCCGCACTGACCTGCACAAGGTGCGGGATCCAGAAACGGGTGAGATCATTGATGGGCTCATCAAGTACGACCTTTTCCGAATGCCGTGCAAGCCGGGTCCGGGCGAGATTGTGTTCCAAGTAATTGCAAGTGTTGCTTTGGCCGTTGTGACGGCGGGTGCCGGTGCTGCACTGGCGGCG
>Ga0208231_1000108_pt1 | contig 25241 bp, 32 predicted proteins | sample LakMenEpi15Jun12_FD_150702 | JGI IMG/M metagenome (GOLD analysis project Ga0208231, IMG submission 150702) | Freshwater microbial communities from Lake Mendota, WI - 15JUN2012 deep hole epilimnion (SPAdes) | ecosystem: Environmental > Aquatic > Freshwater > Lentic | place: Lake Mendota, Madison...
GACGGGCGCCCGTCTCTGCCGTCTCAGGCTGGCGAAGTCGGACCACACGGCATCAGGCACGTCCTCGGGACGTGCTGCCGCGCGTGAGCGCGGCTTCTGCTTCTTCTGGTCTGCTTCTGCATCTCCATCTGCTTCTACTTCTACTTGCGTAATGTTACGCGTGACATCACGGGCTGCGCGTTGCTCTTTCTGCCGCTCCCGGTAGCGACGCTGACGCTCCGCTGCGGTGTAGTCGCGTTCGCGGTAGGTCATGTAGTTCAGGATGAGGAAGCCGCCGGAGATGCGGACCATCCTTCGGCCTTCGTAGGTCGGTGTCCGGCTGTCGGGGTCTGGTGAAGCCAAGACCGACAACGCCGAAGTGCCAGCCTCAGGACTCAGGCACGCCCGCGCGCACAAGCCCGTCGATGCGGCCTCGACCATGCCGTACCAGCCAGCCGGCACGGTGAAGCCAAGCGGCTTGAGGCTCCCGATCTGGATAGCCTCGACCGGCTCCAGCAGCTCGACGGGATGCGCTAGCAGCAGCGCCGTGATGAACATGGTCCTGGCATCGGCCTGCACCCACAGGCTGGAGTCCAGAAGCCCCGAGTCCAACTTCACGAAGTGTGACATGCGGCGCGTTACGTTACGCGTTACGGTGACGGTTTCAAGACGGTTCTTCGGCATGAGGGTGCCCTCCCGAGCTACTCGCTAGGAGCCGATTTGCGGCCCGATCGCTTCCCGGCCTGTGGTGGTAGCCCCCCGTCGTCGATCGTGGCAGGCGCGGGCTTCTGGCGGCCTTTCCGGCCCTTCCGCGCAGCCTTCAGCTTCCGGGCGATGGCCTCCTGCCGCTTGCTCGCCCTCGCACGCTGGCACGGCACGCACTGACCGTACGCGGTGTAGCGCCACAGACTTCCGCAGATGCGGCAGGGGTGGACACCTTCGTACACAACCAGACCGCTCGCGGCGGCCTCCATGCGACTCATCGGCATGCCGGACCCTCTACGGCATCGGCATCGTAAGCGCAAGCGGAAAGCGCCGAGGTCGCCGTCCTCTGTGGTCGCCGGCCCTAAACGGCGACCTTCCTACCGAACCAACATGAACTGGGAGACAGACCGATGCTACGTCTGCGACCTCGGCTCCATCAGCATGCCGCGCGCCAGAGCAGCGTCAACACCGCAAAGCAAGTCACGCAGGCGGCGGCGACCATGAGGATGCCCAGCGAGGCCATCGGGTCAGGCTGCAGCAGAGGGAGGAGAGTGCGGCGGCGTCGAGCCATGGTCAGTGGCAGCTAGCTTGCGGCGGGGATGGGCGGGACACCGCCAGCGTCCTCGCCGCCGCGCCGGCAACGTAGCTCACGGCACCTCGGCCGTCCACTCCACGCGAATCGACCGACCGCTCCAGCCGTCGCCGTACACCGGAGCACCGACGAGGCTGCACCGGGTCACGCGCACACTCGGCGACGAGCTGCGGAACCCTCGGTAGGTCAGCGTCACCAAGTCCGTCGTTCCGTTCACGGTCGCATCGCCAGTGCCGCGCGGCGCGTAGATGTCGACCGTCATGGCGCCCTGGTAGCGGTAGCGGTCGCCGATCTGCACCGTGGCTGCCGAGTCCACCGTCGTCACGACGCGCGCCCAGACCACGAAGTAGTCCGGGACAGGCGAGTTGTCGATAACGACGGGGACACCCGTTGCGGCCGCCAGCGTCAATACCGGCTGCCGGATCGTCGTCAGCACCTGCTGAAGCGTGGTCACAGCGCGGCGATGACCAGGTGCAGGATGCGGACCACGGCGCGCTGCCAGGCTTCCAGCACCGCTTGCTGCACGCGCACGCGGTGCGTCAGCCCGCGGTTCTTCGCCTCGGCCTTCAGCGCCGCCAGCAGCGGCGCGACATCCTCACCACGCGCGATGCGCACCGGGATCAGTGCGGCGTCCTCGGCCATGGCGAGCAGGTCGGCGCGCACCTGCGGGTCGGTGATCTCGGCCTGCAGACTGCCGAGCAGCGCGTGCAACTCGTCCTTGACGATGCTCTCGACCTGGTTGGGCACGGCCATCACTTCACCCCGGCGGCCAGCTCGTCGGCGGTGATGCGGTCACCCCACGCGCGCAGGCCGCGCAGGTGCGTCTCCTTGGCCTTCTCGTCGAGCTTCGCGTCGGCGGCGAGGTACGCGACCATCATCGGCGCGAACCAAGCGTAGGTGGCCCGGTCGGCGGCGATGCGCTGACGGTCAGGACCGCAGCAGCCGGCGACGAGCAGGGACGCCGCAAGCGCGGCACGACGGACGAGGGTGTTCATGCGATGTTCTTCTTGTGCAGCAGGTCCAACATGCGCTGCTCGCGCTTCTCCGCTTCGTCGCGGACCTCGCGGACCATCGTGTGGGTCGTCTCGGCGAAGGTGCGCGAAATCGTGCTGGTCGTCTCCAGGTGCTTCTGCGTCAACTCGTCGTGAGCCTTCCGCATGCGTTCTTCGCGCTGCAGGAAGTACCACGCGACGCCGAAGGCCAGGCCGCCGCTGCCGACGCCTAGGAACTTGTCCCAGGGGATCGCGGCGATGTCGCCTTGCGGTTGCGCAGCACCTGCGACGATGGCGACGCTGCCACCGGCGACGATGCCGGCGAGAGTGGAGAGAACGCTGTGAGCCATGTTCATGCGTATAGCTTCGTCGCCATGGTCGATGCACTTTCTGCGGGGTGATCCAGTTTGCCGCTAAGAGTTTCCGGGGCCTATTTCCAGACCCCGGACACCTTGACGAAGGTTGTGCAGGTCTTCCAGACCCCTGACACTCGCAGCCAGACCGTCGCCTGCTTCCACACGCCGCCGACCTTCAGCCAGACGACCGTGTTGGTCGGTGGCGGGCCTGATGGCGAAAGCAGCGTGAGGAGCATGGCTAGCTAGCGCGCAGAGCGACGAGCGCCGCCTCAACCTCGGCCAGCTCGGCGTCGATCTGCTCGACGCGGTCCACGTCCCCGATGCGCAGCGCGCAGGTCCGTTGCGTGCCCAGGTTGACCAGCGCGGCCTCGTACAGCTCGATGCGTTGGGCGGTGTCCATCAGATCACCATTTGGCGCAGGTGAATTGCCGCCGTGTTGTGCAGCATGTGGACGTAGAAGATCTCCGTCGCGCCGTCCTTGTAGACCACGTCGAACGCTGTGTCGCCGACGATCGCCGCGCCCTGCGGGTACAGCATCGTCGACCACGGGAACATCTCAGACCGGGCGAAGTCGAACGCGAACCAGCGGCCCGTCGCGTCCTTCTGGAGGTAAAGGATGCCGTCGAGCAGCGCGTACTTGCTGCCCGTCGTGAACGTCTCCGCGTTCGGCGAGTAGGTGATCGTCGCCCAGGTGTTCGCCGCGATGTCGTAGCGGTGCAGGGCCGCCGTGCCCGCGCCCTGGAACGAGTAGATGTACCGCCCGTTCAGGATTGCCGACTCGTTCGTCCAGTCGCTTTCGGTCGCGCTGTGCACCCAGTGCGCGCTCATGCCCGCGCCAGGAGCCGCCGCACGCGCCGCACCAGGCGACAACGTGCTCCAGGTGTTCGCCGTGATGTCGTAGCGGTAGAGCGTGACGGCGTTGTTGCCCAGGTAGTAGAGGAAGTTGTCGTTGCCCTCGATCGCGTAGACGCTGGTCGCGTCCGGCGTCGTGGTCCACGTTGCAACGGTGAGCGTGTCGGCGGTGTTCGCCGTGATCGTGCGGATCTGTCCCGCGCCGGTGCCGCCGGTGATTCGCACCTGCGAGTTGATCCACTGGCTGGCCGTCCAGGTCTTGCCCGTCTGCACGAGCGTCGTGGCTGTCGCGCTCGTCGCGGTGCCGGTGGCGAACGTCTTGAAGTCGCCGTCGATGATCGACGGCGTGGCCACCAGCTTGCCGTCGGTGCCGAGCGACGCCGCAAGTCCCGTCTGCGACAGCGTCGTGTAGGTGTTCGTGGCGTAGTCGTAGACGCGGAAGCTGCCGGAGGCGAGCGTGCCCCCAGTCAGCAGATACCAGCGCGGCGTCAGCAGGCGGTACACCGTCGAGGCCGAGAACGCGCTCGCCTGCGTCGCCACGGTGATAACCGCCGACGCGCCCACCGTGTTGCGCACGATGTCGAGCACCGCACCGTTGTTCGGACCCGACAAGATGTGGATCTTGTAGCCGCGCAGGTCACGCGCCAACGTCTGGTTGGTCGTGATCGTGCTCGTCGTGCCCGCCGTCGCGGTCAGCGACGCTGCGCCCACCGTCGAACCCGTGGACCATGCGCTAGCCACCGCCGACGCGCCAGCTGCCAGCGCGGGCGTCAGTGCCGGCGACGCAAGCAGCACCCATCCGTCCTCGCTCGGATTGTAGATGTACGCCTCCGTCGCGCTGCGGAGGAAGAACTGCTGCTGCCGGAAGTGCCGCGACGAGGCGATGCACGATGCGGTGGCGGTGGCGAGTGGAGCGGGGTTGCAGAACTCCCACCGCTTGAGGTCGAGGATCTTGCGATTGCCGTTCGTTGTTGCCATGTGTCAGGTCACCGAGATGTTGCGGCGCAGATTGTCGGACTGCATGTGCAGCAGCGCCGGCATGTAGTCGTTTGCGGCGAAACCGCCGATCTGCGTCTGATTGGTCAGTGTGCTGACGGTCGTGACCGTCGCGAGCGTCTGTGATCCTGCGATGCTGGCGGTGACGGCGAGGTTGGCGGCCGTCGCTTGCCGCGCTTCCATGATCGGCTGGCCGGATGCGTTCGGAAGCGCCTGGCCGATGCTGCGCGTCAGCGAGTGAACCGCCATGCGCAGGGCCTCGACGGATTCGACCAGCTCGCCGTACGCGGCGACCGGCAGCGGGTTCGTCGCGCTGGTGTCCGTCGCGGTGCCGTCCGCACCATGCACGGGCTTCACGCGCTGGAAGAGAACGCCGCCGATCTCGTCGGCTGCGACCGTTGCGCCGGTCCCTGGGGTGTATCCTACGTTGTCGGCCATGGTCAGACGTACTGGAGGTAGATGTCGCCGTCAGCGCCGCCGGTTGGCGACGCGGTGCCTTCGGAGATGTTGCGGTTGACGGCGGACTTGAAGTTGAGGTTGGCGAAGTCGGTCGAGTTGCCGACTCCCCGAATCACATTCTGAGCCGCCTCGATGCACGGAAGCTCCGTCCACGCTGTTCCGGCCGGCCCAACGCCGATGATGCGGTTATCAGCCGTTGGCGGTTCGAGCTTGGCGAACGTCACCGCGCCATCTGCGAGCTTTGATGTATCGACTGAGCTTAGACCGATCGACAACACCGTGCCGCCGGCCGTCTTCGTCACGTCGCCCGTGTACGCCGAAGTCCGGATGCCGCCGGCCCCGGTGAACTCGATGCCGCCTCCGACCGTCAGAGCTTCTGGCGCCCCCGTTCCTGCCGTGTCGCGGCCGATCAAGTGGTCGGTCGCCAAGTTGGCCATCTTTGCCAACGTGACCGCGCCCGTAGCGATCGTGGTCGTGTTGCTGCCGGCGGATGCCTCGACATCGCCAAGCAACTGGCTACGCCTGATGCCGCTACCGTGGAACTCGACACCGTTGCCAACGCCGACTTCCTGCGGCGACCCGGTGCTACCAGCGTGCCGGCCAACCAGATGCTGGCTGGTGATGTCCTGCATCTTGGCGAACGTGACAGCCGCATGGTCGATGGTCCACGTTGCGCCAGACGCCGAGACGGTGATGTCACCCTTGTCGCCGTCCGTCACGCCGCCACCAGTCGACGCCAGCGTGGTGCCGGTCATCGAAAGGCCAGACCCGAGCGTGATCTCCTGCACGTCGCCGGAGCCGCTGTCGCCACGACCCAGCAGCCGCGAGGCCGCCGAGACGTTCTGGATCTTCGCGTACGTCACCGCGTCGTTGTCGATCGTCCACGTCGCGCCGCCGGCGCTTACCGTGATGTCGCCCTTGTCGCCCGTGGTCAGGCCCGTGCCCGCCGCCGCCACGACCGCCCAGTACGTCGTCCACGAGCCGCCGACGCCCGGCTCATCGCCGGCGCTGCTCGTGTGGTCCAAGATACAGACGTAGCTGCTGCCACCGTTCCCGACGACCTGCCCGCGATAGTAGACGGTCACGACCACGCTCCTTGGTACTGCGACAGGAAGATGCCGTCGGGGATGGTCCCACCCCACGACCCGGCCCACTGGAGATTGCCACCGCCGCCGCCGCCGCCACCCGTGGCATTGGACCACAGCCGCATGGCGCCGTCGGCGTCGCGCGTGACCTCGACCTCCACCGAGCCCGGCGACTGTGCTCCGTGGTCTCCGACTACCGCCAGAAAGTCCTTCTGCAGGATGACCTTCTCGACGTAGTCGGTGACGACCGGTACGCGAGGCACGAAACCCCGTCTGCGGTCCGTCGCCGCCGATCTTGCCACACGCCGGCGCAACGACGCCGTCGCCTCGTCGTCAGCGCGGCGAAGCGCAACGAGCTGCGACAGTCGGCGAGTGGCCAGCGCGGTCAACTCAGCCTTCCTGGAAGGTCACGCTCGCGTGCCAGTTCGTGGTGCCGGTCGGCGCAGTCGGGACGCGCATGACGAACGCCTCGGCGCTGCCGGCGCTGAACGCCAGCTCCTCGCCCGGACCCGGCAGCCACTGGTAGCCGTTGACGTTGTTGAAGACCTCGTCCACGACCGGCGTGAACGTGCCAGCGCCTTCGCTCGTCGACGCCGTGCCGGCCGTGCCAGCTGCGCCGCTGGTGCCGCCCGTGATCGCCGACCCCGCGTCCGCCTCGTCGTGCTTGGCCAGCAGCGGTTGCGTGCCTCCGCCGACGTTGACCAAGGTCAAGCCCGTTGCGTAGGCGCTGGCCTTGCGGCCGAGCTGCACGCGCACCTGTTCGCTTGTCGTGGTGCCGCGCTGCGTCAGCGTGACGCGCACGACCTTCACGGGCTGCGTGGTGTTCGGCCGGATGCAGACGAGCGTGGTAGCCGCCGAAATCGTGACGGCTCCGGTGCTGATGGTGTAGGTGCGCATGATGGTTCAGGGTCCGATGCCGTACTGCCCGACCTGCTGCACGGTGAAGATGATGAACGTGCTAGGCCCTGGCGTGTAGCCGTCAGCAGACTGCTCGGCGGCGGTGTAATCAATCCAGCGGTCGCGCAGCGTGTTGCTGCCGGTCTGGCTGGCCGTGATGGTGCGAACTCGCCGAACGAACCGCCCCGTCGGGTCGTAGATGGTGAATCGGTACGACTCGAACGGCTCGTCCATCGGATGCGGAGGCTGCGCGAAGACCGGCAGCACCGCCCGGCACCAGTTGGCCCGGACCAGAAGGCGCGCGCTCAACGTCGTCGGGTGGATCGTCGTGGTAGCCCACCGCACAGGCAGCGGCAGCGCGTTGCGCCGACCGTTGACGATCGACACCCCCTCGACGTCGTCCAGCGTCAGGCCCGCCGGCACCACCTTGTACGTCAACGACGTGGGCGTGATCTCGCCCTCGAACTCGTGCCAGTACGGCGAGTCATCCAGCAGGACGAGCTTGGTGCCAGCCGGCCAGGTGTCGGGAGCTGTCCCACGCAGGCCGCGATACCAGTTGTCGAGCGTGAACCGGCCGTCACCCAACGCCGTGACGGAAACAAAGGCTGCGATCTCTGCCGGCCGCCCCGGCGCGATGAGCGCGCACCAGTTGGTCCCGGTTTGTGCCTGATAGTTGGTCACGCTGTTGACGCGCGCGGCGGAATGTTCGGAGAACTGGAACGTGACCGGATCAACGAACACGCCGAAGGCTGGCAGGAATGGACTGCCCTCATATTCGGCTACGACGATCTCGCTGCGGCTGGCGATCGTAAACGCGGTCTCGCTGGTGCCGACAACGCTGCGTTCGTCCGTCGTGCCGAGGAGGCGGTAGTTGGTGCCGTCTACGCTCTCGTAGATCGCTGCGCCTGCCCAGGGCCCGCCGGTCTGGTCAATGGCGATGTGCAGGCCGGGCCGGTCTTTCTGCGACTCGCGCACCGCCGGCGCGTCGATGACGACGACCTCAAGGCCGCTGGCACCTCCAGGCACCGGAGGCACGAAGTCGGCCCCCGACTGCGCCGCAGAACCGGTCACGGCCAGGTCGACGTCCTCGGCAAGGCAGGTGATGTTCACCCGGAAGTCGCTGCCGACGTCGCGCTGAATGATCCGCGCCGTGTGGTCCTGCCCATCGTCGTCCGTCCACGTCAGCAAGTCGGATTCCAACAGGTGCAGGTACGACGCCGGCAGCGTGAACCGATAGGTGCGGCGGTTGACCCATGCGCGCCGAAGCATCGTCGCGGCCAGGTTGCTCGCCTCGCGCCGCGTCAGCACGAGCTGCCGCAGGTCGACGTCCTGCTCGTTCTGGTTGTCGGTGCTCTCTGGCGCCCGAATGCCGAACGACTGGTACCCGGCAAGCAGCACGTTGTCCGCGTCCTGGTGCCGCACCGAGACGCGCGTCGGCAGGTCTTCCTCGGCCTTGTCCTCGACCGTCCACTTGTCGTCTGCGGCGGATTCCGTGTCCAACCGCGTGCCGAAGTCCGTGAACGTCGCGCCGTTGTTGACGCTCACGACGTCGGCGTTGGCGAACTCGGTGAAGGACAGCACGCCGTCGCGGTCCTGCACCATGAGCTGGCCGGCGATTAGCAGAGGCTGAATCGCCTGCACGACCGGGACAGCGCCGCGCAGGAAGTAGCCCTGGAAGGGCTTCGGCGTCACGCCCGACGTGTCAATCGCCGGCGACAGCAGGTTGCCGCGCTCGCGCAAGATCGCGTCGATGGCCTGCGGCCAGTCCATCTGGTTGTCAACTTCAAGCACGGCCTCGCACGAGTACGGGAGCTGGTCGCCGAACAGCGTTGCGACGAAGCCGTCCAAGACTTGGTACGACAGGCCGCGATAGGCCGGCACGTTGGCAGCGCCGAGCGCGTTGGACAGGATCGGGTCGGCCGTCTGCGTTTCGCTACCGGTGTAGTAGTAAACGTCTGGATTCCAGCCGGCGGCGAAGACGCCGAAGTAGAACGATGGCGACAACGATCGCAGCGTGGCTGGTGAAAAATCCGACAGTGGAATGGATGGATAGGCCGCAGGGTTACCCGACCACGACCTTCCATCGATGCCGTTCTCTATAAACGCCCATACGCCGGCCGGTGCAAAAGCTCCTAGCGGATTGGTACTGGTCCCGTCCCCGAGTGCCTGCTGCTTGCGATACTTGACGGCATCTCCGCCCGGCCAGATGCCGTATATATCCGAACTGACCTGCACAGGCTCTCTTGCCTGAAACACGTTTTGCGGCGGTAGATGGCTGTCTGTGCGGAACTGTGCATCGCCAATCGGGGTTCCGACTGGTGGCACAGGCCCACTGGAGCGTGACTGGAACGCCTGCACGCTGAATATCGCATCGTCAATGCGCTCCACTGCTGCCGGCTGGAAAGGCGATCCGGCTGTAGCTGCAACGCCCGACAACGCAGTTGTGGCATTGAACCGCCGCTGAAGCGTGAGGCTGCTTGGCGTCGTAGCGCTGTGGTCAGTGATCGCCGTGACCTTGAACGGCTTCAGCAAGACCGGCGTGCCTGCCGTCTGCACCCAATCCCGCAGCTGGACGTAGTCGTTCAGCTTGAACTTCTCGGTGAAGGCCGGTTGCAGCGTGTCGGCCATCGTCAAGACGACGTCGGTCCCACTCGTCTGCGTCAACGTCATCAGATGCGTACGCACCTGGAGCTGGTTGCGCGTGCGGAACAGCATCAGCCGCCCGTTGCCGTAGAGCGTGACCAGCCGTTGCGTCGGGCGGTCGTTGAGCGCCAGCGCGGCGTCGAAGATGACACGGCGAAGCGACGTGCTGGTGCCGGCCTTGCTGTTCGTCGTCGTCTCCTCGCGCGTCTTGTTGTCCTGCCAGAGGATATGCGTCGGCACGCGCACTCGGGTACCGATCGCCCAGACGCGCGGCGCTCCAACGTCGTTGGAGCCGATCGGAGCGTCGAGCAGCCGCTCGGGCTCGCTGGCCTCGCCGGGCTTCTTTCGAAGCGCCGGCATGATGTAGTAGTAGTCAACGACAGCCGCGGCGATGCCGACAGCCCAGCCCACCACCGGCACGCCGACGAACACGCCAGCGGCTGCTGCTCCTTGGACTGCTGCGGATGCCATCTACTCGACTCCTCGGATGCGCCAGAACTGTGCCACGGCGTGCGTCAGCCGCGTGCGCTCCACAGTCTTGGACTTCAGCCAGGCATGTACCACCCACGCGATGCCATCCTGGCCGATCTCGACCGGCACCACGATGTGCCGCGCGTGCCGGCCGACGTAGACCTGCGCCATGTGCGCGTCCTCAAGGCGGTCGCAGCGGTCCGCGTACTGCAGCAGCCCACCCGACAGCTCGTCGCCGTGCGGGTGCAGCGAGTAGTCGCGCGTCACCGGCAGTACGAGACCGCAGGCGGTCGCCGCAGCCCACGGCACGCCAACGCAGTCGAGCGCGCCGCCGATCGTCCGGCCCCGGTGCCCAACCTGCGTCCCGATGCACGAGGCAACCGCCGCGAGGTACTGCGCGCGAGGAATCAAACCTCCTCCGGCGGACTGATGATGGCCTGCGCCGACGGCGCGTACGGGTCGCCGCCGAAGTTGGCCACGTTGTTGAACTTGTCCCGGCAGGTGCTCAACAAGCCGTCGCAGCCGACCTGCACGATGGCTCGATCGCCAACCACGATCGGGAACGGCGTCGGCGTGAGCAACGTCAGCTTCCGGTCGCTCGCCCTGTAGTCGGAGATGACGAACTCACGCCCGATGTTCGCTCCCGTGCAGAAGATCAGCGAGCCGTCGCGGTAGAACTGGTCAACCTCGGCCGTCATCGCCGTGTTCATCGTGACCTCCAAGCGGCTGCGATTGTTGACGATGCTTGCGACCTGGAAGCCTTGGCCCACCCGGTATCCGATCGTTTGCGCCGGCGTCGTCTCGAACGGCTCGTCCAGCGTGAGCGTCGTTGCAGTGTTCGACAGGATGCGCCGTAGCTGCCCGCTGCCGGCCGTGACGCTGCCGTTGGGCCGCAACAGGACGTAGCTGTGGCTGCTCGCCGTCTTTCCGTACAGGTTCGTGGCCCAGCTCTGCGTGCTGTCCGTGAGCGTGTCGACGCTCGCACTCGTGGCGTTTCCCGTGTTCGTCGGGCTCAACTGCGTCCATTGCCCGATATCCTTCTTGCAGAACGCACCGCCCAGCTTGTACGGGCACTTCGGGCCGAACGTGCCGGCGAACCGCCCACCCTGCGGCCTCTGCAGCTGCTGCGCGCGGCCCTCCAGCGTGGCCGTGAAGCTGCTGCCCGTGCGCAGCATCTGCCGAATCCAGCGCCGATGCCGCGCCAGCACGATCCACGGCCGAACCCAATCCACGATGACCTGGCGCACCTCGGCCCCAAGGTAGGTCTGCGCCTCCAGCTCGCTTGCCTGGATCTGCACCGAGTCGACGATGCCTTTGACCTCCTGGGATCCGGTGCGCAGCGCGGCCTCGCGCCGGTCCGCCGACAGCGTGCCGAACACGACCGGACGATAGGTGCGGCCTTCGAACGTGAGCTGGCGGTCGTGATCCGTCACCGCGAGCGTGCCGCCGTCCTTGCGCGTGATCAGCAGCAGGTGCGCAAGCTGCTTGGCGCGGTAGTAGGCCAGCGAGTCCAGGCCGACGACGCCGGGGCGAGTGGTCATGCTTCCACCGGTACGGTTGTCCCCAAGGTGGCACCACCCGCCGCGATGACCGAGTACGGCACGCCGACGACGTAGCCGATGGCGTAGCCCGCTGCGCCGCCCGAAGCGCCCAAGGCAGAGCCGTTGGAGCCATTGGCGCCAGATGCCGCAAGGCCGCCCGCGCCGCCGGCAGCCGCGCCGAGCGTCGAGATACCGCCCGCACCACCGGCGAAGATGGTACCTGGCTGCCCCGCTGTGCTGGGATCGGCGGGCGAGCCGATCGCCGCGCCGCCGGCCCCTCCTGGCGCTCCTGCGCCGCCGCCACCGCTGCCGCCTGGCCGCATGATGGTAGCCACAATCTGTCGCGACCCGCCGCCGCCGCCGCCGCCGCCGGCCTGGATGGTCCCTGCTCGAAGGATCGTGGTTGGCGTGGCGATGCGCAGCGCGTTGCCGCCGGCTGCACCGGCTGTCATGCCAGCACCGCTGGTCTGCATGCCCAGCCCGCCCGCCCCACCAAGGCCTGCGATGTAGGCTCCCGCTTTCAGGTCGAGCAGGATCGTCGAACCGAAGGGGAATGTCCCCGTGTCGAGCGCGGCTTTCGTAGGCGTGCCGCCGCCGATGACGACGCCGGGCGCGATTGTCACTGCCAGCGCCACCGGACCGTCCGCCGACACATAGCCGAACTGCTTGGCCAACTCCTCGCGCAAGTTGACCGGCACCAGACGCGATGCCGTGTAGTTCAGGGCATATTCAATGCGGGTCTCAACAACCGGCAGACTGATTCCGATCGCGCCGTTGCTCTGCACCACGGCATGCCACGTCTGCGCCGTCGTCGACAGCGCCCACAGCTCAGCGAACGACCCCGCGGCAATCGTCGCCACGATCGTTCCTTCGCTGTCGCGCACCGTCGCGGCGGCGAAGCCGGCATTGCAGATGACGAAGTTGGGTTCCCGGCCGACCCGAAGGTGCGTCGTCGGCGGCAGGTACATCTCCGACGTGCCGGAGATCTGCTGAACGTACAACCGCGCGCCACCCTCGCAGCTGTCCAAGCGCATGTAGTAGGGCGAGACGGCCGAGTTGATGACCGCTTCCCCGCGCCACTCCTGCTGTGCCGTACGCGGCATCAGTACGCCACCCAGGAAGACAAGCCGGAGGACCGGATCAAGCCGAGACGGATGGTCTGACCTGGCACCAACAGCCAGACGTTGTTGCCCGCGTCGTCCTTGATCTGCACGCTCTGGCTGCCGGTCTGATGGATCAGCGTTAGCAGTGCTGGCCCAGTCGATTGATAGGTCGGCACCGGTAGAAACACGTTCAGGTTGCTGGTGTTGCTGCCCAGGACGTGAAGCGCGCCATCGTTCCAGGCCAACCGCTTGTTGGACGTCAGCGCGCCGTGGAACGTCGCGCCGCCGTTGTACCACCGTTCCGGCTGCTCGACCTCGTTCAGCACCTCGACCACGTCGAGCGTCGGCAGGCTCCAGACGTTGAACGAGTCGGCCTGCAGCCGCGTCCATGCGTCGACGTCGGACGTGAACCGCACCGGCACGTCGAAGCGGCAGCCTGCCGTGATCGTCGCGCCGTTGGCCGGAGCCGTGTTGAAGTTGATCTCCCCGGCGCTGTTGACCGTGAACGACGTCGTCGGCGTGCCGTTGATCGCCGCCAACACCGTGCCCGACACCGGCAGCGTCAGCGTCCGGATGTATTCGTTCGGGCCGGTGATCTCGTACCGCTTCAGGAGTTGGTAGTTGGTCTTCGTGCCCGTGCCGGAGCCGATGAGCTGGTCAACCGCCGTCGGTGACGTCTCGCCGTCGCCGTTGGTCGTGAAGTCCGACCAGTCCTTGATGCGGAAGCTGTGTAGCGCGCCGCGCCGCGCCAGCGCGAACGCCTTCAGCACCTTGGCCTGGCTGCTGCTCTGCAGTTCGCTGCGCAGGCTCATGCGGTGTTGTCCCTGCGCCTGACGCGCGACGCGAAACTCGTGGCCGCTGGCCGTCTGCTGGATGATCGTCGAGAAGCCCGCGCCGGCGGCGCTGCCGTACTGGAACGAGTCGGGAAGGGTGACGTCGTGGAATGCCATGCGTTAGCCGCCTCCCGGCGTGGTCATGCCGGTGTTCGCGCGCCCCTGCGTGGCAGTCAGGCCGCCAACAGCGCCACGGAAGATCGCGCCGCCGATGTCGGCAAGTCCCTGACGCGCGATGCTCGCGACGATGCCCGCGAACGCCTGCCGCAGCGTGGTCGTCTTCATCAACACGTCCGCGAAGGCCGCGCCGACCGTGCTGCCGATGTTGCCGGCGTAGTTTGCCGCGCGCTCCATGTTCTCGGCGACTCGCTGCGCGTCCTCGACCTCGCGCTTCTTGTAGGTCGCCAGGACGCTAGCCATCTGCACGCTTTGCTCCAGCGCCGATTGGACGCCGTAGTTCGGCCCTCCTCCCACCTGCGTCGGCACCGTCTGCGGCTGGAGTGCGCGGTAGCGCGCGCGAAGCACTTCCTGCGTCTGCTCCGGGGACAGTTGGACGCTGGGCAACCCGCGCTCAAACTGCGTGACCTGCGTGCCCTGCATGCCCGCCGCGTAGTACCGCGTCACGTTCTGGCCGCCGGTGCGCATGTATTCGCGCGCCGCCGCCTGCTGCGCCTCGGTGCCGCGCGCCACTAGGTAGCGCGCCACGTCCGCGCCGCCGCCGACGCCGCCAGGGCCGAACTGCTGCAGGTTCATGCCCTGGCCAGTCCGCTGCACGTCCTGGATGGCTTGGAACAGCGCCTGCTGCTGGCCGCTGGCGTCCTGTGGCAGACCGAGGTAAGCGCGCGTCGAGGCGTCCAGCTTGGCCTTCTGCATCGCGGCCGCGAGCTGGTCGAAGCTGCTGGCGGCCTCCTTGGTGTTGCTGCTGAACACCGACATCAGGCCGCCGATCGTGGACAGCACCGTGACCAGCGTCATGAGCGGGTGCGCGCGCAGGATCGTACCGAGCGTCGACCAGCGGCTGATGGTTACCTGCGTCGTGTCGTTGACCGTCCGCAGCACGCGCGTACCGAGGCCGTCGCCGACAGCCTCCAACACCTGGTAGCTGCGCGTGACCTCCTGCGTACGGGCCGACAACTCGCGGAAGTCCTGCACGGTCCTGCCGATCTCCAGCAGCGCCCGCGACGCGCCGAACGCGCCGGCGGCGACGTTCAGATCGGAGAACGCCTTGGCCGTCTGCGCGATGCCGCCGGCGACCTGCACAGCGCCGCCAGTCGTCTGGAACGCCTTGCTGATGGCCTGCTGCGACTTCAGTGCCGAGTCACTGACCGAGTCGATCGCCCGCTTCGCCTGCGCCGCGCCCTGCTCCATCGGGCGCGCGTCGATCGCCAGTTCGAGAACCTCGGCCACTATGCACCTCGCTGATGTGCGCCACGTAGGCGCGGTCCATGGCCTTCAGCAGCCGGCACCACCGCCGGCGACTGGCGCCCGTGATCTCGTGGTCCTCGCACCACCTCGACACCTCGGACCAGCTCAAGGCCTCGCCGTCCGCGACGTTCCGCCCGTCCATCAGCACGACCCACGCTTCCCAGACTGGCTGCAGGTCGGCGTCCAGCGCCGGCGGCGCTGCCTCGGCGGTCTCGCGCAGCTCCTCGGGGATCTTCCGGCCCTTGCGCCGCAACCATTCCCGCAGGCCCGCCTCGGCGGCCTTCTTCTGCGGGTCTTGGGTGCGTGTGAGCTGCCATCGCAGGGCCTGGATCAGTTTCCCGCGGCGCGGGCTTCCTCGTCGGCCAGCAGGGCCGCGCGGTCTTGGGCGATCCGGAGGATGGCCTCCAAGAGGTTCGTCCACTCGGGCTTGGCGAGCATCTGCGCCGCCTCGGCGACGCGGTACACCAGCGGCTGCCCGCCCACCGTGAGGTTGCGCGCGCCCTTCCAGAGCGTCTGGGCGACCGCCTGGGCGAGGATCGCCCGCTCATCGGCTGGCGACAGCCGGCGGTCCCGGATCTCCAGCAGGTAGGGCCTGCGGGCTTCCTCAAGGGCGCGCTCGTACTCGACGCCGATCGGGCAGACCAGCACCGCCGGCCGGTCCTCGTGCTCGCCGCGCGAGGCGACGGCAGAAAGCGTCCCGTCCGGCTGCCGCGACAGCAGCCACCAGACACCGCCGGACAACTTGCCGGCGTCGAGCTTGCAGGTGTTGAGGTCCATGCAGCCTAGCTACTTGCTCAGTCCCACCGCTGCAACCGCAGCGAGCAGTCCTGGGCCTGCGAGCGATAGCCGGCAACCGTCATCGCCCGGAAGATGTCTGACCCAGGACCGGACACCGGAACCGACAAGTCGGTGATCTTCGCCTGCGGCATCGCCACCGACCACCCGCGCCCGTTCGCGTCCGTCGCCACCAGCCACAGGTCCGTGGCCGTGTTGCTTAGGAACGTGGTCTGGTCGTCCTGGGTGTCGAAGTAGGCCGAGAGGTTCGCCGAGGCCGTGAACAGGCCACGGCTCATCGACACCGGGCCGAGGGCGGCGAGCTGCTCGCGCGGGCGGATGTTGTTCGCCATGGACAGCGCCACCGACTGCGCCGGCACGTCCTGGCCGACGCCGGCCAAGTTCGACAACTGCACCTCCTGCACGCCGATCGGGTCGAGCGTCGGCGCGAACGTCATGGCCGCGTAGGTCGCGCCGGTGATGAACACGTCCGTCGTGCCCGTGTTGCCGGTCACGATGCTGTCTTTCGCCTCCATCTGAAAGGCCACCGTGGCGAGCTGATTCACGGCCAGGTTGATCGACGCCGAGTTGAACACGCAGCCCCGGTAGATGTGCGCCCGCTGCAGGTCCAGATGGGCAATCTCGACGGTGAAGCTCTGTTCGCTCAAGGCATTGGTCGCCCGCGCGCCGCGCGTCACAGTCACGTTGCCCGACGAGCCGGTGAAGTTGGCGACTCGGTCGACGGTCAGCGTGGTCGCTGCAACGTTGGTCACGCGCAGGTAGCCCATGTCGGCGGCTAGGCCACCGGACAGCCGGATGATGTCGCCTACGGCGAACCCATCCGTGATGAAGCTGGGAGCGGCCCGCGTGATGGTCTTCGCCGCCGCCGTCGTGGTGCAGCTCGCAACCGTGGCCGCCGCCGCCACCGTCGAGTTGCTCAGGAGCGCGAACAGCGCGGCGTTGAGGCCTTCGCCGCTCGGCGAGTGCCGCAGCTCGCATGGCAGCGTTCCCGTGGCCCCTCGGCCAGTCCGTACCATGTCCTCGACGTTGCGCGTCTGGTTGATGATGTTGGACGGCGTCTGCGACACCCTGTCCGCCATCGAATGGCCAGTCACCGGCAGACGCAGCATCGTAGGCGTTGCCGGCGTGACGCCGTAGGTCACTTCTTGAACGATCGAGACACGAGTGCGGAATCCGTCAGCCATGGTCAGATGGTGTAGTCAGCTTGGAAAGGCACGCGCACGACGCGCGTAACGGTAGCCGCCTCGATGTCCAGCGCACCGGACACGGTCGGCGGCGGGAAGAAGCGAATCGGGAACGGCGAGGAAAGCTCGACGCCACGGAACGCCACGATGACCGACTCGGCCAACGTCATCACGGCGGCGTCGCCGCGCTCGCGCGGCTGCTGGAGCCGGACCTCCATCTCGCCCACGGTTCGCCAGCGGCAGGGACGACCTAGCGTGAGCTGTTGCTCCTCGCGCACGTTGACCGTCACCCGCGCCACGGGCTGGTCGCCGGCGAGGGCCGGGCTGTTGTCAAAGACGGTGTCGATGCCGCCCGGCGTGGCCACCTGGGCGATGTAGCGGCCTCGCACGGCCTCGATGGCTTGGGCCTGGCTCATCGCAGGCCCCCGAAGGTCTGGCGCAGGACGGCCAGCGTCGGGCCGACGACGCCGTTGGGCGCCTGCCGGCTCCACGGCTTCTTGCCGGGGCCGCCGAACTCGATGACCTGGCCGTACGGCACCGGGCACGAAAACCAGACCAACGACGGCTGCGACAGTTGCCGAACCGTGGTCATCAGTTCCTGCACGACCTTGGTTCCGTTCGGGTCGACGCCTGGCAGCTCGCCGCGCGCCGGCACGTTGAAGGATGCCTGCCAGTTGCGCCGCATGTGACCGCCGAGGTAGCCACGCCGGCGCAGGATCGGCAGGCCACGAGCGCGTCGCCCTGCGTTGATCGCCCACGCCTCCTCATTGCCGACCGGCGTGTTGAGCACGAGCTGCCGGATGGCCTCGGCGCAGACGCGCTTCTGAAACTCCACCGGCTTACGGCGCAGGTTCTCGGTGGCCCAGTCGTTGAGCCGCGCCACGAACTGCTGCGCGTTGCTCACGCCACCACCTTGCCGCAGTCGCAGCGGTAGGACGTCGTAACGCCCTGCACCTGGTACTCCTCCACCTCCACGATCTGGTACGGGTTCGCGGTGTCGCCTCCGACGACGATCCGGTCGCCCTTGTCCGGGACGACGGCGAGACCCTGCGCCGGAAGGTAGAACGTGCCCGTGATGCTCTGGTCGATGCCCTGCGCGGCGTAGCGGTTCACGTCCCGCACCGGGCCCTCGGCAGTCAAGTTCGTGGACGTCACCGTCTGCGTGACCGTGCCGTTGGCGTTGTAGCCCAACGCCGTGCGCGTCTCCAAGGTGACGGCCTGGCCGAACGTCGCGGCAAGCTCCGTCTCCAGCGCCAGGAACTCGGCGGAAAGCGTCACAGGTCCATCCAGCCCCAGCTGGAGGAAGCCCCGATCAAACCCGCCGTCGCAAGCATGCGCTCGGCTTCGACGAGTTGCGTCTCGGCGGGCTTCGTGCCGGCGTAGGTCACCGACTTCGACGAGCCGGACGCCGAGGACAGCGACTCGGCGCGGATGTCGCCCGTCGTGCGCGTGGTCGGACTCAGCGTGATGCCTTGGACGTGCAGCGCAGCCAATACCGCCGTCGCCTGCTGCACACGAATGGGCACGACGTCGCTTGCGATCAGCTCGCCGGCGGCGTCGTAGGCGTAGTCGCGCGGCCAATCCAACGCCTGCGACGCCGAGTAGCGGTAGCCCACCCAGCGACCACCGAAGCGCAGGTCCAGCGCGCGGGTCGCGACCATCAAAGCGGTCTGCTTCGCGCCACTGTTCGCCGCAGTCCAGGCCGCCGGCGTGCCGTAGTCGGCAAGGTAGTTCGTGGCGAAAGACTCGCTGCAGTAGCTCGTGGCCGTGCTCGATCCGCTACCCGTCTCGACTACGAATGCCATGCGTCTTTGCGATGTCGGAGTGTGTGACCCTGCCGCACGGCCCTAGGACGCGCAGCAGGGTCGGGCGCCCGTCAGATTGGGACGATCCAAGCGTTCGAGATTTGCAGGTTCGCAGTGCCCGAGCTGTAGAAGGCGACGACCTGCAAACGGATGAACCGCTTGGTGTTCTGCGTCGAGCCGTCGCTGCCAATGCTCACGTTGTCGACGTAGAACACTTCGCGCCCGGAGGATGGCGTGGCGAACTGGCCGTCGATCTGGGCTGCCGATCCCAGAATCGAGATGCCGAGGCGCGTTGCCCCCGTGGAAAATGCTGCATCGTCAGCGCCTTGAATCCGCAGCCAGTAGGCCCCGGTGATCGAGGTAGTGATGGCGGTCCAGTCCACCACGACGGCGAAGCGAGCATAGGGAGCGGTCGACGACGTGTTCACGTTGAACGCTGGAGCCACTTGGCCCAGGTCGATGCTCGCCACCGTGCCGTTCACGACGGTGTCCGTTGGCCCCGTGTACGACAACGCCGCCGTCAGGCGGTTGGTGTCGTCTAGGGTGAAGTTGTGGCACTGGTGGACCATCAGCGCCTCTGGTAGGTGGCGAAGATGCCCGCCGTGCAGCTGCCGGCCGCGCCGCCGCGCACCCAGCTGATGCGCATGTACCGAACCGTCTCCTGCTGCGACGCCACCGTCGCGCTCGGGTGCACGACGTTGTTGACGTGCACGACGTGGCGAGTGCCAGGGCAGGAGTCCACCGGCTGGCCGATCGAGGCCGTGTCGCCGAACGTGATGGTTCCCAGCCGGTACGGCGTGGTGAACGCCGTGTCGCTTGCGCCCTGGATGCTGTAGGCGATGAACTCGCCGGTGCCGACGGCGACTGCCGACACGTCGAAGATGACGTCGACTTCCTGGTAGCCGCTGCCGAGGTCCACGACGAGCGTGCCGTTGCCCGTCGTCGTGTTCGTCGTGCCAGCCGCCTGCAGGACCATTGCCGAGTCCTGCGCGAACTGCATGTTCTGGTGTGCCATGTGTTGATCCTCCTTGGATCAGGCGATCGCCGTGGCGTCCGAGATGTCGTAGAGGCGAGCGACGCAACGCGGGTGGATGTCCACGAGGTTGCAGTACCACTCGACGCGGGTGCGGAAGACCGGCTTGCTGTCCTGCTCGCCGAGGTCGCGCACGTCGATGCTGCCGTTCTGGACCACCTGCAGGCCCATGTCCGACATCGACATGACGTAGATCGAGGTCGAGCTGTCGTTGTTCTCGTTGAAGCCGATCTGCTGCAGACCGGACGCCGTGCCGAGGACATCGGCTTCCAGGATCGGCAGACCGGCGTAGCTGGTGACGATGCGGCCGAACTCGTCGCGGCTGGTCGAGATCGACGAGCTGTTGCGCAGGAAGGCCGTCATGTTGACCTTCGTCTTCTTCGCCATCAGCAGGTGCGTCGGGTTGTCGACGGCCTGGATGGCTTCGTCCAGCGACTTGAGCGACAGCGCCGCGCCGCCGCTGTTCTGGATGATCTGGTCGGCGTTCTCGCCGGTGTCGCTGACGGCGTTGCTGCCGAAGCCAGCGCCGAAGCGCGCCTGGAGACCGTCGAAGCCGTTGGCGTTCGCGGTCGCGCCGGGGATCGCCGTCGTGCTGCCCTTGATGATCTGGTGGGCGATGGTCTGCGCAAGCAGCGTCGCCTTCATCGTCTCGTGCGCCGAACGCGCTTCCGGGCCGTGCGTCTGGACCAAGAAGCGGTCGACGTCGAGGTCGCCGCCGATGATCTTGAGCGCCACGCTGCGCGTCTCGACCGAGCCAGCGGCCTCGGTGTACGCTCCGTTCACGGCGCGGAACTCGACGCTTCCGAGGTTCGCCGCGCGCGTCCAAGCGAAGCTGTTGCCCTGGATTTGGGTCAGAGGCATGGCCGCGAGAAGCGGCGACGCCTGGGCGAAGGTCTGGAGGATCGCGGCGCGCTTGAACTCGCCGTTGTTCTGCGCGATCAGCGCAGACTGGTAGAGACTGACTGCCATTGGTGTTTCTGGTTGCGGTTGTTAGCCCGCAACGGAACACCAACGACCGACAGCCCAGAGCTAGCGCGGGTCCGTGTTTGCACGGTTCAGCAGTTCCCTTGCGGGCAGAAGTGTCTGCCCTGGGTTCGCTGCGCGACCGGCACCGCCGGTCTGCGAGCCGCCACCGGATCCCCCGGTGCCTTGTGCCACGAACAAGCCGCGCGTCGAAGGCGCTTCCCGCATCTCCGAGATCAGCTCGTCGAATCCCATCGGGTCACTTGATCCCGACTTCTTCGTGACGCGAGGCTTCCCGCCCGCGTCCACGATGGAATGCTTGAGGTTGCCATCCGCGTCCTCATCGACGCGGATGTATTGCTTGGCCAGCGTCAGGATCGCGTCCATCGACTGCGACCCGCCGAGCTTGGCCACGACCGGGGCGAGTTCGCCCGCCACCATGCGCTCGCGCAGCGCGGCCGTCCGGGCCGTCAGCTTCCCTTCGAGCTTGGCGCGCTCCTCGGCCATCTTCGCGTTCACGGCGGCCTTGAAGTCCTCGATTTCCTTGGACCCCTTGAGCTGGCCGGCCTGGAGCTTCTCCAACGCCTCGCGCGCCTCGGCGGCCTTGGCCGGGTCGATGCCGTCGTAGGCCTTGACTGCGGCCTTGGCCGCGTCCCGCTCGCTGCGCGCCTCGGTCAGCGCCCGCTTCAGCCCGCCCACGTCCTCGACGCCCCAGCCTTCCTTGAGCGCCTCGACGACGAACTTGTCGCCGTTCTGCTTGGCGGCGTCGCGGAGACCCTCGGGCAGGTCAGCCAGGCTGTCGGCGATGATGCGGAATGGCATAGGTGCCGGCTGGTGTATATCGACAGGCGCACCCGCGCTAGGGGGTCGTCAGTTTGCCGCGGCCTCGTCCGCCATCTGTGCGATGCGCTTGGCCACCGCCGCGCCGAGGTCTCGAACCGTGTCCGAGGCGTAGCCCGTGGCGTAGATGACCGTCGCTTCGACGCCGTTGGGCGCCGTGCCGCCGGCGACGGCGATCGACAGCCCCTTGCGGGTCATGTAGGCAACCAAGTCGCCAGCGCGCGCCATCATGGCCTGCGTCAGGTCGGGGTCACTGTGCGGCTTCATGCGTCTTCCGGGTCAGGGATGCGGTCGAGCTGGCGGAGGCGGTCGATCGACAGCGGCTGCAGGTCTTTGCCGACCATCTGCGCGAAGGTCAGGTCGCCGGCACGCCACGCCGCAGCGCGCGTCGGGCCGAGCATCTCGTCCTGGACGCTGCGCGGCTGGCCTTCCAGCCACTCGGGGAAGGTCGTCGAGGCAGGCACCGGCCCGTCCACGCTGGCGCGGTTGCCGACCTCGCGGCCGGTCCACGGGACGATGCTGCTGCGGCAGTTCGGGTGCAAGGGAGGCATCGGACCCTTGCCCATCTCGAACACCTTGCCGTCGTTGGCCGCGCAGATGATCGAGGTTTTGGAGTCGAGCGTGGCGACGAACTGGTACTGGTCCACGCCGAGGTCTGCGAACGTCTCGGCGCGGGTCGTGGCGCTGGCGTGAGCCGCCGCCGTGCGCACCATGGCCCGGAGCTGGTCGACGTTGGAGCCGGAGAGCAAGCCGTCCTCGAAGTCGCCGGCGCGGGTGCCGCGCAGGGTGCGCACGATCTCGTCCGTGGTCAGCCCGCGCTGCACGCCGGTCTGGACGGCGTAGCGCACGTTGTCCACGGCCCCGTTGTCGCCGCCGACGAGGCTGCCGAACCACTCCTCGGTGGTCGCGCCGAGGTAGGGCCGCTGCTCGACGGCGGCCTCGATGCGTTGCAGGCTCACGGGCCGCGCCGTCTCGATGCGCAGCACCTTGCGGGCGCTCTCCTGCACCCAATCGGCCTCTTGGCGCACGAGCTGGCCGAGGTTGGCGCGCGCCTGGTCCTGCACCCGCCGCATGCCCTGCCGCACCAGCGCCTCGGCCTCGGCGATCAGCCGGCGCAGCTCGGGCGTCGTGGCGATCGTCACGTCCTGGCCGCGCCGCTCGAACGTGGCCATGCCGGCGGCGACGCGCTCGACGACGGGGCGCACGACCGTGCGACGGAACTCCTCGGCGGCGTCGTCCTGGATGCCCCTGACGGCCCGCGCGACGAGGATCTCGTGCCGGTAGAACCGTTGGAGCCACGTGTCGGCATGCTGCCGCAGCGCGGCGCGTAGGCGCTCCTTGACCCCAGGCGGCAGGCGGGAGCTGGTCATGGCTTGCCAGCGAACAACGGCGCAGCATCGACGACAGCGCGGATGCGCGCGCGTGCGATGTCGAGGTACTGGGCTTCGCGTTCGATGCCGAGGAAGTGGAAACCCTCCAGCGCCGCCGCCTTGCCGGTCGAGCCTGACCCCATGAACGGGTCAAGGACGGTGCCACCGGGCGGCGTGACGAGGCGGCAGAGGTAGCGCATGAGGTCGGTGGGCTTGACGGTGGGATGGTTGTTGCCGTCGCCACGGTCAGAGCGGCTCGCCTTGGCGCAGTAGAAGAAGCGGGCGGCCGTGCCAAGCAGCGCGGCGGGTTCCTCGCTGCCGTCGTGGATCAGGTTCGCGGGCCAGCGGCCAGCAGTGGTCAGCTCACCGCTTGAAGTGGCCCCCGTGCTTTGTCCGCTCATTGCCGTTGCAGACACTACGGTTTCCGTCCGCACCATCACGGGCCGCGCTTCCGCGCCCACCCTGCACCCATCCACATTCAGCGCCCCAGTCCCGTGCTCCAGCACGTTCGCGGCCACGGTGCCGGCCAGTGGCTTGCGGGCGACGGTGATCGGCTCCAGGGCGGGCTTTAGCGCGGTGCCCCAGCCCGCCCATTGCTGGGCTTCGGGGGTGGCGGGGGCGGTGATGTCTCCACATTTCTGGCCCAGTCTTTCGCCCCCAAGCCCTCCCATGTCGGTTTCGTGCTGCCCCACCACCTCCCTCTCTGCTTCGGCGATCAGATCGGCGTAGCGCTGCAGCTCTGGCCAATCAGCGGCAACCCTGGCCATCACCTCAGCGGTTGGCATTTGCTGGCCAGCCGGCCGCCCCTCATACCAAGACCAGAGAGTGACGCCACCGCAGTACGTACGGTCTGCTTCTGTTGCAGTGATCCCGCGAGATTTTCGTGCCGCCTTGAGAGCCGCGCCTATCTCAGCCGTTAGGTGCGCGTTGCCGCCCCGCTTGTCAATCGCCTTGCTCACGTCCAGCGACTTCGGAAACCCCGACCCATAGACCCAGGCAATCATGTCCCGGATCTCAAAGCCCGCATCCTCGATCCGCACGGCCATGCGGTGCTGGGTGCGCGTGCCAGCGAACGCCAGCAGGTGCCCGCCAGGCTTCAGCACGCGCAGGCACTCGTACCAGACTTCCACGCTGGGCACGTCGTAGTCCCAGCGCTTGCCCATGAAGGACAGGCCGTAGGGCGGGTCTGTCACGATCGCGTCGATGGTGTTGGTGTCGATCGTGCGCAGCACGTCGAGGCAGTCGCCTTGGCGTAGGTCGATGGTCACGGTTCGATCACGTCGTGAGTCAGCGGGCAACGACGCTCAAGCCACGCCTCGCGCGCGAGCGCGAACGTGCGCATGACGCCGGTGGACGCGCCGCAGATCTCGCACTTGGCGAGGTAGCCGGTGTGGATCATGCCGCCTTCGCGCAGCTGGTCGTAGGTCTTGAACATGTACCCGGTGCCGCCGCAGCGGCAGGCCTGGCGCAGCTTGCCGTCGCCGATCACGACTCGGCCTCGGCTTCGTCCTCGGCCTCCTCGGCTTCGTCCTCCTCGTCCTCCGCCTCGGCGGATGGCGCCTGCCGGTCGCGCTCGACGCTGGCGAGCATGGCCTGCATCTGCGCCTCGACGGTGCGCTCGCGGCCCAGCTCGACCTGCGCGGCCAACGCCTCGGGGTCGTCGACCGTGGACAGCACGCCGCGCACCGCCAGCTCGCGCAGGCCGACGGCGAGCGGGATCTGGCCGGCGGTCATCAGGCCTTGGATCACCGGCACGTCCTGCGCCTTGCCCGACAGCAGCGACGAGTCCCGGTAGAGCGTCCAGTCGAAGTCCTCGGGCAGCTCGACGCCGGCGGCCTCGGCGGCCAGCTCGATGCCGGCGTAGATGGCCCACTCCAGGCCCTCAATCCACCGCTGCGCCTCGGACTTCTCGTTGGAGTCCGCGCGCACCTCGCCCGTAGCCGTCGCCGGGCCGCCGACGGCCATCATGGGCTGCATGCCCAGCGCCATGCAGCGTTCCTCGATGCGCTTGATCTCGACTTCGCCGGCGGCGAGCGACGTGCCGGCGATTTCGACGAACGAAATGTCGAGGTCGCTGCTGGTGTCCGTGAACGTCGAGCCAGGGCCGACCTCGGGCCGCGCCTCGGCGACCGTCGACGACGCGCCGGCGACTTTGAGGATCGGCGAGCGGCAGTAGTGCAGCGCCTCGCCCTGCATCGACAGGGAGTTCCAGTGCGCGACGTTCTGCCAGCCCAAGTCCTCCAGCGGCGGTTCGCCGTGCAGCGTCCCGATGCGCTTGGTGTAGCAGGCCACGACGGGCACGCGGCCGAACCCGTGCGCGAT